>Ga0214545_1001846_pt1 | contig 40438 bp, 22 predicted proteins | sample CNSS4metaG_FD_160064 | JGI IMG/M metagenome (GOLD analysis project Ga0214545, IMG submission 160064) | Root nodule microbial communities from cowpea collected in UCLA plant growth center, Los Angeles, California, USA - CNSS4 | ecosystem: Host-associated > Plants > Roots > Nodule | place: USA... | reverse complement strand
GTTTTTCTTCTCGCAGCTTCTCATTGCCTTTTTTTTCCCTATTCTCTGTTTTGCTTCTGTATTCACACATTTCCTCTCCCGAGACATCAATTGTTGATCATTACCATGAAGATGAAATTCTGATATTCTTATGATTTTCTAAAATTATTTATAAAAAAATCGTTTAGCTACAAAAATACTTAACATAATATTTTTTTTGGAAAGAAAAATAATCTACTATCATATTTCTGTGTAAATGTTAGAATACTCCAAGTCTATTATAAATTTAAATATTATTCTTTGTTGAAGAAAAAAATCTACAATCATATATAGACTTAAATAGTTTGGTTCAAACGCTATCAAACATTCCCTTGAAATATATCATCCCATATTTCAAATGTATATTCATTTACCTTTATATCCGGAATTTCATCAACTGCAACACCTGCATTTTCCACCATTTTGTGGTCAATACATTTCTCCCAACAATGTTAATTTCATCATCTATAGAAAGTAATTAAGGACTTGGTGGAAGGAGCTTCTCAATAAGAATCTTTATAAAAAGAAAATTTGACTTTGGCATAAATTAAAATTAATTTGTGTAAATTAAAAATAAAAAGTTAAAGAAGTTAAATGATAATTAAAGGATTTTTTTTAGCTTCTAAGTAAATTTTTTTTATCAACAATTGATTGAGTACAATAAACATATTTCACTTTTAATATAATAAGAAAACAATTACAAATTTACTACTAAAATTTTAGTTTTATCAATTTTATATGAACTTTTAGTGATTAAGTTAATAGAACATAATTTAGTTTTTATTAATTATCATATGTGTATATTAAACGAAACTAACCATTCTATATGAAATGAAGTTCAAACAAAAATACCATTTAAAGTTATCGTATAAAAGTTGTAGTTTTCTTTTATTGTAGTGAAAACTAAATATCTCAATACTTGTAAGACTATTTATCCTAAAACATTTTACTAAAAGAACATAAAAATAATAGAATGAAATTTAACATATTTATAAATAAATTAATCACAACTCAGGAAATTAATTTTACTTTCCTTTACTTTACTTCAATTTGTTTCATTACTAAACTTGGAATATGCCAATATTTACCATACGATTATTTGTCTTAAAATATTTTATAAAAAAATAGAATAAAATAAAATTGACTTATTTATAAATACATTAATTATATCAAGAAATCAATTTCATTTTCCTTCAATTTTACTTTAGAAATCATTGTGAACACAACAAAAAAATGACTTTAGATAACACTAAATGACACCACATGTATAACATGTATAAAAATGTGGTCTAAACATAGTAAAGACAACATTTTTGTATACGTGACTTAAAAATTATCTTAAGCAACATTTATATAAAGTGCTTGTAAAAAGTGTGGGCTAATCCACAAAAATGTGGTCTAAAATACACTAAAAATTAAAGCTTTTAGATTAGAAATATTTTCTTCCTCCTTTTTTGGTTGAAAATGCAAAACTTAGTTCCAAAAACGCAAAAATTTGAATTTTTTCCCTCCATTTGATTTTAGATTGAAAATGCCAAGAGCTCATAACGTTGAAAATGTGAAGTTTTGAAAAATATATACATCAAAACCGTTGTCTTTTATGAAAATTTTAAGCAACGATTTAAAATTTGTTGTCGTACTGAAAAATGTGACCTATTAACTATACTCACCTAGACTACACTTAAAAAATTGTTGTCTAAACTTTAGTTTACGATTTTTGTGATTTAACTTATAATTTTGTGTTGTTGTCTAAAACGATTTTTGTTGTAATGGAAGAAATTTGTCACATAAATAATAATAGAAACATATATACATCAAATGAAAGAAATACCTTTAGGGTTCAACCGTGCAGTGGAGAACCAGGCAGCACAAAGAAATACAAACACAACACAAGCTGCAGTGTTCTTGATTAGCACCATCACAGTCTCTGATATAACTTGTATAAGTAATGCTATTCCTTTCGGAAGGTAAAGCTTTACCTTAAAATAAAATTGCGTAAAAGAGAAATCAGTTCCAAAGGGTAAGTTTTCATTTATAGGAAGTGAAGGAAAACCCAAGTCAAAATTAACCAACAATTCCTTAATACAACGAACTAAATCCATGTGATCAAATTTAAATTATTCATATACCTATAAAATTCAAGGGCAACTTTTAGAAGCTATCGTGCAACAACTAGTCCTTGTTGAACGTTCAAATATTTCAAATGCTTGGGAACTAAAACTATTTCTCAATCCCAATAATTACAACTTCAATGAATCCCCACTCCAAGCATCGATAGATGTATATTTTGTAGTCTTTATATGTGTTCTCTGTTGGTCTAGCAAAAAAGAAATCATTAAATTTGGTTCTATCAATTCTAAAATTTATTTTTGTCATTATTTAATACTGAATTATTAGCATCTAATTCTTTAAAATTAATGGAATATTTTTTTTTTGAGTGCCTAACAGGAAAACAAATACCATATTTATAAAAATGGAAAAAACATTAAGTAAATAATAGTCGTGGATATCAGGAACAAAAGTTTTAAGAAGGTTTGAGAATTTCTATGTGAATCGGTGGTCCAGAGAATGTATCGAACAGTGGCATTAGAATTGCAGAGAGGTTAAAACACCACGTAGTGCCACCATTCTTGGGATAGGAGAGAGTTCAGAAAGGGTTGACAACAGAGATGGTGTTACTCGTGATAACGTGGAATTGAAGCTTTCTGTGTTTTGCGTCTGTCTACCACCATTCAATCAACGAGAAAAAACTATGTGCTTTAATTTCCCTAGGCAGGCACACTACGTTAAACAATGTGATTCACGAATAATTAAATTAAGGTACTAGATTTCCCATGTAATAGAACATGACCATTTTGCAGTTCAAGGTGTACACATATTGTCCCACAAAAACAAGTTATTTAGTAATAACTACTAACTAACCGAAGGAAAAACAACAACACAAATAATATACTAGATAAAGTAGTGAATATAATTTCTCTTAACTTGCAAAAACATATGAGGAACAACTATCAAATAGCAAAGAGCAGCAATAATAAATCACCACAATCACAAGTAAATATATCAAAATTTTAATGTGAAAAACTTCTCAAATCAAGGGTAAAAATCACAAGTCGTCCAAACCAAAAAAATAGCTTCACTATGATCAACTCTATTGTTTTGTCTCTCTTCTTATTTTGCAGCCCCTCTCCACTAGGTTAGGTGAGACATGGACTTCTCAAGTTTTGGGCATTTTCTCCTCACAGGAAAGGAGCCCAATACCCAACAAATCCCCCCTCACAACTATGTGAAGATAACTGCTAAATCGACGATCTCACAAAAAACTTTAAACGTCCCTCTTGGCAACGCTTTAGTCATCATATCAGCACCATTATCATCTGTATGAACTTTTTCCAACGCCAACAACTTAGCATCCAAAGCATCACGTACTCACATCAATATGTTCGGATCTAGAATGGAAAGTTGGATTCTTACCAAGATGGATAGCACTTTGACTATCAACAAATAATGGATAGTTATCTTACATAAAACTAAGCTCCTGCAAGAATTTCTTCAACCATAGCAATTCCTTGCATGCTTCAGTAATGGCAATGAACTCTGCCTTTATAGTAGACAATGCTACACACCTTTGCGGTCTTGATTGTCAAGTCATAGCCCCCTGCAAAATTAATCAAATAGCTCGAGGTTGACTTCTTGGAATCAATGTCTCCAACCATATTTAAATCTGAGTATCGCACCAAATTAGGCTTATCACCTCCAAAACAAAGCTTCATATCAATAATACCATGAAGATATCTCAAAATCCATTTCACAACATTCCAATGCTCTCTACCTGGGTTTGACAAAACCGATTGACTATACCAACAACATGTGCAATATCTGGTCTCGTGCACACACATACATTAAACTGCTCACCGCAGACACATAAGTAACTCTGCTTATATATGCCTTCTCAACTTCATTTGAAGGACTCTATTACACTTAGTTTATAATGAGTAGCAAGAGGAGTGCTTACGACTTTCACATTTTCCATTTGGAATCTCTACAACACCCTTTTAATATAATGTTCATGTGATAGCTAAAGCTTTTTTTTCTTTTCTGTCTCTAATGATTATTATTTCAAGAATCTGTTTAGCAGCTCCTAAGTCCTTCATAGCAAATGACTTGCCCAATTGCTTCTTCAACCTGTTAATTTTGGAAACATCTTTCCCAACAATAAGCATGTCATCAACATATAATAACAAGATAATAAGGTCATCATAAAAAAAAATTTTAATAAAGACACAATGATTAGAAGTAGTCTTCTTGTAGCCTTGCTCACATATAATGAGTTTCAGGCCTCCTGCTACTCCCACCACAAGAGTCAGTCCGTTCTAAGTGAGACTACCTGACTCTTTAGAGTGTCAAGATGCAACCTTACCTTGAATCCTTACCAAATTATATAGATGGGGCACCACCATGAACTCCCACTAACAGGGGTCATGGAATTACGTCCCGACCATTGAAGCACCACCATGAGGTCTCACTTAGAGGCTCACGGAATTACGTACTGACAACATAACAATCATATTCAAACAATCATGTAATATTTATCATGCTTATAAATCTCATGCCAACATTTATAATCAATCCTCAAACATGTTCCATGTTGAATCCATTCCAAATCATCCTTCCCAATCCATGAATATAGAAGTGTAATTCATACCGACACCGTGCCACTTTGATTACCAACCATCTCATACAAGTCACATGCCAAGGTCATGTTAAACTTATCAATCACAGACCATAAACAATTCTACTCATACCCATTCACCCAATTCATACTTTTAAAAGTAATTGAATCAATCCACAAGTTCAAGTTAAAGTAAGGAATTAAAATTCTGCAGCAATTTTCGCCTAAGCTAGACTGATCTCATTAAGCTAGACTGGTCTCGCTTAAGCTATAAATTCTTGCTTAAGCTAGACTGATCTCGCTTAAGCTAGAAATTCTCGCTTAAGCTAGACTGATCTCGCTTAAGCTAGACTGATCTCGCTTAAGCTAGAAACTCTCGCTTAAGCTAGAGTGATCACGCTTAAGCTAAAATCTCTCGCTTAAGCTAAACTGAAAGATTTTCACTGGTTTCAACATGTAAAAACACAAAATCCCAAACAACAAAAATTTAAGAAAACACAAGCACGTTGTATAAAACGTTGGCATCATATTTCACGCTTTATAAGGGTGAACAAATCAATCATGGGAGCATACAAACATTTAAACAATTGTGTTGTCAATCTCGCTCAAGCTAAGGAGCTCTCGCTCAAGCTAAGGAGCTCCCGCTCAGGTGACAGGGGTGTCTCGCTCAAGCGAAAAGCTTTCGCTTAAGCGAGATTGAAAACAGAGAGTACTTCGAGTTCTCGCTCAAGCTAGCCCATCTCGCTCAAGCGAGAGGCCTTCGCTCAGGCGAGCACTCGAAACTAAAGGGGGCGAGTTACTGCCATGCTCGCTTAGGGGAGAGTTTCCCGTTTGGGCGAGAAACAGCTCGCTTAGGTAAGCATATCAGATCTCACCTGCTCTCAGGCATGCAAAGCCAAAAGTCCATTCATAAACAATACACAAATTATTTTCACACCATCAAAAGCACATCAAATCATCAAGAGCACCCAACAGAACCAAAACAGGCACATTATTTATAAAAGCATAAAAAAATCCTAGCTTCCCTTACCTAGAAAGAGCTAGCCAAAAGACTCGTATACCCAAACAATAAGCACCACAACTCTGGGAACAACTTACTAAGCTGGAAAAAATGGTAGAATAGAGGAAAACAAAAGGTTACCAAGAGGGACCCTTGTTGGAACTAAGACAACAATGCTAGAAAAAAATGGAAGTATGAGATGAGGGATAACTTACGTGAAGAAGGAATGAGTTCGAACTAGCTTCACCATGGTGGTACTAAGCCCTAGCAGAGTTTCTATGAAGAGGAAAGGTAAGGGTGAAAGCATTGATTTTGGCAAGTGAGTGCAGAATGAAGGACCTTGGCTGCTTTAGGGGCTTTGACACCCTATGGACTAGCCTTTAGGCCCAACTAATTAGAATGGACCTTTAAAAATAAGGACAGAAAATAAAGTGGGTCTTATATTAATTATTTTACACAAACCAAAAACAAATAACAAAATTATTTAAATACAATAATGAAATGGTTTTAAATTATTTTAGTTATTTCCTTCATTTTTAAATTATTTTAGTTATTTCCTTCATTTTTAAATTATTTTTAAAAATTTGAAATGTTTATAATATACAATTTTTAAAAATTACCCAAAATTAAAAGAAAACTATAATTTCAATATTTATAAACATCTATGAAAAATAATTAATACTACACAAATTATGAAAGAAAATTTTAAATTAAATTGACTTTTATATTTTCAAATTACACCTAAAATAACTTGTAGCGTGGCTCCGTTAGTGTACGCTACAAATATAATTATACGAACAAATTATTTTCTAATAATGGGACTGAACAAATTTATTATTTTCATTAAATAAATATATTTTATGTTCAATTATACTTTATAAATTTTACATTATTTATTTATGTAAAAAAATAAACACTTTATCATAAATTCTTATAAAGAAATCAAAATACAAAAATATAAATAAAAAATAAGTTCCTACTTCCACTTACTTTTTTAATTTTAAATATTCAATAAACATAAAAAAATAAATAATACAACACCACCTCAAATATTATATTTTAATTGTTTTTACTTTTGTTACCTCTATTATAGTTCATAATTTTCTTTTTCCAAAATCACTATTATAAAAAAATTTACTCAACAAATTAAAAAAAATAAAATTAACTTTTATATTTTCAAATTACACATAAAATAACTTAATACACAATATTGTATCTATTTTTAAGTCAACAAATTCAAAAAGAAAATAAATAACATTTATTTTTTTATTTTTCTAAAAAACACCTAAAATAACTAAAAACAATTCTAAATTTTTTTTAAAATTTTTTTTAACCTCTAATTCAATCATTTTTTGAAAAAACGAAAATAAAATAATAACACCTAAAACTATTTTTTAAAAGAATTTCAAAAATTCTAATTCTAATTCATTTAAAAAAACAGTTTAGAATTCATATCTGGAACCGAATTCTGATGGGAATTAAAAAAAAAATGCAACATGACTGATGGAATTCGGGTTCTTGGGACTGAATTTCCAAAGTCAAACACAAACTGTGCTACTTGTGTATAATTTATGTGCAGTGTTTTATGTGAGTGAAAATAAAGGGAAATCGTGCTATGTGCGTAAAAAAATATTGGTCTCTCATGTTCTTCTGGTTTTGACCTTTCCACTTTATCCAAAAAGTGGGCTTTGGCATCACATTGTGTAAGCAAAAGAAACTCAAGATTTTAATATTTTTAGTTGTTGCAAACTTGCAAAGTATAATTCATATATATAGTTAGGATCTAAAAGTAAAATCAAATTCCATCTTGGTCAACTTTTTGCACAATGAAACTTAATCAGTCCCTACGGTTAAATTTCATATTCTTATTATTAATTTCAGATCATGAATGAATAGAAAATTTTATATGATTTCAAAATTATTTAATAATTTATTGCATAACTTAATTTTAATAGACAATATAATATTTAAAAATATGTAGTTTTTCACTATTAGAAATTTAATAAGCAGAGTCATTAAGAGAATATAACAAATTTCAACAGAAGAACCGGTTAAATTTTCCTTCTATAAAAAAATATTGAGCATTTAGTTTAATTAAGTTTTACATCTTGTGTAAACTAATCCTAACTCATGCATATATGCATCACAAAGTACTGTCAGATCATGGCCAACAATTAATGTTTTCCTCAACAAGTCATGTATGGCTTGGGTTTGATTGATCCTTGGTTTTCAGGTATAGTTGATTGAACTTTCTTTCCATACCATTGGCCACTACTGTGTATCTAACTTGTGCTCTTTATTGAAAGAAATTCGACAACTACTCTGCTCAAGCATGGAGATTATATACCAAGCACACTTATGCAGAAGTATTGGATCTGACAGGGCCAAGCCAGAGAAGAATAAACTGTACAACTTTGCAATTGCAAATCACACTAAAAGAAGAAGAAAAACGTAAACTGTTTAAGGCATACAAAATATATCCACGACAGAATCAGGGCATAGGATATTATTTCTCGTTTTCTTGACATGTAAGCCTTAATAGAAAATATTGGGATCCCCTTCTTGCAATTTGATATCCACCTCTGCATTCTTTCTGTTTATCTCAGAAATCTTAGCCATTGAATCAAGCATTCTCTTGTCAATCACGAAATACTTCTCATATCCAAGAACCAATGCATTTGCTTCAGCTTTGTATGTGAGGAATACTGAACTTGTGTATAGTCTTCTTGCATTGCATCAGAGCTCTCTCAAGCTGCAATTGATCGATTTTCACAACATCACCATAAAATGAAGTAACATCTAAACAGATATCTCAAGCAGCAATCCAAAAAACAAAAACACTGCAAAAGTATTGAAATAAACTGATGAAATATTGAACAACATGAAGTGCAATAAGAAAAGGTAACATGTACCACATTAAAACATTTAAAACCTGGTTTAAGAAAGTGATTTCTGTTTTCACTAATAATTAGAAAATGTCAACTTCCTGTCTTCTCTCTTTCTTATACAATTCTTTGAAAGCAAGAAATCTGCTGAAGATAAAGTGAAAGTTTGCAAAAATTAGAAAAGACGGAAAATAAAAGTAGATAAAATTGTGATTTTCAATACCTAAAATTAAGGGGAAGGTGAGGTGAGACAAAAGAAAAAGTTAAATCCTAATCTACGATCAGCTCTTCCAAAACTAACCAAAGTAAAAGAAACACAACATCTTCAGAAATGGAGCAATGTGAGTAAGTACAGACAAATTCAAGAGAATCATACACTTGAAATAGAAACAAAACATACATCAGCCACACGCTTCCTCTCCACGCTCAATGCTATCCTCAAACATTTCTCCCTTTGCTCAGCATCAAATAATGCAATTAAATGTCCTGACTGTTGCCGTTTGAGAATCTCCTCGGTTTCAGCTAGTTCTTGCCTCAGTTGATCATACTTTGAACTCCATTTTTTGTTCTCGATCAAGAGGAGGCCCATATTGTACTGGTAGTCAACAAGCTATAAAAAAAAAACGAAAGCAACAAAATAGGTATTCGATTAACAAACATCAGTGATAACAAGTGATTTCCAGCAGAGAAGCTCTTAAAAACAGGTATAACTATAATCCAAGCAAGTCCTAGTTTAAATAAGAATAATTTAAAGAAGAATTGTTACATAAGAAAGGAAAGAGAATCGTTTAATTGCATAATCAACGTGCCTCTCTTTGGAGAGCGGAGATCTTCTCCGTAAGCGCTTCACGGTCCTTCTTCTGCGTGACTGCCTCATCCAGCAACCCTAACTCTTTGAAGCATCTCCAATCGTCAACTTTCCCCGCCGCCGCCGTAGAACATGGCTTTCTCTGCGGTGGTTGAGACATGACGGTTGTCGTTGCTAAATGTGGTTTGAAGAAAAAATGGTCCTCTCTAAATATTATCTCAAAAGCTAACATATATGTGAAGAATTTGGGAGGGACGGAACGTCGGAACAAAAATTTTAATGAGAGTCCACCAATTTCTACTGTATGTGAGTGCACCAATTTATATTCCAGCTATTATAGGTTGACAAATTTTTTTAAAGTTTTGAGAAACTTTCCTAGATAAAAAAATATTATTTAATTACTTTATTAAGTTTGTAAAAAAAAATTATCGAAAGATAATTTTTCTTTCTATTCACCTCTTTTTACCTAGAGTGGACACTCCTTCAAAAAGAAATAACTCTTTTTAACAACTTCTTTCATTTATATATATATATATATATATATATATATATATATATATATATATATATATATATATATATATATAATCTATCAAATTAAAAAATAGGTTTTTCCTTTTTAATATTTTTAGTATATTTTTTCGCTATAACGATTTGTTTGATACATATAAACTCTTACCTTTTTATATTTAACATAAATATATTTTAAATTAGTTTAATTATATGTTGAGTCTCAAATAAATTTGAAAATTTTTAATTTAATTTCTATTAAATTTCTGTGTTTAAGAGCAATAATATTAAATTTTTTCAATTTAGTTTATGTTGTCAGGTTTTTCTTTAATTATATAATGTTATATATTGCCCGCTTAAATTTCATCATATAATTTTTTTAATAATAATATAAGATCTCTTTAAAATTTATTGTATTTAACGAAAATTATTCTCAAAAATAACTAAAAATATATACAAAAGAAAAAAATTATAAATTATAAAGTAGATAATTAAAAATTATAAAACATGAAATTATAAAATAGAATCTATAAAATTATAAATATATAAGATTCTATTATAAAATTAAGATAATTACAAATTATAAAATCCAAAATTCCAAAATTAAAACGTAAAATTACAAAATTACAAAATTATAAAACAATAAAATTATAAAACAAATAAAATAAAAAATTACAAAATTACAATTTTGTTGGTTTTGTTTCATTCAAAAGTGCAATCTTAGAGGAATATGTAAAACTTTTTACAGTGCATGATCAAACTCACGTTGTCTTGATAAACTAGATGTAGCTTAGTTATTGAGTGAATCAGTTTAAAAATCATTGTGTGATCCTCTTTCCCTTGTCTTGTTCATCATCTAAATCTCAAGAAAATCAATAAAACTAATCTTTGTAAGCTATGCATGTGTTTTATCATTATATAGTAATATAACTAAGTTGGATATATTGATTGGAACATATCTTGGTTGAGAAAATATGTTGTTTAGGTGAGTTTTGTGCATTTCATGTTTCTGCATAATTTTCAAGAATATCAGCTAATTGATTTTATATTTTAATCTGTTGAATCATATTGCATGAACAAATTAATCTATTGTTTTTTGTTTTAATCAGTTAAAAGTGTACGTTTTTGCAATACTTTCAACCCCTCCCTCCCCTTCTTAGTTAAACTATCTATTCCAATACTTACAAAAAGGGAGAGGTGGATGTTGAAAGAAACATAAGTGAGTGATATGAGGCTAAGTGTTGTGTTTTATTTACCTTCCTTTATTTGTCTCATGTGAGGGTAGTAGTGGTGGTAGGTTCCGTACTCTCTTTGGAGGCCAAAGAAGTAGTCCTATGTTCATTATCTAGTTATATTATATGTTGCTAAACAATTAAAAATCCTAAGAATTAAAGAAATTAATATCTCATTTCAAAACATTTGTATTAATTAGGACTTGTATCGATGTGCATTAGAGATAGAGGTGTCAATTTGGTTTTTATCTCATGGGCCAGCCCTGGCCCACTCTTCATAAAGCTCCCTTTTAGGGGAGGTCCCAAATGAGAGGGTATAAAAAAAAGCCCCAGCCCCCATAGCCCCCTCTCTAGTGGGTTAGGCCTAGGGCTAAGGTGGGTTTGGTCCCCCAAATAATACTACATTAAGCTAGAGTCAAAGATCAAGTCGAGCAAGTCAAACGGGTCTGAAGACCCAAACCGGCCCGACAAGCCAAACATGTCCAATCACCCAGACAAGTCCGAAGTCCCAAACGGGCTCAATGACCCGAACGGGCCCTAAGGCCCAAAGACCTAAATCAGCCTAAAAAACTGGACGAGTTTGAAGACCTAGATGTGCCTAATGACACCGACAAGCTTGACGACCTGGACAGGCCTAACGACCCGGACAAGCACGATGACTTGGACAAGCCCAACGATCCAAAAGACCTCGACGACCCCGACAGGCCCAACGACATGGATGAGCGCGAAAACCCGAATAGACCAAACAAACCGAACGAGCCCGATGATTCAGATGGGCACGACGACCCAAACGGGCATGACGATCCAAGCGAGCCCATCCTTGTTGTTGGGACCGTTCGAGTCGTCTGGACCATCTGGGTCGTTTGGTCCATCTAGGTTGTCGTTACCGTCCGGGTCTTCGGGCACGTTTGAATCATCTAGCCTGTCTGGGTCGTTAAACCCATCCTGGTCGTTGGTCCCATTTGGGTCGTCGGGTCTGTCTGAGTCGTCGGGCCCATCCGAGTGGTCGGGCACGTCCAATTCGTCGGGCCCGTCCGGATCGTTTGGATTGTCTAGGTCATCAAGCCCGTCCGGGTCGTCGAGCCCATCCGGGTAGTCGTGCCCGTCCGGATTGTCGTGCTCGTCTGGGTCGTCAGGCCTTCCCGGATCGTCCAACCTATTCAAGTCGTTGTGCTTGTTTGGTTCGTTTGGTCTATCCCACAAATAATAATACATTTTAAAAAATAATATATTTTTCATGTTTAAGATGAAAGCTCATGGATTGGTCATGACCTACAGGACTTTTGTATGATTTTTTACCCTGTAGGCTTCGTTGATGGAGGCTTTTTTTTTAATGTGGGCTTTTTTGGTCCTAGCCCACATGAGCTAGGGCCAAGATCTGTGGGTTGGACCATATTGACACCTCTAATTGGAAAGTATAAGAATAGTGAAAGTCCTTAGTACAATGATAGGAGAAGGTAATAGAAATATGGACTAGTAAAAATGGTAGTATTCTAGTTCTTTCCTATTACTAGCTAATATAAACCACTAATCAAATTTAAAAGTATAGTTTAAAGCTTTCATCTTTATGAGAGTGTAAATTTTAAGTTAAAAATTGATATAAAAATGTATAATATGAAACTAGATCGAATTAGCATTTGGTTTAACAAGTTAGGTACCAAAACCTAGGTCTGAACATGTTGTCTCCCAATTTTTTCACAAAACTAGTAGATGCGTTGTTATTACCATATAGTGTGATTAATATTTTCTCTTGAAATAGTACATCTGCAAGAATTATTGTGCCTACTGTTAGACTTAACATTGTTAAACACAACTTAATAATGTGATTAGCACAATCAACCACAACCACCCCCAATGCTACATTCCTCTAGCCAGTCAAGTGATTCGTATTACCTCCACCATAATCTTATAAATTACCATGGTTTATGAAGCATATGATAAGGTTTTTTCTATTAATCCAATTGCAAATTAGTTTTCTAAAATAATTAAAGGTTAGTTGCTTAGTCAAATGCTGAACATTTGAATTGAAAACTAAGAACCTTGGGAATTTATGATGATCAGGCACTCTTGTATATTAAGAAATACATATAAAATAGACTCTCAGAAGGAAGATAAAATGAGTCCTAGAACACAACCTACATATTATAGCAAATCACTAATTACTGCCACCAACCTTATCCAATTGCTCACCACTTTTGGTAGACATACCCAATGAAAGATCAAATTGCTCTTGGCAAAGAAAAACAGTTATGTTCTTATTATTTAACTAGCCCTTTTCACAATAATCAAAACACTCTGATTCTTCACAACAACAACAAATTAGTAAACTATAATTATTATATTTACAATTTTGTCACTGATTCATTTATTGCGATGTGTGGATTACAATCGTTATAATAAGTTGTTATCAATTTTTTTTACTAGTGAAATAAGGGTTAAATTAGAAATAAAATAATTTTAAAAATAAAAATGAATAATTCCATTAAATATTAAAATAAGAAAAAATTAAACCTTATTTTTAAATTTTACATATGGGTGACATTTAATAAAATTTGTATTAAGAAACTCTTTCATGACTCTTTAAGACCTTATTAAAAGGCTTATGCCCTAAAAGATGAAATGTGATGCTTATATTTTAAACATTCTTCCTATTAAATGAGAACATTTTCACGACACATACGATGATACCAATACAAAAGGACAAGCTTCTCAATACGGTTACAATCGGTAAAATAAAATTCAGATGCATCTTTTGCTCATGGTCAGTTATTAAATGTAAAAATAAAAATGACTTATTTTTTAAATGGTTTTCTTAGTTCTTGGTTCAAACTTATATAAATCTTAGACCACAATCTAACCATAAATTAATGACAGAAACGAAAAAAAATATGGAGTCAGTGGAAAGTTACGTAATAGCTATGCTAATAAGCAACCAAAGGTGTCGGATTAGGTTCGTTAACATCTTTTTCAAATAACTTATAGTTTAACCCTATGTCCTGATACTTTAACAAATGACATGCTTCCCCCGTTTGACTTTAAACGTGGTTTTTGAGTAAATTTCTATTATAACAATGAAAATGACAATTTTACACAGCCAAATTAATTTTAGACTAGAGCATGTATACCTTAAATTTGTTTCCTTATAAAGTGCTATTCAATATTCGAACCAATACTTATCTCCAATAATATTGCTCCTATATGATATCATTTATTTGATTTCTTTTATATTTGTTTATAAACTTATCAAATGAATGTCATTACAATTAGGCCAGTATGAATGACTTGTGCAAGCAGGTCCTCTGTACGCACAACAATTCTAAATTGTGAGGATTTTCAGATTTTTAAAGAACCATAAATATACATTATTCTTTTTATGTTTTTATTTTTGAATATATATTAATTAATGTTGGAGTCCAATTTGGATTGTTAGAGTAGAATCTCCAAAGGCATTCTTGATAGTCACCACAAATTACACGAGGCAACGACTTTGATTAGTATGATTTGGTGTCTTTAGTAAGAAAATTTTTGTCTCCCTTGTTAGAAAAGGAATAGTATAATCTACCTGCTCTGTAGAAAACATATCCGTATACCTTTCATTTCTATTGGTTGAATTGAACCCATGTTGCACATATTACTTTCAGTAAGTATTTCTTAATTAACTACACTTAAAAGTCCACTAGCTTAATCTGCTAATTTTTTTTGTCTTTATCGATATTGTAAAATTTTTACCTAGAAAATTATATAGCACATTTTAGAAAATCAGAAAAATACTGTACTTTCAGGGTTCAAATAATTTTCAATTTATATATATGATTAAATTAAATTGAAGAGGGTAGAGTGTTAATATGATAAGCTCGAAAATCTTTTTTACAACTTATAGTTAAACCATCCAAGGAAGACGTTGGTGTAGTTGAGAATTCTATCTACTGGGTTTCTTGGAAATCATCTTTCGTCACTTTGAATGTTTATCTGTTGGATGCCAAAAGATGAAAGAAAATGAATTTCCTAATAATCATTCTTATTGTTATTAGTAAATGATTGACACATTTAGAAAACTTAGCATATGAGAATGTAGATTTGAATCCTGATAAAAATATAAGAAACCATGCAAAATTAGTCTAGAAATAGATTAACTATTAGATTGCAGTTAATTTTATTTTTCATTTATTCTCTGGTTCTGAATAGAATGATCACTTCGTTCCTTCTCTCTTTATATATTAGGCTGAAAAGTAGACTATACCTGAAAGACAAAGCAACCAGAGACATTTTATGCATTCATGAAAAAATAAATAAAAATTTATAAAAGAGAGTACAAGGTATATGCATGTAAACAAACACACATCGATATTAAAAAATTTATGACTATACACTGTATTCCAGTCTGTGACATTACACGGAGTAATCTGAAACTAGGAAATCATTTTGAACAAAGGGTCCTCTAGCAGGATCTCTGGCCAAACGGTGCAGTTATCGTCCACATTAGTGAATGAAACCTCCGACGTCACTGGTGGAACAACATGGGAAGAAGGAGAAGAAGGGGTAGTGCTAGAACACGAAAAAAGCCACAGAGAATTAGGGTAATTTTCTCCTTGATGTAATTGAACCATGTCCTTATCACTCAATTCAACAGAAGAAGAAGGTGGTGTTTTCAACTCAGGCATGTGAGAGAAAGGGGTGGAATCATTAGCCAATTGGACACTGCCAATTCCATTATATGACATAGCACTGGTATCATTTGAAACATTGACGTTGTCGTTGTCGTGGTTCATCATGAAGGTACTGTTTGTCATGCCATTAACTGAGTTAAGATCTGCCTCAGTGAATTGTGGGTGCAGGAGGTGTTGTTGTAAGCTTTGGAGGGTGGCTAATTGGATGGCCTCTTGTTGAAGCCTTGCAAGGTTCTGTTCCCATGGTTGATGCTGATTGTCCAAAAGTTGTTTCAGGTTAGCCAGTGCTATGAGATGAGACAAGCCTGTGAGAACATCATCAGTTCGAGGCTGGTGTGTCATTGGATCATAACCCATTTGAATCAGCTTCTTCTTCAGATGAGTGTTCCAAAAATTCTTTATTTCATTATCTGTCCTACCAGGTATGTGACTTGCTATTGCGGACCATCTAGTGGAATGGAGAAAAACAAAAATTGAGTTACATAAACTTCAAAACAATCAAATATTATTCATATAATGCATAAAAAATGCTTTTCTAATGCGAATTTATGGAGTCAATACAGTGATGATGTTATATAAATTAATGGAAAATACAAAAAATTATCCATAAGAAGATATTGATATTAATAAATGCCATAAGAGGTGTGAATAAATTACTTGTTTCCGAGGATGGCATGGAGATCAAGAATTGTTTGTTCTTCCTCTTTGGAAAACTTTCCTCTTTTAATGTCAGGTCTCAAGTAGTTCGTCCACCTTAACCTGCAACTTTTGCCACACCTGTTGAGTCCTGTTATGAGTTTATTATGTTAGAAAACATGAAAAAGAGAAACTATTTGTTATGAGTTTCTTGACACTGTGATCAATGCATTAAAAATCTTTATAGTATTATTAGTTACCTGCAAGTTTTGGAAGTGCCCTCCAGCTTGCATGACCATATTTTTGAATGTGGTTAACAAGCTTCTGATCTTCCTCGGTTGTCCAAGGACCCTTCTTCAAACCACTTTCATCACAGCAAGGAGATCTTCCCATCTCTATGATTTTATGGTATTTCTTCTTTGTCTTCTCCTTCCAAGAAGGGAAACTTAGTCACTTCTTTCAAATTCAAATCTAGGATAGGGTGGATGCTTTCTATTTATAGGGCGAATATATGGTTTGTTTGTGACCCACAAGGTTTAAATTAGTAGAGTTTAAAACTCATCATTTACCTAAAACAACTCTGCATTTTCTTAGGTAAAATTACATATAAAACCTTCGTCAACCCATTAGTGGTTGGTTACTGCAGAAGTAATAAACTACTTTTAAACCAACCTGTAGTGTTATTAGTTTGAATTGATCCTTTTAAAACCCTAAAAATTTTTCTGTTACTGTGCAGTTCTGTGACTTCATCATCATAATTCTAATGCGTCAGTAACATTTTCTACAATAAGGATTCACAACATCAACTTCTAGTGAGTGTTCAAATTATAGCTAGGTTGCACTTGATTAAAGCAGGAACATGGCAATGTTGAAAAGATAATAAAGGTTGTGAGAAATTATATATACAATGACAGTTTAGTTTGAGAGCATGAAAAACCTGAATTAGTTATATATATATATATAAGCTTTGAAACGTGGATTTGAGATTCAAAATGTGAAATTATCATACTTATTAGTTATTATAATTATTATCCCCGATCGATCCATTTTCAACTTATGTTAGATGTTGGTTATCAAAATCGTAGCAGCAACAGAACGAATCCAGTGATGTCACGTAGGAAAATGTTGATGACTTTGCAATAAGAAAAGAAAAAGAGGGATTATATAGCCTTCCGTGTATCTAGTTAGACGAGAGTTGGTGCGGCAATCTCTCTAATTTTCTTACCCTCTCTATAACTCACTTTGCTTTCATATACTTTATAAGCCATTAATGGGTTCTTTAATGCATTCCTTGGTCGTTTCTTCTTTGTCTCTGTCTTGTATTTTTACGAGTAAGAGACATAACTTCATCGGTTTTTCCTATGAAACTGAACCATACGTGTTTTCTTTGTTAGTTGCGATAATAATTTACACACGAATCCGCGTAAAACAGGATTATGTAGCTTTTCTTCAATAAATGCTGTGGTGCAAAATCTGAATGATATTGTTTTTTTTTGTTTTCGTGAAAAAGAAACACTAAGATTTTAAATTTTGAAAACGAAAATGATATTTAGACACAAAAAGTGGACTCATTTTTGACACAGGGCCCACATAGTATTTAATTTTTAATTTAAAGTTTAAAAACATGGAAAACTGAATCAACGCACGTGTGAGTCAAAATCTAAAGAGGGAAAATTGCTCTCCCAAATCCAAAAGCTACACCCGATTCTTCCATCACCACAGCACACTCCTTCTTCGTTTTCTACCCATGGGTTCCTTCCATCGGAGAAAAACGCAAGCTTGATAAAATAACTTCACCGTTCCAGAGAGAGAACGACCACCATCGCCACCAAAGCAATGTTCGTCGAGTGGGTTGCCTTTGCCATGGAGTAGAACGAGAAGATACGAAAAGCGGAAATTAATGACTAAGAGAAGGTTTTGTGTTGGTAGCCTTAAATAACATTTTCGATTGCAGTAATAACACCTTCTTTGGATGGTGACCATGAAAAAAAGTCTCATGAGTTACTTATGATGTATGTGGGGTGTTGTGATGGTAAAAGTCGGGAGTTATGTTGGTTATTATGGTCATCAGTTGCAGTACTTAAAAAAACAAAAAAATTAAATGTCACCACTAAATATTCAGTGTGGACAAAATATAAGACAAAACGATTTCCATTGCCATTAGATTCATTAGCACCTTCTTTGGATGGTGTTCATGAAAAAAAGTCTCCTAAGTTAATTATGACATATGTGGGGAGTTGTGATGGTAAAAGTGGGGAGTTATGTTGGATATTTTTGTCATCAATTGCGGTACTTAAAGAAAAAAAAATATAATGTCAACACCGAATGTTCAGTGTGGGCATAATATAAGACAAAATGATTCTCATTATCACTAAATTCAGTAGCACCTACTTTGGATGGTGGTCATGTAGAAAATTCTCCTACGTTACTTATGACCCATGTGGGGAGTTGTGATGGTAAAAGTGAGAAGTTATGTTGGTTATTTTGGTCATCAGTTGTAGTACTTAAAGAGAAACAAATTAAATGTCACCACCAAAATATTCAGTGTAGGCATAAGATAAGACAAAACAATTTCTATAGCCACTAAATTCAATAGCTCCTTCTTTAGATGGTGCCCATGAAAAAAAAATCCAAGTTGGTTCAGTTTTCCCTATCATTTTCGATTGTAGTAATAACACCTTCTTTGGATGGTGACCATGAAAAAAAGCCTCTTAAGTTACTTATTACCTATGTGGGGAGTTGTGATGTTAAAGGTGAGAAGTTATATTGGTATATTGGTTATTATGCTCATCAATTGCAGTACCTAAAAAAACAAAAACATTAAATGTCACCGCCAAATGTTCAATGTGAACATAATATAAGACAAAACGATTTCCATTGCCACTAAATTAAATAGTGCAATCTTTGCATGTTGTCCATGAAAAAAAGTCTCCTAATTATGAACTATGTGGGGGAGTTGTGATGGTAAAAGTATGGAGTTATGTTGGATATTTTGTCATCAATTGCGGTACTTAAAGAAAAGAAAAATATAATGTGAACACCAAATGTTCAGTGTGAGCATAATATAAGACAAAATGATTTCCATTACCTATAAATTCAGTAGCACATACTTTAGATGGTGGCCATTAAAAACATTCTCCTAAGTTACTTATGACCCATGTGGGGAGTTGTGATGATAAAAGTATAGAGTTATATTGGTTATTTTGGTCACCAGTTGCAGTACTTAAAGAAAAAAATAAATAAATGGCAAAGGCAACCCACTCGACGAACACTATTTTGGTGGCGATGGTGGTCGTTCTCTCTCTGGAACGGTGAAGTTATTTTATCAAGCTTGCGTTTTTCTCCAATGGAAGGAACCCATGGGTAGAAAACGAAGAAGGAGTGTGTTGTGGTGATGGAAGAATCGGGTGTAGCTTTTGGATTTGGGAGAGCAATTTTCCCTCTTTAAATTTTGACCCACATGTGCGTTGATTTAGTTTTCCATATTTTTTAAACTTTAAATTAAAAATTAAATACCTAGTGGGCCCTGTGTCAAAAATGAGTCCACTTTTTATGTCTAAATATCATTTTCGTTTTGAAAAACACATTACAACAAAAATCTTTTAGACAATAGCGAGAAACTACAACTTAAAACTAAAAGATTGTTGTTTATTGGACAACAAATTGACAATAAATTTGTAATCGTTGCATAATGGCTTCAACCTATTTTATAGGCAACAATTTTTTTCGTTTAGACCATAAAATTTTAAAATCATTAATATGCAAAATTAGAAAGACAAAAGTGTTGTCTAAAATATGACGAAAAAAGCAACATTTTTGTTGTCATCTTAACACGTTACTTTTTTGGGTTACTTAAGCTACATTTATGAAAATATGGTCGAATGTTTTAGACAACACATGTTTAAGTGTTGATTAAGGTCTAAAAAAAAAAAAAAAAAAATTTTTTAATAAAATTTTTATTATTAATAAACCATAAATAGGCAACACTTTGTCAAATGTGGAAATATAAAATTTCAACAATTTAAATCAATTTTAAAATATTATTTTTAGTTTTGTTTATTCATTTAGATAATCCTATTTTAAATGATATATTAATAATTTTATTTTAAAATATAAGTCAAAGTAATCTACTAAAATAGTAGAAATAAAATAAGATAAAAAAATTGAAACTATTAATTTAAACACTTCTAATAATATATAATGAAAGTTTGTCCAAATATTTCAAAACTATATTGTAATGCTGTCTATATTTTCATAATTAAATGTAATTACAATTAATTAAAAAGTATATTGTTTTCCAAAATAAAAAGACTACAATTTATGAATAGTTTGTCTGCATTCTCATTCTTATTCATCTTGATCTTCACACATACCACTCAAGAGTACAAAATGCAAATCTTTTATATTTGACCACATTTACCAATGAGATTTTTTATTATTTTTTTCATTTTGATCTTCATCAACAGGATGTAAAAAATAACATAAGTTCAATAATTGTTTCAAATAATCACTACACGCCTGTAAAATGTAAAATGATTAACTCTAAGAATATCAGTGACAACACTAAGACCATTGAAAAACATTTCTTTAAACTTTGAATTAAGAACACAAGAATGGGTAACAACAATCAACAATGAGCTCAATATGTTTAGCATGGATATGGTAAAAATTAGGGTTGAGCATAATTTACTAAACTATACTAAACTATAGTTAATTGTACTATATTAAACTAAAATATACTAAACTATTCATAATAGTAATTGAACTGTATTATAAAATAGTTCAGTTTTAAGAAACTAAACTTATGTTAAGTTAACTAAGTTAATTATTGAACTATAGTAGATTGAAAGAGCAAAATACCTCGAATAAAATATTGGTATTAGGATAAGAATTGGACTTATGTATTTTGTGTCTTACGTTCTATTCTTTCTCTTTCATAATTTTATTTATAATTAATTTATTAAAAAAAATTATAAATTAATTCAAGATCTTATTTTATTTTGAATGAATTTTAATATGTAATGTTATTTTTATGTCATGATTTTACAGAAGTTATTTTAAAAATTAAATTTTGTGACAGCTAACATTTTTATAATTTTTTATTTATATTCTTAAATATTGAAATTAGTATAATAAATATAAATAATGGTACTATTTTTTATTTTAAAATCTTATGTAATATTATCTTTTAGTTTTAAAATGTATATTATGTGGCGTCAACTTTTTTAAAGAAAATTTATTTTAAAAAATTCTTAAAAAATATAAAAAGTTATTAATTCGTTGCTTCACGAAATATATTTTAGAACTTCATAAAATTTCTAGAACATTTTTCACACAAATAGTAATGAATACAAATGTTAAAAAAATATTAATTTTGAGAATTTTTAAAAATAAATCCTTTTAAAAAATTTGACGCAACATAATAAACATCGTAAAACTAAAAAGTAATATTACATAAAATTTTAAAATATAAAAAATAAGTTAATACCGATATTTATATTTATTATATTAATTTTAATATTTTAATTACATTTTAAGTTACGGAAAACTTTAATATAAATAAAAAAATTATAAAAATGTTAATTGGTGTATTGAAGTATGATGCATATTTCAAGTATTATTTCCTAAACACTTTCAAATTATAAACTTTAGATTATTATTGCGTAGTGCAAATCGATTCAAAATAGTGTAATTAAGTTTAAAAATAGTGCAATTCAGTTCAAAATCAATGCAATCCGGTTCAAAAATAGTACAATTCAGTTAAAAAATAGTGAAGTTTATTCAAAATCAGTGCAATTCGGTTCAAAAACAGTGTAGTTAAGTTAAAAATTAGTGCAATTCAGTTCAAAAATAGTGCAGTTCAGTTCTGACGTAGTGCAGTTCATAAAATAATTCAGTTTATAACAGTTCAGTTCAGTTTATATTATAGTGCAGTGCAGTTCAGTCCAATTTATTTTTAAGAATAACATTTTAGTTTAGTTGATCTGAATTGTTTTTCAGTTCAGTGCAGTTCATGTGAACAGTTTTTTAGTTCAGTGCAATTTTTGGTAGTGCAATGCAGTTTGGTTTATTTTGCCCAGCCCTAGTAAAAATTAGTGTGTGAAACAAGTATAACATTAAGAGCATCACAATTATAAAATTAGTGTGTGCATTAGGTTTAGCATTAACATCACAGGTTGTAAAATCAACAACAATTGTATCAATGTCAACAATAGGTACCACATTAAAATCATAATCAATGGCTCAAAAATGAGTTTAAAGTCAGTAGAAGCAGCTAGCTCCTTAAAACCAACAATTAGTTTTTCAAATCAATGTAATTGTGAACATAAGGTTCACTAATGCAAGAAAGCCCTTTTGTGCCAATTACAAAAGACTTTCTATATCGGTTTCAGAATTGACATAGATATAGGTGGTATAGCAAGACCACATTATTATACATGTTATCATCTTAATCTTCCATCTTCTCTCACTAGAACTAGCACACCAACGACCATTGGAGCGACATTGGTTCTCCCACAGTACAGTAAGGGCTTTTGGCCCCGGTTATTTTCGTAATTCTGCCTTAATTTTAGATCCGAGGCATATTAGGGCGAGGCCAAAAGGAGAGGGGGGTCTTTTAGCCTCGGTTATCACCCGAGGCCATAGAGTTGTTTTCTCTTTACGTCTGGAATGATGACGCGTCATGGCGATGCTTGGTTCTAGTATGGTTTTCTTTGCATGTCTGTTGTGGTGCCTATAGCACGAGGAGTTGTTGCTCTTTCGCCTCCATGGAAGTGTCTCCATTTGCGTCGAGCTGCAACTCCGATGGCTGCGTGGTTGTCGGCATCACAGTGGTGGGGTTTCACGGTGCGTTCGTTGTAACGGTGGTGCTGCTGCTTACTACTGGTAGTGGGAGGCGTGCTGCCCCTTTCTTCTTCCTTGGTAGAGGCATCACGACAGTAGCAGTGGTGGTCTCTCTTCCTGCAGCGGTGGCTCACGCAAAGTTTTCATTTTGTGGTTTTGTTCGCGTCTCCAGCGGGGGTAATGTGCTGGTTGCGGTCGTTTGCCGTGAGTTTTCTACTACTCGCCAATGGTGGTTCTCGTTTTCATACGGTGGAGGCGTCCTCGTCTTCGTTTTCGTGCAACAACTTGCAGAGAGAGAGAGAGGAGAAATGCAGCGCGGGGAAGGAGAAGAGGGGCTCGCGAGTTTTGTGCCCTAATTAAAGTATATGGTCTCGGTTCAATTAATAATCGAGGCATATAGTCTTATTTGGCCCCGGTTCAATGTCACCCGAGGTCAAAGAGCCACATTTTTGGCTTCGGGTATGTGCAACCGAAGCATATGAGTAACCTTTGGCACCGGTTTTTTTGAACCGAAGCATATAACCCCTTTTTGCTTCGGATTTTAGCTGAACCAAGGTATAAAAGTTGCCTGGAATTGTAAAAATGCCACCGCGCCATTATATTCTTCGGTTCCTGGCCAACCGAGGCATATAAGGCGAGGTAAAAAGCAAAATCTGCATTAGTGTCCCTACACCTCGTCGGATAAGGCGCGCAACTACGAACCCTCCCCATAGTAGGACGAACCGGAGCAAGAACAAGCTTCACCAATGTGAAATCATTGCATTGCTTATAGATCTACATCGCAAGCGTCCTCGAAAAATGTTGCCCCACAATTCCACGCACAACCACGCAGAAACTAGATCGCATTGTGCGTCATTGCAAAAAGTGACCTCACCAAATCACCAGCGCAACAGAGACCCTTTTCGGAGAAGACAACACTTCCACACAAGCGACGACACCTTCTATGCAGATCTAGACATCTTCGATGATGATGATGAACGATGAGCTCCGTTGAACACAATGAAACTTGACACATATCTAGACACAAACAAAGAGCGACATAGTTTCTGCATTTTGAATTTAAAATAATAGAATATTCCTACTTTTTATATAAGTTCTAAGTCTAACTGGCATAGAAAGTCTTTGTAATTAAATACAAAATTGCCACCATGCTACTTTCTATACCGATTTTAGAATTTGGGACATTACATAAGCCTAGTTGGGGAGACTTTCAAATGTTTGAATAATCTATTAAAGTGTTATTATTGTTGGAGGAACAATAGAGTTGGGCATTTGAGTGAAGTATGAGGTGATGCCAAAAATAAAGGTGGTGGGTAATTGTAATGTACATATGAAATTGACATGGTAGGTTTGTGTGAGTAGTATGATTGATTAATTAGGCTCTATGCGTAGCAGACTGTGGTATTTGGGTCTGCGCAAATCAATTTTGTGTGAATGATATGATTGTTAAGCTTTGTGTATAGCGTAATGTTCCATTTGGCTTTGTGTAAGTTGGTCTGTGCGAATGGAATGGTTGTGTAGGCTTTGTGCGCAGACAAGTGTTTTATTGAATTACATGGCATATATTAGAATGTATTGTTGCATTAGTATTATACAAATATTTTAATTATGTTATTAGCTTACCATGTATCTTGTGTTTTTGTTGCACGGGAGTAAATGACAGTCTAAGCGTAAATGCACAACAGTAGATGAGCTAATATGTTGTCTTGTTCATTTTTTTTCTATTTTTCCTCCGTGATAAGAATGTGACTTTTCCTAAGTTTAAAGAGGTTTATGAGTTTATGGGATTTCAGTCAACCATGTTAAAAGATATAGGAGGCATTTTTCCCATAACTGTTTAGCAATAATAATTATTATTTATTATTTATATACAGCACATGGGTCTCCTAGTGTCCAATCATAGTCATTGAAAGGGTAAGAGGCTCCTAGTCCTACAACATCACACTGAGACAGGGGTGGTGAGTTCAATTTGATTCCCATCGGAACTGCCATTCCCTTTGTCATGAACCTGAATTGGTTTGTAAGTGTACAATTTGGCACAAACCAAGTAGTAAATAAGATTGAAAAACTGCAGTAATGTGATGATCCAGTAAAAGTACTCTAATTTTCCCTTGTTGAGGTTATCAGGGAGCCAATTGGAGCCATTAGGTCCAGCACTGAACTTGTGGACCAAAGTAACCAAAAGGGTACTCACATAGTTCCCAGCAGAAATCGCAGTCCAAAATAGTGCCATTGCAGTGCTCCTCATGCTCTCTGGAGCCTGGTCATAGAAAAACTCCAAGTGCCCAATCGACATAAATGCCTCAGCCATTCCATGAAGACTGTACTGTGGCACAAGCCAAAACACAGAGATTGGGATTGTGCTATGTGGGTGGTCATAAAGTCCATATGCCAAAGCTGCTTTCTTTCTCTTTATTTCAACAAAACCAGCCACCAACGTAGCCAAGGTTGAGATCACAAACCCAATTCCCATTCTGTGAAGGAAGCTTATGCCACGGTCCAACCCAGTGAATCTTCGGGCAACTTTGATGAAGACTCGGTCATAGAATGCAGTGGTGATGAGCATGGTGAGAATTGTGAAGACGGACATGGAGCCTGCTGGAATTTGAAAGCTTTTGGTTAGGTGTCTGTTCATGGTTTTGGCTTGTTGCAGAGAGAACGTGTTTTGTTGAGCATAGGCTGTGATGAGAAGAATGCCTGAGGCCCATATCGGTCCCATTCTGATTATGGATTTCAATTCTTCCACTCTGTGCACTGTGCTTAGCCTCCATAAATTGGGTGTTTTGCTGTCATCTTCTTCTGTCACAATTGCTGCCTTGTCCAAAAATCTGTATCAATTTTCAACATGGAAAACTTTATTTAGTAAGAAATGCCAAAAATCTCATTATTTTCATCAAACCTAATCCTGACACACTTCTTATATAATCATACAAAATAATGAAAGCAATGTTAATACGGCTTTTTAAAAATATTATCAATATACCAAACTATTCAAAATTATTAACTTTTAAAAAATTCTTCTCACTATTCTTTAATATAAAATACATATACTCCTAACATTTAATGACAATGAATAAATATAAAGTCGTAGAAAATTATAAAACATAAAATAAAGCACCAACATTTTTTTTTTGTTTTTTCTAAAATGTGCCCCATAATAAGGAAAGTGTTGTTAGCTAAACTTATGTTTTTGATGACACAGAGACACAAAAATTAATGACACTCGTAATTTCTTTAATCAACTGTTTTAATGTCGTTGAATTTGTTGACACAGACAGAGAAATTAGTGACACTAATAATTTCTTTGAAGATGAGCCCGCACGAACTTATGCTTTATTGAAGGATTTGTGTTTGCATATATTTATTTTTTATTTTGCAACATTTACCCCTTTTAATGTTGTATTTACTATATAAAAAAGTATAGTAATCACAATTTTAATGAGAAGTAATATTGGTCATTCATTACTAAAGTACATTATAATTCGCAAACCAAAAGGATAGATATTCTATGGACCTAAAACTAAGGTTATCATTACTCTGGACATTATTTGGTACTCGGTGGGACTAGAAAGGCATCTTTTCCAAAGTCGAATTGCTAAAGATATATATCAAACGAACATTGTGGTCGCGAAGAAAACCAAAAACAACCATATAATTGATTTAATGTACGGACAAGACATCCCTGTTTTTTTTTTCTTTGCACATGATAAATTTAGAGTGACATGAAGGATTGTGTAGTTTGTGGTTATCTGCCTAATATGAAATGGATCTCTCTCTCATGTTGAATGATAACAAAATACGTTCATCAGCACACAAAATGGTCATCTAAAAAAGAAGACTTAAACATGTATTTGGTATTTTAAAACATAACATCAATTAAGAAGTAAATATTAAAATCTATTTTAATCTTATAAAATTTTGTATGAGACTTTTAACATTCAACAGACAGACCTATACATGAAACTATATATTAATAGTTTTAACTTTATTTGAAAACATTGAACCAAGGGATTAAGATTGTACGTGTCACACCAAAAGTTTTAACTCTTTTCAAATTCAAAATTATTAGGACACGAGGTATAAATCTTTTCTTGAAAAATACATATAATTTGTATTTTTTTTATATTCTATTAATTTTTCACGTTCTTTTATTTTATCTTCTTTATAAATTTAAATGATGGGTAAATCAGCATGATGAAACTTTTTTCCAGAACATTTTATGACCCCACGAAGAAAAGAACGTGGTCCATCACTTCCTGACCACTGATTCAACCAGAAAATCTAGTAAAAGTTTAGTAGTTATATTTTTTCAGAAAGCTTAAAAAAAAAGGCAAGTGGATACATGATTAACAATAATTCTTTTATTTTTTAAAAGAAGATATATTTGAGGCACTTACTTCATTTGTCCACTATGGAGAAGCTTCCCTCCCAACGAAATAGACGCGTCTAGTTCATCATTTTGGTACAGTAAACTAGCTTCTGACACATTTGCCACCTTTCTCTTCCGAATTGCCGCCACACCCACTTGAACCAATCGGGTAAACGGGCTCCCAGCCGGGTTCAAGTTCCGGTAAAGCGGGTACCCGACAATGAATGCAATAATTGAGATGAACATTGCGACGGTGGGGATCCCGAGGCCCAATCCCCATCCAATGTTATCTTGAATGTAAACCAAAACAGTGACAGCGACAAGAATCGCTGCACCCATCACAAAATAATACCAGTTGAAGTAAGTCCATGTCCTTGTTGTCTGTTTGGGATCCGACTCGTCGAACTGGTCCGCCCCGAATGCGACGATGCAGGGTCGGATACCGCCCGACCCGAGAGCCCCAAGAAGGAGTGAGACATAGAGAACTGCCAGCTGTCCCCCGCTCGCTTGTTGGCATACCTCTTCACCTCTGCAAGGAGGTGGCCTAAACTGTGGAAGCACCGCTGAGAGGGTCAAACTAATCATTCCCTGATTAGTTTACACAAACGGTGACTAGTTAGGAAAAGGTTCCATTCTAATCATGTGTCTTTATAAAATGGACAAAGAAAATAATGACATGATCTTTCATCAAACACAATCAGACTTAAAACATTTCCCACTTTCATGTTTTTATTCCATCTAAGCATCCGTTAATTATAATTACTTGTTACCAGTGTGGCCTTTTTCCATGTCCTAACACCTCTGCAGATATCCTCACGTGAAAAAAGTTAACAACTAAGCAAATATGATATGTGAATGTTTCTTTTCCCAATATGGAAGAGCCTCTATTAAGTTTTACTGCAACACCAAGAAGTTTAAAATCTGAGTATGCATAGTACACTAATTTGAACACAAAAGAAAGTTAGTAAAAGGTGTTTACTATCTGATATATGATGGAAGCAGCAGTAACAGTCCAGAACTTTCCGGCGAAAGAATCAGCAATGAAAGCACCAAGCAAAGGTGTCAAGCTTGCAGTTCCACTGAAGTTAGTGAGAGTGTTAGCGGCTTTGGTTAATGGCATATGAAGCTGTGTAGTCAAGTAGCTAATCATGTTTGTATTGAATCCCACTACGGCCAGCTTCTCACAAATCTCATTAGCTGCACCAAAACAAATCAATCCAAAGTTTACATGTCAGATCCAAAGCCATTTACTTAGTCTTGTGGTTCGAGGAGCTAGGTAGCAGAATCTCATAATCACACTATAGAATTTGACCAAACCTCAAGACTCGAAAAAATACTACCAAATTACTTAGTAATGTGATTGTCACGTTATAGCTAAGATTCAAACTCGTGCCTTTAAAAGATATGATTTTGTTTCTTACCAACAAGAACAACCTTTGTTGGCTAAGAAGGTTGTGAATGGAGGGAAAATTTTAATATAATTTGAGGCTTACCAAAGATGAAGGGCATTGTTATAAGCCCTCCCTTTTTCCTTCTGGCATGGTTTTCCTTCTGCTCCATCTTTCCCAAACTCCTTTATCTATTTGTATTATAATATGGCCTCAGAGTTTTTGTATATATAGCCTAAACTTGAGGTTTGGAGGATCTAAGGTTGTCACAGCAACTATTTTGTCAAGCGTTCACACCACGTTGTGGAGTTATGGCCACGAATATGATATATAATTTTCTACTAAAAATAATTTGGTTCCTAGGTAAAAAGCGGAGTTATCTTAATAAAATCAAATTATAAATTTGATACAGTATGGTTGGCGGGTGTGGGACAAGCAACTTTTGTCATACGCACATTTTTTGCCTCCCAACTTGTAATGTTTATAATGTATTTATTTATAGATATTATTAGAACTAGAAGATGTACTAGACAAAAATTATCTTCTTATTATTTTTGTTTTTGGTGAGTTGGCCTCTTTAACTTTTTCATTGTTGGTACAATCATAGCAGCTGAATACATGTATATGCCCACCTCCTTTTTCCCCTTCCTTGTTCAGGCACCACAACTAAATATGTACACAGTAAAAGTGTGGGTTGGGCATACTGTAAGATTTTTATTTCCCCTACTTTGCACGTGACTAATCAGTTTGAAGATTCTTTTTACCAAACCTAATTAACCAATCTTTCACAATTAGTATCTGAGCTTTTATGAAGGAAATAAAACAGCAAATAATTTATATATGAAATATAATAATTATACACATATTTGCTTGTTTTTTGTTGTTTTATAGTTGAAGTTCAGTAAAATAAAGCTAAACATGTCTTCCATGTACTCTTTCAATTAACATTTATTAACCGTATTTGAATAACCCATATACATATATCTAGAGATCATTTCTACATATATAACTTGTTGAGATAGTTCATTTGAAAGTACAAATGACGTATTAAGTATAAGCACATGCATGTGCTTCAGTCCAAATTTCCGCGATGATATTTTAGATCTTAGCTAAAACATTAACTTTTTTTTTCAATTGTTTCAACTATGATGTTTTTATTTTAATGGAAATATATATATATATATATATATATATATATATATATATATATATATATATATATATATATTGTACTATACATATTTTAAAACATTTCGATTACCTGATCTAAGATGATGTTGGCCTGAATATACTTAGACAAAACAACATGTTGGTCAAGACAATAACAAGGATAATTAGGATTAAATCAAGGTAAATGACTAAACTGCATTAGAAAAGTTTTAAGCAAGTTAATCAAGGTGATTTAGTATGTGGATCAGGCTCATCCAAATAAAAGCCCATAAACACAGTACAAAGAGCACAACATTTATTACTATTTGATGCACTTGACTGACTCGACCGTCAGAGTGTCTTCTAAAGGCACACCATATTTCAGTCTTGAGGAGATGAGGACCTTGGACATTTTTGCTTGGGGATGTGAAGTTGAAGGTTGGATTATGTGAGAAGAAATGTTCATGGGGATCTTTACCAGATATATTCAATCCTACAAGATCATTTTGGCGCCCAAAGTGTGACCGAGGAGTATTATGTGAAGAAAGACTATATATATCTACAAGAAGCAAGATGATATTACCTAGGGAGGTCGACTAGGTATCATAAGAGATGGCTATGTTGCTGGAAATGAAACGAGAGTTTGTTGAGTACAATAAGAGAAATATCGAGGAGATGGATGCATAGAGGCAAGAGAATGCTAAGCCAAAGAGGAAGGTAGAAGGAGGCGAGAAGTGGAAAGAGAAGGAGATAATGCAAAAAAATGTATCCCATCTTTAGCTTCTACCCGAGATTGAGGAGGAAAGTGGTTATAACACCACTCTAAAGATTGGAAGCACAACCAATACATCACTCGTGGTGGGAGAAAGTCGTTGGCATCCCTTCATGGACGACATCATGGAAAACTCTCTCCTTCCCAACTAGAAGTCCCCTTACCCTAGACTGATATGATGGCAATATTGACCTAGATGAACATATCAATGTTTATGTTACTCAAGTTAGTCTATACACCATTGATGGTGTAGCCATGTGCAAAGTTTTTCCTACCACTTTGAAGGGAGCCACCTTTAATTGGTTCTCTCAATTGCCTCCAGTCTCGATAGATTGCTTTAGCACTCTAGTAGGGCAGTTTGGGATGTAATTTGCGACTTGTTAGTCTTACACTTCACTTCCTTAACCCTTGTCAACATAATACAAAAGAAGGGATAGTATTTGTGTTCTTTTATGGAGTGGTTTGGGAAGATTTCCCTCATTATTAGGAACCTGAAACTTAAAGTAGCTTTGCATCATATGGTCGTTGCACTAAGGTCGGGACCCTTTGCAAATGATTTATGTATGGCTTCAGTTGCTAGCTGGGATGAGTTGAGGCAACATGCTGCAAAATTTATGCAACTAGAATAGTTAAGGGAATTCAAAAACAAGTCAAAAGACCATGCCAATTGAAAGAAGTCGTCAAAACGAGATGTTGCACTAAGGGTGGTTTCAGGCAAAAAGAGCTTAAACCTACTCGGTTCTCGTGATATACCCCACTTAACAACACCGAATCTCGTGTTTTAGACGAGGCATTATAAGCAGATCTCCTGTCGACGCTCAAGAAGGCGTATACACCACCAAATGCCAATATGAGGAAACATTGTATAACCCTTAAGGACAAGATAAAAGAGATTATTTAGGCTACCACCTTAGACGTTTTATGCGAATTTGGCTTTGAGATTGTGCAATTTTTACAAGTAGGGTTTGTTCGAGAAGCTCAATACACAACTTGGTTGACCAATGTTGTCTTAGTCAAAAAGCCTACTGGAAAATGGCCAATGTGTACCAATTACACGAACCTAAACAAAGCTTGTCAAAATGATGGCCATACTTTGCCAAGTACCGATCAGCTAGTTGATGGTGTAGCAAGGAATAACATGCTGAGTTTCTTAAATGCCTACTCATGTTACAATTAGATTCTCATGGCAAAAATGGGTAAGCTTAAAATGACTTTTTATCATAGAGGAAACCTATTATTATTGTGAAGTAATGCCATTTGGCCTGAAGAATGCATGAGCAACTTATCAGTAGCTTATGGACAAAGTATTTCTTCACCTCATCGACAATAATGTAAAGGTATATTTGGATTATATAGTGGTTAAGTCTCCTCTCATTCTCAATGTGCAAAGGATTTTATTGATGTATTCTCAGCCTTAAAAGTGTATAATCTACATCTTAACCTAGAGAAGTGTGTTTTTGGTGTTGGTAGAGGTAATTTTTGGGAATTTATGCTAACACATCAAGGAATAAAGGCAAATCTTGAGCAATGTCAAGTTGTCATTGAGATGAGAAGACCGAAAAATGTCAAAGAAGTACAAATGTTAACTGGTTGATTGATAATTATATCTCGTTTCTTATCGAGACTAGTTGGGAAGACGAAATCGGTGATAAAATTATTAAAGTAGTCGACCAAGTTCCTTTGGGTTAAGGCTTGTCAAACCAACTTAAATCATATTAAGAAAGCATAAACATCTCCCTTGGTGTTGCAAAAGTCGAACACATCTAAGCCCTTGCTGATATATATCGCTGCAATTAAGGACATAATCTACACGACCATTCTTCAGGAACAAGATAACGAAGAACACCTGGTATACTTCGTTAGTAGAACTTTGCAAGACGTAGATTCTTTTTATCAAATGGTGGAGAAGGTGGTGTTGTCACCATTAACTATAGTGACAAGGTCGAGACCTTTTTTTCAAAGCTATATGGTGGTGGTAAGAACAAATTACCCCATCCAAAAAATTCTGCCAAAGCCAAACCTAACAGGTAAAATGGTGTTTTGGACTATGGAGTTATAGAATTCCACATTTGTTTCGAGTAGAGGGGACTATAAAGGCCTAGTGTTGGGCTGATTTTTCTAGTGAGTTCTAAACAGGGATAGTCTTAGTGATTTAAGCCAAAGGAGGGGGGGAGGGGGATTGGATTGGTTGTTTAAAACTTTTTTGAAAGCATCACTAGTGTAGTATTTCAAAAATGCCACTAGGGTAATGTTTGGCCTCGATTGAAATTGAACCGATGCCAAAAAGGGTTTTCTGCCTCAATTAAAAATTGAATCGGGGCCATAAGTTCGGTTAGGGTTCAAAAATGTGAATCCCTTTTCTTCTTCTTCTTCTTCTTCTTCCTCACGCTTGTGATTTTTCTCATCGCGCCTCGCTCGTATCGCCTTCTGCTATTGTTGCGCTCCGGCCACTCACCTCACCACAGGTCTGTTGCTTCGTCTACTCGCATAGCCACGTCGCATCATTGGGTCTCCTTCCCCGCGAACATTGCTACAATCCGCGGTGTTGTTGTTCATGGTGCAAATTTGTGATGAACGTTAGTGGTTTTGTCTTCGGTGACTGTTGCGAGACGATAGTGGACTCGTTGATGCGTGAACATGCGAGTGGTAGAGGTTCCTAGATGGCGTGGTGGTTTTTGGTGAGTCAAAGATGGACGGAGGCTTCCATGGTGGTCCAAAGGTGGTGGAAGAACCTAGGGTTGATTTTTTATCGTACCATATGGCTTCGGTTGTCATAAGGACCAAGGTAGAATGTGAGGTTTCTACTTCGGTTCACACCTGAGGCCAAAATCTGACCCCATTTGGCCTCGTCCTAATATGCCTCAGTTCGGGGTAGAATGGAAAAAATAATTGCTACCAAATCCCCTTTCTGCACTAGTGCATAAAACCCCTTTTAATTGAATTAAATTGACTGGAGAATTAGAATGTAAAAGCTGCAAAACAGTACACTTTCAATCAGTCAAAAAATAAAACAAAAGACTAATTTGTTCTTGAATTATGAAACAGTCGATTAAAATTTCAAATTAGTCGGCTAAAATCCTGGGAATTTATGCAGAATGCAGAATTCACAGATTTAACTCAAACAACAAACTTTTACATACAAGACTTGTTCCAAACAATATTTCTAACAAGTATACAACCTCATATCACACAAGAATGCATTAAAGCACAACAAAGAGTGGATTCCTTGGTTTTATGGAGTTTTTAGAGTAATTCAAAGTGAGTGAGATGAAGGAAAGAGAATTGCACAATTGTTTTTATACTGGTTCACTCAATCACAAAGTTACATCCAGTTTACCAAGAAAACCTAAGCCTGGTTTCCACTATATTCAAAAGTTTTACAAATCAAACACCAAGATGACACTTTTGAACAAAGAAATTCACATGATTTTTGACTCACAAAAATCTAGACGTACACCTTGCAAGAATCACACTTATAGACCTAAAATCACATCAGGCAAAACAACCAGAGACACAAGAACATCCAAAACTGATGGTGAGTCTCCCTAGCCAACCATACATGTGTTCTTAAAGCTACTCACAAGCCAAAATGCCGCCAAGATCAACCAAGATCTTCAATCAACACATTGTAGTTGTGTATTGTAGAGATAGAGTTTTTCAGTGATGAATGACAAGATTTCGCCTTCAAAAACTTAGAATTGTGTCTCTGCTCTAAAAAACACATCATATATAGTTTGGTTTAAATGAAATTAGTCGGTTGAATTTTTCGTACAGTTAGTTGATTTCACAGGACTTATGTGAAATCAGTCCATTGAAAAATAATTCAACTAATTGAATACATTCATACCAGAAACTATATACTGCAAGCCTTTTAATGTGTTAAAACCCATTTTAATAGATTAAAAGAGATACACTAAGACTAACAAGATATCTAACCTATGTCATATAGCCTACCGACATGATATAACACATAATCATTACATTTAACATATTATTTCTAGATTTAATACACTAAAAACACAATCTTCAAGTGGATCTTCATCAATCTTCATCAAACACACATGATCTTCATGAACTTGGCTTTATCAATTCTTTGCTTCAAGCTTGCTTGTGCCAACATCATGGCGGGTACTATATGTAGATGGCTCGTCATTTCCAGAAGGAGGAAGGTCAATATCGTGCTTGAAGGTCCTAATGATTTATTGTTAGAGAAGTCACTACATCTTGATTTCATGACCTCTAATAACCAAATCGAGTATGAAGCAATAATATAAGACCTTACACTAGAAAAGGAGATGGGGACTACCTTGATAATATGCCAAACTGATTCTCGACTCACTATACAACACCTCACAGGGGAGTACTAGGTGAATGATGCTTTGTTACTCCAATATTACCATTTGGTTAAGACCATATTGGAGGAATTCACCGAGGTCAAGTTAAAACACATTTCAAAAGGAGATAATATAAGAGTCGATGTGCTCTCAAAGTTGGCCAATATAGTATGTCGGTATGGAATACTGCATACTACAATAACTGAATGTGGTAAGCAGTTCTTAAACAAGAGTTTGGTTGAGTTTTATGCTAATCTTGGCAACAAGAATAGCTTCGTTGAACATTCACAGTTAAAAGTGCAAGTCGAGGTTGCAAATAAGGTTATCCTAGTAGAGTTGAAAAAGAGGTTGGACTCGACCAAGGGGATATGATCTGAAGACTTACTATAGAAGTGTTGTGGATGTATAGGTGCACTCCTCAATTGTCCACTAAGGAGACACCATTCATCTTGGTCTATGGCACTAATGCCATGATGCTAGTGGAGTTAGAAGAACCATCTTCTCAACGGGAACGATATGATCACGAAAGTAATGGAGATTGTCTTATATCGATTTAGATTTACTATAGCTCAAAAGCAAGAGAATGCTCGAATTCGATAAGGTGCCACAAAGTAATGAGGGGTTAAAAAGTAGAACTCTAAAGTTCAACCAAGAGTTTTTAAGAAAGGTTATCTGGTGTGGCGCATCGCAAGCAATGCCAGGAAGATTGAAGGTTATTTGGTGTTGTCATTGACACAATGATATTAATACTACTTATTTATAACAACCTCAATATTCTCAAGAAAGTAGCCAAAAAGATTATTAAGGTTAACATAACCCAAAGTCGTCTCCCAACTAACATAAAATTAATTCCTAACAAACTAGTCCCTATAAAATTTATACAAAAATAGTTAGTAAAAAAAAATAAAAATAATAGAAGATAAAGTAAAATAAAACAAATAAAAGATTAAATAATAAAATTATAAATGAGAGGAAGAATTAAAAAGCAAAAAGATGTAAATATATAAAAATAATGATAAAGAAAATAGATTAATTTCACTACTTTTTCAAAATAGATTCATCATTAGTTATCTAAATATTATTGGTCAATTGATTATTGTCTTAGATTTTCAAATCAATCAATGTAAAGTTTCAATTAATTTGTTGGCTTTCTTATTTTTAACCAAACTACAATCTTAATTAACAATAAGAACTTTTAGTTTATTCACAATAAATTCAACCAAAGTACAGTCTTAATTAAACTTTACTATGCCTAATCATGTTTATTCCTTTGTTTCCTCACCAAATAAAAAGCTTAATTAATCAAAGTAGAGTCTGGACTAATTTTAGTTAAAATGATTATCTTTAATCGAAGTAAAGTCTCAATTATTGGTAAAAACTTATTTAATCACATGAAAGCTTTTAAATTAAATCAAAGTAAAGTCTAAATTAAATTTAAAAACCCTTCAACTTTGATTACTTTTTATTTGATTTAGAAACAAAATACAGAGAAAAATTAAAACCTCAACAATAATAAAAAGAACAACGAAATTATTTTATTATAACCTCGAAATTCATAACAAAATTACATTGGAACAAACCCTATAGAAGCTTAGCACTCCATGGAATGCAAAAATAACATAAAAATATGAAAGAATGGTGGGCAAGACGTGATCAAGACCTTCAAAGGGTTCCTAGCTTTGAACTACTTTTTCTGCTTCCCCTTGGTCTCTTTATATAAGACTCAAATCATGTCTTTCTCTTGTTGAAATCTATTTTCTGATAATGTAATATATCCTAACTAATTAACATATTTGATCAATTTTAAAAATATTTTGCAGATATTTTTTGTTAATAATTTCAAATATAATTAAATTAAGTATATCTAATAAATGATCAACAAATAAATTTTGCCCAATTTTTCAATTCAGCCCTTACAATCACATAGTCCAAATTTGTAGAGAAATTTAAAAATCTCAATATTTGCATTTTAGCCCATTTAGTTTGACCAACTTGACCAAACTTTGGCTGACTCATTTGACTGTCTAATGAGGGGTTCACATTTAGTAGCATGGTAATTATCAACTATTAGTTAAATTGCATATCATTTAGACACTTATCTTGCACTAAATCAATGTAAAAATCATTAAAATTGTCCTAATTTTACATAATTACAGAATGAGGTCATGAGAAATGATAAAAAGTGGAAATTAATGTATTTTGTGTTGTTTTGCTGGTAAAATGAAATAAATTATAAAGTTGGTGTTGAGCCCAAAAGTTTGCAGCTCAAACCAAAAGATGAACTGACAAAGTTAAATTTTAGGTCTGCGGCTGAACAACGAATTTGGCGCTTAAGCTAAATTTTAAGAAAACTTCATTGTAAAGAAACGTGAAGCTCTAGATTTGAAGTTGAGCATGAACAGAAAACCTCCATGGTTGGGAAACCTCCATTGTTGAACTGCAAAAGATGAATGCCCAAGCTTGAGAAGAAAACCCACTTTGGAAGGAAACCTCCATGGCTAAACTGCAAGATTTGTAAGCTAGAGCATCACTTAAAATTCTATAAATACAGGGTATGACCCCTATTATTTTCATGCTGATTTTGTATATTGGTTTTGTACCATTCTAGAAAGATACTCTTAGTTAGTTAGGACCTATATATAGTATAGTAGTATATAGCTATGGAAAGAAGGATGCTACTCCAAGTTCATCTTGTATTCATCATCATGAGAAAATAATTCCTCTATAGTTGGGATTAAATGTAATTTCTAAACTCTCTTTGTATTGCACTTGATTATATTTCTATTGTATTCTTGTTTTATGTGTTGGTTACTTGGTTTATATTTCACTCCATGATGATATTTGGTTTATATTTCACTCCATGATGATATTTTAGATGCTAGCTAAAACATTAATGTCTTTTGATGTAAATCTTTTTAATTGTTTCAACTATGATGTTTTTATGGAATTGTTTATATATATATATATATATATATATATATATATATATATATATATATATATATATATATATATTAAATCTATTTTTGCTGCCAAACAAACATATTATTCCAATGCTTCCAACATCTACTACTACTACTACTAATAATAATAATAATAATAATAATAATAATAATATACATATTATAAAAACAATTCCGCCATATGTCAAACATAATAACAATAAATAAATAAGAGAAAAAAAAAAACACTCACCCGCCACTTAACTTTACCCCAAGAAATACCCACGTAAATGAAAAAAACACCTTCCACCAAATATTTAGCTTTATCCAAATAAAACATAATTTAATCGAATGAAACTTAATAAAAATCTAATTAGCGATCTTGCCTGGGTTTTTCAATTTAGTTCTAGCACCCAATATCCAGAAATTCTTCCTGACCGTTGTTCCTCTACTATTGTATGCTCTTTTCTGCAATTTTTTTAATTGTTATAGATCACTTTTGAACTTGTAGACATGGGTAGACCATCTGAAAATTATTTTCCCAAACTATATCCTTTTGTTCAACTACAACTTCTTGATGAATTTTTCAAGTTGTTTGTTGCTGGAATTATGTGTTCTGATGAAACGAATTTTTAACATTTTTTCTACTTTTATAAATTTGTACATTTATTTATAATAAATTACTTTATCAAAACTTTATAATTTTTTATAAATATAAATTTTAAAAAAAAATTAACAATTATAAATTATTTGGTGAATTTGAGAATTTAGTGAACTCAAAAATAAAGATTATTGGCACCCTTGCCGGCCAAATACTACTTCCAAATTCACAAATGAAAATAATATCAAAAGACAAAGATAAGTTAAGTCAAATATAAACAAAGATAGATTTAAAGGAACAACATGATCGATCCACAATATATTCATACTTTCAAACACGACATACCAAAAGAACGCTCTTAGGGCATCATTTCTTGCTATTGATTACGTTTCAGTTAACAATATGTAGTCCTAATCGTATATCTGATTGTTTACTTCACTTCTTTTCAGATAATTTCATTTATAATCAACTTATTATTTAATTTTATTTTTCTAAAAACAAATTACACCAAAATTTTAACAAATTAAATTATTTTAAGGGTTAAATATGTTTTTAGTTCCTTAACTTTAAGTGAATTTTGAAATTAGTCCATTTCAAAACTTTGGAACAATTTAGTCTTTCATCTTTCGAAATACGTGGATTTAGTCTTTTTAATCAAATTTTAATAGGTTTATTTGATGTTTCGTACGCATTTCAGGATTGTATTTGAGTTGTTTATATTGTTTGATACATTTTTGGTTTAATGTTAAGTCAAATACTATTATAAAACGTGCTTGAAATGTCAGATAAACTTAATAAAATTTGATTAAAATGACTAATTTCACATAATTTGAAAGACGAATGACTAAATTAATATAAACTTTCGAAATGGACTAATTTCAAAATCCACTTAAAGTTAAGGGACCTAAAACATATTTAACCCTTATTTTAACTGTACAAATATATATTTGTCAAATTTAATTCAAATGAATTTTCTTAATTCATCTTATTCTTTATTTACTAGACATCTATTACTAACTTTTTTTTCAAAACTAAATTTTTTTACTAATTAATTCATTTTGTTTAACTATTAACTTTAATTTAGATAACTAATAACTTGATCAAATAATTATCTTACTTGAATTTGAATTTTTGAATTTTATAATTTTGTTTTTTGAAATTTTTATAAAATTACGTTAAGAATTTTTATATTTTTCTATATTTTAAATTTATATATTTTTCTATTACTCTAATTACAATATATTTAAATTATTTAATTATTATAATCACTTTTCAAATTTTTTTCCAATTGATTTATAAATATGAAATTAAATATATTTTTTAAATTTATAGCGATATGAGTTTATAAAAAAATTATAAATTTAAAAAAAAAATAATTTACTATAAATAAATATACAAATTGATAAACTAGAAAAAAATGTTGCTAAGAACTTATTCCTGAAAGTTGAACTGAAGACATCTTATTTCATCCATCCTTATTGTACTGTACCTAGCCAAACTCAACCAAGTAAAAAGTGTGCATATCAAGACAGCCAAGTATCCAGCCTAGGTCGGCTTAGCCTAACCTACATCAACGTAAGCTATCAAGACAAATAGTCGGCCTAGACCGACT
>Ga0214545_1001843_pt1 | contig 40443 bp, 18 predicted proteins | sample CNSS4metaG_FD_160064 | JGI IMG/M metagenome (GOLD analysis project Ga0214545, IMG submission 160064) | Root nodule microbial communities from cowpea collected in UCLA plant growth center, Los Angeles, California, USA - CNSS4 | ecosystem: Host-associated > Plants > Roots > Nodule | place: USA... | reverse complement strand
AGATGTCATGCCTCCACATAAAAGGATTATGCCTGGGCGACCCAAGAAAAAGAGAAGGCTGGAACAATGGGAGTTGAGGAAAGATGACACGCAATTACGAAAAGGTGGCCATAGAAAAAGATGCAGAGTTTGTCGTGAACTGGGACACAATAGAACACATTGCCCACAATTGCCTACACAAGGACAGTCCTCACAGCCAACTGATGGTCCTCCACAACCAACCCAGCCATCTCAGGAACCAATTTCTGCTACTCCACAACCAACCCAGCCATCTCAGGAACCAACTTCTGCTCCTCCACAACCAACCCAGCCATGTCAAGAACCAACCAATTGTGCAATTTGATTCACGTGTTTAAGCGACCTTTTACTGTATATGTAATTTGGTCTTTAAGTTTGAATTTTGATGGCTGTTATTTTGTAAAATTCATTAGCCATTTTTGGATCAATTGGATCACAGACTTTTTCGTTTTGTAAGTTGGTTAATTCAAGATTATGGTGAAGGAGAACAACTTGTTTAATCACAATTATGAGGATTTTGGTTATTTATGAATTAAAATTTTATTAGTATTGACATTCTTATACGACTTACAATGCAATTTATTCTATTGAGAACATTATTAAAAGGAAAAGTTTATCCAGTATACAATCTAATTAAGCAATTTTTTTAAATTTTGGGACCTATTTGAACATCAATTACAAAAGTAGGGACCTATTTGAACAAAACTAACACAATTGAGGACCTGATTGAACATAAATAACTTAATTCATTCATAATTTTGGAAACTTCGTACATCATAACCTTCACAATTACAACCCTTTTCTGTCAATCTTTCAGCATCAACGCCAACATCACAACGTTTATCAACGCAACGATACTAACCACTATGGCTAATACATTAAACCATTTTTTCAGATCCCTAACTACATTCTCGAGATCTTCTATCTTCATGTTTTGGTTCACAATAACAACTTCTTTTTCTTCATCAACGTCTTCATACCACCATTTAAAAAAATTGCAGCAAACACCACCACCTTCACTCTGCCGCTGTTGATGAACAGAAAATACATAAAAGATTCATTAAATCAGACATACCCAGAACAATAGCAATTAAATCAATCTTACTTTGTAGTTAGCACAACCCCATAACTTTCTACCCACATTTCTCGGAGTTCTTGTTGTCCTCAGAACTGCAGCTTCCCCACAATCATAAATAGGTCTTAAAGCTTGGGTGCGAGAAGAGGGAACACTACGCTGCACGCAATTATTACAGTATGAAGAAGATGATTGGGTCTGAGACATCGCTGCAACAAAGCTTCAACGTTCCAACCATGAGCAAGGTCACACACGAGATGACTTCTTCGACTTTTTATAAACCCTATCACTTTATTTTTTAATTTTCATTATTTGCATTTAATTAAAAACTTAATGTGTTTAACCCACTAATTAACCACCTCATTGTAAAGAAACACGGACACGTAGGATTAGTATTTCGACACGTAGCAAGGAAAAGCCAACTGTACAGTGAAACGCTATCAATTTAAACGGCGTTACCCAATTAGGACCTAATTGAATCAAATTGACCAAAATTAGGACCTATTTGAAAAAAGTTGACGAAAATTAGGATAAAAAAGGTATTTTAACCAAATAATTAAGTATAAATATTTTTACAAAATTAAGTACTAATATTTATATTATTTATCTCAATTTCAGACCAAATTTATTGTTTGTATGTTATACTAATATTTTTTTATTAAAAATGACTTTTTAACATATTATTTTATTAATTACTTTTTTAAGTAAGTACTCATGTTTTGTTAATTTTTATATTTTTTCCAAAATAAAACAATATTGTCTCTTACTAATTTTAAACCAAAATTTCTATAGGTATGAATGTTATACTAATTTTTTTTATTAAAAATAACTTAATAAAATGTCTTTTACCATTAAATTTTAATATAAATTTCAAATACTTAATTTTTGTAAAACTTTTATACTTAATTACTTTTAATTTTATAAAAAATGGATTTTAATTATTAAAAAATATTAGGTCAAAATTGAATCAGATACACAAAAGTTAGTACTAAATTAAAACAAAAAAACATATATGAATGACATATGATAGTGATACTGGCACGTGGTATTGCAATACTACGTGGCACTCACAATGTCACATGTCACACAAATGGACTTGACACATGACATTTTAATTTTTTTTTCAAAAAATTAAAAATAAAATTAAAAATAAAATTAAAAATAAAATAAAAAGAAATAAAAAAAATCACCAACTAACATATAGTTATTCCGTCTAAAAGGGACCTAATTGAAGTATATTTTAAAAATTGGGATATATTTAACACTTTTTTTAAATCAGGTGAATATTTATTTGACACATACGAATAATTATTCCTAGATATTATAGCTACCTTTACTTAACAGACTTAGATGAATATAAATGCTGGGAATTGTATTTGCAGAGAGTTGAAAGGAAAGCAGCTTATGTGAATGAAAGAAATGAAGGGAAGTCAAGAAATCTCAAAAACACCATCCTCTTCCAAGGTACTTCTCATCTCTTTCTTCAACTAATTTCCTTTGTTTCTGATGATTTTGCAGTTAGGGTTTTACATGCACGAGATCTCCTGCTTTTCAACTTTGTCGCTTGATTCATTTTTCTTCACTTTTCATGGATTCGCTGTAAATAATTGGTTGTTTCTCGGTCAATTTTACTGCTTGTTCTTTGTTTGTAGGTGAATCATATTATCCTGTCTATCATGCAATGGGCATTGTTCTCTTTAATAAAGCTACACAATTTATCATGTTTTTTTTTTTTTCTTTTTTTAATGGTATTCCGCATAAGTTGTTGTTCACTTCGTCTGCATGTGTTCGTTTAGTGAGTAGGGTTCGGATCCCTCAAACATATAATGTTGTATTTGATTCTGGAATTTACGATTCACGTCTAGGGAAAGGGAAAAAATTATTAATGTACTGTTTTGGGTCATAATTTTAGATTATTAAGTGTTCAAATGGGCTAAGGATGAGATAGGACGTCAGAGATCTCAGCAAGTTTTAACCAAATTTGAGGACCGTGGGTGTGATGGGTACCAAACCTAGTACTAATGTAATCTAACTTTTCCTGACATGGTAACGGCAACCATCCTTGTTCAGAAGGAACTCAGATCCTTTGTTCTGCCAAAATCCTCTAGATGCTGCAAAATCTGGATGATTGATAGATTAATATAATAGTACTTAATCAAGAGAATATGATCAATGGTTAATATATCTGCTACAGATAACCGATTTGTACACAAAAGACGCTAGAAATATTCTCCAAAAAGTGAAACTCAACTAAAAAGTTGTGTTTGTGAAAAATTCATAATAATTTATAAAATTTTCTGAATCTTTATGTAAAAGTTCTATAAACGGAATTGACAATTTTGATAAAATATCCAAATGTACAACAGAGGATCTACCTTCTTTCAGAAGGTGGTGCGCTATTGTTCTGCCCTTGTATGCGTCTGTGGTGGCGCTAGTGTATCTGATATGTCAAAAGGTGGCTCATTGCTCATGCCTGTTTGTTGGAAAGCCCTTGTAGATTCCAGAGCTTCATTGACCTAAATTCTCTTTAACCTATGGTTTTGGTTTTAGCAGTCAAATTAGATATAGTGGTTATGTATTACCTGAATTATTCCCAGTTTATTAACCAATTAAGGCAAAGCTTGTCGAGAGGCCAAATGATTCATAGCTCGTTGAAACCAGTTTGTGCAGCGCATAGTTTAGTTACGAATTGATATTTGTTTGATAAACTTTTATACATTAGAACTTGCATTACCAACTAATGCTTGATGTTTAGATTGCTTTTGCCGCTGCTACGTGTAAAGTGGTGTTTGTTTCTACCGTTGAAAGGAACTAAACTAATAGATTCACTGCATTAAAAAATTAAAACTAAAGTTTGCATATTTGAATGTTTTCCAAACAGAGAACACTGTCAAGTCAGGGTTCAGTGGATATATACGCGGCGCAATGCAAAAACTGCTTGAAATGGAGGGTGATTGATACACAGGAAGAGTTTGAAGAGATTAGAAGTAAAGCCACTGAGGAACCGTTCATATGCAGCAGAAAGGATAATTGTTCCTGTGATGAACCTGCTGATATTGAATATGATTCCACTCGAACCTGGGTCATTGACAAGCCTAACCTCCCAAAAACTCCACAAGGTTTCAAGAGGAGCTTGGTACTTAGAAAAGATTACTCCAAATTGGACGCTTACTACATCACACCTTCGGGGAAAAAACTGAGAACCCGCAATGAGATAGGAGCGTTTCTAAAAGATAATCCAGAATTCAAAGGTGTTACTGTTGCAGATTTTGATTTTTCTTCCCCAAAGATAATGCAGGACACCATCCCAGAGATAGTTGAGCAGAAGGATTCTGCTAACAAGAAAGCTAAGATAGCCAAAGGTGATGTTTGAGGAATATCATCTCAAGTTTGCATCATGCAAAGATGTTGATTCTGGTTGGTTTGTTGGATATTATTTTAGAAATTGTTGTAAAACTAAACATAGCAGCGTACGAACGAATTTTGTTGTATTATATTGTAATTTTAATTTTATTGTTAATTATGTTATCATTGCTTAAAATTAGCCCAAATTTACTGCCACATATATTCGGTTTTCAAACATCAAATGTGCACAGAACACGAAAGATATCACTGTATTCTTCTGCTAAACACCTCGTGTCCTTTTTTCGCACCAGGCTTCTGTGTCTCTTAATCTTCTTTTTTCCGCTTTTTAATCAACCACAAGGATTCTCTTGCGAAAGGAATAGCTGATTACTACTTTAAAACTCCCCCATTTGTTTCATAAAGTAACTGAGAATAAATTCGCTTCGGAAAAGTGACTTCGGACATGCACTCGATTTCTTGCCGTTGTTTTCATTTTTTCTAATTACATGGAATCATTCTGTTGATAAAGTAGAGAAAAAATTTTGACCTCCCAAATTATTTACTTTTTTTTAATGAATTTCATATTAAAAGCTAAAGTACTCTTACAGTTACATTAAGAAAAAAGAGTATTGCTCCTTTCAAAAAAGGAACCCTATTGTAGTTGGTAGTGCTTTGAGTGGTGTTTGGGAACATCTATTTAGGGGTTATAAAGGAGGGCTTGTATTCTCTCAATTTGGTAATTGTGGTAAACATCATCTAACTTTCCTTCTTTTAATAATACATCTCTTCTTCGCCGAGAAAAAGAAAAATTGCTCTCTACGTGAACACTTAATATCATTGTGTCAATGATTTATAATTAAGGAGAGAAATTGTAATGCAAAATATCAATGATTTTAAATGCTTACGATGACTAATAAATACGTAAAATTTTATGACGTTCTCATCAGGTTTATTTTTCTTCAGCTTATAAAATTTAATACGATTTGATTACTTTAGTATAATGGTCCAATGATCTGAAATTAAAAAATATAAATACATCACATTTATACCGCGTTCACATAATTAAAATATCAATAATATCATTTATGCTTTTGCTATTTTATTTAGAAAATATTAATGTTTAAAAATAATAACTATATGATTGTACACTATTTTTTTCTCCATTAAAACGATTTCGAAGCATTAGATGGGAATGAAATTGCCTGTACGAGTTCTTTTTTATGCATATAAAATCGAGCAGTCATGGTATTATTGACTCGATATTCTATTTTTCATTTAACTTTCGGTGAACTTAATCTTGCTGCTTTGTTTTAAAGGTGAGAATAGGGGAGAGAACAAAGCAACACTCTTGGTTAACTATACAAAATTTCTTCACTATAATTCTATTGACTGTATTATACACCGTATATATGATTTCCCCCAAAATAAGCATCAATGATGTGTACAATAAGTCATGAATCACGATGTCATCCCCGCAATCTGTTCACAGAAATGTTTCATCATCGCAAAATGAATTCCACACCAAAAATGTTGCAATATCAATCTTATGATGCAGGCATCAACCTGCATCGTACTGCTCTGAACTCCGCTCGTTCAATGTGCGTTGCAGTCAAACCATGTGCCAGCACTGAATCTGGTTAGCTGTTAGTGATCACCAAATGGTACAACCAAAAATTTAATCAGGTTTTGTGTACTCAAGCAGCATGTGCGGGGAACGGTATATCTTGACCAGAGTCCAGTAAAGGACCTCTTCCACTCCAAGCTCACCCTCAGCTCTAGCAGCATATATGTCCTCACATATGGCAATCAATCTACACAAGATGCAGGCAAGAAGTAATGTTAGTTACTGCATGATGTATCATAAATAAGGTAACTAACGATATTATTGTAGAAAAATGCACGTTCAAGGAAGAGTGCGGAAAAAATTATCATTGGTACGGTTATCTTCAGGAAGGAACTCTGCAGTACCTGTCACAGGAAGGTAGGTTCTCATAGGGAATTCTCATCCTTAAGTCAGAGCACTGGAGTCTGATAAAACGACCAACAGCTAGAACAAAAGTTATGTAAAGCCCCCATATGCTGAACTTGCTGAGTGTGTCACCGAGAATGCCCTCTGAAGTAGTATTACAATATTAGAAATATTGTATAAATGAACTATGGATACAAATAATTTCATGACCAACTTACGTGGTGGAGTCTCCTCAGATATTATGATTGCCATAGGTCCCGTCAAAGCACCACAAAGTCCACTTAAATTTGATCGATTAATATCTCGGAATGTCCACCACTCAAATTGCTCACGATTAATAATGAGATCAGCACTAACAGTATTATCCTGAAAAATTGAAGTAGAAGTTTTCAATAGTAATTTTGGATCACTTCTGGAAAAAGTAGTACAAATTGTCGGAGAAATGAACACCATCTCTCCCTGCCTCGTCGTGTCTATCACTCGTATTAAAAAGAAATAGTAATTTCTAATTTAAAACCAATTGTTAGAAGGAAAAATTCCAGCGTTTACTGGTAAAGTACAGCACTATTGGCAACAAAAGATGATTAACTTCTAGCGGTCACCCATGTAATACCAATATGCAGTTATTTTCTCAATTCATATGAAATCAACAATTGAAGGAAGAAACACAGAAACGTTAGTTCAAATAAAAGAGGAAAGGGGTGCACTAAAAAGAAAAGTGTTAGAGACAAACACATTTTCTAAGTCCTACCTATGCACTACTTTATTAATAAATAAATTATTAAAAATTTTGAATCATAAGAGAAGTTCAGTATGCTCCAAAGTATTGCGATTTTCACGATAAATGTGTTCCTAGTATATCTCAACAGAAAATATGAACTCAGAATCAGATTACCTCCTCCAAAGGTCTAACGTCACCCGAACCAGTGAGGCGGAAATATCTTGGATAAACATTATAAATCCTAAAGCTGTTTACAGAACCATTAAGAACCATTTGAACATCAGACTGCGTTGGAAGATATTGAGGGTCAACAGCTTTTTCATATTTCACAACTTCTTTCCCTTTTGGCCTATCCCTTGAAAGTATCCAGGTGAAAAAGATTTCCATGTCAGTATTCCATTCAAGGGACTGAATCAATCTGGTCCGAACAACAAGTGGAACAAGCCACAGTGTACTAGCATCAGCTTGACAACATATCAACTGGATATCATTCTTATTATATGCATCCAAATAGCCAAACGGATCGGAATTGACATTTGAATCTAGTTGATCCCACCGTAGTCTTTCGCATAGAGTAGTTTGATACAAATTCAACCTTCCACTTACTGTCTTGATATCAACCTGAAAGGTAGCATCTTTTATGGGGTTTGCAATGTTTGTCGGGTTACCACTGCTATACATCTGTAAGGAAAAAACAAGATGTGCTTCAATAATTTGTTATATGCTATTTGGGGCAACTGAAAAATTGTAATGGTCAAGCACATGAACACAAGTTTAATATTAACGGTTTTATAATGATATCTCACAACACCGTTATTTCCAAACAAAGTTGTTGAAAACTTATCAATCAATATTGGATTTGAAAAATGAAAAAAAAAAAATTAATAAAAGCATTCACTAACACTATTTTCTACAGAATCATTGGAAATTATGATTATACCTTTACCAAATTGTCGTAAACAAATTATTCAGATAAAAAATATTCTCAACATTTCCATAGTAATTAGGAAAAATGGAAATTATAATTATACCTTGTCATCTGGGACATCCTTCATTTCAGGTTATAAAGTTTTTGTTTCCTTCCTTGTTCAAAAACTTAAATATGCATAATATTCATTGTGAGATGTGTGAACTGGCCAAACACAAATGTTTACCTTTTCCTATGAGTAATAAAATAAACATTTCTCCTTTTCATCTTGTTCATACTTATGTGTGGGGTTCTTCCAAAGTTCCTAATATTTCAGGAGCTAAATGGTTTATCACCTTTATTGATTCCTAAATGGTTTATTGATGATTTTCTCCTTAAAACACAAATCTGAGGTTAGCTCCAATGTTATGGAGTTTGTGTCAATGATTAAGAATCAATTTGGGGTTACTATCAAGAAAATTAGGTCTGATAAAGCTAAAGATTATTTAAACCATACCTTAGATTCTTTCAGTTGAAAGGAAGGGATAATTTTGAAAGGAAGGGATAATTCATGAATTCTCATGTGTATACGCACCCCAACAAAATGGAGTTGCCTAATGGAAAAATGAGCACTTACTAGAACAAACTAGAGCACTCCTTTTTCAAAATAATGTTCCAAAAAAATTTTGTTGGAACCTGTACTTACACTGCCACATATTATTTAATTAACATATTACCTTCTTTTGTTGTCTTTAAAAAGTTCAATGGAAGTTCTACACTCATTCTTTTATATTCCCAAATCTGTCTTTTGGATCAGAAAATGAAATTCAAAAGAGTAATACAACTGAAAATGAAGTTGAGAGGGAGAGAGAAGAGGTGAATCAAAATCCTGAATCTGCTGGACCAGTTATTATACCACATGTTAATACAAAATTTCGAAAAGATTTGGTGTACGTCCAGATAGGAAAGGCCATTCTTAGGGATTTGTTTTCTAGAATAGGCAGTACTTATATCAAAATTTGTCCAATTAATGTCTATATATGTATCAAATGTATGTAATGAAACTGAATGAGAGATTACTTTCTTCTAAACTTAAGAGATATCAATAAAATAATTCTTTATTTTCTTAAAGTCACGATTAGAGCTCCCAATCTTGGAAGCCCTATTTTCGCTGCCTCATTAACAGCTTGTCACTGCCGTTGTTCATCATTGTCTTTAAGGTTAGTGGTGGACTTGAAAGGCATGCCCCACTTGTTGTTGCCTTAGACACTATCATCATAACCTCTTGAGCACCATAAAGTGGCATCTCATTTGACTTTGATTTGGTTCAAACAATTTTTGTTTTTATTTGTTACAAATCAAAGCGATAAGAGCCATAGGTGTAAAACCCATTTTTTTATTTCACCATTTTCTACATTTCTTTGTTTCTCTCTCTAGCTTCTTTCTGATTTCATTCCTCCAAACTTTATATATTTGAGAATCTAATTACACCTTGCAATAGCTAGGGAGCTAAGGATCATTTTCAACCAATCAGTTTTTAAATCACAGTAAGTTCCTAGAAAGTTCCTATTTGTCCTGAAGATTTTATATATTTTTTTTCTTTTGGATTTGTCATCAATCTTAGTGAGGTTAGTTAAGAAAAGTGATCCTCTCATCTTGGTTAAGCTTATACTGATTTTTTGTTATGTTTGAATACTTTGGTCTAGATCTATAGATTGAGTAGTTCTGTTGCTTGAGTTCGAAGTTACTTTAGAGCAAGGAACAAAACAAAAGGGAAGACATTTATGTTTTTTTTATAGAATCTTAGGGTAGATGACCTGCCACAATATCTTGATTTCTATGCAGGGATTACTTTTATTAGAAAACAATTTGAATGTTTGAAATTGAGTGAAAATGTTATTTGAGTTTTTGGTTAATAGAGAAATGTTGTAAAATGCTTTTGAATCTCTTGTGGAAATGTTGATAAAATTGCTAGACTATGCATGTTAAAGTATGTAGTTTCTTAAGTAAGTTTCGAATATGGTTTGGATAAGTAAGTTATCCATAGAGTAGTTAATGAGTTTGATGTGTATGAAAATATATTTTTAAATGATCAAGGTTGAATTGAAATGAGTGAAGGGTGATATTTGAGCGAATTATGGTTGTATTGGTAATTTTGAATTTATTTGTAGGTTGTATTTGATAGAGTAGTATTTAGTAAAAATTTTAAAAACAGATTTAGTTCTACTGCATAAAGTTGATATCTTGATATTTTTGCTCAAGAAAAAATAGAGCAAAAGCTCAACCTTTGCTCTTGGCCTATTTTCGCTTAAGCAAAGGATTATTTGTTCAAGGGAAAATAGGGTTGGAAGTCAACTCTTGTTCTCAACAAAATTTTCACTCCAACTAAGAAGTTTTTGTTTAAGCGAGGCAATTTTCACTCAAGCTAAATTTTTTTCTCTCTCTCCTTAATGGATTGAATGTGAATGTTAGTTATGAGTAAATAAAGTATTATATTCAACTGATTTGTGATTTTGATTAAATTAGTTATGTTGTATGAAAATGGTTGTTAAGAATGATAAGATTTGTATGAAGTTAGGGTCACAAATCTAGACTAATATGTGAACCATTGCTTGCTTAGTGTATTAAGTAAAGACAACTATGTTATAATAGAGATCTCCTTGTTTTAGATAGTCTAAGTCACAAACTATGATATAGGTGGTGAAAAGCTCATGAGGGAGTTCTTTTATATCGTGACATGTGTAGATATGCAGTTTGGATTGTAATGAACTTACCTTAATCCATTACTCTTAGGCTTACTTATCCAAGTCTTGATTTGGATTAGATGGTAATCTCTAGTAGAACATACTTGATATGAATATTTTGGAAGACGTAAGTTGATATTCCGTTTGTTGAATATCCTTTGATGTATAGATTCATATTTAGTCTATATGGTTTTGTATGTTTGTGTTCGATGAATATGAATTGTTTGTGGATTGCCTATTTTAATGTTTTCTTTTATATACATTTGTACTATGTTGAAAATTTATTTCAATAACTTACCCCTGTATGTGTTGTTTGTGTGGTGGTTTGTTATGATTGTACTGTGTACACGAGCAAATATAGGTACATGTGCATAAGCAAACATCTAGAAGACAATAGAGTTCCATTTTAGACTCTCTTTTGTATAAATTTGTATTTATATAAATTTTGTCATGTTTAAGCTGTATTTCGAAATACGAAATGCTTTGTATAAGTCCTTTGTTGGGTTTATAGTAAATATGATAATTTTATGTGAGTGTTACAGGTTGAATCTTTATTATCTTTTTGTTTTATGTTTTTCAATATCTAGTGTGAAAGCTTTTAAAGAGGAACTTGATCATTTGAAAACAATGATTGAATCAATGGCCAAGACCTCTAGATCGTATACCCTACCCATGAAAGGTAAGAGTATGCCCTTTGTCTCAGGGTGTTTGGATTCTTGATTCAGAAACATCCTACGTTTTTGAATTTGTATGTAAAAATGATGAGAGAACAACTTAATATAGTTGGTCTTATGCTTTCACCCTTCAGAAATTCCTGAAATAACATTGGTTTGAAGGGTGTTTCTGTCCTTGAATTTGAAAACTAAAAAAGGAGGCAATGAAGCCTCTTTGGCTTTGATTTCTGCTACAAATAGCAGCATGATGACCATGATGCTAAGGTGCTCGACAACAAGGGCAATGTGAGTGGCGGATGGGAGGGGTAACCACTTTGCTCACCACCGGTGGTGCAAAAGCACACAATTGACAACTACGTTAATGACATTAACTATCTTTGTAATGCTCTATTAATATAAAAAGGTAAATCCATTTTACTATGTGGAAAAACTGATTCAAGCTCAGCCAGAAAAAAAAAATTCTCATTTGATCTCAGTTGAGAGAAAAGGATCTCTGTATATTCTATTGTGTAATAAAGTATATTACAACATTGACATGTTCATAGAATCTATAGCAGTAATCCCTGTTCACACTGATAAATATCTAACTAATTAGGGAAACAAATAATAAAAAATAGTAACCAATCCAAGAGATAAACAGGAAATATGTTAACCAATTTAGAAAACAATCAAAGATATGATTCTGGAAATTTACGTTTAGTCTATTACTTACCAACATCGGAGCCCATATAACACAGATCAATACAAAGAAAAGGCATATCCCATTACAGCATTTGGTCATTTTTGTTTGCTTCTCTCCCTGTTTGTGTGTAGCTCTATTCAAAACTGAATCACATTTGACAAGGTACAAACTAGCATTTATGTCCTCCAGCTATCAAAACGGGGAAACCATGTTGTTACTTTCTAAACCATGCAAAAATTGGAAGGAAAAAATAAAAAAATAAAACCATGAAATTAAACTTGAGCTTTTCCAAATGAGTTTTCAAAGGAGCTTATTATACAGAGAAAGTTAATCTAAAAAGTGCTGCCAATAACAAACTTCAATCAAACATATGGCTTACTAATATCCTAAAACACATTCAATTTCAATCCTAAAGTAACAGTTTTACTCTGTTGTTTTAAAAAACAAATCAGGAATAGTGACAGATATCTCAAATTATTTGCCTTATCCAAATAAACAATACCGATTATATACTCAACAAAGTATTGCCATTTTATTATAAAAGAGATGAAATTTTGATCAACCACTATTTGTAGTTTTTCTTTTTGTCCTTCCGTTTGGAATAGGTTGGTATTACAAAACATGTATAGCGATAACTATTATCACCATCTCATGAAATTCTCAAGCAGCTGCCATTTTTCAAATTGAATAATCAGGGACAAAGGAACTTCACTAAATATAATACACATTTCATTGGAAAACAGTATTCACAATAATAGGGTAGCACTAAAGATAAATTAATAAAAAAGATAGTTTATCAAAGTTGTTGCTGAAAATTGTATTTAGTAGGCAAATTTAACTTTTTGAATGAAAGATTGTTATTTTATAAATAATAAATAAATATTTACACGTACCTTTAGCCAGTCATACATGGTCAGGGATGTAGTTGTGCATGACCAGTCAAGAACACATCGTAATTCATAAAGGAATGGCAGTGCCCGATAAAGTCTATACCCTAAATAATTAACTCTTGAAACTTCACTGGTCAAAAATTGCCTATATAAAGTGCTCTTGTGAGGAACACCATATTGAAGTTGTACGGCCTGCAGTCCTAGAGAAACAGCCTTTGCAAGAAATATGGATCGGAGAGCAAACTGAGCTGTACGTTGTTGTGATGGCTCCAATTGCCAAGCATACTCTGTGACGGAATATGTGAAGAGAATAAGGTTGAAAATATAGAAAACCACTTTCCCCGTGGCAAATGAGCAGAGGTATATTATTCGATCAAGCACAATCAGGAAGAAGATAGCCTGAACAGAATAATTAACTCTTATTAGAAATCTATATGAAATAGCAACTCTAGCCGCACGTATAAGCATGCAATAAATCATCCCGTCATTCTAACATGTAACGAAGAAACTGTGTTTCTTAAGCATGCAAATTATGAATTGTGGTCATTCTCTTTCAAAGTATTTATATTTTAACCCTTACATTTGGAAAATCAAAAGAAACATTTTTCAAAGGTTCTGGGAAACTTTTTGGCATTATTAACAATCCCGGAGGTTTAAGCTAGTAAGTGAAGAAACATAAGAATGGTTTATATTGGATGTCTAACATGCATAAGATGAACTAAAAACCTCTCTTAAGTTAAAATCAACCTATTCACCCCAATTCTTGGAGTAGATGAGAGATTCTGTAAAAGCTGAAGTGCATGGTATTAACTCTCAAGTTTAGAAGAAATAACTTCTTTCTTATTATTATATCTTAGAACCTGTTCTATTAGCTGTATTATTTCTGTGTAAGATGGTATCCCTGAATCATAGGGATTCGGTTGACTAGGTACTATTATTATACTTCCTAAAATAGCTTTCTAAAGTCTTGTATATATGAATTGTATTCTCAGCATAATAAATTGAATGATTATACCCTAAATTATAAGATTATCTCCTTACATACTTGTTGGATATTTTTGGAAATAAGAATAACCTATTCGGGAACAAATCCTCGAGATTGTTATGCCAGTAATAAAAGAAAGATACAACAAATATACAGAATTAAAATACAGTAGGAATAATATCTAAAACTTCCCAAGTTAATTCAGTGTATCTTATTGTGCTCTTCTCTTATAAGTACTTATATTATAGTAGAGTTATCGATAATAACTGTAAATGATACAAAGGTGACAATCCTTTATTACAGAAGTCCTATATACAGGTCAAAGAATAATCACTAATAGGTGTCCGCTGCAACTGACTGACAATGACATTTATAACTGTCTAATCAAAACAAGTTACTATTTAGAAAAGTTTCACATCATCTGCCTCAATTATTGATGTGTTGCTTATACATTTTTTTGGAAACTTCTTTCAATGTCAATTAGTTTTAAGATGAAATCTAACATGGTATCAAGTCTATAACCCATCTTGGTAAATTGAGTATTCTGGCAGTCATTTGTGGAAGGGAGGTACTGGGAAGTTCCACAACACCTGTGTCATTTCTTTAGGTGTTGCTTATATATTTGTTGGCCAACATCACATATTGCCAATTGGTTTTTGACATGAAATTTAACAGACTATAAGCAGATCAAATGTGAAGATACAGAAATAAATAACTATAACATTTACCCTCTATTTAGAATGAGAGAAAGATGATGGAGAAAATTGAAATATGAATTTGTGTTCCTAAAAAAATTTTCCTTCTATTTTCTTTCTGCTTTCTCTTCAACCAAAGGAAAACACAGTTATCTATATTTTCCTTTCTTTCTATTTTCTGTCTTCCCTACCACAATACCATTGTAGATAAGTTGATGCAAATAAGACCGTGATTTATTAATATACTATGGAAAAACTCTTATTGACCTGCTTAAATATGGAAGGATAAATTAAAAGTAAAAAGTACAGACATACCATCAACATAAAGACATATTCTTTTGGAAACTGGTCTTCAAGCTGATACACATCGAGAAACTCGCTTTTATTTTTTATGACAGACTGATAGAAGATAGCAACAAGAAAGAATACAATCAAATCTGCACAAAATATGTAAGCATACAGATCAATTTCTCTCTTGCCTCCACCAATTACAGAAAGAATATGGTAAGGAAATCCCACTTCTTCCACCAAACCAGTACGCTGAGCTTTGAGGATTTCCTTGGCCACATCAGCTGCTGGAGTTAAAGACTTATTCCATTCTGTGGAAGAGCTGTCAGTTACAGGTGAAGCATACACAACTTCAAAAACAACCAAGGCAACATTGGGTTTCTCTAGACTTCTTTCAATGCTTTGAACATTAACCCTGCTGGCAAAAGAGCAAAGACTTGGATTCTTTTCCTTGCAGTTTTCAGTATGAACAATTCTGAGCACCTGATTAATTCCAGATTCAATTCTCTGTGGTTGAATCCCATCCTCTGGCCAGAAGTTGACATCCAGAGAAACCTGAACAAAGTAAGGAGGAGATTCGGCTCCTTGTGTGAGTGATTTCCAGTACCTAAAGAAGCTTCTGATTACCAGTTTTACCATGTTGATCATCTGATTTAGCAGATCCCATGCTCTATCTTGCCAATTATAACTAGTATGGTCATCATTTGCATGAAGATCATTCCTCTTATACTTGAAGTCTGTGGAAGACATTAATTCATCATCTTTAGGAGTTATGGAGCTTTGAATGAGGGTAAATAAATACACAAGAAAGAGAGGTAATGAACTGACGACAAATGAAGAAGTGATTTTGTGTGTTGGAAAACCCAATTCTCGTAGCAGCCAAGGATCAATGTTCAACCCACAATGCTGAATGACAATTTGGTATAGATACTGAAGTAAAATATAAAGTTCTGTATAGATCAGCACCACAATCCAGAAGATGTAACTTGGACCTGTATGTACACATAAAGCATACAAAAAGAGAGCCCCTATATACACCATTGATAGCAAACTGAAATTCCATAAGAACACAAGAACAAAGGAACAGTAACATACAACATCATTATTGGATCGCATCTGGTTCCACATAAATCGAAAGATCCTTCCCAACTGCAGACTTGCAGCCTCAGAACTCTTATCAGATTGCATAGATGAAGAACGATCCATATATATGTGCTGAGTTTTCTGACTCTCCATCTCGTCATAGATCCTATCCTCAGTGTTGGTGCGCTCATTTGAATCAGAATCTTGTGAAATATTCAGAAAGCTCACTAGATTATTGACTGCCTTATTCCCAATGAACTGTACCTGGGAAACACCATCACCTATTAATTGTACAGCAGACTTGAGAGGGTTCTCTTTTGGTTGCCCTTTAACTTTTTCCTTTTTTCCAGAATCACTAGAAGCAGTATCAATATCTATTTCAGTAATTTCACAAATAGGAGGGTCCTGCAGATGTTTCATGTACTCTTCTGTCAATGGAGTTTCTACATTTGTACAAGCAGATGTTTCCTGCAGTTCACTGGGATGAACAGAATCCTCTCTTATTGCATAATCTAGTCTCCCCAAAACTTGGTCTTCTTTATCAGAGATTCCAATGTCATTATTTGATGTGAGAGAAACACTCCTTCTTCTTCTCAGACCTTCACTATTGTGAGAAAATCCATCAATACAATTAGTTGATCCATTCATGCTATGTAGTTGTATTTGCAAATTAAGCATTTCAGATTTCATCTTCTCCACCTGTAAATTACGTTGTCGTTTATTCTCTTCACTTTCACGATTTTGTTGTAATTGTGCAGTTTTCCATGCAGCCTTTTTCTCTTGCTCACGCACAATAGCCCCAATTTGCTCTGCTTCCAAGTAGCGGCATACATAATCAAACTCTTGTGAGGAAAACATATATGACTGAAGCGATACAAGCACAAAAATGATAATCTCTACAATTGCAGATCTGGCTGTTATCCGAAATCCATAATCATATTTATAAAAACCAATCATTTCATAAATGTTATTCACTGTCTCACAGTTCCCCGCACTTGGTCCCCCAATAAAAGGAGACTGATAAGCAAGAGAAATCATAATAACAGTGAAGTTGTATATGCGCAAGAACTTGAATATTCTGTTCTTCTTCTTCAGTATTTCAAATCTCATGCGAAAGAATACCAGAGCAAAGGCAAGATAACCAAGATGCAAAATGTCATATTCAAGTGTTCCAGTAATCAATATTAATATCAGCACAAGGTCAAGAAGATGGCAATAACAGTAAAGCCTCAAATAGTCAAGAAAGGTCCACATGCTTTTAGTTTCAAAAGATAGATCTCGCCAAACAAATGTGTTCCTTCGCTGGGACATGATTTGACGATATGTTGATGATCCTGAAAAGCTAGGCAAGTGATCTGCACGAAGTTTGAAGCAAGCCAGCATGAACACCACAAAGTAGCTGATCAACATCCTGGGGTCGTCAACAATAAGTCCTACAGAAAAGACAGTGAAATGAACAGGTTATTGAAGGTTTCAACGTGCAAAGTAATATATTAAATAAGAGAAATCTTATTTCTATAACAATTCATAGAATAGTTTGTATATAATTATTAAATATCATATTGGTGGAGAGAAATAAATAGAAAAAATATTGTATACATTATTTGATGTGTACCATATCTCATTAAATAATGGGTCTCAATAACCAGTTGCCTTAAAGACAGAACATTATGTTAAATACTTCAAATTATTTAAAACCAAATCTAGCATTATCCTAAAATAATACATGCATATTAAATACAGTAGTGGAGAGCCACGGGGAATTTTAAGAACTGATGTCCCTAATCACTAGTTTTAATCTGCACCACAGGGAGATGCTTCACATAGGAAGAAAATGACTAGATATTTCAAGTACCTAAATAAAAGTAAAGAACCAATTAGCCAAATATTTAAGCTAAAAGAAAACTGTCTAATGCCTTCACACACTTAAAAAGTTTTAGAACTAAATATTAACAAAATGATCATGGACTTCTTCCAAAGAAAGTGCAACTCAAAGAAGGATAAGAGAGCCCTACCGAACCAACACTTTTCACAAAAATGGAAATACGGATGAGAAATTTTCCAGCAGTCATGGCAACGATTTGAAGCATGAGAATTCGAAAGCTTCATATCTTTCCAGATTACCAAGTATTCAAGGATGAGAATGGAAGCAAACAAAAAGACAAACATAGGCCAGACTTTGCGTACTATTTGCCGATTGAGAAGAATACAAGCAGCAAGCAGTGCAATATACAGCATGGATAATGCATTCAACAAGGCAAAGCTTACCAGCAGTAATGATATCATGTTTATCTCAAGTCCAAATAAATTAAACATATTCTCAATCCAAAATTTCAAATATATCTTTAAGACAGTCTTCTGTGTTTCAAATCGCTCCTTTCTCAAAGCAATAATCCGTTTCTTGTTCCACTTGTGACTCTCTTTGGAGCTTCCCCAAATAAACCCAAATGAATATTTTTTACCGTTACTATCAGAACCTCCTCTTTTAGAGGATGGAGTATCAGGTGCTTGTGAAAGACCAGAGGTAATAATTTGCAGTGACTTGCCTGGCGTCCTTTCTTTTACTGAAGATGGAGGATGTGAATTATATGATCCTTTACTTTCCTCATTGCACATAGCATCATTAATGTATGCATCTTCTGTGGGAACAAACAGAGGACAAGGTTCTTCCCATTGTCCTTTGCTAAGAACTTCACTTGGCATCCTCTCCAGCCAACGGAAGACATTGTATTGAAGAGTACAAGCCACAATCACTAGCACTTTTCCCCTCAATCCAGATTCTAGACCCCAAAAGCCAGGCTGAAATACATGGAACCCCAAAAAGAGAGATATATAAGAATATTTCTGCCCTGGAAACATTTTAGCCTGCTTGCCCAATAACTGAAAAAGATATTCAGCTGTCACCAGAAAACCTGTGTAAGCTAAGAATGATTTAGAGGGTATAGTAGAAACTTTTGGTAAAATGGAGCAGAAGACGAGGCCAACCAGATACACGAAACCAAATGCACTAATTGAGCTTAAAGATGCATAAAACAGAGCAATAAACAAGATCTTCTGGCTGTGCCAGATAATAAATCGCCTGATAAACCCCAGTGCCCCTGGTTCTAACTGATCCATGTGATCCTGACTGTTCTGCTTGTTATTCCTCCTCTCATAACTATAAAGTTGCATAACAATTAACACGGCCATAGATTCCCAAATATTGTCAAAAGAAGATGCTTTTGAGTCATATCCCAAATAAAAGTAGAGATCTATTAATTTGGACAACCACATCTCTAGGCTTGAGAAGCTGCTCAAACTATATATGAAAATAAACACCAAAATTGCATACACTTTCAATGGAAGCCAAAGCTGTCTTTTCGTTCTCTCAACAAGTTGTCTTCCAATAATCCAGAGAAGGAGAAGTAAGACATAACCAAATGATATGTAATTAGGTCTCACCATGTATACAGTGAGAAGAATTGTCAGAAAAGCAATGTAAGTACCACATGATCGATATAGAGATAGGAACTTCTGCCCAGTTGCACTCAGGTACGATGCTATTCTTCTTTCTGTAAAAAGAAAATATGATGAGAACAGGATCACACAAATAAGACAGCAGCTGCAAAAGTAATTGCAGTCCAAAAACTTGGTTTTCTATGAATAGGAGGAGCATATAAGTTTTGCATTTAAAGCATCCTAATCAGAGCTTACTCATCAAAACATTTTCATCATCCAAGTAGAGCCTTGGGGCAGCATGTGAGTCCTAGAGAATAAATGATGTCACTTATATGCTTAACGATTTTCTTATATTCATCTTTGGATATAATACTCAAGACAAATATTATATCAACCACCATGAACTAACACGAAATTAATTATACACTATGACTGTAAAAGGTAAAATGACACTCAGAATGGAAGCACTATAAACGTTTTTGAAATGTACCATGAGAGAAACTTTCATCACTGTTTCTCACAGAGGAGGAAGAATATACAGACAATAGAACAGATTTGTTAAGACCAGCTTTCAAGATACCAAATCCAATAGGAGGGCTAGGGGCATGCTGTATGATTGCTGAAAATGAAAATAACATCTCAAAACCATAGTTATGAATTGCACAGAAGCAGGCCAGTAAAGCTACTTCCAAGAAATCCCAGGCACTATCTTCTTCACGGAGACCTGCAACAATTTCATAGAACATGCTGTGAATCTCCCATTTCTCCATGTCAATTAATAAGTGGTAAAGCCTATGAATATAATGGAATTGATATCATTTAAAAGTATGAACTAACTAAAATACACTAATACCTAATTGCGTTACAACTTCCATGCTTAAAGAGCCCTTTTTCTCCAATGCAGTTGAGATCAAATTAATTTGAAGAACATACAACAGTGAAAAATGAATCTCGCATAAGAGAATCAGAGCCTGTCGTATCTTTCTACTGACATTGTGAGTCAAAAGGTACATCAGAAAGAATATCACTGAAGAAAAGACAGAACAGAAGCTAATCAATAAACTAGCATAGGATAAGGACACACAAAAAACTGCATTCACAGATCATTTAAATGGATTCCATGCAAAATGAACATAAATTATTTGAATACACGTACTATATACAGCATGGATGAAACCAGGTTTCAGAGCAATGAGAAAGATCAATGCCAGCATTATAGCACGAGAGCATTTGCGCAGTCCCCATGCTATTGTTGCCACAATCAACACCTTAGTCTCTCCCTCCACTGAAGATAAGAAAGATGGGACGGGACACAAGAAAAATCAAATGTAATCAGAAAATTTGTTCTTTGGATGAAAAATAAAATAAACAGAAAAAAGAAATGATGCAAGTCACTCGTAGTACTATAGTGATGGTCAATAAAATCCAGTCAAATAAAGCTGAAGTTAATACTGATAGAAAAAGAATGCTAAATTTACTACATCAACAACAACTGAGTACATAGGAAAAAGGTTATTTTTGCTAAAAGAAGCTTTTGGATATGGTCAGCTATTTGGCTTCCATTTGTTATTCAGCCAACAATTATCAGAGTTTATAGCCATACATAGGTGCATGCATGCCTGTGTGCAAAGAGTTTGAAACAGTTGGGCTTGAACTCAACAGTATTTGATGCACATGTACTACCACACCATAGTGTTTTCAGGGAGGTATAGAGGATTCATTTTAGAAGAAAATTTGAAATGTTTTATGACAATATATTGATTGGGCAGAGAATTCTAAAAGAAATTGAAATTATAGAAAGTATCGATGATGATGATGATTGGATTAATTACATTTAGGAAATTTTCAAATTCCAACAAAATAGTAGGAATATGAAATTCTTCATACTCTCTCCTCTATAACACCAATGTTATTTCACTTCACATTCTTTCCTCGACTAGGCTAGTGCATCGTCAACTCAATGTTTGTTGGGACATCGTCAACTAAGCAAAGATCGAGATGTCATCAACACAACTGAGGTTGGGGTGATATCGGCTTAACATTTAGTTTTCAAATGATGTTAGTGAGAGTTTCTCTTAGACTAAAGTCAGTCATGGCCAATTTTAGTCGATATTACCAATATTATTCTTTTGCTAATATGTCGAGATATTTTAAGAAGTTTCAGATTTTATTCCTATTGATCTTAATTCTGAATATTGGCTATATCTTTGTTTTATTACTAGCATATCAATCCCACAATCTCAAAGATTTGTTTCGTAGAATAGGCTATGCTTGTTTCCTAAATTAACCAATCAATGTATACATATATCATATGTAACAAGACTGAATGAAAGAGAAATTGTTTTCTTCTAATTTTGAGATAATATAAGCTAGTATTCTCATCAAGGTTTTCTTGTCAACATCAACAAGGCTTTTATGTTGACATTAATTGAGGTTATTTTCATTTGATAACAATCAAGGTTGTCTTTTGGCCAACATTGACCAAAGTTATTCTTTTGCAAATATAGATTGAAGTTATTTATTGACCAACGTTAATTAAGGATTTCACAACCAACTATAGCAAAACTATTTTTTGATCAATGTTAGCTAAGGGCTTTTTTATCGATGACAATGGGACTATTTTTTGACCAATGTAAGTTCTGGTTTTTTCAGCTGATACTGATAGGGGTTTTCTTCAGTTCACATTTTGAATTATTTGTCCACAAAAGCAAACCAAGTTTATTTCCTAATTAACTTTAGTTGGAGTTTTCTCGGCCTACATTGGCAAGGATATATTTTAGTTGATGTTAGTTAGATTCTTTTTATTGATTAAAGATATTGTTAGTCATTATTTACTTTATTAAATTCAACAATCAATCGGCTGAGATGATTCTCGTAAAATTATTATGTTAATGACATTGGTAACAAGATGATCACATATAATACAATGCACCAACTTGATGGAAAGTGTTAAGAGGTATGATTTAATTCTGTTCGAGATATAATTTGATTACATTAAATAGGAACATATTATAGGATTTTGTCAAAAAAACTGTTTCTTATATAATTCATAGAGGAGCCATTGTTCTTAAATAGAATACAAAGACTTAGTAACTAAAAACCTTAATTTATGATGGATATAATTTATCCCTACAAATCAGGACTTCAAATAATATAGAATATATTGTCACCTATTAACCTCCTAATTGTGGAATGTAATTAAACAATTATGTTAGAATTATTACTTCTATGTAGTATCATTAACCCTATGTATAGGGTGTAGAGTGTGGGAAACTTAATACTGTTGTATTTAGTTCTGCACCTAGGGCCCTAGTGCAGTCACTTAGTCTTCTATGTAACCTTGTATCAGATATTCATTATAAATAGAGGAAAATGAGAGTGGTCCCATAAGCCCACTACTCATATATTTTTCAATTTCAATCTCAAGTAATTAATTAAAGAATTTCAACTTCAAGATGTCACTCAAATGACATCTATATGTGACAATAAAGTTGCTCTTCAAATTATCTCTAATCTTATGTTTCATGAAAGGATTAAATTAACTGTCATTTTATTTGAGAAAATATTGTATCCGAAAACATCATGACTAAGTTTGTTAACTCAAGTAATCAGTTAGCAAATATTTCAGTAAATCTTTACCGGGATCTAGAATTGATTATTTTTGTAACAAACTTTGTACATACAATTTATATGCACCAACTTAAGGGGAAGTGTTAGACATTGTTAAGATATTGTTAGTTACAATATCTTATGTTAGTTACAATATTATGTATTTGGGTCTAGCCCATATTTTCTTTATTATTGTTCATTATAAATATATTACTCCATGTGTATTTTATACACAAGGGGAATTACTCCTTGCTGATACTATGTCAGAAAAACTGTTTCTGATATTATTCATACAGCATTCATTGCTCTTAAATAAAATACAAAGACTTAACTTAAAATCCTAATTTATGATGGATATAATCTATCACTACAATTCAGGATTAATGATCCTGCAGAATAAATAAAAAAATGTCAGCCTATTAACCCTCCTAATTATGGAATGCAATTAAATCTCCTAATTATGTGATTAAAACTGTACAAGAAAATATTTACTGCAGCATAAATCAAGGGATTCTCACAGATTTGATAATGAAATATCTTACCAAATATTTCTGATTATTAAATAATATAACATCTCCTTATGTAATATAATCATACCATATAGCTAATATGGTTATTCATTTTTATCAATCACTGTAGGGATTTGTTTTATCAACATAACCAATGTCACTTTTGTCCAAAGTTTGTCAGTATTTTTGTCTAATGTCAAATGGGAAAATTTGTGGTCAATCTTAACCAAGATTGTTTTGGCCAGTTTCAGCCAAGCAGATTTTTTTCGTAGCCAACAATCCAAGAGTAGGCCAAAAAGAACCTGACTAACAATGTCAACAAAAAAAGATAACCATGATCGATGTTAGTCACAATAATTGTGGTGTGAATATAACCTGAGTTGATGTTGATCAAGAAAAACTCTAATTGACATGAAGTGAAAAAAAAAAAATCTTCAAGACTGAATAACCTCAGTCAACATCAATTGAAAAACATCACCAAATGATTTTTAAATTATTGAATGTTGTTTGTTATTTATTATTAATATAAAATTTTGTAATTGGTGGTAACTTAAATACTCGATACTAAAACAAGAAAATTAAAATTCAATAAATTTGAATTGTTTTCAAAACAAAACATTTAAAAAGAAAAAGCAAATCACATTCAATGTATTTGCATTTCTAAAAGATTTTTAAATTCCCTATCTAAACACATGGTTAGTATATTCTTGACTGTTCTATGTGACATTTATGATTTTTTATATTATATTTTAGGATTGCTTGTTTTCTTACAATGAAATTCATCCCTTAAGCAAATTCCATTTGTCTCCTGAAGAATTAACACAGAACCGCAGGCAATTAAAATATGCAACGACAAGATAACCAAGACATGAAACTCCCCAAAACAAGTTTCAAGCCAAAATAAGGTGATATACACAAAAGATGTACAAAATTCTTGATAACAACCTAGTGAGACTAAGTATTGAAAAAAAAAAAAAAAAAAACAAAAAAACACAGAGAGGCTATTGATGATTATCAGAGGAGTTAAATATGAAAAGAGAAAATAAACATGAATACATACAAATACACACATACTCCACTGTATATGGGCATATATAAGTCACCGGTAAGAAGCGTACGACTGTACGTGGCTGTACATAACTCTAAATTAAAGAGGTTTGTTAAATTTTCATGTATCAGGTATGACAAGATTGTAATAAATTACCTTTTACTGAGGAATAGTCATTTGACGATTGGCCACTCTCATCAGACACGCAGAGGAAAACTGAATTGTTCACAAGATTACCTAATGCAACCAAAATTCCAAGACAAAATTGTGCAAGCAAAAAAAATCCAGGTATTGGATAGTGCCATAGTCCTACCATCTCCCAAATTTTCATGTCCTGTACATATGTATGAAAACATTTACAAAAAGTTGAAAGTACGTTCACTCAAAAATTGTCACTCTAAATGATTACCCGTCCAAGTTTCCAGTTCAGAAATGTGAATGCCACATTAAAAATATAGGTGCTAACAGCCCACAAGAGAATGAAGACAAGAAGCAGTCCATTCAATCTATGCAGACGAAATAAGGAAGGAAAGGCATAAATAACGTATCCGACATAAGCAAGTAGCCCAAATGCACATAAGCTTGCAAAATTGAAGCTCCAAAAGGAAAGGGCAAACAAGGAGACCTGCAAAATAAAATTAAACAAGGGAATCAATAAACAAATCATTTGGTATTAAGCAAACTAAATGCGTATGAAATAAGATATAAGTAGTTGCAAATGCATCAGAAGAGATCACAACGAATCCTATACCCATTGGACACATACAATGAGTACGATAGTACCCATATTCATTTGCCCAATGTATGTGTGTGGGAAGGGAGGGCGTATCTAATGAAAGTGAGGAAAAATGAATTAATCTTGGTCATCCATACCATTTATAAATGGTCATGGTTGTTTCAATTAGTTCTAATCTTAAATATCCATTGAATTATATGGTCGAAATATACACACAGATAGAGAAGTAGTATTATCAAATAACTTTGCTATAAGTTACACCAACTATGACACTAAGCAATAACCTCTTATTGGATAATTTTATCTAAAAGTATGTACTTAAAGTAAAAGTTTCTAATCACACATATACACACACATTAAAATAAAGAGGATCAAATGACACTAATACATGTTACACCAAGTATTACAATAAACAATAACTTCTTATTTGATAATTTTATCTAAAAATATAACTTGGGATAGGAAGTTCTAATCACTAATTGTTCAATATTCCATTAATATAGGTTTATTTGCACATTTTACCGCTCAACTGTCCATTTCCATTATTTTACCATCAACTGCCAATAGAAAACTGGTAACATGACAATTTTATAGATGATGTGAAATACTTTAATGTGGCAATGGTGCACCGATATGCAATCAAAGTTAAAAGAAGTCCAAAGTTTTGAAATTAAGGTAGTAAATGTGCAAAATTTTGAAATTTAAGTGATAAAATGTGCAACATTTTAAGAAGATTCCAAATATCAAAAAACCGTTTCTGATACTATTCATAGAGGAGCAATTGCTCTTAAATAGAAATACACAGACATAAAACTCAAAATTCTAATTTATGATGGATATAATCTATCCCTACAGTTCAAAATCAACAATCATGGTTGGAAGGAAACGAACGACCATTTTGCCTCTCCTTTTGCTCAGATTCACACAAAAGAAATGCAGATTTAGGGGTTCTCATCAAACCAGGTCACATGACCCAACCCTTTTCGGTGGGTGACCCAGGCACAATTCCACCCACAACTCAGTGCTCTACATCAAACCAAAAATTGTGATTCACGCGATTCTAAAAGCATTTTGAACAATAAAAAACCAATTTAGGAGCAAAAACAAGTGTTGCAATGAATTATATCACATCGATAGAGGATTGTATCTTATTATTGTACAATATGAATAGTGTATCATAACATACAAATCATGTATCTTACAATAATTACGAACATCGTTCCTAATATATACTGTGACAACATCAGTACAGTTTCTCTCTCTCATAATTCCATTCTTCAAGCTCTAACCAAGCATGTGGAGCTGAATGTATTCTTCCTTCGCAAGAGAGTCCTTAACAACATTTTAAAAGTCATGTATATACCTTCTGATCAACAATATGTCGATGTCCTCACCAAGTCACATGCTTCCAGTTTATGAGAGACAAGAAAGTGACTTCTAGAGTGCCACCTTCAGCTTGAGGGGTATTGATGTAAGTTCATGTTATAGTTTGAATTCTAAGACAAGAAACTAAACCAAGTAAAAGAAAGAAGGTGAAGAACTTCCCTCCTAAAGTTTATTTTCCCTAAGCATTTGCCTCCAACCTTGGTAGTTAGGGGCTCTTCAGGTATGTTAGAAAACAAAGTCGTTAAAGTTGTGGGTACAACATTCTCTGTATGCTTGCTATTTGTATTTCTTAGACAGTAAGTTATATTAGTAGTTGATGTTTGTTGGTTAGAGTCCAGATATATTGAATCTAGACAATCTTATTTTCTATAAATACCTTTTTGCTCTTCTATGGTTTAATAAATAAAGCATTACAGATTCAGTTTACTTTTCTCTCAGTTTATCTTTTCTTTAGAACCTTCAGAATTTTAACATATGGACAGGGTGGATGATGGATGATGGATAAATGGATTGCATTATCGCCACTAATAAATATATGCAAAAAATGTCATCATTTGGCATCTTATTGTGTTGCGTTTAACTTTAGAAGAATGATTTTGTATGTAATATTGTGTCTTGTTTGGTGTATTTTTAATGAATGCTCTTTATTTTATAATAATACACAGATGTTTTATTAGTTCATCAGTAAAGGATTAAGGGAAATCATATTTCAATTAACTAAAATTCAAGTAAGGAGGAAGATGTGGTGATCTAAGCACCTAGAGGGCACAAGAATGGGGATTAACATTGTTACCCATGTCAGTATGCCAAGATCCTAATCCTAAACGAGATTATTTACCTAACATAAAGAGTGCACACACAGGTATATGAATGAAATTTTCTATTAAAAGTTAACTTAAAATAGGCTATAAAAGTACACCGATGGAGGAAAGATTATAACAAAAGACAGTCACAACTCCAAGATCATTCATCATTAATAGCAGATTACAACATGTTTTAAGAATATATACCGGGAAACCATACGTGAAAAAGTTGATACTGAAAGTTCGAAAAACAGCTCCTCTGAGTAAAACATTTGTGTGTCTCACACCAGATCTGCACATTTAATAAAGGTACTCAGCAAGGTTTAAAGCCAAAAGCCACATTCCCCAAAAAACCCGGAAACAAAAAGTGAGATGTAAATGTAAAACAATAATATCATTCAATTAAAATAAGCAAAATTGACACACTAGTCACCAGTGAACAAATATCTCAACCTCATTTCTCAGAAGGTTAGTCTTAGATAAAACTTCCATGTAGAAATTAAAAAAAAAAAAAAAAAAACAGATAGTAAATCAAACATTGCCCATATTGAAAACGTAAAACAAACAAGAGTCATGTCATAGACTAGAGCATGAGTTAATTACACAAGGCTTAAGCCTTATCCTACTAGGCTATATTTGTTACATGGATCAGACGGTGATATGGGAATGAATTAAAGGCTGAATCATTAGAGATATCATTCACATGTAGACTTTAAAAATAGACATAAAATCTAAAGAAGAAACAATGGAATAGGGAGAATGAGATGAACAGTCATAATTCAGAGAGAGAGAAAAAAAAACATATAAAAAGAATTAGGGTTACAAGATGACCAAACCCCTGTCCAAATGGCAAATGGGGGGGAAATTAGCTGTTGATGGAGTCATTTGGAGCAGAAGATGATGTTGAAGGTAGGTTAATAGATGGTAAATAGGTGGTCTCAATGAAGCTAAAATCAACACAGACAAGATACCATTGAAGACAAAAGTAATGATAACCTTTTGAAAAAACAGCATATCCAAGGAAGAGGCAATTGAAAAACTCGGTAGAAAGTGTCTTTGTTTAGAATGAGATCATGGACGAAATAGGTAGAACCAAATCCATGAAGAGAAATAGTGTACAAAGCCTACTGAAGGTACAAGAGGAAGTAAGGAACTTGATTGTCAATAACAAACAAAGGCATGCAATTGATTAAATAGCATGTTGTAAGAAATGCATCATCCCAGAAGTGAAGAGGGACATTATAGTAAAAGTATGAGCTGTTTCAACAAGGTGAAATTCCTTTTTTTTTCTTTTAAACAACACTGCTTTATTGTGGTATGTGCGGAATGTTACATGAAAAACTCCCTCCTTTTAACTCATTACCAAGCTTTGTGAAAATATTTCTATTGTCTGATTTCATTAAAGTATAGTTCTTTTTGTGCACAATAAACAGTAAGGCTGGGCTTCGATTAATGAAAAAAGAAGGAATGGCCTTAGAGCTACAGTTTAGATTGTATTAAGTGTATGTAGGATGGAATGAAATGAAACCTAATAAAATCTATACCATTTCATTTCATCCAACATATTCATTTTCCTCCTCCAACCCCTAAAAAACAAGATGGGGTCATCTTATTCTATCCTAATTAGAAAAATAGAATGGAAATTTTCCTTCAATATAAACTCATTTACAGGTGCTAGAACATATACTTGAAAAGATATCACATAAAGCAAATTAGAAAACTATATTCATTTCCTTTTGAATACCTTGACTCACGAATGAAAAATGAATGCTTAGAGGGAAGCAATTGCTCAGTCAGACCACAGTCTGTTCTGGAAATAATAAAACCCATCTCCTCCAAATCAGATTTAATAAAAGACAGCTGCACCACAAGAAAGAATGTTAGTTGAAGCAAGAGTAAAGTGAATCAGTGAACACAAATAATAAGGGAAAAAGAACTTTACTGTCATATATCATTATATTTTGTATAAAATAGATATGTTAAATTGTAATTATGGTCCGCTTTAAGGTTTCATTTGTGATTTTAGTTTATTATTTTTTTTTCTACAATTGTAGTCTCTATATTTCAAAAGATCCCTATTCTGATCCAAATTCATTTTTATGTACGTTTTATTTCTTTTATTTTTTACAATTTGATTGATTAAGTTATTTTTAATGGCATTTTAAATGAATATGTTGGGTTTATGTGCGTAAAGACGCTAGTTAAAAAGTATATTCTTCAGTTTGCAACATGAAATATTGGTACTTTGATAATTCTATGGAGGACGAGGAGGAGGGGTAGAGGAGTAAAACAACCATACAGGATGAAAGTGAAAAGGAATAGATGTAGGCTCTAATAATTTTTCAGGAATTTTAGACCAAGCTTCTAATAAATTTTTATTTTCAGCTACATGTAGGCTCTACTACATTAAGAATAAAATATATCACAAGTAAAGTGGTTTATGTGAGAGTGGACCTACTTTACCTAAATATTAAAATAAGCCCGAATGTGCTAAACTAGTCTTTTCCAATCATATTCAGTACTAAAAAAAATAATGAAACAGATACATACCATTGTATAGTAAAACAACAGAGAAATGCAGGAACAAACTTGAGGCCACTCAGAATTGCAAGATATTTTGTACAGACCAATTAAATCAGCCATCCAATGAATCATACCAGGAAGTTCCATGGGAAGCTGATATATGTAAAGCAGGAATATATTAAAACCTGCGTACAGCTGAAGAAGCCTCCACCACCTTTAGAACCAATAGCACAGACATAAGCCTGTAAGACACTGAAAGTGCCAAATACCCTAAAGAGATTATGAAAGCGCATAAAGGAAAAATCAGATAAAAATCACCTGAAAAGCCCAAGAAAATTGCTTGTCAGAGACCAATCCACTAGACCAACACAACTACCAACGAAAAAAGGTAGAGATGCCCATGAAGGATGGCTAATTCCAACAACCAGCTGAATGGCAGGCAACAGCAAGCAAGATGCCACCCGAAGGTGAGAACCTTCAATACACAAAACAGAGTACCAATGACATTATTTGCAACAATATGTGGTTGCTAGAATGACAGCTATAAATAAACATACTGTTCATAAAATATTGAGGGGTTAAAATGGTTCAGAAAAACAAAACAAAAATAGACACGCTAAAAATGAGACGACTACCGAAGTTTTAAGGAACTAAACATATGTGAGTGGTTAAGTAATGATAATACCACTATGGCTCTGAATGGTAAACTAGAGTTGTCCAGGAAAGCTTTAGAGCCTCATGGTTTCCATTTAAGTAAAACAGAGTATATGGAACCTAGTTTAACCAAACACACACTAGCATTGTATTAGAGGTAAAAAATGGAGATTATAGCAAACCAAAAGTCACACTACAGCATCTAAATAATCCAAAATATTCGAGAATGGAGGAATGTATTTTGCGTTACTTGTTATTGATCAAAATAAGTCTCTCAAACTAAAAAAAGGTAAATCTTATCACAGCCATATAGGGGTGTCAAAGTGAGCCAACCCGCCTCATACGGGTTGGCTCACCACAGATTGAGCTAAAAAAGGACCAGTTCAACCCAGCTCCATTTTTTGATAAGTCAGAAATTTTGCAACCTGGCCCAACCCACGGGTTAGTGGATTGGCTCACTTACAAATGTTTTTTTGCAATTTATTTTATATATTTATTGCATTACAATGAGAGTGAATTGACTTAATTTATTTTTTATATAGTGGAATCAAAGTGTTCACCTAATTCTCGAAATATTATTATAAAAATAATAGTTAAAGATTAAAGTATCAAAGTATATAACATGACAAAAAAATTAATTAAACATTCAAACTATTCAAATATTATTGAGCAACATTCTACATTTAAAAATATGAAATTATGAACCTATATAATTAGAAGTACTAAATAATTATAACAAAAAAATTATAAAAAAAAATTGTAAAAAAATGTTGGTGGGTTAAGTGGGTCAATTCACCTTCAACCCAACTCGAACCTGCTTAACCCATCAGTTAAGTGGGTTGGACTCAGTTCAAACCACTTTTGGAAAAACTGAATTTTTTTTCAACCCAACTAGACTCAAACCTGTGGTGAGCTGGATTGGCTCACGGGTTGGAACATCTCTACAGCCATGCAACAAGCCATGCTTCATGGTAACAAGTTTTTAGACATCAACCACATAAGCTAAATGTTGAGAAAATGAGAATGTTGGGTTGAATGAGTGGATATAATAACTTCAAGTGGGAGTCGTGCTAATAGGAAAATAAGGTTCAACAACAAACAATGGTTTGGCCATGGATAAAAAAATAACAAAAGAAAACACTAATGATGGTTGATCAAATACATAATATCCTAATAATGCAAGCCAGGACAAGGACATGAAAAACACTAGGTGAGACCATTAAAAAGAATTTACACCCTAAAATGCTCTATTTGCAAACTTAATTTCTCTAAATCCTTTAAGAGGGTATTGAGTATGTGTTTGTCGAGAAGTCCCACATCATTTGTCTCAGTTATTGGACAACTTTGCTAAATGACAATTGGTTTTAAGATGAAGTATGACATGATATTAGACTCATCTTGGAAAATTTCATTATGATGGACTTGCCTTTCTAATTGGCATCTACAAAGGGGGGTGTTGGGAAGTCCCACATCAACTGCATCAATTCTTGGAGTACAGCTTATATATTTGTTATACAACTTTGCTTAATATCAATTGGTTTAAAGATGAAATTTGATAGTGGTTAATCTGGATGAGGATACTTATGCTCCATACACTATCTTGTGGCATTGGCCTAGTTTAAGAGACCAACAACTACATATTGTACAATAACACTATTTCACATGGGACCACAAGTTCTCCAAATTTTCCTTCTATTGGCTGTATTTTTTTCTCTCCATAGGACAAACCACTGTTCATCAGAAACACACCAAACAAGTCATCCTTAATATATTAGAAGCTGATGGGCAATGCAAGAAGAAATGAGAACAAGATTTAGAACCCAGTTGGCACATCATTAACGACAACCCTCCAAACAAAGGATTTAAACTTGGAATGAGCATCAAATACACTTATCCTGGGGAAGGAAACAGGATTTGGAGAATGTGAATCCCCAATGTCTAGGGAATAAATTCTCTTATTTGAATTAGAAGATAGATGAATAGATCCCATGATTCAAAGAATCCTCTATCATTTGGATTCTAAAAAAAGTGAAAAATTCACAAAACAATTGAGTGGGATAAAGAATAAACTTAATAACAGAGGCATTGGACAACAAAGAGAGATGAAAAGTCTAGCAAATGCATGAGAAAGAGGAAAGTAAAAGAACTAAATAAGAATAATCATGTGATATAAATTTTCAGGGCCTATCATGCAAAGCATTGACTAAGAGAATAATAGCATCTCATCCACTAGAATGCAAGCAAACTTCAACTAAATCCACCTTTACGTCAATCAACCAAGAAAAATGTTGTTTGTCACTAAAAATAATTCAAAGAAGAATGCACATTTATTTGCATTAGCACAAGAGATGACATCCATATGCAACACTGGACATTTCATATTGTGTGTTCACACTTGGAACATGGCAATCATAATACAGGAGAACAAAGAAACAAAAGGATGAAAGAAACTACTTACAAACCTATATGTTCTATAATTGATAAGAAATGATCCCGAGACGAATCTTGCCATGTTTTCAGAAAATGTCTCTTCCCATATATATCAACCAACGCAACGAGAAGAGCAAACAGTTGTATAACCAAGAAATAAATTGCATAGGGAGATTTCCATGACTGAACTCTGCAAGAGCATAACCCAGAATTAACAAATCAGTGTATTTATAAAAGGGAAAATCAGTAGTAAATGAGAAATACAATAATCTCACATCATAAACCCAATCAACTTTGCCCACCAAGCCTGTGGCACACTCTGTGACATCGGTTGAGCAGCCCATATTACCAAATAAGTCACCTCAGAAAGTATTGCAACTACAGAAAAGATAACAATTGGCCACAGCAACAAAAACCTCCTGCGGAAATGAAATCCTACAGCAAGGAAAACAGAAATAGTAGTAGTTAATTAAAACTGTTAAAAACAACACGAATTAGTAAAACTTAGTTTCAACAATCATCAACCCATATGAATAATTTATGTGCAATTAGTATCACAAGGACCATTAGCACTTAATAAAATAAACATTCAAAAGATCTACCATGTCATCTTTCAAATAGAAGCAACTCCAACTAAGTCCGAATGAATTCTCTGTTTCAATAAAAAAATTGAAGGGGTGTGGTTGATTAGATTGCCACAATTACATCATTGATTGTTAATCTGTTCCTTATTTTTTTTCTTTTTCTATGGTTCCTGTTCACAAATTTTTGAAAATCATAGAAGGACCACATTCCTCACTGAATATATGGCATAAAATGTTGGGAGGAACTCAGTCCGAAATTATTTGTGAGAGGCTACCCCAACAACTAACAATTATAAGTATTAAAAAAATTACTACGAGAGGCAAATTCACTGTTAATCTGCAAATGATAAACAGAACCTGTCAACTATCCAGTAACAAAAGAGAAGGGGATGAGAGAATAGTTCTCTTCAACGTAGAATTCTCATGGTAAGGTTGTCAAATTGTGGTAAAATATCAAAATTATAGTTTAATACTTTAAAAGCAACAATAACTTGGAAACCAAACAGAAAGAACTAAGCAGCTTACCTAATTGGGATACATTGTACAGAATGAGAATAAAGGCGATCAAATCAACAAGAGAGATCAAACTCCAGTTGATTAAAGCAGCTGCAAGAAAGGAGCACATAAAATCAGCACATACTTCAATAGAGGGTACATATTCCATCATGTGTCGTCTTTACATAAAGAAATCTGACATAAAAAGGTAATTGAAAACAACATTTAAAAAATAAACCTAGTACTCTTGCTTTAATTGTTTACTAAGAGTAACAATAATATTCCTTCTAAATCTTGAGACTAAGAAATAAAAATATAAAATCACACAATATATATGTGGATACTGCCACAACCCAGTCGCTAGTGCCTACTCACTGTCACTTCAAAATTAATAATAAATGATTCACTATAAGAGCATCTAGTGATTAACGAGTTCATAGTGATTCTAATCTAGTTAATTCAGAATCTTCAAATGCAATATTATGATTTTACGATGACATGAATTTCACTAGGTTTAAAACAATAACTACATAAAATCAAATCAATCAGTAATGACGAACAAACAGCCTATGCTGTCAACTTCGCATATAATATATTACAAGTTTTAGCGACAAAAACTATATTCAATCCAACTACGAAGCTCACTCTTACTTCGTTGAGAAAACACAAATTGCAAATAACGGTACCTGGCAGAAGCAGTGAAGGCAGCACGAAGCCAGCGAGAAACTTTCCCATTGAAATCGGAGGTAAACACGGCGATCACATCGAGATTCAAATCAATCAATCAGCTGGTACGAGATTCAATCGTTTCTTCGCGAAATGAGCTTTTCCCGAATCGCGAAGTACTTTCCGGCGCTAAGAGAAAAACTCGCCGCAAACTACCGCCAACTCTACAAAATGGAAATGTTGGTTTCACGCTTTTCTTCTCTTCGCTGCACAGTTTCAGTTTGACCCAAATTTTCGCAGATAAGATGCTCTTACAAAACACACAGAATTGGGAGCTCCGTTGATCGAGATTTTTCTAAAATCACAAGCGAGCGAAGATAACATATAAATAAAAATAATTATTTTTTTATGACACGGATAAATAAATAAACAATAAACGATTTTTAGCCAAAATCCTGCTACGCCAAGGAGGAGGAAGAAAGGAAGCAGATATTGCCCAAAAGTTAATAATTACGCGACTCTCTATGCTGCCATTGTCCAATTAGAAATTTTCTCGTATAAAATAAAATAAAAAATAATTTGTTTTCCATTCTCGTGCTTTGGAACCGCGTTGCTTCTGCCTCAAGCCGGCTCATGTGGCAGGGTAAGATGGTCATTTGATCATTTGAGACGTTTTTTATTTTGGTGCCATTTCCATTTAAAACCGTGACTCGTGGCGGTCAACAAAATTCTAACGTACCAAATATTTCTGTTGTTAACCTACCAGTCTTCAACCTACAAATATCAGGGATTTGTGGAAAAAGGGATAGAAGTGTCTTTTACGAAAATAACAATAAAGGATCAAAAGTTAAGTTCAAAATTTTGTTATAGATGATTTTTAGGATGGTAATTTATTTTATTATAATAGTTTTAAACGTATTTTAATTATATTCTTATTGATGAAAATAAAAAATTATTTTACATAATATATATGTAAAATGCGTTATTTTATTGTATAATTACTTCAATAAGTCTATTAAATTTTGTAATAATTATCTTAATTAATAAATATGCTTCTAATTTCATGAATAAGTTTTTTATTGACTCGTAAAATTGTTTATAATTTTTCTCTAATATTCAAAATGATCATTTTTTATTATAATATTATGTGCCATTACTTAACTATTTATTTTCTTGTGTGTTTTAAAGAGTTGAGTAGTCCAAAATGTTTATTTGTACCTCACAAAAACTTTTAAAATTTGTAAAATAAACTATATTTATTTAAATTACAAAAAAAATATGAGGGACTAAAAATGAGATTTAAAATTGTGAACAGATAAAAATATTTTTAAAAGCTAAAGCAAAAAGAAATCACATTTTGTAAGAATTAAAGAGTGGTTTCAAATTTTATAAAAATTAAAAACATTGATTTCAAATTTTATGAGAGGGGATAAAAAACAAATATTCTTTTTATAAGAAACAAAAGTAAAACTCGTTAACTTTAAACAGATAGTCATATTTAAGTAAAAATAATAATAATTAGCTTAAAATTTATATTGACTTGTGATTAAAGCTAAAGCAAAAAGAAATCACATTCTGTAAGAATTAAAGAGTGGTTTCAAATTTTATAAAAATTTAAAAAATTGATTTCAAATTTTATGAGAGGGGATAAAAAGCAAATATTCTTTTTATAAGAAACAAAAGTAAAATTTGTTAACTTTAAACGGATAGTCATATTTAAGTAAAAATAATAATAATTAGCTTAAAATTTATATTGACTTGTGATTAAAGCTAAAGCAAAAAGAAATCACATTTTTTAAGAATTAAAGAGTGGTTTCAAATTTTATAAAAATTAAAAAAATTGATTTCAAATTTTATGAGAGGGGATAAAAAACAAATATTCTTTTTATAAAAAACAAAAGTAAAACTCGTTAACCTTAAACAGATAGTCATATTTAAGTAAAAATAATAATAATAATTAGCTTAAAATTTATATTGACTTCTGACTAACTTAAGCAATGTAAATGTATTTATTTTCAGAGAATTTCAAAATTTATAACAAGAACAAATATACTAAATTTCAATATTTTTCGTTTTAAATTGTTTAACTTTTAAATATTTTATTTGAATAAAATAGTTTAAACTTTTAATTTTTTTAGTAGAGTAGTTTAATTGCAACCCAGTAAAAATAAAAATAAAAAATAATTAATAATTCTCAAAAATATACGTTGGTGATATTTTTTAAATGACATCGGTCGAAGTTATTCTTTGTTATACTCTATTAAAACTATTTTAGCATATGTTTACAAGTTTATATTTTAATAAATATCGGTCAAATTCATTTTCACCTAACTCTAATCACAATTGTGTTCGATAATATTGATTATGGTCATCCTTTTTTAACTTTTCTATAGATTCATTTTTGGCAAATTCTTTACCCATGTCAACTAAAACAAATTTTTGGATTAATATGTATCACAAAGAATTTTAATAGAAATCTATTGAAGGTTTTTCGATCTGCATTAGAAAAAATAAATTAACCAACTTCGATAAAAAAAATAATAACAGAGGTTGCTTCGTTTGAGAAAAAAAAGGTGCTTACAAACATGAATAAAATATAATCGTGAAAGACTTTAATTAAAAATATAGTTTGTAATTTAAAATATAGTTTATTGATAATTATAGAAAATATAGTTTAATTCAATATATATATATATAGTTATATATAGTTATATATATATATATATATATATATATATAGTTTAAAATATAGTTTAAAATATAGTTTATTGATAATTATAGAAAATATAGTTTAATTCAATATATATATATATATATATATATATATATATATATATATATATATATATATATATGACACCAATTAAAAAATACAGTTGATGTTGATTAAAAACCGAAGTAACTTTCGCATGAGAAACAACATTGATTTATATAAAAAATTACCTCAATAAGGTTCCATTTAAAATTAAGTTCAACAAGATGAAGATAAAAACATTTATTTAAGAGATGATAGAATATTAAAAACAATAAATTATTATTTCTTTAGATAAAAATTGGAAAAAATATTATGTTATATAATAAAATTGTTTTTATTTTATTTATTAAAAAAATAAAATTATTCAAACAATATATTTATGTATAATATATTTCAAATCCTTGATAGAAATCAATTGACGTCTAAATTATTTTTCTTCAAATACATCGAAAATATTTATTAAACTTTGAGCAAGTCACTCAATCACAATTATATTATATATCTTTTTAGTTAAATAGACTTTTTTTTTATTCCTGTATTATGATGAATTCTTCAATTTTATTACACTTTTTTTAATAATCTCAATGTAGATATACTTTTTTAAAAATTAAACCAATATAATATTGTTAGTCAAATTCATAATGATGATTTTGTTGCAATACCAATTGACATAATTATTCATGTTACTTATTACCTCATCAATAAGTCAACTTTAATTAAAGACATGTCATTTAGTATTCATCATTTGCAATACCAAGTGACCATTTATTATTCATGTTACTTATTTCTTGCCAATAAGTCAACTTTAATTAATGATATTATTGTTGCAAATAATAATGTTAACACAGGAGAGTATATTGACTATTTTTTAACAAAATAATTCAAATTGGTAACATTAAAAATAATGAAATATAATTAAAATTGTGATAAAATTGAGATAAAAATATATATTTAAACTTTATTTTTATCATTGTTTATTAAGTGACATTTAATAAAAAACCACATAACATTTAATAATTTATCGTGGTAAATTAATTTCACTGATAAATATATTGTTATATTCGTTAGTGGAAAAAACCATGTCTCTTTATATTTGAAAAAATGAAAAATAAAATTGACAATTGTGGCTATATAATAAATAATGCGATGTATTACAAAAATAATATAAGTAGTTAGTTAGTAAAATAATAGATATTATATATGTGCGTCAAAATAACATATTATATATGATATGTTTGACATCAAAATACTAAATATGTACATCAAAATAACATATTATATATGACATGTTTGACATCGAAATAAAAATAAATATGTTATCACTTCGTCATTATTTTTGTAGTGTAGTGTAGTGAAAGAGAACGAACAAAAATCACACCAATGCTAACAAAAAAGCTCAAACTCCCACCGGACTAAGAACCAAAACTCGGTTATTGGACTATCGGAAGAAGCCGGACTCGTGGAAGAACCCCAGCCGTATAATCATATCATTTTCCAAGAAAAAGATAATTATATTATTGTCATTTATGTTTAAAAATTAAACGAATCTATTGGATAAAATTACCACTCACTATAATATTGGATTAGAATTTAATCAATTTAACAACCATCGAAACAATAAAAAAAATTCTACATCGGTCCAAATCCATTTAGTTTATATTAAAATGGTTTGTCGGTTTTCAACGTCTTTTTCCAATAAATCCAATCTAATTCATTGTTGAACAAGTTAAATTCAGTTAAGAAAAAGTTATTAAAAGTTATAGATTTTAAAAATTAATATGATTAAAAAAATATGTTCAGAAAACAATTCAATATTTTAAGTAAGTTAATAAATCAACTCATAATAAAATTATTCAAACTAATTAAAATCATAAAAAAAATTAAGTATTTTTTGTCTATGTAATTTACATGTGAAATTAGAATTTGTAAAATCTTAGAAAATTATATTTCAAAACTGAGAGTGATTTAAAATAGTGATATTCGATTATTTTAATATTAAAAAGTTTTAGTATAAATAGAATTATTATAAACGAGTTTTATTATTTTAAAATATACTATCTTTTTAAAAAACACTTTTTCAGAGTTTTCTGACTTTTCTCTAAGGGTTATCCTTTTCTGTTTGTCTGATTGAAGATATGAGACTCTATGAGTGATCCTCGCAATGAGCTCTTCAATTTGGACCGATCAGTTTTTTGTTTGTGTAAGTTAAGTTTCAGTCATTTTTCTTGGTCTTCTTTTGTCTTTTGTTCCATGTGAGACTTTTCCTACTTGTGTAACATTCGGTTGGATATTACTAATTTTAAGTAAATAAAAAAAATAGATAATAATTACACATTAATTTATTCTACCTTTTCCCAAAATGAGGGAAAATGAAAACCTCTATTAAAATCTCCATTAATTCAAAATCTACAAATCATAATTATCAACTACAAGTTTCAAGTCAAATAAAAATAAACGTTTACAAAAGATCCAAACCCCATAAAAAGTAAAACTCTGGAAAAGCTCTTCCTAGCTAGTCCCTCTTTGATGTTATGCCTCACCAGAACCACCTGCAACATCATCTGCTCCCGTGTAACGGATTACATGATCATCGTCAAACATAAGCAAATAGGGTGAGCTAACATAATAACATATATATATATATATATATATATATATATATATATATATATATATATATATATATATATATAATAAAATATAATAAAAATATAAATATAAACAAACACAT
>Ga0214545_1001842_pt1 | contig 40446 bp, 11 predicted proteins | sample CNSS4metaG_FD_160064 | JGI IMG/M metagenome (GOLD analysis project Ga0214545, IMG submission 160064) | Root nodule microbial communities from cowpea collected in UCLA plant growth center, Los Angeles, California, USA - CNSS4 | ecosystem: Host-associated > Plants > Roots > Nodule | place: USA... | reverse complement strand
TATATATATATATATATATATATATATATATATATATATATATATATATATATATATATATATATATATATATATAAAGTTGACAACTTTATTTAAACATACACTGAAATACCAATTTCATGATTCTCAATACCATTGCTTTAAATTAAAAACATTAAATTTATTGTTGTCTTTTATTTGTTAAATAATAATTTTTTATCTTTATTATAATGCACCTTCTAGAGAATGTTGGTGGTCCCTTTTCAAAGTACTTTATAATTTCTCATATAAAACATTTAATATATTATTTTACTTATTTATCTTTATTAAAAACATTAAACATTTGTCTTTTGGATTTTTCTTTAATAAAGGGATGAAAAAATAATTTTGTTTAGAAATCATTTATAGTGTTCTACGTGAAATTAATGTTCTTTATCAATTATTAAGTTTCTCATTCTAAAATAATGCTTCCACTTTTATGTGCTATCTAAAAAAATGCATTTTTGTAAGAAGATATTGGTATGTTCTATGAACAAACTACTTGTTAGATATGTCTTACAATGAGGACAAAAAATATACAAATAAATTATATTTGACATTGAAATATATATTTTTTATGTTACACACAGAGCATGGATCAACAATTTGGAAAAATAAATGATTACACAGATGCATACTTTGAAGGAATAATTCGTGCTTGTGAGGTAAATATTACTACATAAAAATTTTCTTATTCTTATATAATTAATTTCCACTCAATCATATATAATATCTAACATATTTTACTTTTGTAAAATATATAAATCAGAGCAGAGTAAGAATTCCAAAAAGTTTCTATAACACATGGAGTAATGAACTGGGCAAAGCAGTTATACTTGAAGATGATTATGGCAATATTTTTGCTGTGGAAATTGATGTTATTACAATAAACAATAAAGTTTGTGCTTATTTTAACAATGGTATGAATAGTTTGAAGGATTTCTACCACATTGAAGTTGGAACATTGGTTCATTTTAAATATGTTGGACAAGGTACCTTCAAAATTAGGTTTTCTATAACCCCAATTGGAGTCCCAAGGCCACCATTAGAAACCACTTCAAGGATTCAAAAGGGCACTAAAAGAATGTTATGGGAAAGTAATATTTTTGATGAACAATTGCCAATATGGAAAAAAATGGTTAGTTATAACATTTATAATATATGTTTTTGTTATTTAATTGTATTTTTTTTTTCTTTGTTTTAACTATAAGTTTTAATGGGTAGGTTATTCCAACAAATGTGGTGAAAGATGAATTTATAAATGAAGCATCAAGTATTGGAGTGAAGTTACCAAACAATGTGGAAGAAGAATGGGAGATAATATGGAAGAATGGTAGAAGAGTAAATCAAGTTGTTCTTGGAAGAGATTGGTACAACTTTTGTAGAGAAAGGTTCAATTTTGGAAAGTAGAAGGGGATGAAAAGTTAAGTGAAAGAATAATGCATATTTAAATTTAAGTTAGTAGTATTTGTTATGATTTTTATTGACAAAACATTATCATTATTATGTTCTTACCTTTAAAACACTTTGATTGGCAATTTAAATATACAATATTTATAAAAAAAAATGTTTTTATTTAAAGAGTGATTTTTTACTCAAATTATGAGTGACAAAATGCGTCACTCCGTCAGCCCGTATTAAAATGGACTGATTGAGTTGAAGATTTCAACCCATCAGTCCATTTTGATATGTTCCATCAAACAAGGTTAGAAATTGTGCTTTATATTAATTTATACAAAATATATAGACTAAATATTTTATAATTTAATTTAAGGATGAAACATATTTTTTTCATAATAGTCTAAAAAAATATTTAATCCTTAATCAAAATAAATTTTAATTAATTACAAATATTATATTATGATTATATAAGGATCTTCAACAATCTTACAAATCACAATCTTGTACTTTTTCAACAAAGTTTCATTATATATATTATAATATTATATTTAAAGACATAACTTCAGCATCTTCTAATCAATTAGTTATTGAAAAATAATCAACTGCAATTAATATATCGTAAGTAATTTCAGTTGAAGTGAGATCCAGTCAAATGAAAAAATTTCATGGCCAAATAAAATCAAATAAAAAATGAAATTAATTAAGATCGCAAACATTTTGAATTTATAATCAAATAAATGTGTTAGTAAGTACATGTTGTTGCCTAATTTATGTCTTCATTTCAACTGCAATGATAAAAAAAAGTTTTATTGAAAAGGAAACTAGAATAAACAAAGATAAAAAAATAGATAATAAATATTGTATCTAATATTTTGTCATATGTTAAGTAACCCACTTCATATAATTGAGTTAAACTCACCTTTTAGTTAAACTATATGTCAAACTTCGTCAATTCGTTGTTCCTTTGTGGTTTTGAATGACTAAACACTTTTAAAGAGTTCTAACATCTTTTGCAAATATAAATATTCCAATAACATTTTTTTTGTTATAATTTTTCTTTACGTTAACAAGTCATCACAGTAGAAAGAACACTTGATATATTTATTCCCCACGATACCAATTTATTAAATATTTTAATTATAATATTATTTTTATGAAACTTAGTTTTAATTTATATATTAAAGATATTTATTTGTTACAATATAAAAGATAATCCTATACAAGGAAGCATACAGTACTGGTAAAGTAAAATAAACTAGAATCATTAATAAAACTAATTCAAACTTTCATATACATATTGATATTTAAATTTCAATTATTTTGAATTAAAAATATCAAGTATTAATTTTTTTGGTAAGAAGAGTAAAAAATGTTTCACATGATCTAAATAATTTTATTTATATGATGTATATGTATAAACAAATACCGTCGATATGTCCGAGTGGTTAAGGAGACAGACTTGAAATCTGTTGGGCTACGCCCGCGCAGGTTCGAACCCTGCTGTCGACGAATTTTTTGCAATAAATCATAATATTTAAAGTTATTTTATATAAATGGATCTTAAATTTACCAATAACGTCGATATGTCCGAGTGGTTAAGGAGATAGACTTGAAATTTATTGGGCTTCGCTCGCGCAGATTCGAACCCTGCTGTCGACGATTTTTCTTTTTCAAATTTTCTCCTAATCCTGATTTATTTTTTCTCCTAATCCTGATTTATTTCTTCATTAGCCACACATAAACTTGTTAGTGATGATGTAGATATTTTAATCAATCTCATCAACAACTATACATCCTCCATCATTTACACGCATGAAATACTCAATTTCAAAAGCAGATTATTTACCAAAAACTATTCAATATAGTCATTGTGAATCCTCCAAATTTTTTTAAACTTTCTTGCTTCAAGTATTTATGAAGAGGACAATTCATTTTTTCAAATTTATGTAAAGTGAGTATAAATTTATAAGGAGCATTTTCCCGCTTCTTCCCGTTCCCAAAAGTTTTAGATTTTTCATTTCTTATAGTTGACTTATTTATGGTTTAATATGTTGTTTTTTAAGAGACTTTTTGCATGGTTTTTCTTTTTTCTACTTTGTTAAGATTTTTATGAAGTTATTTAAGATAGATTATTATATTGATTGTTGATTGAATTTTAGGTCATAGATAGGAACATGAACATGAGGACTCAACTTGTAGAGAAAACTAGACAATATCTTGGACTTCAAAAGGAGGTAATTTGAGTCATATAAACCATTCTCTGTATCATGAAGACGACTTTAGAGAGATATTGGGTTTTTAAGAAATGTTATGACGAATCACATTTCGACACTGGAATTTGGTTTTGCAGTCTAACTTGCATTTTGCAGGTTAATTTGACAATTGCAAGTGTTCATTGTGGGTCTGTTGGTCATTGAGAGGTTGTGTTATTAAAATTTAATGAAAAAACTTAACAATTTCATTATATTACAATTTTATTGGTGACATGGTAAGATAGGATATTGAGCATTAGTTTTGACTTTTGATTATGTTTATGTTATATTGTATAAAATTGATCATGGTCAGAAGATTTTCACTATTAAAAAAGTTTATATTTTTTGCTAATTTTATTTTAAATTTTTTTTATAAAAAATACTTACAAATTTTATTGCGGAAAAAAAGGTAATAAATTATTACTAATTCTTTTACAAAATATTTTGTATAAAATATTTTTCGAAAAAAAAAATATAGGAAATATTTGCGAATTTTATAATTTTGTAAGAAATAATTATCTACGAAAAAATTACCTATCAATTAAAAATTTTAACAAATTTCCAAAAAGAATCTAATTGTAATATGAAAAATTCTAGTAATTTTTCTAATTTTACAAAAACTACTTCAAACATTATATTTCAAATATAGCATGAATAGTCTTTATTAGTCTTGTTTTACATTTGCACTTCCATTCCATTTTAGGTTGTTTTCTAATTTAAAAATGAAACGATGTGGCATAAATAAGACAAGTGTCCAAAATGAATTAATTCATTCCTTATTCTTTGACAGAGCTATATCTGAAATATATTTGCAAGTTTTAAAATAAACATTTGGTTGTTATTTTTATTGTGTTTGTTCAATTTGTTTTTTATTTTCGTTTTACATTCAATTAGATTCTCATTTTTGTCAACTTTTGATCAATTTGGTCCTTTTTACTAACGGTGTTAAAATATTTAATATTTTCTAACAATACATGTCACGTGTCAACTCTTTTTGTTTTTAAATTTTTAAATTTTTTTAATTTTAAACAAATTATTCACATATCAACTCACAATTGTGTCACATGTCAATGTCAATGTCACGTGTCAGTTTGTAATTTTATTATTATTATTTTTGTTCAATTTAGTTTATATATTCGTTATTTTTTAATTCAGTTCCTATATTCGTTATTTTTATTCAATTTAGTCACAAATTTTGTTAAAATAGAACAATTTTGTCCATTTCAAATTGAAACCAATTTTTTTTATAAATATTATATATTTATTTTTAAAATTGACATTATTATTAATTATTTTTAAAATTAAATTATAAATTATTATATTTAATTATAGATCGAATATAATTCTTAGGTTCAATTGTTAAATAGAATATAATTATTTAAAATATTATTAAAATATAACTATTGAATGTTTTAAAATCTAAAATGTTTTGTATTTAAATGTTATTTTTATAAATATTAGTATACTTTTCTAAAATATTTCTAATATTTGTAATATTTTTAAATACCAATTTTAAAAGATTTAGTATTTTAGAATTTAAATATTAGAATAAAACATTTTATTATTATATTTTAATAATATTTTGAATAATTTTATTCTATTTAACAATTAAATTAAGAATTATATTCAATTTATAATTAAATTAATAATTTATAATTGAATTTAAAAAATAATTAATAAAAATGTCAAATTTAGAAAAAATAGTAGTATAATATTTATAAAAGATATTCAATTTGATGTCAATTCGAAAGAGACAAAATTATTCATTTTAATCAAAATTGATACTAAAATGAAAAAAATAACAAATATAAATATTGAATTGAAAATGTAAATACCATTAATAAAAATGATCAAATTGACCAAATTTTGACAAAAATAAAAATCTGATTGAACGCAAAATAAAAATAAAACTAAATTGAATAAACACAAAGAAACTAACGACCAAATATTTATTTAATTTTTTTTTTACGGTGATAGATTCTTAATTTATAGTTCCTTAATATTCATGATATTTATGTAACATATTCACTTTAAGTAGTAATTCATTAATATTTGTCAGCTTATTCACTTTAAGCTGCTGTTTTTTTTTTTTTATTCTTAAGTTTATTTTGTTTATGTGTGTCCTTAACACCAAATTCAGATCTTTCAGCAGTTCACAACTAACAATATCAGTCATGTTGGTAGTATACCTATAAATGGATAACAAGTTGAAGCTATATCTGCTCACCCTTTTGCTTTGGTTTTTTTTTATCTAAATAAAGACTTATCTCTACTTTCATCTCCTGTTAAAAATGGAAAGAATGTGCACTAAAACAGTAACATTTCATCACTACCTTTGGGCAATGAGGATGATGTAAAAAACTTTATGTAATGATGTTGTATTATATATATATAACTACATTTTTAAACTACAATAATTCAATATATAGAATAATGAAGTGCAATTGAAAAAATCATAAGTTTTTATTACAATCACCGTCTTAAAGTTCACATTTGTAGCATTACATAATATTCATGGATTAGATTGTAGTTTAATTAGTATACTAACATCATCTATTAGTATTATTATATTAATGGAGCATAAAACTGGAAAAACTGTACTGGAAAATTGTACACATTTGTTCGTATTTGAAAGATATAAAGTTAAAATCTATACTCTTAATTTTCTGAATTTTCAGGTTAGATTAATTTTTAAGTTAATTAATTTTTCACTATGTATATTGGCCTATTCTACTAATCATTTCTGAATTGTACACATGTTTTTTATTTAAATATCATCTCTATAAACTATATATAATTACATGAATATAATTATATAACTAAATTGTTTATTTGAATATAACAATAATTATATTAAATCTCATTAAGAAATAAATAAATAAATAAACTACTGGAACTAGTTTTCGAACCACTTACCCACTATCTGAGTCCCACTTTCTTCAAATTAACAGAACCCATCTTTCTTCAATTTCCAGAACATTTTTTCTTCAGATTGACAGAACATAAATCAACCCAACACACACCATGAACTAACTTGTATAGAACAATCCAATTAAAATTGAAGAGAGTGAGAGATGAAATTACTGAGAGTTCAAATTAGAAGCCACTGGGTTAATTAAATGGCCAATTTTTTCGAGAACTTTAACTGGTTTGAACAACCTTAAAAACTGAAGAAAACATGTTCAAGAATTGTTTTTGAGCATCTAACATAAATCTTCAAAATTTGGTAAATACAGTGCAATCGCTCTCCGTGTGGAACATCCTCTCTCTCTCTTTTTCTCTCTCTGCCTAAGAATACAAAACGCAGTTAAAGTAATTACAGTGTGTGTGGACCTCTGAACAGTGTCGTTTTCCCGCAACCAAACACCACCGCATGCATGCATGTTTTCTCTCTATACACATCCAACACCTTTCTTCTGCCAATTTTCGCAGTGCAAATTCCAACGTTCAAATCATTCATTCACTGCATCTACATTCTATCTTCCCTTTCAAACTCCCATGCCACGTGTCCTCCAACCCTCACACAATGCTGATTCCACACATGCGCATGCTGCCATGAACATGGTGATGGTGATGATGGTTCACCATTTCGTGACACCTCCTTAACCCTTCGCTACTCCCTCCCACACCACGTAGCCTCCACTCTCCCACATTCTCTTCCTCTATCCTTTTCTCTTCTTCTTCATCTTCTTCTTCTTCCATCATCTCTTCCTCTTCAAGATCTGACACCAGACGCAATGTCAACCGCCCGTTCTCTCGCCACGCATGCAGAATCTCCGCCCGCTCTATTCTCACTTCCGTCAACTCCAACCTCCCATCTTTCCTCACCGGCCGGAGATAAAAACTCGGTTTACCGTTCCGGTTCAGCGACGACAGCGGCGGTGGAAATGTCCTCACCTTCCCTCTCCCCTCGGCCCTCACCGTCTTCCTCCTCCGGAAAACCTCCTCGTCCTCCTCATCATCGATCACATCCTCGTCCATGCAATTACTGTTGATTTGATCGGAGCTTTCAAAACCTAGATTCTCGGTGCAGGAGGCCAAGCCACCGCTTACGGTGCAAACCACATCGTCATCGAGGAATCCAATCTGTGTCTTCTTGGGCTGAGGCGGGTTGCTGTTGGGCCTTAACATGGCGGACTCCAGAACGTTGGGAGGCCTGTGGATGTCTGTGGTGGCGAGCTCCAGGCCCAAAAGTGGGTGGTGGTGATAGTGGTGATGATGGTGACACGTGTCAGTGGAGGTGTTTCTCTTGAACAATTTGATCATGGCAGGGAAGACGATGGAGAAAAGAAAAGGAGGATAGAGGGAGATACCGATTGAGGTTGTCATCGCATAGTAACAATAATCATAATCGTAATCAAAACGCAGAAGCAGTTGTAAGAATTGGTGAGAAGGGATTTTTGAAAGAGAAGAAGAGAAAGAAGGTATTAATAAAAATGAGAAAGAAAGCATAGCATGGGCATGGGGTGGCAGAGTGAGAGTGCCAACCAAACAAAACGCAAGAAAAGGAAGGGCGTGTTTGTTTCAGAGTATGAGCTGGAATCCCTCATGGAGCAAACGGTGCCGGGTCCCACGTTGGACTCTTTCTTTTTTCTGTGGGTTAAATTTTTTTCATTTATTTTCTACTATTTTTATGGTCATACACGTTTTAGTCAAGGATTCAATTGCTGTCAAAAATTAGAAAACAATTTTTATTTTGGATATTCTCTTGTCACCGTTTGACCACCCTAACAAAATTAACAAACTGCAATTCCCAGGTCTTTGAATTTGAATAAGCGCGTTTGCAAGGCACAGACATTCACCCTTGGAGTTTGCGCAGGTTGTTCCTGCTCCAAGACCCAGGCAATGATCATTCATATGTTCTCGAAAAACAAAGTTGTATTATTTGATCCTACCAGAAACATGACGTGGGTCCGAAAATTAAATTGCTGGTTATTCAAATCATTTCTACATCCGTTCTTATTTGAAAAAGTACTTTTCGGATCAAAGTTGTAGAGTTGTTCAGAAATACAAGTGTGCCCCTTTTGTGTTCTTTATAAATGTGACAAATTCATCTCTTGAGGGATGCTTGAATTTCTTCTAGTGTACGCCCCTTGGTCTCTGGCACCAGTCTTGTCACGAACAGAACCGTGAAGCCACATATGGCAGAGAAGATGAAGAAAGTTCCTGAACAAACATAATGTGAGTTTTTGCTTTCTTGGTATTGTTTCTTTTTGTGGTCCATTTTGGTTTTCTCTTTTATGGGTGGAGTAAGTATTCTCACAAGGAATTAAGAGTGAGCATGAATGAACCTACCTGCGGAACTCCAACTCATGAGAAAGTTAAAAGCATATGACACAATCCAAGAACACAACCAGCTAACCAAAGTCACAAGACTTCCTGCAGAGCCTTTCACATTAATGGGAAATATCTGGGGATCATAAAAAAAGGTAATTCACTACACTCATTAACTTCTCATGATCTCCATTTTTTGTTTCATATATGTGTTCAGAAACTACCTCAGACATTATAACCCAGGGGATTCCCCCCATGCCAAGAGAGAATGATCCTGTATATACCTGATCATTTCAAAAAATAACTGTTTCTCAAACCAGACAGTGATATCAGATATGTGGATTTATTTCAACACAGGTAACATTCTGTCATGTCATCTCAATATCATAAAACAAAGTAATGAATTTGAATTTGTGTTTTGTTATTGTTATTATTATCCAATTAAATGCATAAGATTGCATAATGTGGTCAAAGATTCAAATAATGGTGCATTATTGCTTAAACATTGTTATTGAAAAATCATCACCAGTACACCGACAAGTGCCAGAATGGGACTGGCTTCCTTCCATTTATGTAGGTCCTGCATGAGGCAAGCTCAATTAATTGATCATTTTGAAATAACTAAAGTGAAAAAAGAAAAAAAAAAAAAACATGGTAGAGCAGGTTTTGTTTTGTTATTCAAAGAACCTGCAAGAAGAATGATAGGGCTGCAAGGAAGCATCCTAAGCATGTTCCTGAAGCAGAGACCTGCATAAAGCTAAACATTTTGGATTCAGATCTTACATATCAGCACAAAACAGAAGAAACAAAACATCATCTTTTTCTACCAGCAGAAGTGGTCGTCTCCCAGATTTATCCATCAAAAGCACTCCCAAAGCTGTCATTGGGATCTATGAAGATACAAGTGAAAAGAAGCCTCACCAAGACAGTGGCATATTATCTCATTCTATACAACATTAAGAAGGCATGCGAATGAACTGTATGAAGAGAATGAAGAACCTGAACTGCAACCATTGCTATCATTCCAATACTTCCCGAAAATCCTGACAATTGTGTTGTAAGTTTAATATTCTCATGGCCATCTTCCTTATCAGTCATATGTTGGAAGCATTAAAAAAAACATGCATGTACCAGCAGAGATGAATATAGAACTTGCATAAAAAGCAATGCCGTTAACCCCTCCAAACTGTTGCAGTATCATAAGACCAACTCCTACCTAACAAAGTAAATAAAAAATACCATAAGAATCTGCAAAAAGGACAAGAATGTCTGCAAGAAGGAGGATATATATCTTAGAAAGCTTAGCTCACAGTAAGTGACTTCAAATACTGCAACTGAAATAAGCCAAAAATGGTAGCTTCTGTTTCGCTCTGAAGGGCTTCGGTAAAATCCTACAACAAATACAACACAAAATAATGTGTTACACTCTTAGGCTTGTTCTACCACCCCAACGCTCTAATAAACAAACACTATATGTACTCTAATTTCAGTGGCCTCTTCAGAAACATCAGCATTCTTTCCTCTAAGACTCTGTAGAACAGATTCACTCCTTTCCCAGTGACCAAATTTTGCCTGCAGAAGATTTCTAACTATCACAAACTTGCAATGTGTTTGTCTAACATGTAGTGATTCCATTTATTTGACACTAGTGAGTGAAAATCTCAGTTGCTTGTGTGAATCATGTCATGTTCCACAGCATATCAACAAAAATATCTCAAACAACTCACCAGCCATCTAGGAGATTCGGGAATGAAGAATAGACCCAAAAGTTGTACGAGACAGGGAATAGTTCCTGAGATAAAGAAAGAAAATGCCACTTACATTGCAACCTTTGTTAATTTCACTTTGATAGATGAAAACCATGCATATGAGCATTACCTATTAGAGCCAAAATCCTCCAATTTAAGAACGCTCCAATAAGATAAGTTAATGATACCCCACAACAAATCATTAACTGTCAAAAGAAACTCCAGATAGGGATTTAAAATAAGCCTATTACTTGCAATGGGAGTAAAGTGATACTCAGAAAAGAATCATAACTTTTTTACCTGATGAACTGTGGTGAATCCCCCTCGGAGATTCTTGGGTGTTATTTCAGCTACATAAACTGGAACCTATTATGGAAACAGAAGAAACAAACCCACTTGTTTTTGTTTTGAGTGACTGAATTCCTCTCGAACTGCATTTGTGAAAAACTAAGAGTCACAACAATTACCACATAAGATAGAAGGCCCATTCCACATCCTACCAAAAATCTTCCAATGTAAAGCCACCAACCAACCTTCAAACAAGCACCAAGTGTCAAATAACAACGACTTAACTTGTGTGCAAATCTCAAGGTTTACTTTATCATCAAGTTAATTGCTCATCGAAACGATATTTTGCTTGTATAGGCTTATATGAAAGTGGCGTGTAAGGATGGTAAACCTTTGAGAATGCTATGGCAAGCCATCCCAAGATGCAGAATACTTCGGAGAAACCCATAGCCTGTTTTTGAAGTAAGACATGCGTTAGGAATTCAAGGTGGGGGAAATTGTTAGAAATTTAAGATGACCAATATATAAGTAGAATGATCTACAAACTTATTAAATTAAAGTTTTTGGTTAAAAACGATGTCCTAATTTCTTATATAAACTTTCAGAACTCTTTAATACCAAATCTTTCTCTCTTCTTCAAATAGTTCGGTGTATCAGAATTAATGGTATCGGAGACTCACACTTAAGGAAGAGAATGAGACTTCTAAGTCTTACATTTGGTGAAATGAGTAAGATGACCCATATAAATAGATAGACTCAAAAACCTATTATCTTAAAGTTTTCAGCTAAAACTTATGTCTTGAATTCTTACATAAGCTTCTTCACAATTTACTTGTGTCAAATCTCTTGTTTTCTCCCTTTGAAATACCTAACGACATGAAACTTTCATTTCAAAACACAAATTGAATAAACTTACAGCTCTTCGACCTGCGTAATCTGCTATTCTACCACTTATGATAGCCCCAATCATTGCTCCAATCGTCAGTATTGATCCAAAAATCGAATACTGCACAAAACGAGGCCAATAAAAAAGGCATTAAATGTTCAATGTTGAATACATGACAAACTAAAACAAAGGTCGTGATTCAAAGTTCAAACCTCAGCCACGCCGAGATTGAGATCATCCATGATTCCATTTTGAGCAGGAGACGAATATCCAATCTGCAAAATTCACACACCGACAATGGTACTTCCAAATTCTCATAAAATTGCCAAAAGCAAAAACGTGTGAATGTGAACTTACAGCAGACCCAAAAACGTAAGAACCAGAGACAGCAACAAGGGTGGTAAGTATAAGAATAGCTGGTACCGACCAAGTTTCTTTCTGCCTCTTTTCCTCACACTCAACTCCATCGTTACCATGATAAGCTTGCAATGTTTCTGGGGAAAGCAAAGGACTTGAAAATTCTCTTGGTTCAGCACTATTAGCACCGTCCATGGTTCCCAAGAAACAGATTTAGGAGCCACTGAGAATTTTAAGGTTGCTCGTGACAGTAAATGAATCTATGAAGAACAGTGCTTTGTGAGGTCCAAAAATGACAAGTGAGGACGACAGTGTTGGAGATAAGTGTTTGTGTATTGTTGACTCGCGTTTGTTGTTTTGAACTCAACTTCATTGGAGGGACTGTGACATGTTTTTTGAGACTGGGCATGTGGAATCTGAATTGATAGGCATAGATTTTTTTTAGGATGTGTCATCATAAGCTTGCACAAAATGCCAAGAGCTCCAAGCTGTGGCATTCTGAAAATGTCACCTTTTCTTGCATGTGATGACTAAGTCCTGAAGATTCTTTTGTGTCGTCCCTGAGTCTTTAAAGTATGATATTGATATATTAAAAAATTTATAATATACTTTAAATTAGTAAAATTAGTATCCTTCAATATATTTTTAAAAACACAAAACAAAAAATAAAATTAAAGATTCAATACACAATCCAAAGTGGTGATGAGCGATGAAGCAGTAAATCTTAGATATTTTTTGTGTGAAGCTATTTATATTTTATTTTCAACCCAACATTATTAATTTTTTAATACAAGATTAAAATGTTACTTTGACTTAATGGAAAAGCATTTTTTTTAATTACAACTCAAATTTAAGTTCCTGAAAAAAAAAACGTATTCATTTTTGCCGACAACCATGTAATCAACTTAAGTAACTTTATTTACATTATATTAATCTTTAACCACTTATATTGTTGTGTGAATTGTATAACATACAATATAAAATATTTAGACAAAAGTATAAACTTTAAGTATCCAATTTGAAATATATATATATATATATATATATATATATATATATATATATATATATTAGATACTTAAAACAAAATTTGGTAAATAAAAAGAATTAAGTTATATCTTTACATAATCAACTTTATTTGGATTTTGTTATATTTATAATAATATACAAGAGGAATTTACCCTAATTTGTTTTCATATTTTACACATAATAATATTTTTAAGTCACAAATTAAAAAGAAAAAGAAATAATGAGATATTGGAAAGTGACTAGCCTGGATTGTAAAAGTAAGTGTGCGCATTAATTTCTTGTTTTCATATTATAAGTAAAATAAATTATATATATTATACATTTTTATATATATAAATTCTAAGACAGCAAATAAAATTTACATAGACATACACAGAGTCCATGTTTTTGCTAATACTGACAATTTTGATATGTTACCGTACATTGCACTGATTAAATCGGATATTGGACAAATAATATAATCACAAAAAATTATTGTGACTTGGTGATTGTTATCTCCATGATTCAAACTTATGTAACTTTTGAATAAACTTTTTACACGAAACCCCATCAGTGTGCAACTTGTAGAAATTCTGTTGCAGAGAAATACCAAATTCATATCTCATAAGCTATTCAAAGAAGCTTGAATTTCCTCTAGTGTACGCCCCTTGGTCTCTGGTACTAGTTTTGCTACGAAAAGAACAGTGATGGCACATATGCCAGAGAACAAGAAGAAAGTTCCTGATCCAACACAACCAAAACATAAATTTTACAGATATATATAAGAATAAGGAAGTTCCCTGTTTTTCTTAAAATACTTCTTTAAATTAGGATGTTTTACTGATTTTTGTGCCTTGTCTCTTGAGGAAATTAATGTATCTGTTAGAGTGGAAAAGAGGAAATAAGAGTAAATTGAAACTTACCTGATGAACTCCAACTCATGAGAAAGTTGAAAGTATACGCAACAATCAATGAACATGTCCAGTTAACCAAGATTACTAAGCTTCCAGCAGTGCCCTTCACATTAATGGGAAATATCTGAAAAAAAAAATGTATATATGAACAACATTCATGTGCTGAGGATTTATTATATTTCAATCTTAATTTGATGAGTCGAAGCATAGTTGAACAAAGCTACCTCGGACATTATAACAGACGGAATTCCAGACATGCCTAGCGAGAACAATCCCATGTATAACTGCTCATTAGGAAAAGTAAAACCAGAATTGCCTTTATCAATCAGTCATTCAATCCATGAATAAACCAGTCTGAATATGGAACATGAATTGAAATTTTGTCGGAGAATTAAACTGAGACAACATTAAAGTCCTGAATTCAATTCGATCTTACTAAGACAAATACAAGGCCAGTGAAAAAAATGAGAAGACAAGGATATGTAGAAGATGCATGTGTTGTTGGTATAGTTAGAGAAGCATTACCAGTACACCAACAAGCGCTATAAAAGGACTTATTGACTTCCATTCCTGTAAATCCTGTATCAAGCAAGCCAAATTGTTCTTAGAAATGTTCAAAAAACAAATGATTAAAGCAAAGATCTTCTATCAAAAGAAAAGAACCTTCAAGAAGAATGATAGGGCTGTCAGGAAGCTTCCTACGCATGCTCCTGCGGAAGAAGCCTGTGTAAGAGTCAAAATTTTGGATCAGAATTAACAGAACATGGAAACAAATAAAATTAAAAATTAGAAAAGGAAAAAAAACAGTTTGACCATTTTACCAGTAAAAGCGGTCGTCTTCCACATTTATCCATCAAAAGTACTCCTAAAGATGAAAATGAGACCTATAAACACAAATAATAAGACTATGTGAAGAGAAGACCCTTGAATCCGAAATGGCACTGATTTCATCTTGTATGGAATTGAGCACACAGAAGTAATGAAATTGTGTAAACAGAAATAAAAACCTTGAAAACACCCACTGCTATTGTTCCAATAGTGTCTGAAAACCCTGCGAAAGAGAAGAATTTTTGCTTAATGAATCATGCACAAATCTGGTATGCTCTGATTTGTTTTTTCTTATTTGGCATATGTTAGAAGGACCTGCACCTACCAGCAGAGATAAATATGGAATTTGTATAGAAAAGAATGCCACTAATCCCTCCAAACTGTTGCAGCATCATCAAGCCTACACCTACCTAAACAAGTAACTAAATACCGTGAGAGCCTGTAAAACATTAAGATAGCCTGCAAGAATGGAATGAATTTAGAATGCTCACAGTAAGTGTCCTTAAGTACTGCAACTTAAATAAGACGATAAAATTGCCCTTTTCTGTGTGTTGCTGAAGGGCTTCTGTGTATTCCTACAAATGAAGGTACAGTGCAAAAAATGTTATATATTAAACTCTGTGTCCTGGTAGATCATAACGCAAACAAGAACTTGTTGTATACTCTGATTTCAGTGGCCTCTTGATAAACATCAGCATGCTTTCCCCTTAGGCGCTGTAAAGCAGACTCACTCTCTTTCCACCGACCAACCTTAGCCTGCAGAAGATGACATGTGTTGAATCTAATCATTTAACAAACAGAAGAAAAAACTTAGTTGCTCGTGTGATATGTGTCCAACATGCACTGATCAAAGAGCAAAATTCCAGAAGCTAAGAACAACTCACCAGCCACCTGGGAGAATCAGGAATGAAGGGAAGAGTCAGAAGGTGCACAATAGAAGGAACAGTTCCTGAGATAAAGACAAAAAATTATGAGTTACTTGGAACCCTTTTTTATTTGGTTTTGTGAAATAGAGCAACGTAAGGAATAGTACAAGTATATTTACCAATCACTGCCAAAATCCGCCAATTCAAAAATGCGCCAATAAGATAAGTTAATGACAACCCACAACAAGTCATTAACTGTCACAACAATACCAAAAAGAAATTTAAAGTAAGCCTTTGAGGGAGACATGATACACAAAATAAGAGTAGAATGATTTAGGTGATATCATTTATAGTATTCCTTTACCAGATGACCTTCGGTAAATGCTCCTCTGAGATTCTTGGGTGTTATTTCTGCTATATAGACTGGAACCTAATTTGCAGAGGGAGCTGTGTTATATGTATTTCTTGATTGACTGAATAAAATTAGTTTGAATTGCAGTCATGACATATCAAACGTTAAAGTAATTACCACATAAGATATGATGCCAACCCCACATCCTATCAACATTCTTCCAATATAAAGCCACCAAGAAACCTTCAAACACGGAATGTTCAACATCTTAGACTGAATTTAAGGAAATTAACCCTGTGCCTCTGGGAGTAAAGTATGAGTACACTTCAATTTGAGAAATCTGGGAAGAAAAGAAATTATAGGCAAACCTTTGAGAATGCTATGATAACTGATCCCACGATGCAGAAAACCTCCGAGAAACCCATGGCCTTCATGGAAAATGCAAAATAACCAAGAGTAAACAACAGTACCCATTGAAACTAAAACTAAGAGTAATCTGTCTCAGACTTACCAATCGACGACCCACATAATCTGCTATTCTACCACTTAAAGTGGCACCAACGATCGCTCCAATCGTCAATATTGAACCAAAAGTTGAGTACTGCAAAAGTGCATAGAGTTTAACTTAAGGCATAAACGGTCAAATAAACAAGAACCAATAAACTATAAGGAGTGAATTTAGAAGAAAACTCTTAGGTATTGTTAGTTTCATCTTAAGAATCTATGTACGACCTTTAATCAAACATCTATTACACAAACAATCGAGGTGTCCTCAAGTAAAATTAGAGAATACCATAAAAAACATACTCAACTTACAACATCCGAGTTTTACAAGGAACATTCAATTTCCAATAAAGTCAACTGTTCTTACCACGGCGACACATTTTAAGAAAGATTACAAAAAACAAAAACAAAGGATGTTAGGTGGTAACCTCGGCGACAGAGAGATGCAGGTCGTGCACGATTCCATACTGAGCAGGGGAGGAATATCCGAGCTGCAAAAAGAGGTGTGTGATGTGACAGCAAGAACATAAGTGGTGATTCTGAACTGTGATGAACCAAAATGTGTGATCGATCACTTACAGCATACCCAAACACGTAAGAACCAATTGTAGCAGAAACGGCGGTGAAAACAAGCATAAATGTCATCTGAGAATCTTCACTTTGCTCAATTTCATGGAAATCAACTCCATCTTTGTTCGTGGATAGCAGAGGAGCTGAAGACTCGCTTGCTTCACTGCCTTTGACACCCATGAGTGATGATTCCTTCACTGCAAAGTTTCCACCACACGACCAAACACTCCACACAAGTTGTTTTGAACTGAACAAGAAAGCTTAGCAGATAAACATGTGGTTCTGTATCCGATTCATAGCACAAGAACAAAATGGCATATTTAATATTTTATTATTAAAATAACTGTCAGCCAGTTGTTGGGAGAAAAAGTAGTTGAAAAAAATATTTTTCGATGTGTATTTTCAGCCATTTCATTATTCTACGACTCTTCTTCTTCCACGTTATCTACAACAAAAATCTACGACTTTTTTATTAAACGCTTTTCATATTTTATTTAAATTAGTATTTTATTGAGATATTTTTGGATAATTTGAATAATTCTTTTTTTAGATATGACATATGTTAATTCACTTCTTTTATGAGAGACTTAAATTTTGTAAACCTTTCAACTACTTCTTTGAAAAAAGTCGAAAAATAGTTGAAAAATTGATTGCGTGAATATCTTTACAAGATTTTCATTTATAAATTCGTACAATATAATGTTTTAAATTTTTAATAACATAATTTCGTAAAATCGCGGAATGGGTTTGTATTGGGTGTGGTGAAGAGCACGTCGGAACCCGTTGTCAATATGTTTATTTAAAAAACAACATTCATTTCACGTGGTTTTTTACTTTATGTTTTATGAGATTTTTAGAATATTATGCATACAATACAAGTATCTTCTTTACTTTAAATACTTTAAATTATTTTTTGTTCTAGTGCGTATCACATGATCATATGCTAATTTCAACAAAATCAAATGGATTTTACGAAGACGGATGAAATTTAATAATGTTATGGTGACTTATATCATAATTGATCAAATTAAATCACGTGCAATTATTGAAAGAAGTTTTAGTTAGGTGTCATATCAATTCGGTAATGTCTGGATTTATATTATTAACAAGTGCGAATTACGTATTACATGTGTTATTTTAATTACTGTGTTTTTAATCTTTAAAATTTAGAATCATTTCTGAGGAAATTGAAAATATTTATTTTAAATTTATAGAAATGTAATTTTGAATTTACAAGCGTAGAACCAAAATAATTTTATAAGCATTAAATTTTATTAAGTTTTGAGATTAAACTAATTTGATAAATTGCGAATTTAATATAAAATGCCGAGTATTAATCTTATAACTTATGAATTTTATAAATGTACACTAATAATCTCAAAATTTATATTAACTATATTTAGTAAATAACTATAAAAATATAAATTGTTTACTGTAAAAAAATATTATACATCAACAAAAAGAATAAGAAAAAAAATTACCTTCAAAACTCAAATAAACACATGCGAATCAATCAAATTAGGAAAAAAACATACTACGTTCCATCATGAGTTTCAATAATGTTAACGGGTAAGAAAATTATTTTTATTAAAAAATACATTAAAACATAGAGGACTGTAAGCATAATTTCATCTAATATTATTTCATTTCATATAATATTATTTTATTTTATGTATTTAAAAATATTATTTAAGTATGAAATAATATATTTTATGTTTAACTAGTCCTTATTAGTTTATCATTTAGATAGTGAGAGACAAAAAGGTTGGTATAATGAGATAAATATGAATTTTAACCATTAATGAGCAATGTATTATGCATATAAAATAACATAACACTATTTTTAACCAAAAATATGATTAAGGTATCGTTACTTTAAGATTATTTACTATTTGTTTGAAAGTAAGTGGAGATAATATGCTTCAATTCCTTTCAAAAGAATTGTGAATAAATGAGAGAATATTTGAGGGAGACTGATGAAATTCTATATTTGGTAAGATGATTTAAAAACCACATATTACTTTTAAGTCAATTCTTCACTCTTTTAAACATTTAAAAACCTAAAGAATTGCAAGAGGAGAAAGACATATAAACTATAAACAACATACTTAATAAAAAGAGTTAATAAAGTTGACCAACATTATTATAATAACATATATTACATGTGTATCAATATTATAATATATGATAATGATATTTAAATTTTTTTTATCTACTTTTAATTTATTATTTTAGTTACTTTTCAATTATTTATTTTAAGTTTTTTTTTTTTAATAATACAATATGATTGATCTAAAAATAATTAGGACGATAAATTAAAACCCTTTTCAATTATTTATTTTAAATTCTTTTTAATAATATAATATGATGATCTAATGATTAGAACAATAAATTAAAAACCGGTAAAAAAATGGGTAAAAAAAATCCTTATACTATAATATAAATGATAATTAAATTGATGACTACCGCTTCTAAACAAAATAGATCTCTAATTTGTCGAATAATTTTAGAATAAAAAAATAGTTTCATTACTTATGCATTCATAACATGTAACCTAATATTGTATCTAAATTAAAAAATATATATATATTTTAAACCATCCGTACTAAATTAAAAAAGTAAAAGTTTATGAAGTAAAATATCTTTTGTATTTCCTTATTTGTCTAAATTTATAATTATATAAATATGTGGATTTAGTCATTTTAATTAAATTTTGGTAGGTTTATTTGATGTTTCGTACATATTTCAAAATTGTTTTTAAGTTGTTTATACTGTTTGACACATTTGTTTTAATGTTAAGTTAAATACTATTATGAAACGCGTTTGAAATGTCAAATAAATTTAACAAAATTTGATAAAAATGACTAAATTCAAGACATTTCGAAAGATGAAAAACTAAATTAGTTTAAAGTTTCGAAATGAACTAATTCCAAAATTCACTGAAAAACAAAAACATATTTAATCCTTATATAAATAATTATGCTATAAAATCTCAATTATTCTAAAAATTTACAGTGATTATCTATAATTCTAAAATAAAAAATTATTAATTTTATTTTGAAGGTCTATATTTTCAATAATTTCTCAATAAAATAATTTTGTTTAATAATAATAAAATAGGTCAATTTGATCATTGGCCCGTTAAAAGTAAAGTTAGCGAAATTGAACTATTATAATAAAGTAAATTGAAAATTTTGATTTTATCTTAACAGTATGGATCGACAAACTAATTCGTTGACTTTCTTAAATTGTCGATTATTTCCATTTTATATTTTTAAATCCATTACATATATATATATATATATATATATATATATATATATATATATAAATATAATGGTTAGAATTTAATTTTAAATATTAATTATTTAAATTATAATATTATTAATTTTTTAAAATTACTTTTTATTATATTTTTTATTTTAGAAAACGAGTCATCCCATATCTAATATGTCATTCTTAACGTATTAACTGTCAAGGATGAGATCAAACTTACGAATTAAATGCACCAACTTTATCTCTTAAGTTTCAACAAATTCGTAAAGTGACAGGCCAGCCCTTAATTAATTTCATTATCATTTGCGCATAACCCTAACCCTAACCCAATTCAAATGTGGATAACATTTCGATTTGACATGGGTGACGTAAATTTGTGTGCAGAGTCACCAATCACAAATCAAAATTTATTATTTAACACAGTGGTGAATTGAAAAGTGATCGCAGAATATCTCATTAATGATTACCATTTTTATATATACGTTGACACCAATACGAATTTTACTAATATTTAATTGTGCTTTTGTGGCAACATGAAAGAACAGCATGAGGAAGCAATGAGCAAATGAAAGGATAGATTTGCGTATGAGAGAAGAAAAGATGAGACATTGAAGAAAGTGAAAGGGAAAAAATGGTGCCTTCTCATCATTTCTTTTACTCAATCCATATTTGTTCAGTGTCACATCTTGCATAAAAAAAAATCATTTTTCTAGCACTTTATAAACAGTGTATTATTTGTTTTAAAATCCTCGTATAGGAACTTTGCTATGATACTTATCTACTTCCTCTCTAGTAGATAATATAATAAAATGAAAAACGTATATATATATATATATATATATATATATATATATATATATATATATATATATATATATATATATATAATGAAATATAATACTGAACCAGAATAAGATAAAAAGAATTAAATACTACAAATAATGGATGAAGAAGGAGGCAAAAGACTAGAAAAAATTATTTTAAAAGAAGTTAAAATCTATTACTTAAATAACAAATAGTTAGTTGATAAATTATGATTGGATTAAATTTTATTTTATTTATTGATTATTTATAAACTTGATATTTTATCATTTGTCTATCAAATTAAAACTATTTTGTTAAAATAATTTTAGGATTATCAAAGTTACTAGTTAACAAATTAGATAGGAACGAGTTAATCATGAGTTGTATCAACAAATAGATCTTCAACAATTTAATTCTTATAAAATTTTAGAAAAAAGGTTAATAGAAAATAATACAAATAATTAAAGATAGAAGTAATGATCTAGCCTAATGGAACTAATAAATAAGAATTATATGCAAATATATGAATTTCATGACAATAAAGGAAGTAACAAAAAAGATAAAAGACTTTAAAATAATTACAATAAAACATACCGTTTTCAGTGGTTTTTCGATCCAAAATAAATTCATGGCTACATATTATTGTTTTTTATTTCAAATAAAGTAAATTCTGAATTAAGTTGATGAAGTTCTCTAGTCATATTTATGTTTTTCCTTTCTCATCAAATAAAAAATTAATTAACCAAAATACATTATTCATTAACTATTTTTAAAAATTTTACCTTTAGTTAAAGTACATCTTCAATTATATGTAAAAACTCATTCAATTACATAAAAACTTATAACTTCAATAAAATATATTATTAATTAAAATTAAAAACCATTATGCTCATATAATTAATCTGCATTATGATTTAAAAGTCATTATTCTTTATTTTATCAGGATACAAGAGACACAAATAAATAAATAACAATCGAAACTACAACAAAAAAAACAATAAAATAATTTAATTTTAACCTCTAAATTCATTATAAAATTACGGAATCAACCTTATAACCTAAAAGCACTGACTTTGTGCAACTGTCATCCACCACGTTTATCACCTTCTTTTCACTATTAAATAATAAAATCTCAATTAAAAATATAAAATTTTAAATAATCAATATTAAAAACTTCAAGTAAATTAAGCCCTAAATTAGAAAAATATCAGATAACAAATTTACAAGTTATTTAATATTTGTTATTATGTTGAATGATTAATAATTTTAAAATATTAATTTTTTATCATAATAATTTAAATTATTTAAAGAAAAACGATTTACACTTTTCACACCTTTTTTTATTTTCTAAATTGTGATAACTAATTAAGATGACAGAACTAATTAAAAATATTAATATTTATTTAAAATGGTTTCTTTAAAGTTATTTTTAACATTTGGTTATATTTGTTACGAACCATTTGTACTGGTTGTTTAAAAAAAAAGTATAAAATAGTATTAAATGTTTTATACAATTATTTTTAATTACTATTTTTTATTTCAGTATTACGTCATGATCGAAAAAATTCAAGTTAAAGTTTGAACCTATTTAAATTTACAAAAATCTTTAATATCAATGTATATAAATATTTAAATCGCATTTTTCAAATTGTATACGATCTCATTGTATACGATCTCACTGCAGCACTTGATAGTGACAGCGAATAACAACGTTGCCTTTAATAATTTCATACAATCATTGATGTTTTATACATAAAAAATTATATAATTTTTATTATTGTCGATTCAATCATTGATGTTTTATAGATAAAAAATTATATATTTTGCATTATTAAGGTTGGATAACTATTATCCTATTTTACAACATTATTAGTGGTATAAACTATCATATGAATTTGTTGAAGTCGGTGTAAAATTTAATGATGTTAAAGATGTTATAAGAGAATTAATATAATAAAAACTCTAGGTATTAACTTAATGTTGAATAAAATCACAAAAATAATGAACAAACTCTTACATTTAAAATAAGATAATTTGTTTATGGAATGTAATGTCATTTTATCAAGGATAAAGCCGATTACTTTGTCAAGGACAATAGTTTGATAAATTTAAGTGATGATAAAAATAAAAGCCAATTATTTTTTACTATCATCATTTTATTAATACACTTATTATATATTTACATACACTTAAATCTTTATCTGTTTAAATTTTAAATTATACTCTATTATAATTAAAAACATAATTATTGTATATTTAAAAAATATTTACTATAATCTTTTACACCTGATTCAATGTTTTCTCGCGTCATAATTAAATAAAGAAATTAGTACTAATTAATTTATTAATACGATGGTACAATAATACATTAAAAACTTTGCACGTGATTTTTTTTTATATAGTTGTCAATCTAAATTTGTAAAATTAGTAACGTATATAATAATATCAATGATTTAATCTTCTAAATAACAGACACTCTTTTCACATCTTATAAACTTTTTTATTCCGTTTGTGATTACAACAAATGCATAATGACTCTAAAAATTAAATAATAGTGTACTCACTCTAGAATTAGGATCTAATCTTACTTTAGAATCAAGATCTAATCTAAAGATAAAACAAAAAACATGTAATAGTTGTTATTGTAATTAGTTTATGTGTCAATTTGCAAATCCGAAAATATATCAAAAATTAATTATCAAATATGTGTGGATGGTTTCAAAAAGTTATTATTACTCATCTTTACCTATATATAACTATATATAAGGAGATACACATATTTAATATACACATTTACTTTATTTATGTCATCTGTAATAATATAATTATTAATTGTCAAAGGTAATTATATAAAACAATATATTTATTAAACAATTCAATGCATTAAAAGAGATGAAGGACATTGAACATGTAGAAAGGACAACAAGATGGTTAAAGTTAAATGAAAAAAAGAAACTAGCATAAGGTGCATTGCAGAGGTAGAAGACAATTATGAAAAAAAAAAACTGAAATAATGAGAAAAATTGCAGTTTTTTTGTATTTTAACATTCAAATTAAAATTAATGATGTTTAGCTTGAATTTCGAATATTTAATTATATTAAACACTTGCTTCTTATTCACATTAAATATGTTTAGTTGAGTTATTTTTAATGATTTAAAACTTTTAAGTTAGATTCTCTATTTTATGTGCTTGTAATTTTGTAACTCAAAAAATTTAGATTTTTTCTTAATAATTTTATTAATTATTCATTATTTTCAAACATTTCAACGTTTCATTTTAACTACTATAAATTAAATTAATTGAATTTGATATATATATATATATATATATATATATATATATATTAAAAAAATATATATAAATAATGACTAATTTTAATAACTGAAAATATGTCTAGAGACAAATCTTTTTTAGTAGTTAAATCTTTAATAATTGATATTAGTGAATATTATAAATATCAATTCATAATATAAATTTTTTTAATTATTAATTATTTTTAGTTTATAAATTTATATTTAATCTGGTCACTAAAATATTATGAAAAAAATGTAATAATTTGATAAGAATAAAAACAATAATGAAAATGAAGATATATTTATTACAAGAGTAATGAATTAATAATTCTTGATCTCGACTTTTTATTTATTTATTTATTAACAGTTCAGATTAATGAGTATTAGGTTGATAATCACTCGCATGAAATATTAATATTTATATCGTGAAATGTTTCCCTTAATATCATAATTCTCTCATTTTTTATTCAGTTTTATTAATACTTTGTACATAATACAGATTTACTTACTCGTATAAAAGAATCACATGCACACGTTAATAATCTCTTAGTAATAAAAATGTTTAGGTATATCTAATAAATCTTACATCGTTTAGGAATTGAAGTCAAACACAATTTAAATATTATTTATTCTTTTATGTGATGATTATTTTTAATGATATTGTCGGATAGACTTGGATGATCAAATCTGAAAAAAAAAAAAACAAAATTATTTTAATTGAAGTAAATAATGTTTAAATGATTCATGTAAAATATTTATTGCTTAATGTTACAAATTTAAGTATTAATTAAAAAGTTTTTTATTAACCATAAATGAAAGGTAGAATGAGATATAAGGAAAAATATATATTTATAAATATAGAGTGTTAAGGTTTTAATGGTACGATGTTGGATCTCTTATATCATTAAAAAAAATAATGATTAATTTTAATAATAAAAAATGCATTATAATTTATATAAATTAGTCTCTAAATAAATTAGTTACATATATTAACTATCAATATTTTAGCTTATTAAATTAGTTTTAAAATTAATCTCTAATTAAAAATTTAGTTTTAAAAATTAATCTCTAAATATATTTTTAGTAACTAAAATAAGTCATTGTAGTGTATAAACAAATTATACCTAGGAAAATAGTAAATATAGTTACTTTCTTTTTATTATAAGGAAAAATTCCAACCTTCTATAACCATATATAATATCTCACTACCAAAATCTTGAATATTCATCTGCACAAATTATTTTTTACTTTATTATTTGACCAAAATAATAAAACAAAACCAATATCTTATCCAACAACACTTCACAAGTGTTAAGTGAAGAAATAATTTAAAAAAAACTGTTAAAATAAAATTAACATTAAAATTGAAATATTTTGAACATCATAACAATTTTACGTATGAATGCATAGTGGTAGAGAATAATTACAAAATTACAAGATACAAATATTTAGTGGTTACACCTTCAACATGAATCTTAATTTCTTAACTACGATGATGATTTAAGTTATTATTATATAATTACATTCTTCAAATAAAATAAAAAAATTAAACTCTTTGTTATCTTAATTTAAAAGTTAATGTTAATATCTTTTATTCGTGCACTACTGCAGTAAAGGCTTTTTACCCTGGTTATTTTCCTTATTTTGCCTTGGGTCTGGAACCGAGGCACATTGGGGTGAGACCAAAAGGCACCCCTTTTGGTCTCGGTTGTTACCCGAAGCCATAGAGTTTCATTCCTGCCTCAGGTCAAAATAGAACCGAAGCCAATCATCCTCGCCAGCGAAACGCAGCAGCCACCACCATCTTCTTCCATGCATCTGCACCATGCTCGAGCAACCCTAATTTTCATCATCTCTTTCCATCACCATGACAGTCGCCACCCTTGTCTGAAGCAAACTTTATGGCCACCACAGTTTCGTCTTCTTCTCCGCAACGCACCACTGCACTACAACAACTTCTACAGCAGAAGCACCGTGAGCCACCACCTGCAGCCAACACAAAACCTGCAGCCAACAGAAACACAGATCCACAACCTGCGCGAAACGCGAACACACATCCAGATGCGAACCACCATCGTCACGCCACCATGAACGACGCACCAGATGCAGAGAGCATCGCCACCGCGAACGAAGGCAGCGAACCACCATTGTTGCAGAATCACCACCACTGCAACAACGCAACGCCACCACCACCTTCGAACAGATCGGAGCAACAGCGAATCCGTGCCACCAGAGCCACCATTGTTGCATCTGGAACGTCGATGACATCACCACTGCGCATAGAACAACCATGCCGGAGGGAGAAGAGAAAGAGTATTGTTGCAGAGAGGGGCACGAGGAAGAAAAAGAGAAAGGGGGCTCGCGAATTTGGTGCCCTAATTAAACCATATGGCCTCGGTTATTAATTGAACCGAGGCATATAGCCCTATTTGGCATCGGTTCAAACCCACCCGAGGCCAAAGAGGTAACGACTAGTGGGTTTTTGGCTTCGGGTCTATGTAACCGAAGCATATGAGCCTCCTTTGGCACCGATTTTTGGCGAACCGAAGCATATGAGCCTCTTTTGCTTCGGGTTAAGCTGAACCGAGGCATAAAAGTTATCTAAAATTGCAAAAATATCACCGCGCCATTATATGCTTCGGTTATTGGACAACTGAGACATATAAGGCGAGGTAAAAATGAATTTCTAAACTAGTGATGACAGTTTATTTGGTAGATTAGACAACACAATGTAAATCAGCATGTATATTAATAAAATTAGAGTAAGACATTATAGTTGAAGGTGAAATTAGTGATAAGTCGCGATTCAACGACGAGAAAGAAGGTAAAGTAAGAAAGGTATTTATATTTATTAAATTTTTTAATAAAGATAAATGTGGTCTATGAATATATGTAAGTGCAAAAAGAAAAATGCAGGAAACAATTCCTCATATTAAAACACTATCTTGAATTATAAATTTAAACTCATTTTAACACTCCTAAATAATATACCATCATTAAATTATAATGATCAAATTATAATAAAGGTTCAAATTCTAACCTTTTTATTCTATTACGAACAAACATAGTTTTATTCTTCTCAATGAAAAAGAAAAAAACAATATTATGTTCTTCCTTTTTTATCATTTAATTTAAATTTAATTACCATGCCACTTATTTTAGTTATGGTAGGTTAATATTTTATTTGTACTAATTAAAATATAATAATTAGTTCATTTCATTAAATATTATTTCTTTTGAATTAATCAAAGAGAGTAAAATAAGTCAACATATTCGTGGATAAAGATGAACTATTTGCTATCGATGATCCTCTTAACGTGTATTTCTTTGACATGAATAGGTTATTTAAGTACCATACTCATAGACATCAAGGTTGAATGGATCGGCTTTTCTTTCATAATTATTCTATTTAATTAAATTTTCCAACTATGGATGATTAATTTATAATTTAAACCCGGATCAAATTTCGTTTTCGTGAGTTTTTATTATGATTAATTTCTTTATGTGAAACCTAGAATAATTTATTAATTCAAATAATTAAAATTTTAATATCTATAATAATTTAAAATTGATAGTGTTTTGGTATGGGGTCAAACGTCCACAATTCCAAAATAAATTGTTACGTAACGTTTATTTTTCTTCTTCGTTTAATCTTTAAGATCTTTCTTTTGTCCAAGATCACTTGGATCATACATGCAGAAGGTACTTTGTTGTTAAAGTCAATAGATGACTGATCGAAACAATATTAAGTGTTGTAATGCATCTGTGTATATAACCATACATTAGACCTTTATTTATAGTTGGTGTTGTGGACTCTTACCTTGTTGTTGGCTTAATCAACACTTAGTATACCTTAATCAATTGGTTGATTCGTGGTTAATTTGATCTTTATTTTGCAACCGGTCAATCACAATAATTGACCAAGATAATCAATCATAATGATAGAACAAAGTGATCGACTATCAATCCAAAGGTAATCAACCATAACGGTCCAAAGATGATCAACCATAACAGTCGATCGTGATTTATTTGTCTATCAAGATTGGTCGATCAAAATATATATACATTATAGATAACATTGAGACTATTTTATAATTTTTTATTACTCAAGAGTATCTCCATCAAACATTAAATTGGTGGACTTTTCTTTCATTATTTAATATTTCTAGTTAGGATTTGAACTACTGTGATTGAACCTGGGCGATGTAAGCTTTAATTGATAAAATTTATTCAATTTGTCGCGCTTAATTTTTCAAAAATTAAGAGTATATACTTTTTATATTTTTTTAATTTCAAGTGGTCTACATGCGTATATATAGTGTTTTTAATTAGTAGATTTCGAGTGGATTATAAGTTTAAGATATAGTTCCTCTGCCAAAACGGTTGCACTGTTCCAGAAAATATTTTTGAAATAATTGAGTGACTCATGACACATTGTGAGTAGACAGGATTTTGAGTGGAGTAAGTGTAACACGTGTCACTTCCTGGATGAAAGTGAAACTGGAGTGTGCAAGAAAAAAAAGAATGGGAGTGTGAGTGTTAAAAATGGACCCATGCTAAGCCCAACAGAAAAAAGGTATGTAAAGAAATATATGCGGGTGACAGTGTTAAGAAGATTGGGCTGCTATCCCCGTAAAAAGTGCTCCAAAAAGAAGAATAGGAGAGTGTGAATATTAAAATTTTAAATTGGGTTGTTAAAAAACGTAATTGGGCCATATATAAACAAAAACAAGGTGTGAAGAAAAGGGAAATTGAGTGATTTGGATGAAAAATATAGATTGGGTTCTCTATTTAATTCTTTCTTTTTTTGTGTGTTTTATTTCTTCTTCACCAATTTTTAAAAAGAATTTTCTAGTTTATATTTTTTAGTATTTTTTGATTAATTTTTAATCTGAAAACCTTTAATTAATATTTTTTTTGAATAACATTTTTATTTCACCCCTTTATTATCTACCACCTATTTTTGAACTTTTTAGAAATAAATTTATTTACCCAAATAAAATTGAGGATTGACATTATAAGCGTATAAACTATGTTTTTTGACTAGTAATTTTGATCATTTTAAAAGTTTGAAGAGATTACAAATATAATCCTTATGCTACTAAAATTTTGTGAATAAAATTTAGTTTCAATGATTGTATTCGAAGGAAATATAAAATGATGATGGCAAAATAAATTTCAACAAATGAAATTTAAATATAAAACAAAAAACTCATAATGCATATATCCAATGCGTTAATTAGAGGTATCAAAATGGGTTAGAACCCGTGAACTAACTCGGTCCACCACGAGTTTGGGTCGGATTGGGTTAAATTTTCTTTACAAATTTTAGTATGGGTTAATTTTTTATCCGGCTCACTTAGAACCCGACTAACCTGGACTAGACCCGTGATGAGCGAGGTTGATTCACCAACCCACAAATAAAGGTGCACACAAGTGCTTTTTATTATATTGAACTTTGCATTTGGGTCAGATTATGTTGTTTCTTTCGGTCAACACAATAGTAATTTGTATTTTTTATAATTTTGGTTTGTATTTGGAGTTTAACATCCTTTTGGATTTAATTTGGATTTTATTGAATTCATTTATATTTTAATGATAGTTATAATTTATTTTTTTAGTCCAAAGAAAAACATATTTTTTTAATGAAGTAAGTTAGTGAATCAACCTCTTTAATCCACCAACCCATGGTGGCCCAATACCTATTCAAAATCTTTTGACTTACTAATAAGTGAGTCAGATTGGATTGACTCATTAAAAGACCAACTTGTGGTAGATCGGACTAGACCAAACTGAATTATTTTTGATAACTTTAGTGTCAATAAACATGACCTAAAGAAATTCAACATGACAAGGTTAAGGTTGTTGTTAGTTTTCTTTTATGGATGGGCCATGATTTCTTTTTATCATACATTAATCGCACATTTAAGAAGTAAGTGTAAAATTATTTTAGCCACAACTTCATATTGTATTACAGTTAGAAATACACAATTTTGTTCAGTCAGTTAGCTTTTTTTTTTTCCTGTTATTATCGTTAGCCTTTTTTTCCTCTCTTGTTTCTCAACCTTATAAATGATTTTCTCTTGTACTAAAACATTTGAATTGATTAATAAGTGTAATGTAAAGTTTGACTTTTCTTAATCCGTGCCCTACACACTAATATATTGTGCCCTACACACTAATATATTGTACAACTAAATTAGTTTTGTGGTGAAGGACACATCACTATTTTGTGATTCTGTATGAATACGATATACGCTATACGTTGTAAGTGGAAATCTTGATAGGTCGCTAAAAAAGAAAATCTTTGATACATAAAATTAAGCATGGGACAACAAAATGTATAGGACTTTTCATTTTTATTTTTCTGGAAAACAATATTTTGTGAAATTAAGTTTGACAACTATGATAAAAGAACCACGTGGACAAACTACACACCAACATAGAAATCTAACTTCCATGACACATGTTTAGTGATTGTCATTATATGTTACTTTGTTAAAAGGTATTATCTCAAATTTATACAAAAATTCTTATTAACGTGAAGAAAAAGACAACAATTTTACAAAAAAAAAAAATGTTGTTTTCAAATAAATTTTAACATTTCATTAACAAACATTGTTTATTTATGTGTTGCATATATTGCTATCCCACTTAATTAAAAATCATCTTACTAAATATTTAAACATGCTTATTTGTTATATCAAAGGTAGTATAAAAGACTGAAGTTGCACAAGCAAATGAATATACAGAATAAAACACCTAAACATACAAATAGTTATTTGACTATATTTTTATATTTTTTTTCCATGAAATTTTGTAAATACAATAAATAATTCATATAAATTATGCTGTACCTTCATTGCACTCGTTGAGATCTTTTCATAAAAAATACACTTGAGACATGAGAAAATCATACAGAAGAGACATCACATTCAACTCATGAGTAAATCATATAAAAGAGAAATTACGTCCAATCCAAAGTTTTAAAACTCAAAACTTTTCTAATTTTTCTTTTTAATATGTCATTCAGCTCAAATTTTATTTTTCTATTCGATATGAAACTTTGAACTTGATCGATATTTCATATCAAAGACAATTTTAATTCCAAATACATTAATTATTAAAAAAAATATTATGGGAGAATATATCAAATATTTTATCTTTTTTCGAAGTAAAAAATACTTTCATAGAATTATTGTCAAAATAAATAATATATATATATATATATATATATATATATATATATAAATTATTTTATATATATATAACATATTTTAACCTTTTTGATTAAAAATATATTTTAAATAAATTATAAATAAATAACTTTAAATAATTTACCATTTTTTCATACTCAACCAAATAGTTTTTTTTATAAAGAGAAAATATAAAAGGTATTATAAAAGCTATACTACTATATTCACTAAATCATATATTTAAATTTGTAAAACTGAAAAAAAAAAAATTGACTGAGTAATAGTAAATTAAGTAGATTTACTATTCAAAATTATGATCCTCTCATATATAAAATCCCACACCAGCAGCATCAAGATGGAGTTGAAGATAACGACAATTCACTATGATCCTCTCATATAAAATCTCACCCCAGCAACAACACCGAGCCTGAAGATGACGACAAAAGGTTCGAGAGACATGTAACAAATTTACAAAATCATACATTTTATTTAAAATTTATTTTTTATATAGAAGTATGATAATTAATTTTATTTAATATTTTTTTATATCAAAGTAATTTATTTAATTTTTCTTACAAAATTATTGATATGTATTTTTGTTATTTATTTTTATAAATTTATTTATAACTTATTTTTTATGATGTAATTAAATTTTTAATAAATTTTTTTAATAGTTTGATTAAAAAAAATTTATTGTGATGTTTATATATTTTTATATGAAATAATAAATTATAATATATAAAATAATATTAAAAAAATATATATAAAATGAGTTAAAATAATCCAATCTTGATTTTAGTTGTCAAGGAATAAACTTGACATTAGCAGGACGGTTTAAGAATTTGAAATACTTAACACAAATTCTAATAGTTAACTTTCATATATTTCTAATCTATACAATTTAAGATATAAACAAATCTGTGCAAAAAGTTCAAAATTTTTTATCACTTTTAACAATATAATAGACTTTTTTATAACTTTTAACAATATAATAAAAAAATTGTATCACTTTTAACAAAGCTATATTTTAAATTCAAAATATAAAAACGATCAAATGAAATATTTTAAATTCAAAATATAAAAACTATCAAATGAAGTATTTTAAATTCAAAATATAAAAACTATCAGATGAAGTATTTTTAATTCACCTTTAGTGACTTCAACAATTTTGAGAATTTTTCAATCCTTCTTAAGGGTTAACAAGTAAGATAAGAACGATTCTAACAATAAAGAGTTAAAAAGATTTTACCCTTTTTAATTATACAATAGTATATTATTATATACTGTTATAATATATAATATAATGACATAATATTACTAGTAATATAAAAATTAAAAAATGATATTAAAAAGTAAATAAATAATCCAATAATAATTTCATTCATAATAAAAAAAAAACAAACTAAATAAAAGAAAAGTTGAAAAATAAATGAAAATAGTGCTCCAATTAAAATTATAATACAATTAGGTTAAATTTAGTTAATAACATTAACATAAGTCTATTGTAAATGTGTATTATAAAAAAATATAATTATAAATTCTTTGAACTTTTCTTTCAATTATAAAAGAAAAGTTAAAAAATGGACATAAGTAAGACTTCAAATTCTTTTTTTTTTTAATTAAGATTCATATTATCAATAATACAATACCAATAATTTGAAATTGTTAAACTTTAAGAAGAACTCAATATTCACATTTGAGAATTAAGTCTGAGATGATGAATTTAAATGAATTAAAATGTATTATTTTTAAGAAATTTATTTAGTAGTGAAAAATAGTGAATTTATAGTTAAAGTTGATATAATTTTTTTTAAGATTTATGAGTGATTTAATTGATGTAATAGATTAAAAATTAATTTTAATTAAAAAATAAATAAAATTATCAATTTGTTTTCAATATTGAAAGTAATATAAGATTATATTTAAATGAGTTAGATTTATTTTATAAAAAATATTTAAATGTAAGTTGGAAAAAAAATAAAAATACAATATATTTACATATTGTTTTTTCTAGTAAACAATTTAGAAATTTGGATATTAATTATTGTCATAAGTGTACACAAAGCAAATAAAAACTACAAATGAATTAAAGGTATAATGGTATTTTACCTTTAACCACTCTTAAATCAGCCTATGTTTCATTCTATTTTTCTTGTTCTCAAATACCAACAAATGAACACAATTTTTTACTCTCAAATAATATCTCTTTATTTCCTCTAAACAATAAATATTTTCAAGTGAGCACAATAACATAATGTAAATTACTAACAAAACTTACATTTCTTGTCAATTTTGTTTTGATTTTTTTTTTTCATAAAAATATTTATAAATTTTGTTTTAAAATAAAATTACAGAAATTTGCTATCAATATTTCTGCAAAATATTTTGTATAAAACACTTTTCACAATAAATTTTGTAAGAAATACTTGCAAATTTTATAATTTTGTAGAAAATAATTATTCACGAAGGAATTACTTGCTAATTAAGATTAAAAAAAAAATAGCAGAAAAAAGATTTTTTTTTAAAGAAAAATTTTATGTAATATGAAAATTTTGAATAATGAAAAGATAAAGAGTTATAAAAATTACAGTAATTCTTAGCCGCTTAGTATAATTCACAATAATATTTAGGGATATAATAATAAATAAAATAATAATACTAATATAAATTTAAATATAAAATATAATATAAAACAATAAATAAATAATGAAAATGACATCATTAATAAACTAAATAACAAAATATGAAAAATAATACTTTACTCAAAATTACAAGTCAAATTTTAAAAAATATTTCAATAACTTAAATATAAGTAGATTATTAAAAGATATAAATTATAAATTATTTAAATTTACAAGAAACTTACCATTTTAATTTTAATTTTTTCTAAAACTAAATTTTATGTCATTAAATTTAAAATTCAAAATCACAAAAATGGTAAAATTTATTAACAAATTTAAATTTAAAATTTAAAATAAAAATGTCGTAAATAAAAAATAAACTATTGGATTTTTTGATGCATTCAACACATTTAAATGAAAACAAAATTTATATGATTAAGAGCTCAAAATATTTTATGATTTTTAATCATATAATAATATATTATAACACATGACGCCGTTAGATTAGTTAATCGAGTCCACCATATGTTTAATATTTATATTTTTATAGTTTTTTTTTTATATATGTTAGCATGATTTATTCTTTAAAGTATTAAATGATTTATTATTTATATATTTTTTATATTATCTAACATTTATATTTTTATAAAGTTTATTTTTTATATTTTTCTATATAATCTCTTATCTATAGTATTATATGATCTATTCTTCGTATTTATTTTTGTATTATCTAATTTTTATACTTTTACATTGTCTTATGGATAATTTTTGTATTATTAATCATTTTTATTATTCGATATGTACCATTTATGTTTTTTTTTTTTTTTTTTTTTATTATCTAAACAATATTCTATTTAAAATTAAAGTTAAATTCTTAGTAATTATATACAATATATTTTTTTAAATTATATGTAAATAACTTCAATATATTTTCATCATACAAATAATTACAACATTATTATTTAATTTTACAGCATAAAATATTTATATTAAATTATAATTATATTTTTATAAATTTAAATTAATATAATAAGTATAATATAATTTTTAAAATTCCGTACATAATAAAATGCAATTACTTGTATTTATTATAATTATAATAATCAACAAATTAAAATGACAGAACCGTGTCCAAAAAAAAAGACCAGGGGTAAGATTGTAAATTGAATTACTCTCACCCTGCAAAACCCTAGTTTTCTCATATATAAAATCGAAACAAAGAGTGCCTCTTTCGTTTACTTTGCAGCAGCAGCAACAACAAATTCAAACGGCAGGTTCATCTGATCTCTCAATCTCTACACTGCGTTGCAACAAACATGGTTCGTACATCGTTTAATCAATGTCATGAACCCTAGGTTTTCTTATTCAGTGGTGTATTAAAGAATGTTATGATAGCTATTCTTATTCTTATAGGGTTTGTCTTGTTGTTATTGTGCAGTCGAGGAGAAAGGTTAGAGAGCCAAAAGAAGAAAATGTGACTCTGGGTCCAGCCGTTAGAGACGGTGAACATGTCTTTGGTGTCGCTCGCATCTTTGCTTCCTTCAACGACACCTTCATTGTAAGTATTTGCGTTTCTATATAGTGTGTTGTTTCAATTTTCAATTGCTTAAGTTTGATCTATGATTTATGATTTTTATGGTTACAGCACGTTACTGATTTGTCCGGGAGGGAAACACTTGTCCGCATCACTGGTATGATTGCTTTTATTCTCACTATAGGAATTATGCAATTGTTCCATACCCAATTTTGTTGGCTATTATGTTGCTGATACTATTTTTCCCGTTTTTATTTATCATTTTTTTTTTGCGATGTTATAATATTGATAATGAAATTACCCATATCCAAATTCAGCGGATTTTATTAGGTTAGAGTGTTGATATATGTGCCTTGTTAGAGTGTTAATGATTTATGACACTAGTATTTCCATGTCTTACTATCGAGTTTTTGTATTGACAGTACTGCTGAAATTTATTTCTATACGACCAAGCTATAATTCTTTGCCATTAGAAAAATTTTGGTTGAGTGTTTTCTTTTTTAGCAGATATAGGAAAACAACTGTTCTTTACGCATTTTATGACTTTGCCTTCTCATGTGCTTTACTTGTATGTCATTGCTTTTTAATTTCAGGTGGGATGAAGGTTAAAGCTGATAGAGATGAATCATCTCCCTATGCTGCTATGCTTGCAGCACAGGATGTTGCTGCCAGATGCAAGGTCGGTGGGATTCATTAGTACAGTCATTTTTTCTCTTCTGACCATGTTCACTTTTTGTGATTATCATGCAGCTCTTATAAATTTATAGAATTACTATTTTATCACCCTGTTTGCTAAGCCAATATCACTGGTCCATTGTTCTCGCTAGCTTTTTGTTCTTTCACTGATTTTTTGCTGTTCATGCTCTTTGAATCTATTGTTATTAGGATTCCATTTTTTGTTTCTTTGAAGCTGCCTAACTTAATGTATTGTTTCAAATTATTTTTGATCAGGAACTGGGCATAACTGCTCTTCATATCAGGCTCCGCGCCACTGGTGGAAACAAGACAAAGACACCTGGTCCTGGCGCTCAATCAGCTCTCAGAGCCCTTGCTCGTTCAGGAATGAAAATTGGTCGCATAGGTATTTGCCTTTTTAAGATAAAACCTCAAGTTCAATTTGATTGCCTCGTACTCAAATGTCTAGTTGTCCTTTTTCATTTGTTGTTCAAGTCAAATAGTATCTAGCTAACTGGTTTTTTAAATTAGTTTAGTTGAATTCATTTTATTTTCCTGTTTTCTTTTCTGGTTGATTTCATCTGTATGTTATTTGTATTTGTATTGTATGCTACATGCTAGATGTTAATTATTATTATTTTTTTTTCTGCAGAGGATGTGACTCCCATTCCTTCCGACAGCACCCGTAGAAAGAGTGGAAGGAGGGGTAGAAGGCTTTAAGCTTCTACTATATTACTGGAGTGTTTATGTTTTTATTTCCATGTCGAGTAGAATTGTGCCATTTCGAAATTTTTGCTTAGTTTCATATCAAACTTTTATTTTATTTGTTATGGTTTCTCGAACATAGTTGAGGATTACATGCAGACACTATTGTTAAAGGCTTTTGAAAGTTCTGAATTTTGCTTCGTGTATTAGAAAGCTGCTAATTATTTACTGGATATGTTTTTTTGTTTCTTGTTTTTTTTAGATAGTTATCCCTCAGGACTTTTATCAGAGTTTAGTTTTAATAATTTAAATTTAAACATGATCCAAATGCGGATGTAGAATTTTTTTACTACACTTAATTATTCATTTTTTTTTCTGTGACATCAAATTTTGTTAACAATCTCCATATACATCTTTCGGAAAACTTCGAAATCTTTCCTCAATATTTGAAGCTGTACACATTTCATTTCACACTATCAATGATCTGCCATTTTCTTTCCAATTTTAAATGTTCTTCTGACTATATTTGCAATACTCTCCAAGATTGGACCATTGAATAGGATGAAAAAGATAATATTTTGGTTTTCCAAGTCTTTGAATTTTCTTACCTCAAATCCTATCTTTTGTGTATTTGTATCAGCAGCCGGGTTTTATTGAGTTCTGGATTTAACAATTGCTTAAGATATTTTTTTTTATAGTAAGAACAGAAACATGGTCTAATAGTTTTTAGTAAACATTAAACAGAGTAGTGACAAAATGCACAAAATTTGAATAAGTGGCCTCTGATATTTTAAGTAAGTAACCAGTAGAAAGAGAAACCCCAAAATGCACTAAAATTCTTCCAGATTTCATAAGTTCTAGGCTCTTAATACATAGAGGAGAAAAATGCAATAAAACTGGAAGTAAATAATAATCAAAATAAAGAATATTGTACCAAATTAAAAGGCCACGGCATTACTGGAAACAAAATATTAAAATTCTCTTTTAATAACTGAAAAATAAATATTACTTTATTTCCACAACTGATAGAAGAAATAATTAAAAATTAAATGATTTTGGTAAATGGATTATGTTATTTTGTTCCATGTTTACCTTCCAAATAATCTATCGTTGGATCGATATATTATTGTTTTCTCTTTTCAATTGCCAACTTGTTTCATGTATCGGTTTGCCCCTTATGCATGGTAATTAAAAAAATTAGGTACATTATCAATAGTAACTCGATTTTAAACTTTTGCTTGTTTTCTATCCACTCTTTTAACCATGTAATTGCTAGAATGAAAATTCTCATAGACTAATGCTTGATCTTTAACAAGGTGAATAGATTGTGAATTATAACCTGTAATTTTCACCATCTTAATTTATATTTTCTCTTATTTTTTAAGATAGGATGAAAGTACTCGGAGGTTTAAGTTAGTTTAGTAACATATTGAAGAAAAAACTATTTATGTTAAAATAAAAAATTAAATTCAAATGGTATTTAATTCTTTATATATAAAATAAAAAATTAATTCAAAAGTGTAAATAAAAACAAAATTATTTATGTTAAAATCTGTTCTTATCAAAATAATTGTCGCTATATTAACTATAATTTCTAAAATATCATTTGTTAGAATTTTACATGTTAGGTATAAAAAAAGAATTTATATAAATTTGCATATACATACATATATATATATATATATATATATATATATATATATATATATATATATATATATATATATATATATATTTTATTTTTTTATATTTAATTTGAAAACGTCTAAAAAACAACTTATTTTCAAAATTATTAATTCAATGTACTGGTTTTGACTAAATCACAAATCTAGCTTACAAACTAACAAGTAGTTGATAAATTAACTTAGGAGCTAACTGTTATATAATTAAACTCTGTAACATAAAATCGTATTGACAGAAACCATATATATTATTATACAGTTATAATTGTATGGTTTTTAAATAATTAAAAATTTTATATATATATATATATATATATATATATATATATATATTTATATATATAATTTATTTATGAGTTATTTATATAGGACATTAATTTCTTTTTTTAAATTTATTTACTTATCAATTTAACTATTATTATATTGCATGTTTTTGTAATTTTTATTGTGGATAATTTTGAGGTGGACAAATTATTTTAATTTATAATGTTATTTTTTTAATTTAAATTATATAAAAATTTTAAAAATAATCTAATGATTATAAAATAAGAAACTGTCTATGTAAAATTTAAAATATGTAGTAATAATAACTAAAAGATAAAAATATGCATTAAAATATAAAAAAATATATAATTTAAAAGCTGAAAAAAAATTATAACTTTTAAAGTAGAAACCTCTAAAATAAAATATCTTTTATATACTTTAAGAAACACTTTTCTTTTTTATATTGGTTAAAGTAATTTATACAGCAATCAAACAAATTTATGAACGTTACAAAAATAATTTTGACCAATTTGTTGTATTTTCTTTAATTGCATTAATTAGTGATGTTTATTTAATACCTAAACCAAATTAATAATAAGTATTGATATTTAAATATTGATTCCACACGTTCTATAGTGACCCTTTAGCGTCTCAAAGCTGATGAAAACATTATACATGATTCTTTTTATTAGAAAAAAAATATATAAGTAGTATGAAACTTTGGAGTGTCCCGACTCATATATAAAAATTTACATAATTCTTTTATATATAATATTCTTTTGATATCTCAAAGTGTTTTATATCACAATAATCAAAATCTTTTCAAATCATTCTTGGGTTTACAAAACATTTTGATTAGAAACAACAAATTTTTTATTTCAAAGGTTGTAATAAGTGATATTTCTTTTTTATTAATATGTTTCCATGCTTCCCACCCGAGTATATGTTTGACTATGCCTTCAAACCATCTCCAAACATATTACAAAATTAGTTTCCTTCCTTGCATGTTGTATCTTATTTTAAAACGCCATTATCTTTTCTACAACTTTATTATTGCTATGATTGTTATGAGTTTATTACTAGCCTTCATCATAGCTAGCTAAGTGAGTCATCTATAGAATAATATAT
>Ga0214545_1001840_pt1 | contig 40465 bp, 20 predicted proteins | sample CNSS4metaG_FD_160064 | JGI IMG/M metagenome (GOLD analysis project Ga0214545, IMG submission 160064) | Root nodule microbial communities from cowpea collected in UCLA plant growth center, Los Angeles, California, USA - CNSS4 | ecosystem: Host-associated > Plants > Roots > Nodule | place: USA... | reverse complement strand
TATATATATATATATATATATATCACCGTGCATGCATGGTGTGTCAACAATTGCACCCTCTAAGTGCGCGAGTTCTGCAGTCCGCGTGGTTATTTTGATGTTTTAAGAAAATATACTATTTACATTTATTTTTAATTTGTCATTTAATTATTTTATTAACTATTATAAATTCTATCCTTTTAAATGTTTCTGGAATTATTCTTCACTCTTAGAAACACTTAAAGTAACGAAATGCTTTTTACATTCATAAAAAATATATTTTTACATTAAACTATAATGTTATTATTACTAGTTTTGTTTATAGAAATGATGCAAGAAACTATTACTATTATATATTTGTGTTCTTTATTCTAGGCGATAAAAGGAACCATAAATTAAAAAGTGATAAAAAAAATGAGATAAGTGTTAGTAAAAGAAAAGAGGTAACGCATCTTTTTGAAATTTGTTAAGAGTTTATTATTTAGTATATGCAATAAAATATACAATTTTTGGATGAAAACATGTATTTTTAATAGAAAAAAATTGTTAAAATATTCATATACGATAAACCCTTATAATGCTTTCTCTAGGATCCATACAATGTTAGAATCAATCCTCTAAGCGCGTGATTTGGTATTTGAATTTCAGACGATCGACATGAAAAATGGATATTATAGTAGCTTTAATTTGATTCTATACGAAATGCATAAATTAATTTTGCGATTTTACGCAGTTCTATATGGAGCAAGCAAAGTAGTTTGTCTTTATTATTGTGTGGCGGTTACTAAAATAAGAACGAGTAGTTTCAGTGTTGAATAGTATATTATAATATTGTGGTGTTTTATGAAAATCACATCACTTGCATTAACTGAATACGTGTTCTTGAATATAACAAGCTATTATCAAGAATTATTTGCGGCTATAATTGCAGACGAAAACTTACGTATTATCCATAAAAAAAAAAAAAAATGAAAACGATGGCATGATTTTGTCCGTAAAGTTTGGAGGTGGGAAGAATGTGTTTGCTTGGCTTTTTGCAATCGAATTGCAACAGAAGTTTGAGAAACGTGCATAAACCCGCTGGAAACACTTCTGCAAAGAGTTTAATCACTTACAATATTCTCAATGATCCTGGCAACTCTTTTTGTTTCTGTACTCTCTGATTTTATAATTTGTCTTCACTGGCCACAGTTTTTGGTTTTGAGAGCTACATGGGAAACAACAGCTTTTGATTCAGATGAATGGACCCTCATCAGCACCCTTTATTTTCTTCCATGACATGACCTACATATGGCAGGTCAAGTACCCCAAAATTATTTGCTTTAATTACAAAAGGGTAACATAAAAACCAAAATCCCAACCACTTCTCAGATCACCTCATCATTCGTTAATTTCAGCTTCTTTTACATAAAAAATAATCATTATTTATATGTCAAAAATAAACATGCACTCTCCGACTACATGTTATACAATTTATATGATATGATTTCGGGCTACAATTGTTTCATGTTGTTCTGTCAGTTTTCGTGGAAAACTAAAGACGTATAAGATTTGTCGCATAAAACAGTATATTACTCCTGTCTCTGTTGTGTTATTTTACAGATGAAAACTATTGACGCGGGAGAATATTGTACAAGAAATTATCTAGTCTATAAAAAGGTAAAGTTTTTCTTGCGTAATGAATGTAGACCCAGTGATTTATATAAACAGTGTCCTTTAACAAAATAATCCTCTACAAAGTAATAACGTACTTTTTATTACTAATGAAAAAGAGAGCTCAATGGGTTGACATGAGTCATTCCTGCATGATAACTTTTTGTGTGGGTCGATGCCTTTTATGGCCTAATTGCAGTAGCATGGTAGTGACCATTTTGATTAATATATATTATAATATATATGCAGAGCTTCTTTATATCTTCTCTTGAATTTCCATGCAAATTCCTAGTAAAGTTCATATATGACAGCCACTGAAATATCTTACTATGTTCTTCTTCTTTTTTCCACCACACACATGGAGTACTATCGAGAAAAAAGTCTATACTTTGCATACTATTAGCGAGGTGATGGGGAAGGGTTTTAGATGACATAGCCACTGAAAAATTTGATATCTTTTTGAGTGGCTATAGGCTAGTATATATGTATACTCATGTATTCCGTTGACTTCTTGCAGCAAGGTAGGGCTATAAAGGCGTGTGTGGTTTGTTTTGGTTTTGTTCATGAAGTTCCGAGTCTCATATTAATATTATTAGAGACGAGACAATTTCATAGTATATAAATGAAATGCAAATCTCATCTTACAGACCAGTTTTATAAGATTAAATTAGGTTTAAAGTTTATTTTTTAACATGATATCAAAATCATGGTTAAAAAATTTATCCTACCAAAATTTCTATTTCTTGAACATATAGTTTCATCCGTTATTGGATTAACCATTAATGTATAAGCCGGTTTTGTGATTGAATTAAGCATAAAGTTCATTTTCTCACATATTTTACTTTGGTTTCATGAATATGAAACTAATAAATTTTGTAGGTTGATTTTTCCGTAAGTTATCTGTCTTTCGGAGAAAGAGATGCGGCATTACATGAAATTCGCTTTTCTTAATAAAAAAAAAAATATATATATATATATATATATATATATATATATATAAGTTCAAATCGACCCTAAAATACTAATTTGTAAGATGAGATTTATATCTAATTATATAATATGTAAATTGATTTTATTTTTAGTCAACGCAATCGAATCAATCCAAAAAAGGAAAAGAATGTCTGCTAAAAGCAAGAAGTATAGGAACAGATGCAGACATGAGAAATGCACGCTATGGACATGAGGGTGATCGACACAGATTTTGTGTATTATGTATGTTTTGAAGTGTTGCATCGCATTGATGCACGTCTTTAAAGCCTAGTGTAGGACACTCCTTCCTTTGATGATATTTGATATTTCTTTTTTGACTAAAATGACTTGCGCTCTTAATCTTTTCTACTCTATCTTACCTTTTCTATTTTTAGTTCTTGTCAACACACATAGAGTCTATCTCACTTTCATTTACTTTTACAGTTTTACCAAGTCCTCAGAAGTAAAATTTATGTTAACAAAAAAGTGTTAATGTTGAATCAATTTTGTAAAAAGATGATGATGGTATATTCTTTGCAGTGAATTGTTTTATGTGAGAAAAGTAGAAATAAGTGTATTGGTTTTCATTTATGTGGCTTAGCCATTAAATATGACAGAGAGATTCTCTTGGATGGAGACGGTTGAGATGGAGACCCTATACCAGCAGTTCTCCACAAACCACAAGAATCATGCCCTCCACCCAATTGCCCCAGGAGTCTTAGCTACAACAAATTAATACTGAAATAAAATGAACAAGACTAAATAAGTCACAATTATTATACAAGGTTCTGTTGAGGTTGCTGGTGTCACAGTAGTAGTTCCTAGACAACCCAATTAACTCATGTTCCTCAGACTCAACAAAAGTCGTCCAAGTTTAACACATGCATTGAAATTTGACGATCGAGAGACACAATATGATGAAGTGAAGGGCAGGAAGAAGGTTTAATTAGTACCCATTCTCATTTGGATGCGTCAGTTTGATACCCGCTTTTGAAAAAATGTCTCAATCAGATCCTTTTCAGCAAAAAATTATTAATGACATCAACCGTATTGATATCTAAAATGACTTACAAAATCAAGTATTGATATTTATATTAAAATTTAGTGATAAAAGTCATAAATAAAGTTAACGGCGTTAATAATTTTTGTCTGAAAATGACTTAATTATGACACTTTTTTAAAAGTTAGGATTCGATTGGCACATGTTTAAAAGCTCATACCAAGCTGACACATCCGAACGAAGGTGAGTATCATCCGATTAATTAAACCCAAGAAAAAAAGAGAAAAATAAATAATAAAGAATAATAATATTTTGACTCACTTTTAATTTATTACTCCAATCATTCTTATATCATCACACTACACCGTTAAAAAAATCAAAATATATAGTCAAAGAATGATTGGAATGATAGGTTAAGAGTGAGTCAAAATATGGTTATTCGAAAAGAAATTGGTTAAGAAATTCATGTATATTGCGTGTGTTGGTTTGGGTCTTAAAGTGTGGCATTGATGGATGATGAAACTCACATGCAATAAGATGAAAAAGGTTAAAAGGTAAGTTGATGAGTTTTTTTGGGTATGTGGATGCCACTTGTCAGTAGTGAAAGGGGCAAAAATGGGTTAAGGTTGATGAGATGAGAGGGCCCCCAAACAGCAGAGCAAGTCTTGGCAATAGGCAATGCCATCCTTTCACTTACCCCAGTGGGATAATGTATTGAATGGCATGTGCCAACATGGTCCACCAAACCCAAATTAATTAACCTCTGTTAAATAAGTAGTTAATTAAAGAGGTTTGAAAGTTAATGATGGAAAGCGCAATGATTCGATAATTGATTCGAAGGTTTTTGAGTCCTGGAAAGGGTTGTACTGCAAAAAAGAATTAATGGATAGATCCCTTTACTATTTCTATTTCGATGAGGAGAGTGAGATGTTGTTGTGTGAGCACTATGTGGTTGAAATGGTGGGACTCACTGCTTCTCTCTAGCTACCTCTGATTCTGCAATGATGCCATTTGCTTCTTTGAAATCATCATCATACCTCTCAGAAAAGTACGCAATAATTACTGTTTCTTCTTCGCAACCAAACCTACATATATTCTCTGCTGCTCAATCATATTTTCACATTTTATAAGTCATTTTCTTATTTAAAGAAATATAAATAAATAAAAAGCTTATTTCGATAGTCATATTAATAGGAGAATTACTTTTAACAAAGTTTGATTCACAATTTTTTTTACAATACACAATGACACAGCACCTTAATAAATAAATAAAAAAGTTTAATATAACTTGAAAAAAAAATTTAGTATGTGTTGAAAAATAAACTTTATCGAATTTTATTAAAGTATGTGGTCCATGTTAATATTTGCTTGCCACCTCTATTCAATCTCGTTTCGCTGATAATTTTCGGCACAAATTTCATCACTTCTGGTTTAGTTGTAATACAATGTCTTCTTCATTGCAGGAATGGTACACTTTATTATAGTATTTAGAAAAAGGAAAATTATTTAATCTTTATCCAATTTTGTCTAACAAAAAAAGAAATTATCAAAATATCATATTCTTTAAAAAAAATATGTATTTTGTTCTCATTCATTATTCATTAAAGCATTTGAGACATTAAATAAAATCCTAAATCATAAGAATAACAAATTATTTCTTTTACTAATAACTAAATAAAAATGTAAGTCCAGTAAGAGTTTTGTATTAAAATAAAAATTATAAAAAGTATTTTAGAAATAACACGACATTGTAAATTTTAAAAAACAATTAAGCAGAATAAAATGATGTGTACACTCAATATACTTGATTCTTCCTCACTACACCGTTCAATAACAAGTTGAATATTAACCATTAAGTTGATTTTGTTATAGCTTATTCAACGCGTATAAAATTTTATGAAGTATTGTACATTTTCGTATTACTGTATTGAGGCTTAAATATTTATATGTACTTAATATTTGTTCATTTTTTTTTCATTTGGATCTTATATTTTTATTTTTTTTAATTTGATTTTAATATTCATTAACTTTTTTTAATTTAGTCTCCTTTAATATCATTAAAATAATTAACGACTGTGATCCTTCACATTTTATTTTATAGTTTTTTTTTGTTTTTTTTCTATTTTCTTTTAATTTTTTTATTTTGTAAATTTTTTTATTTTAAAAAATATTCATGTGTCAAGCCAAAACCAATATCATAGTCCTCTATTAGAGTCAATATTTTTTATATTTAATATGATTATGATATTTATTATTTTTATTTATTTCTTTTTAATTCTTTTTAAATTGAAAAAAATAACGAATACCAAAATTAAATTAAATATATAAAAAGTCACGTTAACATAACATAATATTAATTTGATACATGAATATTTTTTCAAAATTAAAAAATTAATCTTCTTTAGCAAAATTTAAAAAGTTAAAAAAATTACGTAACAATCACTATTAACAACTCGTCCGTTAATTATCTTAATAGTGATAATAAAAATAATCAAATTGAATAAAATTAATAAATATTAAAAAATTAAAAAAATATTAAAATGAAATCGAAAAAAAAACAAACAATAAAAATAAATTAAAAAAGAACAAATATTACGATCAAATTAATATTTAAGTGTTATATCTACCGCTTTGTTCTACATTTATTCACCTCGTGATAACTTTTATAAGAATACTTTTTTTTAATGTAATAAATTAATATTCTTGTGACAGCGACATTATATCAAGATTATATATATATATATATATATATATATATATATATTATTTCGTTGGTTACTTTCTTTTGTTCTGATTTTTTTATTTTGAAAAGATTTGTTGCATCAATATCCAACCACTATGATACGGTTGAATTAAAATTTTCAACCCAATATTATATTAGATCCAACCTATTACTGCACTCATTAACAAATTTAAAAAGAATTAAGGCGAATTCATCCATATATACATAAATAGGTTTAATTATACGGAAATTTCTATTTTTTCCACAAATTTTAACTGAATCCTCAGGTTTAAAGTAGTTTAAATTGAGTTTTATTTTCAAAAATTTGTTTCAATTTAGTCATTTATATTAGAATATTATTGATAATGTTAACTCTATGACATGTGTCCTATTATGATTTATTTATTTTTTTATAGTTTTTTTTTTTACTTTTTTTTTCTTAAAAAAATGTTTACATGTGTCAAATTAAGGATGTTATCACATGTCAATTTGTGGTTTTTTTTATTTTTTTTAATTTTTAATTTTAATTTTTTAAATTAAAAAAATTATCATATGTCAAATTATTATTATATCACGTGTCGTTTATGTGAAAAATCTCAATTTGGTTATTGTTATATTGTCTCAATTTAGTTATAATTTTTTGTTATACGGTAATAATTTCATTCCAAAATTGAGATCAAATTTAATTTTTATATAAATTTTATAATTGTATTTTTATTATAATAGATATTTTTAGACAACTTTATTATATTTTTATTATAATAGTAATTTCGAACATTATAATAAAAATGTCATCATAATATTTATATAAAAATTAAATTTGGTCTCAATTTTGAAGGAGGAAATTACTCCAGTTTAAAATGAAATTAGGACTAAATTGAGATAAAATAACAAATATAAGGACCAAGATTTTTCATATAAACAATTGACACGTGGTATTTTTTTTAAATTAAAAAAAATTAAAAAACCACAAGGTGACACGTGGCAACACCTCTAATTTGACATGTGTAAAATGTTTTTTTAAGAAAAACAAAGTTAGAAAATTTAAAAAAATCAAAATCAAAAAAACTACGAGCTTACATGTGGCAAATAGTTAACATTGTAAATGATACTCTAACATAAAGAACTAAATTGGAACAAATGTTAAAAATTAGAATCCAATTGGAATAACTTTAAATTTGAGGACACAATTAAAATTTAATATTTTAAAACTAAAAGAATAACAAGAAATAACTTGTTGAGAAGTTCAACCGAGAAGTTGAAACTCTAAATAAACAAAGGTTTAGAAAATTGGGTGAGGAGACAAAAAACAATGGTTTGCATTAATATTGTATTGAAATTACAAAAATATTACTAATGATTAATAAGTGTTTGGAAGTTCATCTTTGAGGGACATCATTTCATAAAAAAGATGACAAAAATCTATACCATACTAAATTTCCCTCTACAATGACATTAATCTTAATCCTAAGTATTTGATTTCAGTCCACTCTGTAGTAAAAATTCTTAATCAGAAATATATGTCACCACAGAACAAGGTATAAATATAATGCAAATCATCCAATTCATAAAATTTCTCGAAATTAGATATAGTATGCAGAAAATTCCTTTTTTAATCTCCTCGAACTCTAAATCCAAAACATTTCTCATTGGGTATGTGAAATAGTTTGTCCCAATAACCACTTTGTTTTCCCATTCAACCATAAAATCATCTTCAAAATTCACAAACCCCAACAACACATAATGTAAAAAGACACACATATAAGCTTTGCATGTCCAAAAATCTCCCCAACCGATGCATCAAATGCATTATAACAACCGATGGAATGACAATCCAAGTACTAATGATACCAAATCCGGCTAACAGAAAACCTAAATAATATTTAATAATGCAAAATGAAATGAAAAACTGAAATATAGCTTACATCACTCAGATATAGCAAACAAATAGAATTTTAAAACAAGTTCTTGAAACTATATCTACAGGAAGATGACATCTTTGTCCACAACTAGCAGCGTCAAACCAAGAAACCAAAACATTGATTATGAATTCCAGAGTAAAAACGAAATGTTTATTTCAAGTACAAATGTCTAAAAGAATATAACATTATATTATTTGCAACCTGAAAAAAAAATCTAACTTAGATTCATGAAAAAATATATTCGCCTACCAATTCACATTTCTATTAAATGTTTTCGACAAACAATAATTAATTTTGTCAAAATAATGAGAAAAACCATTTCAATTTCGATCCATTAATAAATACTACAGTTATATGCCTAAAAAATCTATTATATTAATATTAAAGTAACAATGATCAATCGTAATCCTAATAATATCTGTATCTGACTTTAATATTTATTATATAAATTAATCATTTACTCCAAATATAACTAATATTCATTTATTTTACAAATATAAAATTAAAAGAAAAAAGAAAAAACAAAGCACCCTTGCATATACATGGGTATAACACTAGTTTTAAAACCAAGGCTTTGTTCGCTTATGCAGATATAATACGCAGACATATTTAAGAGCGAAGATTTATAAAGACGAATAGATATTTTACCATAATGTCCTATCCCACACCATGTTCTAGGTTATCTTTACATATATTCATCTCCTGTGATTAAATAATAATAATAATAATATAATATAATAATAATGTTAAATAATAAAAAATAATAATAATATTTAATAATAGTAAAAATAATAATATTAAATAAAAATAATATGTTAATTTTAACTATGAGGGTAAAATAGTAATTTTATATTTTAATCTATTAAAATATTATTTTTATTTATCCTATCATTCACAAACTTTCATAAACTTTTCACCTTCAAATCCACTCTCTTTACCTTCAAATCTCTTAAAAGAAACAACTAAAATTCATTCACTCAAATTCATCCAAATCTACTCAAATATATCCATTCACTCTCCCTCAAATTCATCCTCTCAAACAAACACACCCTTAATGAAATTTTCAATTTTAAAAATATCCTTCACATAAAAATAGTTTTAATTATTATTTATATTTAAAAAATTAAGATTGAAATATTGTAAATATTTAATATTTGTCCTATTTTGTTTTATATATAAAGTATATCAATAAAATAAAGGTTAAATTACTCTTTTGGTCCTTCTATTTGTCAAGTAATATCAGTTTGGTCCTCAAATTTTCTTTTGTCTCAATTTGGTCCTCATTTTCTTAAAAATGATTAAATTTAGTCTTTAGCGTTAGTTTGACTAGAAGATGTTAAAGTCAAAGTCATGTGTCAATTTCTGGTTTTTTTTTTGAATTTTTTTGAATTTTTTTTTTGAATTTTTTTATTTTTTACACGTGTCACTTCACAGTTGTACTACGTGTCAAAATAATTTAATTTGGTACCTTTATTTATTTTTAATTTCAATTTAGTCATAATTTTTGTAAAAATGAAACAATGTTGTTCCTCCTTAAATTGACACTCAACTTTACTTTTTTATAAATCTTATGGTGATATTCTTACTAAAATTAACGTTTTTATTAAATATTTATAGAAATATTTTAAATTAACTTTAAATTTTGTACAAAACATTAAATGTTGGTTTTGTTTTAAACTTGAAATTTAGTTCCAAAACTTATGTGTGACAAGTTATTTGATTTTTAATTTTCACTAAGTTTGTATAATATGATACACTTGATGTCTTTATATATGATGAAAAATTGTTAATTGTTGAAATTAATTATTGGGTTTAACTTTGTTTAATAATAAAACTAAAAAAAAGTCTTGCTTAAAAATAATTCTACATATATTTAATAAAAATGTCATCATAAGATTTATACAAAAACTAAATTGAGTGTCTATTTAAGGAGGGACAATATAGCTTCATTTAATTGGACTAAATTGAAACTAAAAACAAATATAGGGACTAAATTGTATCATTTTGACACGTGGCAAAATTATGGAATGACACATGTAAAAATAAATAAAAAATTAAAAATATTCACAAAAAATTAGAAATTGACATGTGACGTTGACTTTAACATCGTTTGGTCAAAATTAACGACAATAACGAAATTGAATCATTTTTTAAGAAAATGAGGACCAAATTGAAACAAAAAAAAAAACTTGAAGATCAAACTGATATTACTTGACAAATAAAATGACCAAAAGAGTAATTTAACCTAAAATAAAACAACAAACATATAACATATATATATATATATATATATATATATATATATATCTAAAATTTATTTTCATAACCCTTGAAAATCTCAACTGTAACATTAAAGTCATTGTTCTTCTGGAACTTCTAGAATGGAAGGAAAATTCTTACGAGTCATTATTTCATTCTTTGATGGTGAAATTTATCTTGGAGAGTAAGAATACAAACTCATCTAAATGGCTAAATTTATAGGAAGTCCACCATGGCACAAATGCAGAGGGAGAAAAAGCAAAGAAGACAAATGAGAAGTTATGTTCTTTTCACAATTGATCCTCACCAAGATCATGACTCTAAAATCATCCAAAAATTTTGAAATTATTTGAAAGTAAAATATGAAGGAAACATGAAAGTTCTAAGTTTGATAAGGGGTTTGAGCCACAAAGAATGAAAGAGTCTCAAACAATTAAAGAATAATCAAACAAATGGTTAGATATTGTTAATTAGATAAAAGCATTAGGAAAGAGTTTTCAAATTTCAAACTTGAGAAAAGTTCGGTCACACTCAGAAAAAGATACAAAGCATCTATTATTTAGCTAAAAAACATTAAAAATTTGTCTACAATTACTTTAGCAAGAACACCATGTCTTGCAAGCATATACGAAAAAGATACAAAGCATTTATTTCTTAGCTAAAAAACATTAAAAATTTATCTACAATTACTTTAGCAAGAACACCATGTCTTGCCAGCACAAAAATAACAAAAATTAATGAGAATATGGTGAGGTTGAATGTTTTTTAATCCATACTAGCTAATATAATTTTGAAGTAAAGAACAACAAAAAAAAGAAATTTAACCATATTAATACACATCTTTTCTAACTTGTCCCTATTGCAAGAAAAATATTCACCAATACAACAAGAACAAGTTAGTTATTCAACATGTTGGTTATTCAAATATACCTCAACAACAAAATATGTTAGTGACTTTAAGTTTTAACCATCTCCTTGTACCATGAGCTCTCATAAATAAGTATTTTTTTTTTCTTTTTAATTCCTTTAACATGTTATTAATGTCTATGAAAATATATTATGAATTTTAAGTTCACCAAAGTTTATTCCAAATTCATATTATACTTTTACTTTTCATAACAAAAAAAAAAAAAAAAATATATATATATATATATATATATATATATATATATATATATATATATATATATTTCAATACCACTCCACCTAAATTAAGAGTATCCAAATTCAAATTATAGAATCAAAAGCTTAAAAACAATAATAATCAAAGCACTACTTTAAAGTAATTTAAAAACACTAAAATCGAACTTACAAGCATAACTTCATTCTAAAATTTGAAAGAAAAAGAAAACTTTTCATACTTCTAAACACAATATCTAAATGAATTAAAAATATACATATTAAAATTGTTAAAGAGCACACTTTCAACATGGAAACAAGAGAAAGTCAACAAAACCAAAGTCATACTTGAAACCACTACTTCATCCTTACAAGCACGACTGACTCGTCTGTTGTAATTTAAAAAAACAAAAATCGACATATTGATAATTTCAATTAAAATTGTCCCCAAATGGTGTTTTGACAGACGACTGTGCAGATAAAGTGAGTGCTAACGAACTACGAAGCAAGTCGTGTGTATAATTTACATTAAACAATAATGAATATTATATAGAGAAGTGAATGTGACACTCTTCCACAATATAATATAACCATAGAAGTAAACGTATAGCTATTTCAAACTTTGAAAATATGATGGTGAAGCATCCTAATCATGCAAAGGCTGATGCAACTGTTTCAACCTTTGTTGGACGCCAGAATGTCTTCTGAATGCAAAGCAATCCCTCCCCATCTTTTGAATATGTCAACCGAATATCCCAGTGTAATGATTTAGCCATGCTTTCTATCTCACCAATGGTTTCAGCATTGTCTCTTACCACAAAATAACCTTCTGGTCTTAGGATCCTATCAACTTCTGCAATCACTGCCACTATGTTGCACCTGAATCCAAATATGTCAGTTAAATCAGAAGGATTCATAAGGACTGAAGAGATTTCTTCGTAGAAACCTTTTAAAGTTACTGAACGTACTTTTTCTTAAGTGCTGATAATATAGAATCTGCATGAAGAAGATCATAGGATCTAGGGTATGTATTGAAGGATTCACACCAATCATGATAGATACCAAACAATCCACGCTCATATATTATAGGCAGTGTGTCCGGAGAATCAATCGGAACCACATTCATTACCCAGACATTCACTTTCAGGGTTCTGAGTGCTGCAGCAAACCTGATACACGAGAGAAAAGCAAAAAACAATGCTAAAGGTAAGTATTTGATAATAAAGTCTCTTAAGCATAAACCCAAAGAAATTATTCACAAGTTGATATATTACTAAAAGGATATCTAAAGAACAAAATATACAAACAATTATGATTTTCAAAAGGATTAAAATAAAAATAACAGAGAAGGAAAAAAGGACCAAAATGGTATTTTATTCTTTTTGCAGACAACACATGAAATTATTGGGCACTAAAGTAGAATATCTACTCATGTTCCTACAACTCTGCTTGTAGAAACATTGTTAGGGGAGAAAAGAAAGAGATGTACTATACAAAATAATGATTTTCCACCGGACAAAATCAAATACAAAGAACAAAAATGCAACTAATTTCCACTTCAAAGAGGAACCAGGAATATGCAAAAGTACAATGAACGGTTACCCTCCATAAACAGCTCTCATGTCCATCACATTTCTTACTGAAGACCAATTGATACCCATTCCATTCAAATATGAGTGGAATAGAACATTTTTCCAATGCTTGTAATCAGCAGTGAATTCCACAGCAGCAGCTCTTCCATAAACACCAGCCTGAGAGTTTATCCAGTAAGGCGGTTTCTCCAACCTCAGTGGCCATTGCTCGGGCCAGATTGATCCACGCTCTGATGCATCAATGGGCACTTTGTGCATACAAGCCTGTAGTGATACATTCCTGAAGACATGCAAGTTGGGACATATCACAAAACGTAGAAACATTGTCAAAAAGGAAAATTCTCCAAGTAATGTATTATGAACACTCAGCAATTTCAACCTCGGATTAATTTTCAGATGTTCTATTCCATTTTTCTTTTTTCTTTGTTTTTCTTAATTGAACAAGGAAGAATAAGTGACTCTAGCAATTCAAGTCCAGAAGAAAAGGACGTCCAGGATTTTAATAGAAGAATACGTCAGTTTATATGAGTATTCCCTATAAAGATTCTCGTTCTTTCTCTCAAGCTTCACACACACAGATTGCTAGGTGCCTTCATACATAACAGTACTCTCTAAATACCAACAAATTATAGTTGCAAAACTGTTTAAGAAAAAATTATGCATCTCCAAACAAAAGAAAGTTTGCAAAAATTTAATAAGGAAAAAATGATTTAACTTATATACCAATAAACAATTATAAATTCATATTTCTTGGTAGAAAAACTCCCAAATCATTTGGATTAGTGTTGTTATTCTTTTTTTTTAATCGCATTCTTATTAGGAAATTGTCAAAAAGTTGCTTCTATTCCACTGTATTTGAGAATGCTATTTCACAATATAAAAATAGAGGTACCAGGCTGTATTTGGATCATCAGATTCGTTGCACATGGGTGGCTCATTTTTTATTCTGTTGTTATAGCATTCATTGTCAGTTGGTTTTCTATATATTGCTGCTGCCACTCCATTCAATTTGTCCTTTGCAATTACCACCAGATCCCAGCACATTGACACAGTAATTTCACCCATCGCTGCAACAAAATAGTTTTCAGATTTTGCGTGACATCTATTCATCAGTTCATTTATTAGAGGAACATGAATTTGGCTTTAATAGCGGTACCTTTCCAAATCTCAACACTTTCTGGATCCTTTTGGTACACTGGAGTAGCAGACCACACAAAGTATCCTCCAGGTCTTAAGACACGGTTAAGCTCTAAGAGTAACCTGCCACCTGCATTGTACAACAAATATGTAAGTATTACCAGAACAGTCATGCGTAAGTGAGAAAAAAAAATTCCATTGAAATATCTATCATACCTTCTACATGCCAAGGGACTCTACAACGAGCACAGTGGACAAGATCAAAGACAGAACCAGGGTAGGGTAATCTTATGGAGCCCATGACACCTACTGTGGCAGGAATTCCCCGTTCCAGAGCAAATTGTACTTGTGCCTCGTGCACATCTTTAGGAGCAAATGACATGGTCAGCACATCTTTTTCAAACAAGTAGCCTCCAAAGCTGGCTACCCCACACCCAACATCCAATATCACACGACTTCTCTTCCCCCATGCAATTTTAGGAAGAGACTGCATCATTATACAAACACCCATTTATGAAGAGAATGACATACATCACAATAAATATGAGCAGCATGGGCAAGACTGCTTAGTTTTCAAGACAATGAATTTACAAGTTTAAAAGGCACTGTAATCAAACAAGCTTAGAGTGTGATGTGATATTGCAACGAGTCAAATGACAAAGCAAAACAAGAAAAGCTAAATAAAGTAGGTGCAATAAGATGAAAAGTTTACATGACTAAGGTCAGCTCAAATTTAGGACAGCTATTACTATGTCTAAGATGATAAAATATTCAAGAAACTTATGTGCCCTGTATTACAAGAGTGTAAAATCACTAAAAATAAAAGAAAGAGAAAAAAATAGCTATTGCAGGAATAATATACATTTTGCACTTCACATTTTTACATTGTTTGAACCAAATATCGGCACCATAATCAGGGATAATAAAAATGTCTGGAATGGCTTTATCTCATTTCCAAAGCCCTTTTACCTTTATTTCTGTAGATATTGTTACATAAAGACTTGATTCCAATTTAAAAAAGAAAGGTGTTAGCGAAAGCACACAAATTGTAAATGATGTAACTTCCTGACAAAATGTCAATATATTATGTGGACAGCATGTTAGTATGTTACTTAAATAAGAGGCTTCTGTTTCAGATCAATAAGAAGCAGGTTGTAACAGTAGTTGGTTATGCAAAACAACATCTTTGCGAGACATTGATAGCATTGCAACAGAGAAACTCAAAGGCTTACTTTCTGAATGAATTCTATGTAATGAAGAGCCCCATGTTTAAATTGAGTTCCACCACCAGGAAAAGTAAGGTATTCACCAGCATCTTTAACCCAGTTTTGATGACCCTTATCTTCTACAAGCTTTGTGTGTGGAGCATTCTTGTACCATATCTGCAAGAGGCACCAAAATATTGAATTTCATTATCAAGTAACAATATGTGGCTTTTATCCAGTTTATATATTGCATACCATTTCCCTGCTTTTGGGCCACCTAATTGGGCTTCTATAGCCCTCGGGCAGAGAAACAAGACAAGTGGTAGCTTCATCAGGACAGTGTCTCTCACGATGCTCATAGTGGCTTATGCTATGAAGCCTTCTAATTGCATACCAATTGTCAAGGCAAGGAATATACTCTGATCCGGTAGTTGTATTACAAAGTTTCCAATCATATCTACTACTGTCAATAGAAACTGTAGACGTCTGTGATTCCTTCTCGTGTTGTGACTCTGTGGCTTGAGTTGACCAGGTTCCATTTTCAGCGCTAGTTTCAATCAAAGTTTCTGATTGTGTATCAGCAATAAAATCTTCTTTTGAAGCTTGACTATTTTCATGGCTATCTGTGTTACTCTCTCCAGAAATTTGTGTTGTTTCAGAATGTGTATTTATCTTTGCTGTCTCCTCTTCAGTCTCATTAACTATCTCATCCTGTTGTGTAACTTTATCCATACTCTTTTCTGTCCCTAATTTGTTATCATTTGCACTCTTGTCAGATTCCTTTTCATCTAAAGTTCCCATTGATCCTCTGAGCTCATCATTATGATTTTGACCATTCAAAGTTTCTGTTTCTGCAGAGTCAGAATTTAATGTTCCATCTGATCCTTTCTCCTGCTCCTTCTCGTCAGTGCTCGGCTTGACATTCCTCATTTTATCATTCTCCTCAGCACTATTCCCAGGATCCTTCTCAAAATCATTCTTTTCATCTGAGCTCTCCCTAACAACCTCCTGGTTTTCGTTAGCCATATTATCAGACACTTCTCCAATTTCCTTTTGTTCATTCTGGTTTTCTGCAAAGCTATCGCTCTGAGGTTTAAGAGTCTGGGTATCTCCCTTTGTTGATTCTTCTGGTATATCACCAGATCTTTCTTCAAATTGCTTGGAATCACTCTGTACATCTTTTACATCACTAATGGTCTCAGATACCTGAATGACTGAATTCTGAATTGGAACAATGGTTGACATTATAATCCATACACCAACCAAACAAAATGCAACGAACACAGCAATAGAAACCGTTGAACAGTAGTTTGACAACTTCCTCCCCTCGCCTCGGGAATTCTTCCCCAGTACCATGTTTGCTAATTACTGCTATTTCAAGATAAATGCACCTATAAAAGGGAGTAATAAAATATATCGAACTTGTTAAAAAATCCTGTGACTCAGCTACATGTTGATGCTTTCTTATCTTTTATATAAAAAACAATAATCTTGCCTGGATATCTCCATTACACAAAATGAAAGGAAAATCATGTTGTAGCTATTTTATTCAAATAAAACCTCGAGGGCACCAAATGTTTTTTTTTCTGAATTTCCTAATTTGAAGGTTGAAAAAAGGCAGGAGAGCAATTAGCGTCCCCAACACTCCAACAACGGGTCGAATGAAGGTAGGTAATAACATAAGCCGGGGTAGCACTTCAAAGTTACAATGAATTAAGCTAAAGAACATGAATAAAGAAGCCAGAAATTCACAAGCACCTAGTCAATATTAGCGACCAAAACATGCTCAAGCTTTATAAAAGGAATATTCCATACTTCTTCGTTTTTTTCTTTTTTTAAAAAAAAATCAACCTTTCTTGAATAAAAGATAAACTTTTATGAAGAAAGATCAAAGCTTTCTCCCAACAATCCAACAAAGAAAGGAACATTTCACACGAGGATGCGAGTATATGAGCTGAAACTGAACAAAATCCAGTGCAAAAGACCCAGAATACACTTTATGAATGAATGAAACCATGAAAGAAACCGAAAATACTAAAAAAGCCCAAAACATGAAAAGTGAAAACTGAGACGAGGTTCCCAAATAAGGGAAATGAAGATAACGGTTCAAGAGAAAAGCAGTTGAGGTAAAGCATCCAGCTTTTAACTCACATTCCCCTAAAAAACAGAACCCGCATACGCACAGTTGTTGGCATATTCTTCTGAAAAAGCAAGATCATCAACGCACAGATGCAAGGTCCATAGATCACACTCTGGAAGGAAAGGATGCAAAATGTGAAAGCAAGGAAAGGGTAGGGAGGGTTTAGAACTGTAACTTACTGGGCAGGTGAGATCCCTAGAGCAGACTTTGCTCACATTCCTACAATGACTGGTCTGAGGGAAAGGTCGTGTAGGCCAAACACCAAACAGTCGAAACACTGAACACTGTTTCTTTGTGGTCTAATAAGTGAAGAGATTGAGGAAAAGGAGAGGAATTTCAGTGAGCGTATACTAATTCAAATATCAAGCTGACAGAACCTACTCCGTATTTGATTATGACGAACAGTTAACGTCGACATCATTCATCACCGACGGTTCTTTGAGTTTACTCAGTAATTACGGCAACGAACTTTTTTCCAATTAAACCCACTTCGAAGAATTCCACAAACGGGTTTGCTTCGTGAAATTACTTGCAACAACTTCGCTGTAAATTAAGAAAGAAAAGAAAATCGCAGGGCCGTTTTTAGAGTTTATTTGGGTTACGAGTAACATTGTTGAGGAAAGAAGAGAAAAAAAAAATAAGAAGAAAAAACTGAAGAGAAGTAAATTGTACATCACCAGTTTGGTGATTTCACAATAAAGAGTCTTTAAATGAAAATCAAATTCAAAAGAATGTCAAGAAATAATGTTAAATTTTAGGTTCAATTATTCGTATAGTAGATATGAGGAGATATATATATATATATATGAGTTTCGAAAATGAATTGATAGTAAGAGTAGATTATTTTATTACAAATTATCAATAATTCTTTTGACCAAAAATCCTTTTTTTCTGTAATCTAGGTATTCGATTGGTGAGGGGTTCCAATCGAATAATCGGATTAGGTTTTTTCAATTCAAAAAACGTATCAAATAGGTATTTGATTCTAAAAATATGTCAATTGCATCTCAACTTTTGAAAATTACTTCAAGTAGGTCTCTTTCAAAAAGAGTTGACTAACGCTGTTAGTCAACGTGCCACGTGTCAAGTGGTTTTTTTGATTTTTTTTTTTTTAAATTTAATTGTTTTTAATTTTAAAATTTTTTTTAAAAAAAATTAAAAATGCCACATGTCAAGTCCATGTGTGACACGTGACATTGTCAGTGCCACGTCGTAGCATTGTAATGTCACGTATCAATGTCACTATCAGATCTTATTGTGTTGATTTCGATTTAGTCCCCATATATGTCTTTTTGTTTCAAGTTAGTACCTAAGTATGTGTATCTGATTCAATTTTGTCCTAATTTTTTTTAATGATTAAAATATTTTTGTAATCCATTTTTTATAAGATTATAAATAATTAAGTATAAATATTTTTACAAAATTAAGTACTAATATTTATAATGTTTCTCTCAATTCCAAACCAAATTTATTATTTGTATAAATGTTATACTGATATTTTTTATTAAAAATGACTTTTTAACATATTACTTTATTAATTACTTTTTTATTAAGTACTCATGTTTTGTTAATTTTTTTTTTTCAAAATAGAACAATATTGTGTCTTACTAATTTTAAATCAAAATTTCTATTGGTATGAATGTTATACTATTTTCTTTTATTAAAAATGACTTAATAAAATGACTTTTACCACTAAATTTTAATATAAATATCAAATACTTAATTTTTGTAAAACTTTTATACTTAATTACTTTTAATTTTATAAAAACATATTTTAATTATTAAAAATATTAGGTCAAAATTGAATCAAATACATATAAGTAAGTACTAAATTGAAACGAAAAAACATAAATGGGGACTAAATCGAAATCAACACAATGACATCTGATAATGATACTGACACGTGGCATTGCAGTGTCACGTGGCATTGACAATGCCACGTGGCACACACATGGACTTCACACGTGGCATTTTTTTTATTTTTTTCAAAAAAAATAAAAAAATTTAAAAATTTAAAAAAAAATTAAAAATCAAAAAAATCACAGATTGACACATGGCACGTTGACTAACGACGTTAGTCAACTCTGTTTGAAAGGGACCTAATTGAAGCAATTTTTAAAAGTTGAGATGCAATAGACACTTTTTTTAAAACCGGGTACCTATTTGACACACTAGTCCCAAACAGGGTACTATACGAGTAATTAAACCTAAATTTTAATAAATAAAGAAAATGCATGAGATCAATCTTAATGTGTAGGATATTAAAAACTTTTTTATGAATTAAAATGAATGAATGCTAATGAAATTTTCTATCATTTTATGCGGAAAGAAGATCGAGATGCTTTCTTCACTTATTTAATTTAAAACAAAGCAGAAAACTATTATTTGGGATAGACAGTTATATTCCTGAAATAGGTATGAGTTTCTTTGTATGGTAATAATATGATGATCTATCATGCAGTTCATTCTATTATCATGTAGTATTATACCCCTGAATCCCTGATATTAGTATCTACCGAATTGTTAGTTATAATGTTAAGGGTCTTATTTAAGGTATTTTAATAATATAACTCCATAATAAATTCATACCAAGTTTGGAATAGTTTCTTTTTATTATATGCGCACTATAGGTATTTTTTATAAACTAAGTTAGAAACTTTTCGTTAATCCAAGTGTTTTGACGATCGATAGATAATTTATTTATTTCGTAAGTTCTTTTTTAATCTAAAAAAAATTTCTGACAAATATCTCTCAAATCTTTATTAGATTATGATAAATTATTTTTTATTTTTTTTAAATAGTATATTAATAAAGAATAAAAGAATAAATTCATTTGGAAACTATCTCATTAAGATGAAAATTAAACAAATTCAATCATTCAACCTCTTCATATATTCTGAAGCATTATATTGATGATCCAATTGTTCAAAGAATTGTCCTTTTTAAGATTTAAAAAATTATAGGTGAGAAGTTTCATATTAATTGTTTGGAACGTGAATTACAAAAATGTCTTTAAAGAGAATATTCAATGAGCCAAATAGATGAAATTAGAATATCTTATTTAAAATGGAGTTCATATCACATACAACTTGAATACTATCATTTTCTTATGAAAAAACAACTAAGGAAATTTTGATCTAATTAGCTTAGAATTATAGGTGAGGAGTTTCATGCTAATTGTTTGGAAGATGATTTGCGAAAACGTCTTTAATGGAAATATCCAATTAGCCAAAGAGATTAAATTAAAAGAGCATATTTAGAATGAAATTCATATCAAATGCAACTTGAAAACTATCATTTTTTTATGGAAAAAACATCCAAAGATATTTGAATCTAATTTTTCCTTTTTGACTAAAGTATTCCCGACTGATGATGAAGCTTATGGTTTGACATGTTATCTATTTAGTTCAAAGCCTAATGGTCGTCCTAGGTCAAATGTGTTTATTAAACAAGATTTTAGATCATGAAAAAAGGTTAATGTAGGAAAAAAATGTGCATTTCTCAATCACATTGGAGATATTTCTTGCTAATCGCATAACAATATAATAAAAGTTTGTGAAAACGGGTTCAATCAATCTATGCGCATTAATAACATTATAAATTAGAACAATACAATAAAAGTGTATATGATTCCTTTTTTAGTTATCGTACATTATATATTTATTTTTTTATTATATTAATAATAATAATTAAATATATAAATTTTGGATGTATTATTTCCTTCAATAATATGTCAAGATCGGTTATATATATATATATATATATATATATATATATATATATATATATATATTATTTCATTATATTTTTTCTCGGAACAATTGATTTTGTTTCTTCTTTTATTTCTCTTTTTTCTTAATAAACTTTGACAAACTATATTTATAAAATTGATTGTGTTATTTTATTACTTTATTTTGATTAAAAAATTAAAAAAAATATCTATTTAGTTCTATTTATAAAAAAATTATCAAATTTGCAAAAAGTTTCTCAAACTATATTTTCCTTAACATATTTACCGATATCAAACGTAGTTCTAGTCTTTAACGTTCCATTAGACAAGAATTAAACATCAAATCAAATTATAAAGTATGCTAAAAAAAGTTAGGAAGAACTGCGGTGGGCTTCGTAACTTTTTCTTTAACTTAAATGCAAGTTTAGTAAATATTCAATCTTATCCCCAAAATATTGAATCGCTTTTTTATAAGTTTTTAAATAATTTTTTCAAATAAAATACTCTTTAAAATTTTCTCCTCATATATCTAGGCTTATTAAAAGTTTACACCTACACGGTAACAGTTTTTTTTTTTTTTTTTACTTTGATACAATGAAATGAAATTTAAATGAATATAAAGGAATTATATTCATTGTTTTAAGCTCTTTTTATATACTATAAAACCCTTTTAAAAAATCGGTAATATAAATTCAAAACACTTATAATCTTGTCTCTCTTTTCTTCTCATATTGTTTAATTTGGAAAGAAAACGAACTTTAATGAAAAAGAATGTTTAAACTTTTTATGTTTGTAGTGGTAGTAGAAGAGTATTAAAAATGGTTGTGTGATTCTGTATTGGACTGTACATGTAGATATTTGTTAATAAAATCTATAAGGGATAAAAAATAATATTTGCGGGTAATGGATATATGTTTTTTTTTTTATACACGTAAGTTAATGGGTGGATATGAGTATTATAGTATTCGTACTTATGCATATTCGTACTCGTTATATTTTAATTTTAATTTAAAAAAATTAGAAAAACCTTATTAAAACATTAAACATTGATTTTGAATAGGTTATTTTTTATTAATTGGTTTTAAAAAATTGCCATTTCATTATAAACTAATATTCAACACTATTTAAATAGGTTATTTGCACACTTTGTTTGAAATTTATGAATGTTATACACTTGTATTTTTATTTTAATTTATGGTTAAAATATTTTGTTAAATATTAATTTTTCTTATGTAAATACTCGCAGGTACCGTAAATATTAAAAAAATATACGGATAATAACGGATACCTGCACAGATAAAAGTACGAGTATGAGGCAAATATATATCCAATAAATAGGATACAGGAGAGCTACTATCCATACCATAACCGTCCTGTTGACATCTCTAGTTATGGATAAAGAGAAAGTTTAAAGTTATAGGTTTTATTTGATAGTTATCTATTTGATAGTTATCGTTGATTTATTCATTATCATTATATTTATTTTCGTTTACATGAAATGTGTGTATGAAATACATGATTATTTGTGTAACTAGCTTAAGTTTATTTGTTATTTCTCTAATTTTTTCCTAATATAAAAATGTTATTTAATAAAATTATGACTTATATTCTTTCACTACAATAAAATGTCACATTAAAAAAATCAATTTTTTAGTAATCAAAAGTTATCAATCATTATACTAAAATAATCATCATTATAAATAAAAAATTATAATTAATCTTTAAATTGATTTTTACAATTTAATTATCAAGATTTTAGTTTTTAAAAAAAATTGGTTACTAATCACTAATTATTAAAATTTTTGTAAAATTAATTTCTAATGATCAATTTAACGATCAATTATAATTTTTTATTTGTAATTATGAGTAATAACTTTGAATTATTAAAGTTGACCGTTAATCAAACATCTTCTTATAATATCTGTGTACGAAAAGAATATGTAAAAAATAATTATTCAACGACCATCTTTTATTATAAACTCGTGTTAAGTACTAATCCATTTAAACTGTTTTCTTCCTTTTGTTATTTTTTCAAATTATTTCTTTTAAATTTAATTATATTTTAATTTTTAATAATATTAAAATATAATGATTTTATTATTTTATTATTTTATAAATTTTTATATGTATGCAGTAAATAAATTATTAATTAGAGTTATATATTATTTATAGACATTTTTATTCATATATTAAATGAAATAAAATTACATTTATGATAATTAGATTATAATTAATTTGATATTATAATTAACTATGATTTTTTTAAAATTTAAAATATAATAATTTTCTTTAACCAATGCTTTTAGAATATTAGGATTTTTATTTTATCATTTATATTATTGAACTCTTGGAGACCTCTGGCCTAGTAGTAAAATAAGGGGGAACGGAAGTTACTTTCTCCACCTCATCATTTTTTCTTCCTATACTCTAATACTTCCAGAATTTATTTTTTGGAATATAAAATTTTTTTTTTTTCCGGACAGCAATCACCCATTATTGTTATGCAAAACAATTTCCGGTAGATACTTTGATAGGGTGGATGAAGAAATGTGTAGGTGCAGGAAGCAACTGTTGAAGCCCAAGCAGATCTCAATTCGCTTCACACCGAACTGTTGACTCACGTAATGCCACGTCACTACATTATCCACAACATGTTATCGAAAATTTGAGCTCTTTCAGGACGTGGCACAGCACAACGTACCATTCCATTCTCAAATCATGCACTGTGTTTATGATATATATAATTTCTATTTTCTAATGATTTACTAAAACAAAAAAAAAAATCTTGTGGAAGGAATAGAGTGATGGAGATTTTCGAGTGTGGGGTCTGAATCACAGTCCACATGACGAACCAAACCACGAACACCAATTTTCTCACATCACTTTACTCTCTTTCTTTCTCCATCGCTGTTTTTTCTTTCGGTCTTGAGAAGAAGAAATGGTAGCCTCTGAAACATGAAGAGCAGCTTTGTGTTATGCATCTTCAATGGCATGTCAATGTGCTTACAATGCCTTTTTATTTTCACAAACGAGAGAGTTCTTCAGCACCAACCATGCCATGTATAAACCATTATCCACAAGATGCAGACCCTTCCTCTTGTCCATCACCAACGCCACACCATCCTACAATACCCTTGTTTCTGAGGTCCCCGTCTTTCTTTTTTTACTTTGATCAGTCCTGCCACCGTCTTGCATTCGCTGTTATCTGCCTGCATTTTGAATTTAATGTCTAACATTAGGGAAATTTTTGTTCTTTTGTTATATGTATAAACTGTATTTTTAATGTCGCTAGTTTTGTAGGCCATTAAGGTTATCAATTTGCTTGCTTAGCGTCTTGTCTATCTGCTATTTCATTATGTATGATAAAAGGGGTGAATTTATCATTACTCATGTGAAATGTATAGAAGGAATTGTGCTTCCTGTATTTCACTACCTGATCTGTTGAAATATTAAGATTGTAGCTGTCAATGATTTTGACTTATATTGGCCAGTTGCTATTGCATTCTGTGACTAGGGGCTGTGTTACAGTCATCAGTGAATTGTGGATAAACAACTTCAATCTATTTAGATTCATGCACAAAACCAATATGCTCCATGAGACAATTATTCGCAATTTGAGATCCATCCAATTGATTTCTCGCAATAGTCAATGATTATAATCCGAAATGAAAACACCACCAAATAGCTTCCTTCTCTTTGTTGAACTCAGTTTAAGCTTACAACTTTTCATATAGCTATACCTAAGATTACTATTTGATTTGTTATAAGCTTCATTGATATTCCTTGTAAGTTGTATAAGAGGGATTTTATATTATTATTAGGCTGTTAGGCTCTTGGTTCCAACAGCAAAATTTGAAGCTTCCAAACTGAAGGTTGTTCTATTGGAAGATCAGACAAGCAAATATGCAAGTATTCTTCCCAGAACCTACATTCTTTCCCACTGCGATTTTACAGCTAATCTGACATTAGCAGTATCCAATGTGATCCACCTAGAACAGGTTGGTTCCTATTCTCATTATTTCATGCTCGGCTTGGAAACCTAGAACAGGTTTTGAACAAGAACATTAGTTCTCTTAGTTAATAGGTATTTCATGTGCCGAACAGTTGAGAGGGTGGTACGAGAAGGATGATGTTGTAGCTGAATGGAAGAAAGTGCAAAATGAAATGTGCCTACATGTTCATTGCTTTGTCAGTGGTCCCAATTCCTTCTCGGACCTGGCTGCGGAATTTAGATATCACATATTCTCCAAGGAAATGCCTCTGGTAAGTTTGCATTTAACTTATAGATCACATCAAAACATAAAAATCTGAAATCCTTCTAAACTTCCACTTTAATCCTGCATGTTTGTGCAACTTGTGTTCTGTCTGCTATATGCTGAACTCGTTCCTTCAATTGAATATTGAGGAGGTTTCTGTTTCCTGAAGATCATATTCTAAAAAAACTTATAACCATGCCTATGCTGAAAAATGACTTGAGTATGGCAGGTTCTGAAAGCAATTCATTTTGGAGATTCTGCACTCTTTCGTGAGCACCCCGAATTGCTGGATTCTATAGTTAGAGTATATTTTCATTCTAGCTCACAAAATTACAACAGAATGGAATGTTGGGGACCTCTCAAGGATGCAATGGAGGTATTGAAATAAAGATTTTTCAGTTTTTTCTAGTCCTTTCAGCAAACACATTCATTACATTTAGGATATTCATTTTCTAAATATGTATCTTGTTTCTTCAGGGAAAACAAGCGAACAAGTTCCAAGGGTCCATAAGTAGAGATAATCCTGAAAAGTGGCGGAGCCCAAAATCCATTTTTCAAGCTCTTTTTGCTTTTCTTCTTTGAACTGTGTCAAATCCATAACTTGGATTATTTGTCTTTATCCCAATTCTTTCCACAGCTCAGAATTTCAGGTGGGCTAGACAGAGGAAAATTCAGCTTGCAGGAATGAACTAATCCCAAAACCAAACTATGTATCTTTGGGAAGACTCAAAACAAGAAAAAATGTAAAGTTACACAAAAAACAGAATTCTTGTGCCGCCAAGGCAATTAATTTGCTTTTCTGATTTATGTGACCATTGCAATCTGCCAACTCAATTCACATGTCTGTGATCTTTGTCAACTGCGCCAAAGACTATCTTCCTCACTAAATTTTAAAATTAAATAATGATACACTGATCATTCTCAACATTAAATTTGTGTTTAGCAGAGATTGAAGACATATGAAGTGTTTGGTTTTAAGAGAAATAAAATGAAAATAAAAAAGTAGAATTTAAAGAAATTATATTATAATTTTATTTGTATCCTGCACTGATTTTAAAAATCCAATCTTCGATTATCATGAGATAAATTAGTGAAATTGGTATACTTTGTCTTTCACTTATTTTCTTCAACAAATCATGGTGCCAAACCATGTATACAATTTTTCTCTAAATATGAATAAAGGCAGCTTCGTTCTAAACCCTACCATTTTCTTCCAGTACCCTGCCATTCCGGAATTTATTTTTCGAAACATAATAAATAATTTTGGAATTTATTTTTTAGGACATAGTAAATAATTTTTAAACTTTTTTTCAGGGTAGGAGTATAAATTTGATGAGGTGCAGGAAGTAGTTGCCATGGATAAATGGTATATGTATCACATCGCAGGACCAGATCACCAGCAGACTCGCCTTAGTTGATGAAAGTAAAATCTTATAATAGTTAATGTTTAATACATAATAAATTATGTCCTTAGTCACGATACTAGATATAATTTCATACTTTTTGAAACGAATAAGGGTAATTTTCATAGAAGTTGTCCAAAAAGTTATTGAAATAAAATCAGAAAAGAATTTATTGATAACTTATACTCTTTTTAATCCAAATAATAAACTAACTAGTGCTAATTAAAAACATTTTTAAAATCTTCTAATTTTATTCATAAAATAATTTTTAACACAAAAATAAATAAAATTAGTTTTGATGCCATTCATTATAACTTTATGTCAAGAATAGAAAAAGCATTAAAAATAGAATTTTAATTGAAGAGTATTTTGAAAAAGAAATCAATTAAATTTTTTTATAGTTCAGACTAAGATACTTGTATTTGTTTACTTATATTCAAGAGTAGGAAAAGTGAATTATCTAAAAATGTTCTTAAAAATATTTATACAAATACTTATATCACAAAATAAATTATAACTAAGTGCTTTCAAACTAATAGCATGTTTGCATTGTCATGTAAGAGGTGAACACATCTGTATTAAAGCATATTTTAGAAGTTTTCGAACTACAATACACACATGGTATAATAAATTGTAAACCAAACACTATGGGGGAATTTGATATATTAGCAACCACCAGAGGAAATTCTATAGTGATGATGACCGTACATTATTCCTAACTCACTCTAACTTTTATGAAGTTTACAATATAAACAATGTCCAAGAATGAAATGTGATTGGATAAAACCCTCACCTGCGATAAATTAAGTCTGTACGAAAATAGCTGCTCTTGCATGAACCTTGTTATTATCGGAAGTTTATAGCCATTAAAAGCAAATTGTTAGGAAACACGAAGGTTCCTATTCTAACTTTATAGTTTATACAACACATCTTGTGTTCATATAAATGCATGTGTCACTTACTACCTCTCATACAAACACAGTCTCACATTCTCTGGTGAGATAAACCAGGTTATCTCATATTCTCGTGGAAAAGAAAGTGGGAATGGAATCGGTGCATGGAAGTAGGCAAGCATCACGCAAGAGCAGCAGAGAAGACTCATTCCCTCCTAGTAGAGGAAGCATCAAGAGGAAAATATTCATCTTCATGTGTACAAAGATAAAGAAACGCATTATTGCTTACCTGGTCGCGTCAACATAGCAAGCCATTCTCTTCGTGGGTTTTAAAAACCTGCAACACTACGTGTGTGATCCAGTACAAATTATGCATGTATCCACAAACAGTACGTATTAATTAACTACCACCTCTCTCTCATGGACATGTAATATTTTGTCTCTAAATAAATGTTACCTTATTAAAGTATTAAACAAGGATGGTTTTTCCATGTATCATATTATGATATACAAAATTTGTCCCATTTCTTTGAGAAATTGATGAAGAGGGAATTGGAAACAAGATAATATTAGCTCTAACGATGTTGGTCGGGGCTAGATCTCTGCGCACATAAATCCACTAAAACGGACAAATTAGTTGCACAACCACTTACAGCATATTGTTGGGGACGAAAGTTCCTCCAGTTCAGTCCCAACTCCCAGGAGAAGGTAAAGACACCAACATTTAACTTCATCTGGTGGGTGTCTGAGTATAACTCTCCGTTCATCTGATCCACTTTTGAAGCATAACAGCTATTTCGTATGTCGCTCCAGACCAATCCAAGCACGATATTATAGAAATAAAATATTTTATCAATAACGAATTTAAATTAGTTGGCCATCTCCATAATGAATATTAGTCATAGATTGCACCTAGATACTACTCCTTATCGACATGTTTGCTGGATGTAGTTGGTGGCTTTTCAGTTCCGACCACCGAGTAAGGAAAACTTCTATAATTCCAATGCTAGTTGTCTTAATTCTCTGAGCAAAATAAAAGCATAATCCAGGTTTCTGACGGTCATGGGGTCCAACTATTGACTGTACAGTGATATTGTTAGCCTACGAGCTTCTGGGCTTGAGCATTTCTTCTAGTTGTCGATCATCAAGCCGGATCTGAGAAGTTGGACCCCGAATCTATGCAAGAGCTTAAAATTGCCCATGCAATAACCACCCACTCCCTTTTTCAAACCAGCGTATTTGCTGAGACTCTGACACTTAAAAGAATCTGATATTATTGAAAACATAAGCCAACAAATTCAATATGAACAATATACATGAATATACGCAATATATGTAAATACACACATGATCAATTCATATCCGAAGGGTCCTAAACAACCACAAACCGGTCGTCTCAGTGATCTGAAGAAAAACGTGAAAAACAACATTCATAAACTATACCAGCATAAGCAAAGCAAACACAATATATCAATATGACCTATTGGGTTTGGAAGATGATGAGGTTTTGGATTTTGCAAAATCAACAAGATCTTTGAAAAGGGCATCTTCTGGCTTCTGTTCTTTGGTTGGGGTGGATGAATTCAGCGAGAGATTTTGAGTTTGTCCCACCAAGCTGTCATAAGAGGAACTAGATCCACTACTTGAATGGGATGCACCTTGTTGCTCAAAAAATTGTTGTCTCTGATTATACTTTGAAGGTGGAGGTGGAATGATGCCAGTAGATTGAGTGTCCCAGTGAGCTGGAGGCAGCCGCTCAGAAGATTTGTCCACAGAAGATGGCTGTTCATCATACACAGGCTGGCTGCTAAAAATTGGTGATGAGGTACTCACGGTATGGGGACGAGAAGAAGACACTGATGAGGTTGGATTAGGGCTAGAGTGAGCGGGAGCTGCTAATGAAGCGGGTTCTGAGTTTTGAGATCCTTCTGTCTTGTATGTATCACCACTGAGATAGTCGACCACACCAGTGCCAGAGTAGACAGGCTTCTTTGATGCTGGTGGTGGGGGAAGAACTGGGTTTATAATCCCTGATTCTGCCTTGTCGTAGATTGGTTTCCTATTCTGTACATGAGCATCACGTGATGACCTGAAATCATGGTATTTAAATGTTAACGAAACTGAAAAAGAAAGAGAAAAAGACAAGCGGGATAGGCGATCTATTGTCATGGTTACAGGGGAAGACATATCATCTACAAAGGGTATCATATCAATTATCTAATAAAAATACGTCAAGTCTATCCTATGACTCCCAGGCACAATTGTGCGCACTAAGAATGATGAAGTAACTACACAAGAACTTCTGGGGTTCACCTATGGGCTAGTTGAGCGAAATCCTCTTCTGCTTCATCATCTTCGTGGTTTACATTTACAAGTGGCAGAACTGAAGTTTCTGCTTCTCTAGCACCTGAATCAGAAGTTCCTTTCACAATATCATCATGTCTACGGAGCACACGCTGAAGGCTGTCATTCAGTGCCAATCCCTGGCCTAAAAGCTGCTCATCCCTGAAAGTGAAGTAACCATTACAGTCACTCTTTATAATTGCACAAAGAAAAGAGACCTAGAAATTGAAAGCAAAAAATACTTACGTAGTACTGTTCACAAGAAGCATGACCCGCTTTTGGTATGAACGGCACTGGTCAACAAGGTCAACAATCACTTCCTCCTTCACACCCTAACATATTTGTCCAGAGTAATAAGAAACAAATGAACAATGAAAACTTGCCACGGCAGTTTTGCACTGAACTATAAAGTTAATACCAAGCAAAGGCATTAAGTTTGAATCATCCTAGTTCTGCAAATGCAAGCGATGCTTCCTAATAATAATAATAGTATCACCTCATGGTCTTTAGGATTCAAGGCACTAAGCATTTCCATCAACACATCAGCTAGTCCTTCAGCATTTTGAATCTCTGTCAAACTGCTTACAAGCAAATCACGTATGAGATGGATAAAGCAAACACCAACATTTATTTCGCATGTTTCAAACAAGAATGACTACTTACGAGGAAAAACAGAGGTACAAAAAATTCCCAGAACAATGACAACAATAGTTCAGAAGAGCGTCAAAATACCCTTGTAAATTTGTAAGCAATTTTTCCCGAAATAAATTAACACCAATAGCATATCTTAACCTAAGGGAATTAATAATCCTAAATGCATCAGGCCAATGTGATAGTCAACAATGTTGCGATTGAACAACTTCTGCAATGGAAAACAAGGTAAATAAAATCTATAAACTTCACCATGATATAGCCGTCTGTGACACCATAACTACTGGCCACAAAGCATTCTTACTAACAGTGTGAATCTGTGGCATAAGGGTAGCTATGAACATTATGAAATAATCTCACTAACATGTCACTTGGGAAGATTTCTTACCAATGGTGAACTACAGTAAAGTATACATCAGTTATAGAAAGCAGGGAGCTTGTACAAAAATGCATATATTAAAAAATTAAGAAACCAAAATTTACAAGATCCACTATTATGATAAATACCCTGTTAATTTCCTTGCACAATGTGGAATGTATAATAAAACTGTTAACTAACTTCGACCCACAAAACAAAAATAAGTATTAGAACATTATGAACATGATAAAGTTCAAAAAGCACCTAAGGCCAGATGCATCTGACTGGAGAGAAGCCTGAATAGTAGCGTCATCAAATTCTTCAGCAGCATGAACAATTGGCTGAGTTTGAGGAGGAGTGAAGAATGGTACACTATTCTCATCTCGTGGTGGAAACTCAACTCCCGCAGACTGTTAAATATCAAAATAATACATTAGCTCTAAGTCAAAAAAGAAACAACTTAATGATATATTAGTTTAGAATAATGAGCTTGACATATTATTAGCGAACATAATAACATACTAGAAATGAACAATAATTTCTTATATATTATTAATTATATATGCATATGTATTTGAGAGGGTGGAATTTCCAAGATTGGATATGAATAACGCAAGCTCACAGTTGGATGCAGGTGAAGCTCAGGTAACAGTATTACCCATTAACTAAATAGAAAACCAAGAAACAAAGATGACCTAAGTCTAATTTAACCGTGGATAACAAAGCAAATATTGTAATATGATGAATACAGGCAGAAGAAACTAACATGACTCTAGTAGAAAAGAATTTCACAGTTGACACAGTACAAACGTACAGCATAAATTAATTTCAGAAAGCAATATCTAGGTAAAGAATAGCTCACCTTCAATTCATTATACGCTGCATGGTATTGAGGATAAACCCCAGTTGGCCCCCCAAAAGCTTCTTGCCATGTATCAATTAAAATCAGTATCTTTTCCCTCACATTTAAATCTGGCTGTAAAAGAAGACAGCAATGGATAAGAAAGTATTCCACTCCCAAAATACAGTTGCACACGGAACATTTAAAAAGAAATATAGCGTCAAAACCAATAAATACCTTCTTCTTCACTATCTTAACCATTTCATGTAAGATATCCCGCTCGATTATCTGCTGAAATACACTTTCACCACAATTTTTACTGAGGGTCTCCAATACCTAGATTAAATACCAAGCACCCAAGTCAGGTAATCATTGCTTTTTGAAGAATTTTACACCTAATCTCTTTCTATGACGGCAGATTAAAATCTTGTAATCATGACGACTTTTGCATATTGTAACTTTAAAAAGTGTAAAAAAAAAACTAGGAATAACTCAAAATACATATTTAACATCCAAGTAAATGAAATATTCACAATTATCCAAAAGAAAAGCAACAGAAATACTGACAAAAAGTGCCAGAAGCTGTATTTTTGGATTTTTACTGCCCAAACGCTTTTTGAGTATCTTCAATGCATCCTTTGCTTGCCTGTAAGATTTAATTAGTTATAACATAGATCATAAACAATTGAAATAAGGAAAACCCATGAGAAATCAAAATAACAATCAATCAAATCATACATACTAGAAATCCAAAACTAAAATGCAGAATCAAATTTATAAGTGGTTTAATTTCACTTATAGTCCTCCTGTTTTCATCAATTTTTGGTTTTATTCCCCTGGTTTTGAATGAAAAAACATAATGTCTGCAATGTTCAAATTGATACAACTGAATTCCTTGTCCATTTTCTCTCTACGTGGTAAGAACTTTCTATAGTTTCCAACTCAATAATCCTTTAAAAAATAAAAAACCTATACTTTTTTCAGTTCAGCTATATTTGTGATACATTAATAGAAATTCCGTTGCTCCCTTTTCAATGAAAACCCTGAAGACATAGCAGTTGCTTTACGAGAAAGAAAAGAGCTACCAGCAGTTAACACTGCCCTTTTATTCACAAATATATCAGTGCGTGACAGGAACATGGCAACTCAAAACTTGAGAAGATAATAAATGATGTAGTGATGTACACATGTCCAATAAAAGGTGACTTTGTCAAATATGATCAGCCAGACAACTTTTGTTTAAACTACCTAAACAACAAAGAACTCTTTCTAGCACAGGAAGAGTGCAAGATAAAACTTAAACCCCCTCCCACACATACACATACACACAGATACCTTTTACCAACATATAAGAGGGTAGAAGATGTACAAGTCCAGTCTTTATTTTCCAAAAAAAAAAGATTAAATTAACATCTTTTGAAGCAAGATTACTAATGAACTTACTGAACCAGAGTACAAGCAGTTATCGTAGATATAAACCAACAAAGGGTGTGTATGGACGAGTTTCCCGGAAGGACTTTCAGGAGAACAAAAAATGAAGAAAAATTAAAATTATTTTCACTATAAAGAAAAAATTATTTCATGTGCACGTTAATTTGTAAATTTTCTTTGATATAACTTCCCTAAATTCTTTTACTTGAGCATAAGCATATTTTAGCTAAGGCAGAAGCTCATTTCATTTTTTGTTCTTACTTTTTTTCTTAGAAATGTAGTTCAAAAGTCTGTCCAATCAGACCCTAAGAAACCGTTCAAGTTTGAGTGGAAAAATAAAACTCTTATCATGTATGACAATATTCATACAGCAAATACACCGACTCTCCAAGCAAAGCACAATTAGAGATTTAAGCAGTGATTGGTGGAGTACGCTAAACAAAGCATCACAGAAGAGAGCAATACCCCGGGTCCATATTAATGATATCACACAACTCTATGTTGATAGCCCAATCCGGGCCAATGAGCATGTCACTAGTTGCTCTCTCAGCACAGGCAGCAGCATTGTTAGCCATCTCTCTTTATCACCAGCGAGTCAGGTCCCTCTACTTTCAACTTTTCTGCAAACCCAACGGAACAATATCAATAATAAATCCCTTGCAGAAATGTAGAGTGCATCGTACAAAAAATCAACAGTTATTTGATCAACATCTAAAATCAAAAAACAAAAAAAATAAATAAAAAACAAAACCCAAATTCATTCAGTCAAGGTGGTAAAACAAAAACATGCTAAAAATCAAACAGAGAGAAAGAATGCAACGAAGTGAGCATCGGAATTGACTTCAGAGAAACTCAATCCAGTAGATGATCGAAATCCAGATATGGCAAAGAAACCCTATGGGAAAGTAAAAAGCTGAATCGGTTGATAGAGTGGAAAGTTGAGAACAAGAAAAAAGCAGATCATAATCATTCATTCCAAATCAAAGAAGTGAGTAAGAAGGAGCAGATGAACGAAGAGAAATAAGAAGAAAGAGATAAAGGATTATGCAGAGCGAGAAGTAAAGAGTTGACGAGAAAGAGAAATTGAAGTGAATAATAAAGACCGAGAAGAAACGATACCTGTGTGTGAGAAATCAGAAGAGAGAAGAAGAATTGAGAATGAGAAGCTGAAATGAAGAATAATGAAGTGATGATAGCACTGAATTTGGGATTGTGAGAGCAACAACACCCACACCCAACCCACGCTTTTTCTATGTCACCGTCCGCTCCTCTTCTTTATTATTCCGTCTATCAATTTATTAATTCTTATTTTCAATGTCCACATGCCTTCTTCAAAACTTCTTTTTACAAGTCTTTTTGTTGAAATTAATCTTATTATTAAAGTATTGATTATTAATATTTTATGACATTTGCACTCCGAATATTAACCAAATGTGTCATAATTGATAATACTTCTTCTGATTAGTACAAGGACGTGTGAACAGACAAATTAGGAAGATTAAGAAAAGTAGAAGGGTAGGCAAAATAAAATAGTTTGTTGATTAAAAAATGTAATGAAGCTATTGTTTTATACTAGTATATTTGGTGAGGTTTCCTATTATGACTTTGGTGGAGAAGGGAAGAAACGGTTCCAAGTCGTAAGCGCGTTTTCTATGTTTTCTCCGTTTGTCTCTGTTTGGATTGGATTGGGAATCACGGGGGTGACGTTGGAATTTGGAAGGGTCAACGGGATTGTACAAACCCCTCTCTTCTCGATGCTGGTATTCAACCTTCTAGTCAAATCTTTCTTTTTAACGTCTTTACTACATCAATATATTATTAATATTTAACATTAATTTTGAGGATTAAAAGTTTAAATACAAATTAAATTTTAATAGAATACTTCTATTTTTTGCAGAAATTATTATTTTCTTATATTATATATCCTTTATTGTAACAAAATTTGTTTACACTATGAAGAACGGGTTTAAACATTATTAATATTTAACATTAATTTTGAGTATTAAAAGTTTAAATACAATTTATATTTTAATATAACGACTTGTTTTTTTACCGAAATTATTATTTTCTTATATTATATATCCTTTATTGGAACAAAATTTGTTTCCACTATCAGATATTAAGCATGCAAGACTTGTAATATAATTATATATAAATATAAGAGTTAAGTATGTTTTTACTTCTCAAATGTTAACTTAAAATTGAAATTCGTTTTTATCTAAAATTTTGATAGATTTTTGTATTTAAATTTTAAAAATAAATAAATATAGTATTTTTAACTCAATTATATTAACTTTTGTTTAAGTATTGAATATAATAGATATCAAATCAAAAATGTGTCAAATAATCTAAACAATTTTAATACTAACATAAAACACATTTAATACATCAACAAAAATTAATATAATTGAGTTAAAATGATTATATTAATTCGTTTTTAAAGTTCAAAAACTAAAATGTATTAAAATTTTGAACAAAAATAAATTATAACTTTTAATAAAAACTTAGAAATTAAAAATATGCTAAACCTTAATTTATATATATATATATATATATATATATATATATATATATATATATATATATATATTTAATGCAATGAAATAATACTACATATTATTCTTCTGGAAAGTTTTTCCACGAATCAACTCATGGGTCAGATCAAATGTACTGTTTTTCTATTTGATTTTTTGAGAAACAGATCATCTTGTTGATAAAATGACAATTAATCCTATTTTTTCTTATTCGTGAAGTATATCACTTGTACGTATTGAAAAAAAAACAAAAAAAAATAGAAAAATAAGGAGAAGTAAGATAATTTTGTAGTTTATTTAGAAGTTTTTCTTCATAGTATCAACAAACAACTATGGTGTGAAATAATTAGGATCGATATATCTTCTATTTTTATTTATATTAATAAAAATATTATATATTTAATTTTCTTTTATTATTATTAAATATTATATTATATTATATTATATTTTTTTTTATATGATGAGACATTATATTTTAAATATTTTAATAAATCAATAAAAAAAATTCTTTTTGAATTGTTTTTTACTAAACACTTGTTTATGTATGTATTTTTTTCTTCTCTCATGACTTACACATATTAAATGTAAACTATATGAAATAACTCTTGTACAAGAATGCTATTTATAGTAATTAATAAATCACAGTTGCATAAAATATTAAATAAAAATATATAAATACATGTAGCAAAAGAGAAAAGTATACACAAAAGTTGATAATTTAGTTTTTCTAATCAAACAAAACAATTTTTCCTTTCTTTTATTTTCGTATATATTTTTAATCGGGTTTAATTAAAACATGAGCTTAATCTGTTAAAAAAGTAAACTTGAACTTGACTTATTTTACTTTTTTGTAACTTAGTTAATATTCATTTTTAATTATTGATTTTTTAGTAAACGATTATTAATCTATTTTTTTATTAGAATATATTTTGAAAGAGTTGAAATTTTTTAAAAGATATTTCTATTTGGAGAATAGATGATGAAACAAGCTTGATTGTTGAATATCTTAAAAACCTACTCTTCATCAACTATAATTTCATCCAATTTTCCAACGTCTCAACAAGGTTATAATGCATGCATTGGAGGAAAATCTAGAAATATGAATATGAAAGAGACTAGTCACGGAAATATCCAATGGTAGCTGGTAAGCACTGCGTAATTCTCTTATGTGCATAACTAAGTCCTCGTAATTATTGAAATTGTAGGTATAAATGAGATATGGTAATTATTTTGGATATGCATGAAACATTCTCCATCATGTATGAGGTGAAAGTGGGAGTGGTAGTAATGGAGGTGAATCAACATCAAAGGCCAATTACTCATCATGGACAAATGGAGACCCATCATCACCAGCAAAGCCATGAAAAGCGGAGGAAAAAAAAGTAAATATATTTGGTCAGGTGTTTCTTCCTGCACCTACTTTTCTCTTCCTGCACCCGTAAATTTTGTAATTGCCAAATTACTCATTATTAAAATTATAACAAAAATTACTATTCCTCATCTTTTTAATATTTTTTGGATTGAATATTTTAAGAGATATTTTTAAATCTAAAAATATATCCAAAACATCTAATTCAAAATATACAAATATTTTTTGAATTAAATATTTTAAAAGATATTTTTAGATTCATAAATAACTTTTATACAAGAGTTCTATAAAACAGACGACTAAGACCAATTGGTGATGTCGTCTTTCCTAGAAGAGGGGTACTGCCAGTGGAAGAGGGAAGCCACAGCTGGGTAGAGGGGGCAGGGTAGGAGAGGGTAAAATGGTCAATTTATCAAGTATATGACGCTGCAGGAATAAGAAAGGGAGGTGCAGGAAGAAGCTGCCGATTTGGCCAACAAGGACATTTTAAGGCCCACGTTGTCTTTGTATAATAGCCCAACTCAATGTGCTGTCATAATTTATGGGCGGAGTTTTCTTCCTGCACCCCCAATATTTCTTCTGCACCTCCAAGCTTTTCTTAAATTCCAAAATTGCCCTTTTACTATTTTAAATTTTTAAATCAATCAATCTCTATTTCTCTCTCCTATTTAATGCCTCATTTTGTTTTGACTAAACCCTAGCCGTCGCTCACCCCAATCTCTCATCTGTCCCACTCTCCTCTCTAATGTGTCCCATTTTTCTCTATTTTTTGTCCGCTCTCCCTCTTCCCTTCACCATTCTCTCCATTAACAGATAAGGTAAACATATCCCCTTGTTGTATATTTTAATTTTTTAATTCTTTTTATTGTTTCTGCCATGTTTGCTTTGCTGCATCGTATATAGTCATTTTCTTTTTTAGTATAGATATGTAAAAACGTAAACCACATAAACCCGGAAGTCGACTTCCATAAGTGACGGAAGTGAACTTCCATAGAACAAGTTTTGGAAGTGTAGATCACGTAAAAACATAAAAAATGGCACTTACAGAAGTCGACTTTCGTAAGCCATCAATACCGGAAGTTGACTTCTGTGTTGAAAATGAATTATGACTTCCGTAAAGATTATTGATTTCCGTAAAAGAGTATGACTTCTGTAGAAGCGTGGCATGACTTTCGTAAAGATTGTTGACTTCCGTAAGAGAGTATTACGATTTTGAATAATTTTAATTTTAATTAATTTTATTATTGAGTAAATATAATTTTAAATAATTATAATTTAGAATAATTAAAATTTTAGTTATTAACAATTTTGAATAATTTTAATTTTAATTAATTTTATTATTGAGTAAATATAAATTTAAATAATTATAATTTAAAATAATTATAATTTAGAATAATTAAAATTTTAGTTATTTATGATTTTGAATAATTTTAATTTTAATTAATTTTATTATTGAGTAAATATAAATATAAATAATTATAATTTAAAATAATTATAATTTTGAATAATTAAAATTTGAGTATTTACGATTTTAAATAATTTTAATTTTAAATAATTTTATTATTTAGTAAATATAATTTTAAATAATTATAATTTTGAATAATTAAAATTTTAGTTATTTACGATTTTGAATAATTTAAATTTTAATTAATGTTATTATTGAGTAAATATAATTTTAAGTAATTATAATTTTAAATAATTATAATTTTGAATAATTAAAATTTTGGTTATTTACGATTTTGAATAATTTTAATTTTATCATTGTGACATTACACTCACTATTTTCTTTCAGAGTGAGTAGAATATTTGCTGGCTTGACTTGACTCTTAGACATGTCAAGAAGTAAGGATTGTTCAGAAGATTTTAACCTTCCAGCAAATGGGTGACCAACTAGTGTATGAGACATATCATGGTTATGATATCCACACATTACCTTCAACATCCAACCATTTCCATTACTAATTGGTTTGCCTCTGAGTTTAAATGGACAATCACATTTTCTTGTGTCAGAGACACTAGGCTGAACATCAAATTTATACTTCCTATACTTACCACCCCTTTCACAGCCTAATACATACGTTTTCCTCCCAGGTTGACCAGTAGCTTTGTCAGATCTGATAGTGACAACAACAAAACCAAGATGAAATGCTATCCCTCGAACCCACTAAATCAACTCATTTCTTGTTGAAAATATCTGATCAGTCGTAAAATTATTTGTATAGTCTCCATCACTCATCTGATTTATAAAAGAAGAGAAATCTGAGATGAAACTCGAATTTACTTGTGAATCCATGAAAGTTAAAGGGAGATCGTCCATCTTAGATAACTTTAACCACCTATGATCTAACATTAGTAATCAATACCACTTTTTACAAAATAAAATAAATATAAAAAAAAAATATTCCTCAAACAATTAAATAAATATAAAAAAAATAAAACATACATAAACACTCAACCATAAAAAAATCAAAATAAATAAAATTAAATCAATAAAAAAATAAAAATATTCATTCAAAAATATAAAACAAACACACAATAAATAAATAAATAAATAGTAAACTTAAACAAATAATAATTAAAACACACAAAAATATAACAATAAAAATAATATAAACAAAAAATAATTATTCATGTAAATAAAAGTTAAATGAATAATATAAATAAATAATAAATAAAACATAAGTTATTATTCCAATCCTAACAAAATTATAAATTACAAAATAAAACTAAAACTAAATTAAAACATCACTTAGTATAAAGCATCTACGGAAGTGGAAAAGTGAAAAAAAAAAGTTAGTCTAAAAGTATCTACGAAAGTGGAAAAGTGAAAGAAAATAAGAAAAAAGAAAGCTTAGTTTAAAAGCATCTACGGAAGTGGAAAAGTGAAAAAAAAAAAGAAAAAAGAAAGCATGGTAGAAAATAGAAAGCATCGAAAGAAGAAAAAGAGAAAAACAAGAGA
>Ga0214545_1001839_pt1 | contig 40471 bp, 12 predicted proteins | sample CNSS4metaG_FD_160064 | JGI IMG/M metagenome (GOLD analysis project Ga0214545, IMG submission 160064) | Root nodule microbial communities from cowpea collected in UCLA plant growth center, Los Angeles, California, USA - CNSS4 | ecosystem: Host-associated > Plants > Roots > Nodule | place: USA... | reverse complement strand
GCATGAGATAAAAGCAAACATATTGGCTACTCATTGTGAGGCCCTAATTCTCGACTGGAGGGGACACCAAAAGCCTCTGCCCTTCCATCCCTTGGATAGATAGAGAGAAGGGGCAGAGTTTTGGGTCCAATTCAATTTTTAATTTTTAATGGTAAGTATTAAATTTAAATTACTATAATAAATATATTATATTTTTTAAAACCCGTGCAACGCACGGATACAAGTCCTAGTTTTATATATTCTTGAACTTTATTTATTTATTTTTAAATTTGTCGCTTTTGTACTATTTTCCACGCATGTTACAGCTTTGGATGTAACAGCATATGGCAGCTTAGTGTCGCAGTGTGCATTATGTATGGTATTTGTTAACAACCTCCTTATTAAAAGGTAAAGTGAGAGCGTTCTCATTGGCAGAGTCTCCCACAACACAGAAGCTTGCAAATAATGGATTCAACACCTCTCCACTTTGTGTTCATCCCGTTAATGGCACCGGGTCATCTTCTTCCCATGGTGGACATGGCCAAAATGTTTGCACGACGCAAAGTGAAAGTGAGCATAGTCACAACACCCCTCAACTCCATCCACTTCCAAGAGAGCATAGACAGAGAGATTCAATCTGGCTCACCCATCCAGATTCTGCACGTTCCGTTTCCATGGGCCGAGGCTGGATTACCAGAGGGGTGTGAGAGCCAAGACACTCTTCCTTCAATGGATCTCCTATACAACTTCAATGTCGCCCTGAACTTGTTGCAGCGCCCAATCCAAGAGCTTCTACAAAACCAAACCCCATTTCCAAGCTGCATAATTGCCGACACAAATTTCCTGTGCGCGGCTGAGGTTGCAGAGAAGCTGAATGTCCCTAGAATAATATTCGACGGGACTAGTTGCTTCTATCTGCTGTGCTGCCACAGTTTAAACAAGAACAAGGTCCACGAAACTGTGCCTTATGATGAGAAATTTCTTGTGCCCGGAATGCCCCACAGGATCGAACTGCGAAGGTGTCAACTCCCCGGGATATTCTACCCTGGCAAGGACTTGAAGTTGCAAGCTTTTCGTGAGGCGATAAGGGAAGCTGCGAAAAAAGCATATGGGATAATGGTTAATAGTTTTGAAGAGTTGGAAGGGGAGTATGTGAAAGAGTATGAAAGGGTTACGGGGCATAAGGTATGGTGTGTAGGACCTGTGTCGCTGTGCAATAAGAATGACACGGAGAAGGGTCTGAGAAGTAAGAGAAACTGGAGTGATGAAGATAGGTATGTGAAGTGGCTTGATTCATGGCCTGAAAGGTCTGTGATTTATGTGTGCCTTGGTAGCCAAAACCGTGCAACGCCAGAGCAGTTGATAGAAGTGGGGTTGGGATTGGAAGCGACAAAGAGGCCATTCATTTGGGTTCTTAGGGGTGCATATAGAAGAGAGGAAATGGAGAAATGGTTGTTGGAAGATGGGTTTGAAGAGAGGGTGAAAGGGAGAGGGATTCTGATAAAGGGTTGGGTGCCACAAGTGTTGATACTGTCACACAGAGCAATAGGAGCGTTTTTGACACATTGTGGATGGAATTCAACGGTTGAAGGGATCTGTGCAGGGGTTCCGTTGGTGACTTATCCTCTGTATGCTGAGCAGTTTCTTAATGAGAAGGTTGTGGTGCAGGTGGTGGAGACTGGGGTGAGTGCAGGAGCTGAAACTGTTGTGCGTTTGGGAGATGAATTCAAGGCTCGAGTAGAGGTGACGAGGGACTATGTTACGGATTCAATTGAGAGAGTATTGGGTGAAGGCAGAGAAAAAGAAGTGATGAGGGAAAGAGCAAGAAATTATGCAGACATGGCAAGGAAAACAGTAGAAGAAGGTGGTTCATCTTACAACAACATGTCTCTGCTAATTCAAGACATCGTTCGTTCGAAAATGTCACAACAAAATGGCACACCAAATGTTTTTTTAGAGTAAATTATGTTCAGAGATGCCTTAAGCTTGACTCAGATCGCCCTCTTAAATTTTAAACTGGGTGTTTTTGCTTAAGCTTTGTCTGTATGAAGCACGAAAAGTGGATCTTTGATTTACGGAATGTTAAGACGACGATGAATCATGTCGATAAATGTTTATTTATAATAATGATCATACTTTTTATTTTATAATTTGATATTTAAATCGAAAATTATAATGACTTAAATTTTAATCACTAAAATTTAATATTAATGAGATATTTTCTTGTAGTATTTTAATAAGGTGATAATTATGGATATGATAACAATAGTGATGAAAAAAAAATTATAAAATAAAAAATAAAAGTGATGAAATGAAAAATAAAATTAAATTGAACGAATTTAATTAAACTAAAAATTTATTTAAACAAAACACATATAACCATAATTAATATGACCATCGGTGTATACATTTTATCTTTATCGGTTTTATCTTTATCGATTTAAATGGCGTAATGAAAATCAACATATTCTAATAAACCAAAGACCAAATATAATGCGCAAAGAAAATAATTAAATAAATTACCCTAAAAAAACCAAAATAATATTTAAATAAAGAAAAACCATGTAACAATGACAAGGAAAAACTATGTATCCAAAGGATTTAGGCGCAATTCTTCTTATGAGAAATTCAATGGATAATTTATTTTAATAAAAAAATTAAAATATTTTTTTATTTAAAGTTTTATTTAGAAGAGATTCTAAAAAAATTACGTAAATTTATAAGGATAATTTATTTATTTAAAATTAGATAATTTCATATTTTATATAAAAAATATAAAATTTGAATTTTTTTATTTTCTTTTCTCTTATATAACTTTTTCAGTGATTCATCAATTGAATTTCAGTTGAGTTGAAACATGATCATCTGTTTCACTAAGATTAGACATTGTTGATTTGATGTTTTTTTTTCACGGATGTTTTCATACTTTGATATTTTTCAGCCATTACTTTTTTGTTCTAAGTTTATCAGATTTTTTCGGTTTTTATGCTTGCCAAAAAATAAAAAAGAAAATTAGTAAATTGTTATATTTATGAAGCTGTTATTAAATTATACAAGGAGCCTAAATAATTGTGTATAATTTAAAAATTCAAATATTATTAATCCATTCCATACTTAATAATGTCATCAACTGAAGCATTATGGAATTATCGAGTTTCATGGATTCAACTGTTTATGGGTCATGATGTTTTCTTAATCCCCGTGGCGTAATACTCATTCAAAAATGATATTTTAATAATTAAATTTTGATAATTTTTTTTATTTTTTTGTATTTTTTAAGTGAATTTTTATTTTTTTATATTTTAAAACTACTACATATTATAAAAGCATATAAAAAAGGTTTTCAAAATTTAACTTTTAAATTATTATTATTTTTCATCCTAATTTCATCTTGACTTGAGATTACAACCTAAATTTCGTGACACCCGATGATCAAGAATAGAGATGACAAATAAATTCGTCTCTGTATGTATTGTCCAAATTCATCTCCATTTCGACGGAGAATTTCTGCATTGACTGGATATGGGTATGAGTATGGATCTGGAGAATTTTGACTTTTTCAATTGAATATGAGGATGGGTATAGGAATGTATATATCTCCGCCACAATACTCGTCCCTACCACAATACATGTCCCCACCATGCCTTCGTCTCCATTTAAATTATTAAAATATTCATAATTAATTAAGTAACCATATATATATATATATATATATATATATATATATATATATACTTTTTATTTTTTATTTCTTCTAATTATTTGATTTGTCACAAAATTCATTTGCGTCTCTAATATATTTTTCATCTTATCATAACCTTCATGTAATTAAATTAAAATGATGTATGTCAATTAAATTTTTTTTGTCTCACATTTATTTTTATATTTTTTTTTCACATGAGAATGTTAATACTCTCAATTTAAAAATTTAATAGCATCAACTTTTCATTTACTAGGTAATATAAAAAAAAATTACTTATTATTATTCATCTTTGTTTCATTTGAAGAACTATTTTGTTTTGCTAAAACAATTTTCCGTTATTTCTCAACTATTGAGTATATATGTTGACATTTGAAAAAGTTTTCTTAGATCTCTAAGGTATTATTCATCTAATCATACCTTTAATTATACATTTGTTTTTCGTTGTGCAATTTCTTTCAATAGTCTTTCAAATTGTTTCTAAGACACATTTGTTAATTTTTTAATATTTTTATTTGTTGTTTATTTTCATCATGTATAATATTATTTCAATATATTTTATCTAGTTATTTTTTATTTTCTAACTCATTATCAATCATACTGTAATTTTTTCACTATAATTGTATAAATAAATTTTATTTACTACAATATAAAATCTTATGGAATTGCCATGAATATTTTTTTTATCACCATCCAACATATATTGAAGTTCAAATATACAAGATCTATGTCAAAATTTTACTATTATGTTTATTATTTGTTCTTTGCGTCATTTTTATCAAGTAATGTATTATAACTTTTATTAGTGTATGAAAAAGAGATTCATTAAAATTTAAAAAAATGAGGTAAACAAACATTTAAAATATATTTTAATTTAAATATTAGTTTTTCTTTCATATTTTTTAAAAAATATTTTTAAATTTTATCAACTAGGTTTCATTAATGTTTGAAAATTTAATAAATATTTTGATTCTCATGAAATTTTTATTTAGTATTCTAATATAAAATGTAGACAATTATAATTTATTTCCAAGTATTTGATATCGAAAAAACAATCATCTTTCTAATATTGAATATTTGATAACATTATGTTTCCTTTACCGTAACTTTTTATTATTTTATACAAATTAATATTGAAGTAGTAAGAAAATGGGTACAAGTATGAGATCATACCCGGTGAAGATGAAATTGAGACAAAAGTTTGATATCCTTTGAATTAAAATATGAAAATAGAAATGAATTTTTTTTACAAAAATAAATATAAGATAAAAAAACTCGTCCCGCACCAAGTTACCATTCCTAATCAAGAATCAACCTCCACTGAACCACGCCAACTCAAACTCTGCTTCGTTAAACAGAGGCGACGAAAAACCAGGTGGAAATTTCTTGTCCAAATCACGGGAATGAAAAACACCAAACTCTTTAACCGTTGCGTTTTGGAAAGTAACAAGTGTTATTTATGTTCTGTCTATAAGCACAAAATCGTGTCTCAATTTAGGTGGTTCAACTCAGGTCGTGTCCATCCTTGGAACTCATACCATATGCATGCCTTACAACGAGTATTTGGTTATCAATAAAAACAAAATATGTAATTGGATTTGGATCTGAAAGAGTGAGCAGAGACACAAAATTCGTTCATTTCATATTAGATATTCGGATTCATTAAGGACCTATCCATTAACACCTAGATGAACAAATTGAATACTCGTTAAGAAAAAGAGTTGGAGAGCAGAGAAATAACAAGAATTTTCTCAGAAAGACCCAACACAGAAGCTTGCAATTAATGGATTCAACTCCCCTTTGCAACCTCCACTTTGTGTTCGTCCCAATAATGGCCCCGGGTCATCTTCTTCCCATGGTGGACATGGCCAAAATGTTTGCACGACGCAAAGTGAAAGTGAGTATAGTCACCACAACCCTCAACTCCATCCACTTCCAAGCTAGCATAGACAGAGAGATTCAATCTGGCTCACCCATCCAGATTCTGCATGTTCCGTTTCCATGGGCTGAGGCTGGATTACCAGAGGGGTGTGAGAGCGCAGACGCTGTGCCTTCAATGGATCTCCTATCCAATTTCACTGTCGCCGTGAACTTGATGCAGCGACCAATAGAAGAGCTTCTTCAAAACCAAAGGCCTTTTCCAAGCTGCATAATTGCCGACAAAAATTTCGTGTGAATGGCTGATGTTGCTGACAAGTTCAACGTCCCAAGAATAATATTCGAAGCATCTAATTGTTTCTATCTCCTATGCTGCTACATTTTGAACAAGGAAAAGGTCCATGAAGGCTTGTCTTATGATGAGAAATTTCTTGTGCCTGGAATGCCCCACAGAATCGAATTGCGAAGGTCTCAACTCCCCGGGTTATTCCATCCTGGCAAAGACTTGAAATTGCAAGCTTGTCGCGAGGCGACAAGAAAAGCTGCAAAAAAGACATGGGATTGTGGTTAATAGTTTTGAAGAGTTGGAAGCTGAATATGTGAAAGAGTATGAAAGGGTTACGGGGAATAAGGTATGGTGTGTTGGACCTGTGTCGCTGTGCAATAAGGATTACACGGAGAAGGCTCTGAGAAATAAGAGAAACTGGAGTGATGAAGATAGGTATGTGAAGTGGCTTGATTCATGGCCTGCAAGGTCTGTGATCTATGTGTGCCTTGGTAGCCTAAACCGTGCAACTCCTGAGCAATTGATAGAATTAGGGTTAGGATTGGAAGCAACCAAAAGGCCATTCATTTGGGTGCTTGGAGGAGCATATGGAAGAGAGGAAATGGAGAAGTGGCTCTTGGAAGATGGGTTTGAAGAGAGGGTGAAAGAGAGAGGGATTCTGATAAAGGGTTGGGTGCCACAAGTGTTGATATTGTCACACAGAGCAATAGGAGCGTTTTTGACACATTGTGGATGGAATTCAACACTTGAAGGGATCTGTGCTGGGGTTCCGTTGCTGACTTTTCCTTTGTTTTCTGAGCAGTTTCTGAATGAGAAGATTGTTGTACAAGTGGTGGAGAATGGGGTAAGTTTGGGAGCTGAATCTGTTGTGCACTTGGGAGAGGAAGATAAGGCTCGAGTTCAGGTGACAAAAGAAAATGTTGCAGATTCTATTGAGAAGGTAATGGGTGAAGGCAAAGAAAAACAAGTGTTTATGGAAAGGGCTAGAAACTATGCAGACATGGCAAAGAAAACAGTGGAAGAAGGTGGCTCGTCTTACAAGAATATGTCTCTCCTAATTCAAGACATAGCAAGTTTCAAAATGCCTTAGATGAAATATTGAGGTTTTTTTTTTATAAATTAAAATAAACTACTTATGATAATTTCCGTATGTTTGTGATAATTACTTTCTTTATTTGTATTTATGTTCTTTGCGGAAAAAAGAAGTGGAAAGTTTTGGAGAAAAATTACACACAAATATTCTTCAAAGTAAAACTGGCTTCCAATAAAAGTTCATAACTTTCACTTCCTATTGTTTTTCTAGTGAGAACTATCAACTATGGGCTGTCAAAATAAGGACATACTTCAGAGTTCAAAGGTAGTGCAAGATGTAGGATTGAAACTCCATTGCTTACTCAAGAGTACCAAACTCAAAAGTCATAATAACAAAATAATAAAGTAAAAACACCCGTTATTGCACACGAAACTCTATATGATAATATTTGTATCATGATTACTCTAAAAATGTCAAGAAAACTTGAGATAAGTTAAATAAAACAAAGAAGATGCAGGTTTTGAATTTGAGAAGATAGTTTGAAGCACTTAGCATGAAGTTCGCTGAATCTGTCAAAGAGTTCATGGAACATCCAAATCAAAGATAAAAGCTTTTCAGTTGAATAAAAAAAAAGAGCAACCTGTAATATATTTTGGGGTGTACCAACATATCATTACTCTATCTATAACTATCGGAAGAAAGAGTTGGAAGTGCAAAGGTAGTAGCAGAACCCCAAAATTTCAGAGAAGACAAAGATTGCCACATTCCTTTCTCATTGGCATTTTATTCTTGTATATCGTTTATCACGACCATTATATTACAAGTACGCTAAACGAAATGAAATGCAATACCTCAATTAGTATTATCCTCTTTTTCTTCTATGTTCTAGCTGCATTTAGTTATCAGCATTCTAAAATATTAGTATTATCCTCTTTTTCTTCTATGTTCTAGCTGCATTTGGTTATCAGCATTCTAAAATATGCTGAGGTGTTATTTTCTGTATTTCTATTTTGTCTTTTCTTTCCATACAATAATAGTTTGTATATATATCCTTTAAAGGAATGGTAAATAGACAAGACATTGTCATCCTTTTATGCTTGAACCTTCTTGGAATCCTGCTTTTCTGGTTCTCTTTTATATGCTTTCATCCATTCCTTATTACAATGAACTCAAGGCCACAGTCTTGCCCTTCACTCCATGGATTCCCAAACTCAAGCCATCTCATTCCCTTCACAGAGATCGCCAAATTACTCGCAGCCAATGTCGTTTCTGTCACCGTTTTCCTTACACCCCTCAATGCAGCAAGGTTAAACAATGTCAATGCTAATTTGGCCGATGTTTGCTGAACAGTTCTTCAATGAGAAGCTCATTATGAACCACAAGGAGGAAGAGAACACTCGGAAAGTACCGGTTTCTAATCGCAAGTTATTTATTCAGGAAATTATTAGTTCCTAATTATTAATAAAATAAGAAAGAGTTAATCCTTTGGTTTATTTAATTAAGAGATTACCTCCATATTGAGTTTTCAAATAAACTCATGTCATGCATCACTATAAATTTTGACATCTCAACTATACAGACATTTTAAAGTCCATCAATCATTTGTCATCACATAAAAATGTATTAAAATAAAAAAAAAATGAATACAAAGCATGAAGGAATGCACAAAATCCATAATAAAAAATTACACTTCACAGAACATAGACAAACTATATCTATTATAAAAAAAAATTAAATAAATATATGGAACCACTTATATTGTTCTCCATGGATAAAAATCAAATTAGCTAAATTATCCACATAATAATTTTCTTCATGAAAAACATGAGAAACTTTGAACTACATATGCCTACAAAAGTACAAGCATCGACATCATCTCCTTCTAAGACTTTAAAGAACGGCTCATTGATCCAAGAAACCATGGTAAACTAAAGTAGAATCACTACTTAACCAAAGTCTCTGAAAACCCTCCTAGAAACATGCTCTGTGGCATAAATAACAACTTAGAATAAATAGAAGAGTACACTCTTAAACAAACCGAAAAACTACTCACATATTCATTTCGACTTCTTCTAAAAATACCATCACATGTAGCTAAACCAGGACAATCCATAAATTTATACGTAGGGTTCAAGATACTTTTTCTTTATTTATTAAGATTTGTTTAGCTTTTAATGACATTCTTAACTGGTCTAAGTGGTTAATTTTTTCATATTTTTATCTTTAGACTTAATTAGTAATTTGGTCACTATATTTAACTTTTTGATTTTGATCCTTACATTTCTTTTTGAATCAATTGAGTTCCTATTTTTTTAAAAAGACTGATTTCCTATTTTTTTGAAAAAAACTTGATATGACTCCTTCTGCTAGATTGTTTCAAAATTTAGGTTATCTTCTATTTTGAAACTACTCTGTGTGGCACATTCCAAGAGAAAATGATTTAGAATTTGACATGTGACACCTAAATAACATTCAGGCTAATTTAATTGAATAGATTACAGATTTGACAAATATTGAGACTCAATTAAAAAAAACATTAAAACTAAATTGAAAAAAAAAATTATAATAATTATAAGTTAAAATATAGAGATTAAATTATTAATTAAGTCTATTTTTAAAGTCAACTACAAAAACCACTAAAACCACTTTATAGATGACATTTGTTTAGTCATTTAGTAATATGGAGGAATAGGGCAGCTGTACTTTCAAAATAATAATATATTTACAACCGCATTTAAATAACTAGATATCAATTTACTTTAACTCATCATCATGTTATGGTTAACTAGTTTAGTTCTCATTATTGTTTTATTTTTAATTTCACATTGGTTTATGAAACAACACGTGTTATTCCGTCATATGCATAAATCGTAATGACATGAACACCAGGTTGTCAATGTTGTCGTTTGTTTATTAGCTAACATTGTTATTTAAGAAAAAAAGAAATTCAAAAACTAAAATCAATTTTTTATTTAAGACTAAACTAAAATATGAAAAAGAGTGGGAAAAAAAAGATCGTAAACCCTTTTAACATGCTGGAGCAAAATGTTTTTCCTACTATTTATAGTCATTGCCTATGTTTTTGTTTTCTCTCTCTCTTTTTACTAGTTCCCCCACTCCCTTGGTCAGGAATTAGTTTTTTTTTTTTTTTTTTTTTTTTTTATTTTTTTTTTTTTGTTTTTTTTTTTTTTTCGATTCTGTAATTGTTTCTAGTTTGACCAATGGTCTAATTCTCCAACTGATAATTAACCCCAATATATGTACAATGAAAATCAGATTTTTTTTTTTATCTATACAAGATAGAAGTTTAAGTGAGTCCAGTTGGATAGAACCAGCTTCCAAACTCAAAAAAAATAAAATAAACACTTAGGAGTATTTATAAATTGTTTGTTGATAAGATTTTTACATTAATTAACAAGAAACTCAAACTCAAATGTTTCAAATTCTTGTGTAATGTACGAGTCATGTTCTTACTTACGGCTCCAATCTTCTTTGTTAGCTGAGAACCATAAAAGATTCATCTAAGTAATAGGTTAACACTAAAGACGTGTTGACTTGCAATACCTGCAAGTCTTCCACCAATGCAAGCTGTGCCGGCTTGACCCGTGAACTTGCATAGATAAGCTCTTCCACCACAGAAAATAGCCATGACATGCTTTCTAAAACAAGTGTCTAAAAGATTATAAACAAGTGAATTTCAGAGTTTGTCATTCGACCAATTCAAATCCAAATGGCATCCCAAGAATCTCAGCTTCACTTCGTTCTGTTTCCTCTCATGGCCCCAGGCCACATGCTCCCCATGACAGACCTTGCAACAATATTGGCACAGAATAACGTGATTGTTACTGTAGTCACCACCGTACATAACGCTTCTCGTTTCTCAGAAACCTTTTCCCGTGCTTCCGACTCAGGCCTCAACCTCCGACTGGTTCAACTCGAATTTCCATCCCACGAGGCTGGATTCCCAGAAGGGTGTGAAAATTTTGACATGCTGCCTTCTATGGGCATGGGTTTGAACTTCTTCCTTGCCGCAAACACCATTCTACACGAACCGGCTGAGAAAGTGTTTGAACAATTGACACCTAAACCAAACTGCATAATCTCTGATGTGAGTTTAGCATACACAGCCCACATCGCCACCAAATTCAACGTTCCCAGAATTTCTTTCTACGGCGTTAGCTGTTTCTGTCTCTGGTGGCAGCAAAAGTTGGTCACTTCTAAGGTTTTTGATACCATAGCCTCAGATTCAGAGTACTTTTCCATACCCGACATCCCTGACAAAGTTGAGATCACAAAAGCACAGACGTCAAGACCTATGAACGAAAACTGGAGCGAGTTTGTGGAAAAAATGGCCGCAGCTGAAGCGGTTACTTATGGGCTGGTCGTGAATTCTTTTGAGGAGTTGGAACAAGCATATGCAGGGGATTTCAAGAGGGCCAGAAACAATAAAGTGTGGTTTGTTGGGCCCGTTTCACTTAGAAACAGGAATGAGTTGGATAAGACTCAGAGAGGGAACAACAACAACATATCAAGTGATGCCCAAAGTTGCATGAAGTGGCTTGACTTGCAAAAACCAAATTCAGTCATTTACGTGTGCCTAGGGAGCATATGCAATTTGACTCCGTTGCAGTTGATAGAGCTTGGTATGGCCTTAGAGGCATCCAAAATACCGTTCATATGGGTCATCAGGGAAAGGAATCAAACAGAAGAGTTGATGAAGTGGATTAAGGAATCAGGGTTTGAGGAAAGGACCAAGGGGGTAGGTCTACTGCTTCTGGGTTGGTCTCCTCAGGTACTAATACTATCACACCCTGCAATTGGAGGGTTCATGACACACTGTGGTTGGAACTCAACCTTAGAATCAATATCCGCTGGCGTGCCAATGCTTACGTGGCCATTGTTTGGGGACCAATTCTTCAATGAGAGGTTTGTTGTGAATATTATAAGAATTGGTGTAAGCGTTGGGGTGGAAAGTCCGGTGCTCTGGGGTGATGAAGAGAAAACTGGGGTGTTGGTGAAGAAGGAAGATATAGTGAGAGCTATAGGGGAGTTAATGGATGAGGGAAGTGAAAGTGAAGAAAGAAGAAAAAGGGCCAGAGGGCTTGCAGAGATGGCTAAGACAGCTGTAGAAGGAGGTTCTTCTCACTTCAATGTGACCCAGCTAATCCAAGACATCATGCAACAGTCCCACAAAGACTAACGATTATCTTCGGTTATCAAAAGCATATAAGGTATATTATTTCAACAGAACCTAATTCTGCTTAGCAAATTAGTAAGATACATTAGTAATTTTGTAATCTTGAGTGTGTTTAAGACTGCCAAATTAATTATGCCCGCCTAATATTTTACCTGATGATTTTAGTCCACTAACACTCAACTAATGAGTAATACGATCTTAAGACTGTGGACTAGGCCATTATCACACAAAAAATAAGTCCATAGAAAATATTGTTAATTAAATTAAATTAAATTATTGTAGTTCTTAAAATTGAAATATTATATCATAATATAGATTTTGAAATTAGGCGAATGCCATAAAGAAAATTGAAATTATTGTCATTTTAGTCTCCTAATAGTTACTATATCTCTTAATACCACTAGCAGCAAATACTAATATGACAAACAAATTTCAATTATTAATTTGACTCGTTTTAAGTATAAAGATTTTATTATAATTTCGTGGATAAGCTACCTACAGATTAATACCGGATTAATATGCGGGTAATTTCCTGGGTAACCTAGAAAATTCATCTAATAAAATGTCATGTAATTGATTATAGCCAAGTAAAAATATACATAAAGATAACATTCAATTAGTGATATACCTATTCAATACAGCTGTATATAATATGCAGCAAATTCAAAATAAATTCAACTCAAATTATGCATAACTTGTCTATTGCTATTAAGTCTTTATATAGTTGAGTATTGTTTGATGCTAATATTGCTAATATTACGAGCAATTTAAGTGCAAGTTTGATCAACCAACCCCATAAATCCTCGCTGAGTATTGTTTTCGGAAATCTCTTTTCAAGCTCCACCTTGACAATATTGTGTTGTTTTATTTACGAAGAGGAAATCGTACAATTAGCTCAGACTTGGAGTTCTCCAATCCCTTCGTAGAACAATTTCAGAGTTTCACTAAAAAAAGCCAAAAACAGAAAGTCAGAAATCCATAGAGAGGATAATGCTATATGTAAAGACTACTCTGTTTTAACTTATACAGAAGGTCAGAAATCCATAGAGAATATTGCTGCATGTAAAGACTATTTGTAAATCCATACAAGGTGTTATATCTTGTTTTAACTTATAGCTATTTTGAATTAGATTGTGTTAGAAAGAGATAAATACGAATAAAAAGGACATATTATAAAGCATTGTGTTTGCCCGTTTGGTTCCATGCTTATCTTCAAATAGTTCAATTTCTACAAATTATATTAGATTTGAGTAAATAAACAATCTGATCAGATAGCAAAAATTCCCGCACCTCTTGATGGACAATAGGATCTTTCACTATCCCTCTTCCTACCTGAACAGAAAATGATATTCAAAGGTTAGAGGAGATAGTATTTTTCTCTTCTTTTTTCACAAGGAGCAACAATGATGGTTATTTAATACAAAACTATTATAAGTATAATCCCACAGGCACACAACTGTAAATATACGGACGTTATTTTCATCTGACACATTGGGATAAAAATTGTCTATCACGCAAAGGCTTACAAAGGATGACCGACCACTTAATAATCAATAGACATAGGAGACAAGATCGTGATCATAATTTTTTCTTAGTGAAATATTTTACTTGTAATTGGACTGTAGGACTATGGTTGACAATATTTCAGAGCTTACCCAGAGAATAGAGATGAATGAGAGGTCTAAAGTCACCAAATCAAGATTTTGGGGGTCTAGGCACAAACATATAGCAACAATTCTTTATTTTACCATTAAAAGATCAATAGAAGTGTATATTTATTAATAAAACAATCCATATTTTGTATCATTTAACGGCTGAACATACATTAAGTTTTATTTACAGATAAAAGAAATTGCTTTTCATAGAAAGCACCGAGGACGAAACTTATGGCTAAACGACTTAGGAATTGTGTCCCCAACAGCTGTAGTCGACTCCAAAAAAAATGACCTAGGCACTTTATAAATTCATTATTAACAATTGGAGTTCATACGATGAGTCAGCCTGTCCACTTCACAGTAATATACGCGTACATATTCAGACAAAGAAAAGGCTGCAGCAGTCATTCTCTGATACCTCTGGAATGTAACCTATTTTACAAACGGAATGATACCAGAGTACGATCTAGTGTGCCTAATCCTAGACCATAAGGCATAACGATCAACCCCGAAAGAAGTAGCGGTGTAGTAGAAGGCCACTATGCCAAGAGAGCAGATACAGAAAAATGGGTGCTCAAAACTCAGAAAAGTACTCTAAACTAAAGATATATTCATCATTAGAATTGAAAGTCAAAAGTTAAGCCAGACAATCATTATTAATCTAAAAACTAATAGAAGTAAGTCCAGAAAAAAAGTGTAACAGAATAAAAGTACTGTGCTATGTAAGTTAAGCCTCTAAGGAATAACTGCATAATTAAACATTCAACACAAACAATGAATATAAGAAACCTTAGACACAAAACTAAAGAAATATTAAGGAAAACCACATAGCTGGGTTTGCATTTAACAAAAAGAAAAAATATATATATATCAATATAGCTTAACCAGTATCACATCTTCAATGTAACCAAAAGAAAACTGAATTATCTAACACGTTACCTTACCAGTCCATAACCTACGTCAACTCCACAAACATGTGATGCGCCATAATGAAGTAAGCAGCCAGTAAATCCTCCAGTTGACAGCTCAGAATGAAGAGCTACTTTACTAGTAATATCAACACCAAGTTCTTTCCAACTTCTGTCCAGCTCTGTGTTGATGTAAAAAAACCAAACGACAATACAGTTTCACCAGAGTTGCAGGCTTTATTTATAATATCAACACCAGGCTTTATTTATGAACCTCCCGTCAAAATATACTTTGCCCGCATGCCATATATAAAGCCTCTCACATTTGAGGGAAAGATGGTTAGAAATTTAAGGTGAGTTAGAAGTTCCACATTGGTAAAAATAGGTAAGATCACCAGGAGAACGACTCGTGAGCTTTAGGTTTTGAATTGAGACTGATGTACTAATCTATTGTATGGTGAATATGCTTGGTATCTCCCTTTGAAAAACCTCACAAACCAGAAACAGAACATGGCCCAAAATCAAACTAATCTGAGCAATTGTCAGAGTTGCTCACATAACATGATTCACAATAAAAAAACATATAAGGAAAAAACTAAGAAAACGGAGAAAGGAGTAGTCTCAACGAACACTAGCCGAATGTAACGCATAAAGAAAGTGATGATAAGTGCAAATCTGAGAGTGAGATAAAAAAACACACTAACCGTCATTCACCATTGGTGGCCAAAATGCAGGTGTTGATGATGATGACAACCAGCCCCATCATCGGGTCCAACACGGCCACGAGGTATCCACGATGAGACGGGTGTGGAGTGCCAGAGCAACGAGATTGAAGGGTTTGGAGGGATTATATGTCTCGAATCTCTTCTATGTTTTTTTTACTTTTAATTTTGGTCACTCTTTTATTGAAAAATCGAATCAAATGAACCAGTGAAAATTTCACTTCAAAATGCAATATGTGGGTAAAATAATGCTCCCGTAAATTAAATTGTTGTGGGTAAATATTTTCGAATAATTGTTAAATTAAAGTATGAAATGAATTTGATTTCTCAAATATTTTGAGAGGAAGTTTGTAAATGTTTTTTGTAGTTTACACAGTTATAGTACTTTAAACTATTATATTTAATTGTAAATATATTTTCTTAAACATAATTTGTTACGAATCGAATTAGTAGTTTTAAATATATAAAATGGTTATTTTAAAAATTAGACTTGAAGAGTGGTATTCTATTTAGAATTTGAAGAAAAAACTAATCTTAGTTAGTTGAAGATGGTTAAGTCATGGTAAAAGAGGAGGTGTTATTAAAAGGACCTTAACTGCATGAAGTCTATGTATTTCTATTTATGGGCTAGTAAGAAATTTGAAGTGTACTTATTGTCAAAAAGAATTAATAATAAGAATTTATCAATTAAAACATCACTTAGCAGTGATTTCAAAAGATGTTGAAGCATTGATAACAGTTATTAGAAATGTTAAAAAAATAATGATGGGTGTTGTTATTAGTTGTAACAAAATCTAATTAAAAAGTAAAAGTTCAAAGAATTTGAAATTAAACTCTTTCATTAAATCCTAACAAAAAGAGTTGTAAAATGTTAAATGTATCAATGAAAAAAAGTAATTTCAAATTCTCTTAAATTAAAGAAAAAACTATGAAAAACATCTTAAAGTATTTAAAAGAAATTAAATAAATAATTATTATGCTTAATAAATTAAGTATAAAGAACATTTATAAAAAAAAAAAATCATGTCAATAATTACCTTATGTTTTTACAACAATACTATGTACTATTTAATGTAGCAAAGGAAAAAATAGTCTAAAATGGTGGTTAATTGCCAAATATGGTACTATATTTAAGCCACCAACATGAAGCAAAATTTTACTTAAATCACATTCATAAGCAAATTTTGAGATTATTAATTAAATATTCAAGATGTTGTTAAATAGCTAAATACATGTTACTACTGAATTAGTATAAAACATTATTATTTTGATCTTTCTCAATCAACTCAAAATCAATTTGTTAGAAATCTTGGATTGTTTACAAAAAATCATGCTTGCTGTCATCAATGTTTTGCTACGAGAGCATCTCTCAAACCTAAATTGTTTCACACACAAGATATTCATATCAAAATTTAGAGAAAACAAATATTCACAGTTAGATTAGTTTATCTATCGATCCACGTTTACTTAAATTTTATAAAAGCATATTATGCGTTAAACTGATTTTATCTAATAAAAAATAAACAAAATTAAAATTTTATAAATCCAATAGTTAAATTATAAATAAATATATATTACAAAATTATAACTTTTGTAAGACTTGATGTAGATGAGTACATAAATAGTGAATTAACATGAAAATACATACGGTTATATTATAAAATTAAATATATATATATATATATATATATATATATATATATATATGTTGGCTACACAATTACAACTAATATTCATCTAATGTTGTTCACTTGGAGTATGGAGTTTTGTCACGGTTCTGTCCTTACAAGGTGCCTCAGAGGGTGGGAAGAAGAATGAGTATTTAAATTGTCTTTGACCTCAACTCTTAAGCAATGTGAGACTATTGGATGTAATAGAACATAAACTCCCCTAAACAAGGTCTAAAGAAAATGAGAGTTCATTGCCAATAGAGGGTTTAAGGGAACCAATGGTTTGTCTTAGAACCTCATTATCAATCCAACAGTAAGTGCCAATGTTTCAATGTTTCGATCCCAAGTCCGCTGAGAGACATCGTTAGGGTTAATCACCATGTATCCAAGATATTGTCCACTTTGAAGTGTGAAGCTCTGTCACAATTTTATCCTTAAAAGACGTCTCAAATGGTGAAAGTTAAAAGACGTATCGAAGGATGGAAGGAGAGAGGAGTATTTAAAGTATCTTTAACTTCTTTCTAAGCGATGTGAAACTATTAGGCGTGATAGAACAATAATAATAATATTAATAATAATAATAATATAAACAACAACAACAATAATAATAATATCAATACTAAAATTATTAATATTATTCAAAATAATAATAATAATAATCTATAACAATAATAAAGAGGATTCCCTATTTTGTGTCCACATCTCATAATACCAATTTTACCCTTTATAATATAATTATTTATTATTTTTTAAAATTAATGGTTATTTTTTATTTTCTATAAAATTGTTTATCTTATTTTTTTTATTCATTAAACAATTAACTTTTCTATTCATTTCACTTTATCTTTAACATTTCATCTCATTTTTAATAAATATAAATTTATTTTATATATTAACTTAATAACATTACATTATTATCACCTACTAAGATATTATCATATTCATATTTAAAAAATGGGTATAATTAGTTGTAAGGTACCTAGTTTCGTTCCAATGTGTCTAAATGGTACCCGTTTTTAACTTTGCATCTATTTAGTACCCAAATTAGTTAATTTGCATCAATTTGGTTCCTTTTAGTTGACTCCGTTAAATGACTTAACGTCTGACCATGTTGACTACTTAAGTGGGAAAAAAAATATTACGTGGCACGAGAGTGGTGTGTGATGTGGAACAGTGTTTCGAAAAATGAAATTGAAAATTAAAAGGGGAGGATTTGGGAACGAATTAGAAGTTGGTGTTCGAGTGAGAAGCGTTGTCGCGAAGTTAGGGTTCAATTCAAATTGGCAATTTTGAGCGTTGTGGAGGAAATTGAAGCTGTAATTGACATCAAAGTGGCAACTATTTCGGATTCCAGGTGCGCGAACCATTTTAATTTGTCTTTCATTGAATTAATTGTTTTTGGAATAGTGGGGTTTAGGGTTTGACCACTGCAGCAAATAACCTTCACGGTCACTGCACCAATTGAACAATGAAGAAGAAGATGAACATGGGAATGGAAAATTAGGGTTTTTTCAGTGGGGAAAATCAATTGAAATAGGGCATGACACGTTACCCACCCATTGTCACTGTACAATTATTCTCATTGACACGTATCCGTTCAACAATGCCATATCACTGTTCCGTTAACGGCGCTTTTGAAAATTTAACGAGATGGACCACATTGATGCAAATTAACTAATTTGGGTACTCAATAGATGCAAAGTTAAAAGCAAGTACCATTTAGATACATTGGAACGAAACTGGATACGTTGCGAATAATTATACCTTACAAAATGCGTATACACATGCGCGATAGCGTCTGTGTGTACGCTAGTAATAATAATGCTTTTACATTAATAATAATAATATTAATACTAATATATAATACTGGTACTAGATGTAATACAAATAGTATTACTAATACAAATAATAATACTAACGGCCTTACTTACTATTACCTTACCTCACTTACTTACACCTATAAATATTAAATATTAGTTTTATTTACAATTAACTTATGTTAATTTAATATCAACGAACAATAAATAAATATATAAAAGACTTGTATAAGGGGTGGCAATGTGGGCCAGTCTGACTCATTTAGGCTCAGCTCACATAATGTGGGTCGGCCCGTCCCGCCCTGCATTTTCAACTCGAGCTGAAAAGTCTGGTAGTCTCACATAAGTGTGAGTCCGCAGACCAGTCTGTTTTGTTTTTTTTTTTTTAAATTTTTATGATAAAACTTTCAATGTTAAAAACATTGAAAATTTTAAGAAATTCAAAAAATTAAGCAAAAACTTTGAGGAGTTGGATGATAAATTGATAATTTAATATTTTCAACATATTCATATCGTACTTTGACATACACGATGTATTCTTCAAATCTTAGCACATTAAAAAATACATAATATTTATTTTTTTCAGTCATACAAGAATTTGGAACATTAATGCAATAGTCCAAAAAAAGTAACTAATATACACAAGTGTAAGTTTTTTTTTTTAATGCAGGCTTGCAGGTCAGCTCGTGCGGACTGCGGGCTTTTATAAACCAAGTTACTACGGGTCTGCGGGTTCACTATCTTGACCCGTCCCACATTATTTCTGCAAGCATGTGACTGTCTATGGGCTTACTTGATGGACCAGACCTATATTGTCACTCCTATGTATATTGTCTTTAATTTAGAATTTTAAAGTGATAAATTTATGACTCTTTATGTTTAAGTCATGTTTATTTTTACCCAACATCAAGCATTCAATTCATATTTAAATGTTTAACTTAAAACTATATTAAATTTTTGACTTAAACCTATATTAAATTTTTCTAGTCTACAATTCCTTCGAACATTCCACATGTTTCGGTCACCATATTTATATTTTGAGAAAGACAACTTCTTCTTTTTATATTGAAAAAGTCATATTCACATATAAACCATATTCACATCTAAATTTAACCAACTCATGTACATCATCAATAGAAGTCTCCATGTTTAAATACTACATGTTTCTACGAAAAAAGAAGAAGAAAAACAAACACCCATGCCTTCTTAAATTTATCTCTAAATTGTTAAAATAAATCTTATTGTATTTACGTATTTTGGTGAAATTGATATTTTATAGGATTCAAATAAAATATAATTTTTGAAGAAATATTCCAAAAGCTATAAAAAAAAGAAGGAAAAACATATCAACTTATTCATATAATTGCTATAGTACCATATGAACATATTTATTTAATAGATTCCTATGTTTACAGCTTTTCATATCCATTTACCCATAATTCTTTGTTGAAAGAAAGAACCCTTTCCCACTGTTGGTTTCAAATTGCGTCTTTGAGTGATTCAACTTCTGACCTAATCAACGAGGAACCCCCTGTGAGTCGTATTGCGTATTTGAGTGATTCAACTCATCAATGGTTATGTACGTGATTGATTAGATGGACTTCTTTACTATCTTATTTTATCTTTTCAAAGCAACCTCGTAAAAGTTATAATATATTTTTGTCAAAAAAATAAATACTTTTAATGTATAGTTAAAACAATCATTTCATAATATATATTATAATAACATAAATAGAAGTTATGAGTTGTTTTATGGCTAGTGCCAAAGTTTTATATTTAAACAAACCATTTGATGTCGTTTATTAAAATATAAAATTAATATATGAATTAGTCGTACACTTCATCGCATTAACAAGTGCTCAAATTACGTCATATGGGTATCGGATTATATCAAATGCTTCAACAACTAAAGAAATTTGTATTAGAAAAAAAAAACTGAAAGTAATAAAATGCAAACTTAGTGTCAATTGATCAAACGCATATATGTATGTAATTACATCTTTCTTGATCACCAATAAACTCTTAGCACCAATTAATTAAGCTTATTTCATAATGAAACTGCACCTAGTCATAACATATAACAATTATGTATATTAAATTTGGATAGTGTTAAAGGGCACACAAAAACTAATTTGTAGGAAAATTGACAGAGACAAATTATTTTTTGAGATTATTTGTTTGTTGAGAGTACAATATATATTGATAAGACCCGTTTTGATGGCTTTTGAATTTACTTTGAAGTTAATGTTTTATAACCATAAAAGAAAAAAATAAAACACGCTCGAAGGTTTGAAATCATCGTCATCAGTTTTAAATAGAAACATCATACTGTGACTCATGGCCACAATAAATATAGGGTTTCTGAAATTTTTTCAATAGCATTTACCCAACCTGTTTTATTAGATAATTTAACTTCATTACGCAATGGCTTCGCCACTGAAGCAGCCTCATTTTGTGTTGGTTCCACTTCTGGCTCAAGGGCACATGATCCCCATGGTTGACATAGCAAGGATTTTGGCAGAGAGAGGTGTCATCATCACATTGATAAGTACCCCTCACAATGCTTCAAGAATGGGGCAAACCATTGTTAGAGCAGCAAAATCTGGCCTTCCAATTCAGCTCCTACAAGTTCCATTTCCATGTCAAAAATTAGGACTTCCATTAGGCTGTGAAAACCTCGATGCTTTACCCTCAAAAAACCTCCTCAGAAACTTTTATATTGGCCTTGACATGATGCAAGAGCCTGTGGAACACTACCTTCAAAACCACCCTTCTCCTCCAACTTGCATTATATCAGATAAATGCCTCTCTTGGACTTCTGTGACAGCCAAGAAGTTCAACATTCCAAGGCTCGTCTTTCATGGGATGTCTTGTTTTTCATTACTCAGCTCCTATAACATCAAGCTCTACAATTCTCATCTTTCTTGCTCTTCTGATTCAGAACCTTTTCTCATTCCGGGACTGCCACAGAGGGTTGAGATAACCAAAGCTCAGCTCCCTGGAGCCTTTTTTTCTCTGCCTGATTTGGATGATTTCAGACACAAAATGTTGGAGGCTGAAATGTCTGCATCTGGGGTTGTGGTAAATAGCTTTGAAGAATTGGAACATGGTTGTGTAAAGGAGTACGAGAAGGCCTTGAACAAGAGAGTTTGGTGCATTGGTCCTGTGTCTTTATCAAACAAAGATAGTTTGGACAAGTTTGAGAGAGGAAACAAGCCTTCAATCGAAGAGAAGCAATGCTTGGAATGGCTGAACTCAAAGGAACCAAGATCGGTTGTTTATGCATGCCTTGGAAGCTTGTGTAGGCTTGTTACATCTCAGTTGGTAGAACTTGCGTTGGGTTTAGAAGCATCAAATCGACCATTTATATGGGTGGTGAAAACTGCGGGAGAAAATGTTGCAGAGGTAAATAATTGGTTAGAGAATGAAAATTTTGATGAAAGGGTGAGAGGAAGAGGACTTGTCATAAAGGGTTGGGCTCCACAAACGTTGATATTGTCTCACCCTTCGGTTGGTGCATTCTTGACCCACTGTGGCTGGAATTCAACCATAGAAGGCGTGTCTTCTGGGTTGCCATTGATAACATGGCCTCTATTTGCTGAGCAATTCTTGAATGAAAAATTTGTCGTGCAAGTTTTGAAAATTGGAGTTAGAATTGGTGTAGAGGTTCCGGTGAGGTGGGGTGATGAAGAGAAAGTTGGTGCAATGGTGAAGAAAAGTAGAATCAGTGAGGCTATAGAGATGTGCATGGCGGGTGGTGAAGAGGGGGAAAAAAGGAGGAATAGAGCAATGGAGCTTGGAAAGATGGCAAGAAATGCCATGGTGGAGGAAGGTTCGTCTCACTTCAACGTTTCATGCTTAATTGAAGACATTATCAACAACATTAGTGTTAATTAAATAATATGGTAATGTGTGGGTCAAGATCTTTGTTCACCAACTTTTTTATTAACAAGGGATATCTTTGTTTTTCCTTCTGTCATTTTCTCTTCACGGCTTATAATAAAATATATTTATTTAAATTTGAAGTCCACGACGAATCGAATATTTTTAATTCTTTTGATTATTATTTTTTTCTAGTAATCTAAAATTTTATATTTTTTTAATTGAGCTATTATTTATTATTTTTTTTAAAAGACGTGATTCTCATGAGCTTGATACATGTTAAAAAATGTGAAAATTTATGATTAATATAAATTTATATAAATTGAGGTGACTTTTATTATTTTTATTGAATACGTTGCTGTCAATACTACTAATGTAAATTTAATTAAATTTGAAGTCTATAATAAATTAAGTTATTATTGTTTAATTTATTTTTGTAAAAAACGTGACTTTCATCATGTTTTCCCTTCTTGTTAATTTACCTGCACATGTTAAAAAAATATGAAATTTTGTGATTAATATAAATTTATATTATATAAATATAAATATAACACTACAAGAAAATGACTTATTAGTAACCAATTTTAGTGACCAAAAGTTATTAGTCACTATAGTGACAATTTAGATACCAATTTACAAAATTAAAATTTATTGGTTAATAAAATAGTCACTAATATAAATAAAAAATTATAATTGGTCACTAAATTTGTCACTAATTAATTAGAGAGTAATTTAGTAACTAAGTTATTTTGGTAGTCAAAACTTAGGTAGCTAATTTTTATTGATCAGTTTTCTTTGGTAGTCAAAACTATGGTAACTAATTTTAAAAATCAATTTAGTGACCAATTGTAATTTTTTATTTATAATAGTAACTATTTTAGTAACCAAAGATTTTTTTACTTTGTAAACTTGTATCTAAATTAGTAATTATAGTAACTAACAATTTTTGGTCACTAAAATTGGTTACTAATGAAGATTTTCTTGTAGTGTAAGTGATTTTTATTATTTTTATTGAACATGTAAGATAAAAAATCATCATTTCACATTACAACTTATAATAATGACTAAAGAATTATTATTGTCACTAATATTGATATGAAAAAAAATTTATTTAACATTCATTAAGCAATTTTTATAAAAATAAAATAATCTTAATTAAAGTTAATTTTATATTTTTAAAAGAAAAAAATGAATAGTTATGAAGGATAATATAAAATGATAATAAAAAAAATATGATATCAAAATACCAATGTCTTATTACATAGATGATGAATACCTTGTTATCTAATTAGTTGTCAATGAAAATAATGAGAGTTACTTAATTATTATTTTATATTAACTACAACATTTCTCGTATATTAACATTTAAAGATATAAATAAGAAAAATGTATGATACAACAAATAATCAAGTCATCAGCAGAAAAATAAAATGATAAAAATTAATTAATATGAGACATACGGGGGCTTAAGGTCTTTGTTGTCTAGCCTTCAATTAACAAGGGATATGTTTATTTTTGTTTGTGTCCTTATCTCTTGATGACTTAAAATAAAATAGATTTAGTTAAATTTTAAATCTCTTGTGAATTTTTTAACTGCTAAATAGACTGTTATCTATTGATAATAAATTAGTAAGATAACAATACAATCCAACAATCCGGTCACACAATTAACCAAAAAATTAATTGAAAAATATAAACTTTTTAATATTAATAAATTAAAAAATCTAATAAAATTTCAATCGAAAAACTTGAAATTTAATTAAACTGATAAAATAAAATGAACTTTAATATATATTAAGAGAATATTTTACACGGGTTGAATACTTTGTTATTTCCCTTTCCAACTTGGTTTAATTTGAAGTGACGTAAAATTTACTCATCAATTATGAACGGCTGGATCAACAAAAAAGAAAAGAAACTTGTTTTGTTCCCAAACCCTAATTTCATGCATCTGAGTTGAGGTTTATAGTTTGGCATTAGATATATATGAAGGATTAACATAGCTACGACGATAATTAAGAAGCCAATCATTTCCGTCAATGTAGGAAATATCCATGTAGGAGTTTGCTTCGTAATCCTTGAGTTGCTTAGCATAAGAGACTCTGGAGGCATAATTTGCTCCAGCTCCATGGCAACTGTACTCCCCAAAGAACACGCTCCTGTGTGAGACAAAATGAGACAGTGAATCATGGTTGAAAGTGAAGACATAAATTAAGAAGAAGAAAACATTCATATATATGTACCGGTCTCTAGAGGGATCTCTCCAATCATTCCATCCTTCTGGTGCTACCACATCAGACATGTATGTCGTTGAGAAGATGACAGTGGCAAAGGGTCCCCAAGCTCTTCCAAGCCACACTCTTCCACTCCCAACAATGCTACAATTCACAAACGAAAACCCACTTTCTTCATCCATCGATTGTCTCCCTTGAGCAGTGATCGACCCGCTAATCTCTTCCTTCTCTGCTTTTGCTACACAGTTTATGCTACAATCCTGCACCTCTCAGCGTCAGAACTTAATTCATATCTTTTCCGAACTATATACTAACGTTAGAGCTGTTAAAACGGGTAATCCGGTTTGACCCGGCTCAATCCATTACAGGTTGATGATTTAGTGAACTAATTCAACCTGACTCACTTTTTAGCAAGCCAAAAAAATTTGAACTCGGTCCGGCCCACCATGGGTTCATGGGTTAACGGATTGACTCATGAGTTCACTTAATTAAAAAAATATTTTTTTATTTTTTTATTTTTTTTCAGTCAAAACTAAATTATAATTCTAATTAAAATCTAAATAAATTTTAATACAATCCAAATACAAACCAAAATTAGAAAATACAAATTATTTATGTGTTGGCTAAAAAAAACCTAACATGACTCAAATGTAAAGTCCAACTTAATAAAAATCTCTTGTGTACCCTTTTATTTCCGGGTTGGCTCACCAACCTGGCTCACCACGGGTTCAACCCGGATGAGCCGGGTTTTAGATGAACCAGGTCAAAAATCAACCCGTATTGAAATTTATAAAAAAAATTCAACCCAACCCGAACCCATAATGAGCCGGGTTGGCTCGCGGGTTCCAACCCATTTTGACAGTTCTACCTAACATGATCTAATATGGACCATTAGTTAATGTACCATTGTCTTTTCTTTTAAAAGAATCAATAACTCATACTAAGTCACATTAAAAAATAAAAAATAAGAATAAAAAAATTAGAACACACATACATATATATATATATATATATATATATATATATATATATATATATATATATATATAAAACTAAAAATATGTTAATATGTCATAGGTAATATTCAATCATACAATTAATTCTTTAAGAATATAGTATATAATATATGTTTAGAAGTTTTTACAAGGAAAAATAATTAAATACTTTCGTGTGTGTGTATATATATATATATATATCCATAAACGAGTAAGATTTTTGTAATAGCTACATCATTCGTCTTTGTTGAGAGCTCTTTGATCACACTTTAAGAGGTCTTTGATCTCAGTTGAGAGGTCCATGATAGGTCTCTCGTCTCTACTGATAGGTCCTTGGCCATTTATTGAGAGGTTATGTCTTTGTTGAGAGGTCTCTAGTCATTTACTGAGAGGTCCCTAGTAACTTGCAGAGAGGTCCATGGTCACTTGCTGAGAGGTCTCTAGTCATTTGCTGAGAGGTCCATAGTCACTTGTTGAGAGGTCCTTGACCACTTACTGAAAGGTTCCTGATCACTTGCTAAGAGGTCCCTGATCACTTTCTGAGAGGTCCTTGGTCACTTGCTGAGAGGTCCCTAATCTTTGTTGAGAGGTTCCTAATCACTTGCTGAGAGGTCATTAGTAACTTTTTGAGAGGTTACTAGTCACTTGTTTAGAGGTTCGTGGTTACTTGCAAAGAGGTCCTTGGTCTCTGCTGAGAGGTCTCAGATGACTTGTTGAGAGGTCATTAGTAACTTTTTGAGAGGTTACTAGTCACTTGTTTAGAGGTTCGTGGTTACTTGCAGAGAGGTCCTTGGTCTCTGCTGAGAGGTCTCAGATGACTTGCTGAGAGGTCTGTGACTTATTGAGAAATTCCTGGTCTTTGCTGATAGGTCTATGGTCTCTACTGAGATGTCTTTGGTTGAGAAGTTCTTGGTCACTTGCCGAGGGTCCCTGAACATTTGCTAAGGGTCCCTGATCACTTGCTGAGAAGTCCCTAATTTGATCACTTGCTGGGAGGTTTCTAGTATTTGTGAGAGGTTTCTAGTGTTTGCTGAGAAGTTCTTGGTCACTTGTTCCATTGATGTTTTATATCGTTTTTTGTGATCTCAATGGAATCATGGTCTCATTTTTTTTCATTTTTGTTGTATAGAATATGTGAGAGAAAAGCGGCTACAACGAGAGAAAGACAGCTACAATCATGCTTGGTTTTGCATTGCGAAAGGTAGCAAGGGTTTGGGTGCAGAAAGAAGGGTTTTTAGGTGAAGAAGATAAAAACATATGTTGAATTCTTTAATATATAATTATGTGGAGCAAAATGGGAAGCAATGATAAATTTGGGGGTGCAGGTGCAGGAAGAAACCCAAAAAACAATAATCGTATGTTATCAATCTGGTCCGAGAAGCCGTAATGAAACTCCGATTTGGGCCTTGGTTATTTGAAACTGGGCCTAGCTCGTTGATGCACTAGGTATTGACGAGGTACTTGTTCTTTGTTTACTTTTTCTGCGACACATTGAGGACAAAAAAGGTTAAATTATTTTTTTCCAAAACAAAAATATCATCAACTAACTACACCATTGGATGGTTGATGTACCGGGGCAATACATTAGTATCTGCTTAAAAGAGATTGTGTTTAAATACTTTGTTTTTTTTTTTACAATTGAAAGCATGTTTTGAAATCATTAATTGGTACTTATATAATAACTGTTTATATTTGTTTACGTATGTTATTGTACACAATTTCCGATGGGTTTACCTATGACAGAATAATTATTTAGCAAATGGGGTGGGTGCTTGACGCCACGCATATGCTCTGTCTGAGAATGATTTTGGGTGCTGTTAAAAAATATTAGCATCAATATTTTAACTTTTTATGATAAATAAAACAATTACTTTCTATTTTTTTCGTCGTCTCAAAAAAGTAAAATACATACAAGTTAATATTTTAATTTGAAATAAAAATATAAAGATGTGAGATCCATCGTGGGATCTATTAAAAATAAGATAAAAATCAAAGTTATTTACAACTAAAGTGGAAAGTGGTAGGTATTCTTAAACATGTGGTATCAAGAGACCTTCAAAAAAATATGAATCCCAGTTGAATTATTGCAAAGGGGTGTTTTAAATAATTCAGCTCCGCAGTAAAATGGTGTATTTTTATTTGAACACGAAAACTTAACATAATATATGTAAATCAATTAATTTTTTGTACTAAACTATTTAGCTCAAGCTTAAATCTTAAATATATATATAGTTAAAATGATTATTTCAAAAGATTTTTTTTTTCAGTGATTATTAAAAATTAGACTTTAAAGTTAAGTCAATCAAGATGCCACTTCTATATCATAAATTGCTCTTATCATTAATTTATGCAAGACTTACAACACTAATAGTGGAACAAAATTAATAATAACAATAAACTTAATCGTCTCTATTATTTGTTGTTGAATCACAGAAATAAAGTTGTGTTTGTTGTTGATACCGCATGAAGAATGAGTTGAAGGCGTGGTGAAGTAAAGAATCCTAAACGAGTTAATTGTTTTGTAACCATTACTGTTGTGGTAAAATGCGTGCTAATGAACAGTGAGAAACAGTAGCAGTATCAGAGAACCCAGCCCAAATACCGTTCCAGAATATGAGATATTAAATACAATAGTGATATCATGACACGACATCTACGTTAAATAATTCATGAAGACATAACGTGCCATGCAATAGTTCCCTATCGTATCCTAATTTGTAAAATTTGAGGAATGGGCATAAGCTCTTAGCATATTCTTCGTTGATCGTTACCCCATTGGAAACGTTATAGCACCTAACAGTAAACTTTTCCACAAATTTCCTCAACCAGGACTTATTCCATTCAAACAAATTACAACGATTCTCTAAACATATATTTCTATTGTTTCCGAGATATGGTCACTGTTTCTTCGACTTTGTTAACGATTAATTAAAGGCGATTAATTAAAGGTCCATTTGTTGGATTATTTAGCAGCCATTTTGGAAATGTTTCATTACACCACTGTTCCAATTTAAACTAATGTTCAGCATAGGTTCATACTGTTAGGATCAAAAGCTTACAACTAGGCCAAAAACTATAGTCATTGGTCAGGGCACAACTCTTTTTACTTAAGAGTGTAATATAAACTAAAGCGCTCGATTTATTCGATTGTAACCCGGTTCACTTGACTTCTGTCACGGAATAATTGATGCCACTTACAACAATTTCTTCCAAAACAATTGTTCTACTAAGAATCTCACTCTTGGATTGTGACTTGGTCTTCCTAACTTCTTCTACAGGACAATTGTACAACCCGCAACACATAACAACAATCTATTTTAATATTTTCAAACCGGAAAGCCCCAGAATTGGTTTATATAAGTATTAAAAACTAGTGTTATGTTACGATAAAAAAGAGTGTCTTGTTTGACGAACATTCTATAAACTTGGATAACGTAATTGACCTACTGTTCAAATTGACCGTGTTTGTTAATGAGCCATTTGGAGAAATTAACATAAACGCGAATGTCGAAAACTGTTTTGGTTTGTCGAAATGAAACTGATGATGCCAAAGTTAACATAAATTAATGTTTTGTGGTAATTTGGCAATAGAATATCGAGTCACTGACTACCAGGACCATGGCATTGGGAACCCTCTGACCTGGCAAATTTTGGAAGTATCTGAGACGAGTAATCCAAATCTATAATTATAACCATAAAAGGTTATATCTACTTTCTTAAATTTAGACTTTTGTGAGTTCGCTTTCCACAAATCGCTGGCTCATGTTTTGTTTTCTTTATTGCATTCTGTATATATTGTGAGAAATACTTTACACTCGACAGATATTGAACATTTCAGATGCTTTCACACTGTTCCTTCTAAATAAAAATGCACTTGTCAAACAGGACAATTTTAATGTAACTGGAATTGTTCATGGAACTTGGTCCCATAACAGTCAAGAGGACCCCATCTCCTCTTTATTTACTTGAAAAATCTTCATCATACTAAATTCAAAATCAACAGTACTTGTTTTATTTTTCTGCCTTCACATGAGTATATTCTTTTTAAGGTAGTATTTTTCGAAACACGATTGGATGTTATAATATAATCGTATTTTTAATTACAAGAACTTTATTTTTATCCCTTCTCATCATAGTTCACCTTAATTGGTTGTAAGCCATCGCATTATTTTTAATATCATGATAAAATATATTAGAAGATTACTTAAGACACGTTTTAGATGGTAATGGAGTGGTTTTGTATAAATCATCATATGAACAATAATGATTTGATATTAAATTATGCTTCTATTTTGAAAATGTCTAAGAAAATTTAGGTAATATAGAGCAATGTTTCTTGATTTAAGAAGAAGAAAGAAAAGATAAACACTACACGTGAGGTATGGAGCAAGTAGATAATATAGTGAGGTGATATGTGGAAGATAACACCTTGTTGAAATAGCAATTATAGTGCAGTTTTTGGGAGTGGTGAGTGAGATTTGGTTTTCTTTATTCCAGTTAAAAGGCAAGTGGGTGTTTATATCCAAAAAAAGAAAGTGGGAAATAATGTTCTTAGTTCAGTCGTCTTAAAATATATCTTATGTGCATGTTGGCAGCAAAAGAAAAAAAAAAAACCCAGAAAGATTAGCGAATGGGTAAATGCCAGATAGTTATATTTATCAAAATTGATTGGAATACTTAAAGCAGTTGATGAGATTCTCATGCTCATAGTTAAATAGTGAAATAGAAGGAAGTTCATAATCAAAAGCTCGAATTCAAAGCCAAGATCCAAATCTCTTTGGCAAGGTCATATCTTGACAAATTCCTGGATAAGGACCAATCTTAATTGGCATTTCAATTGTTGTTCACTATTTGAAACCCGTTTTGCTTAATTTGGTGCATCTATTTAGTCAAGATAAAAAGAAGGAGGTAGAAGAATCAATGTGAAAATGTGGGAAAGTTAAATGAGCGTTTTGAAAAGTTGACAAGTGGGTTTTAAAGAACTGATGCGAAGATTTATTAAAACAAAAAAAAAAAGGTATAAAAAGAAAGAAAAATAGCTTTCCAGAAGGCAATAAACCGAAAAGAAGTGTTGGATTAAAGGAGTAACATCTTTAAATCAGTTCTTCATTATTAAGAAAGTTGAGGTATTGAAGTTTAAAATAAGCGTGCTTTGTTGTGATGAAAGGGGCCTTCCACCTTTTCCTGACTGTGCTAGAGCATGAACAATACAAAGGCACATGCTTACTTGCAAAACCTTTTTCTTTTTCTCTTAAATGCTTAGTGGAAGCAGTCATTGTAGCAGGAAAATATGTTTTATTCTTTTTCTCTCTGATTCTCTTTTTGGGTTCATTCGTTGTTGGAAATAACATTTGTGTGTTTTGTTCCAATATTATTTATCGTAATTAATTAAAAAAGATTCGGCTTTTAGCCAAATTCCCTCTCAGTTTTATCAATCACATACAGACACAACACAAGTCACATTTGATGCTTTATTTGTTCTTCATTTCACTCACTTATTACATTGTAACTGGTTCCTTCCGAATGTGGTGGTGTTCCCCGTACAAGTTGCATTCAACAATATACTTGCCGCTCGCATCGTCATGCATGCATAGTGTTTGTATAAATGCCTTTTCATTTGTATATTTTCCATATTTAATTGTACGTGTTTACCCCTCCCACAGTAGCTTTTGTGTGTTATTCATTCCCGTTACCATCACCCAGTGGTGTGTGAACACGTATGGTGAATAGCCAGAGTGGGAAAATAATTGTTTAATTGCACGTGATACTGTGCAATGGAACATCACCCATCATCAGCCAGAGACATTGAAACAGTGCTCGTGTAGTTGCAGTCCATGTATAACAAGGAGCTTTCAGGTTGGTATAATTAAAACCTGTTATAATAATAATATTAACATAAGTGATTACAAGAAACTAGGTAGTAGTAGCAGCATTGTTGTGTTCCCCATTTTAAGGGATCACATGGAGGTCCATGTGGGCGAGGAATTTAGACTTTAGCAAAACACAACCAGTGAAAACTCAACTAAGACGATACTTTATTAATTTATAGCTTAACTAAGAGCATATCGTTGATTATTGAGATGATTTGAAAAAGAAATAATAAGTTATGTGGGGAGAAGTGACAAAAACGATGGTATTCGCAGTCATTTGTGGGCTCGACCCTCAAAGCGGGGACCGATTCCCCAAAGCAACGAACACAGAGAGGTGATACTCAGCATTTTGGTTTTGCAGCAGTGAGAACCAAACACGTGTAATCAAGGACCATTGCTAACCAGCTAAGCTTCTGACACCCTCAATGTCAATGCCACTCTTCCTGCACAAACCAAGCTAAGCTTCCCAATACTCTATCTAACTTTTATTCTATACTCAATAATACTACTTTTCTATTACTCTTAATCACTACTGCTATAACTTCTGCCTATAGCACTTGTGTTCACAGCTGATATGATTAGTGATAATTATGTATTCTTATGACTCAAGGTTTTATTTAAGACCTAGAGTCTTATTTTGTGTGACATGTCAAAATATTGCAGTATGAAGATCTTATAACTCATGTCTTAATATATGATCTGTGCAATGATGGAGATTTTAAGGTGTCATGATATAAATTCTTAATTTACTTTTGAGAGACATACTATACCATATCTTTTAAAACCTCATTTAGTTATGTCTAATTTACACTTTAACCTACAAAACATTTATTATTATAGAATATTTATCTCAAACAAAAACTACTTTTAATAAAAAAGAAGTAAACATTTATTCCTATAGTTTAAAATCTTATTTAATATCCAAAGTCTTTACATTTATTTAGTGTGGTGTCAGTATGTTTCAACACAGAGGTATTAAGTTCTAAAGGAGTAATTAATGGTTATTCTATAACTTCTGTTCTATATTAAGTAAGTGTCACCAGCTCTGATACTAAAGGTCTTTAAAAAAATAGTATTTTGAAAAGCTTAAGTTCATAAAAATAGTTTATGTTATCACCGTCATTTCTCGTTTATAGAATGCACGAGGAAATGTAAATATTGTATTGTAGCTCAACTTGCAAAACTAAACTGTCATTTACATAAATTTTATATCTGAATTTTGTGGAGAGAGTTTCAGTAAAAAATTGGTGTAGTTATCATTGTAAGTAAATATGCATTGACTTGAAAACGAAACAATTTTCTTAAAAGTAAAAACTTATGATTTTAAAGTAGAGTAACATTTCTGTGAGTGACATGACTACAGAGGAGGAGTTCACAAAATAACAAACAATATTAACTAGACTTAAATTCATAGGAAGGAGATGACATTATTTTTAATTTAAAATCTTAAAATAATAAATTTATGAATCTTGTTCTTATATGATATTGTGATACTGAACGTTTTTATTTTTACAAGATATAGGATTTTGGACTTGTATTTGAATTTCTAGCGTCGATAGAAGAAAAGTAAAGAGAAGGGGAGGTGGAGAAAGGTATATGTTCCACTTTTCCTACTGACCAATAATTGAAAGTTACAAAAAACATAGTTTAATTGAGGCAAGGCATCAATGATAGAGAGAAATCTAGTGGAGTTCCTCTTTCCACGTCTGACACAAGGTGAGGCTTGTCAATAGATGGAGCAAGCGTCTCTTCTTCAAATATCTATCTTAATCTTATTCTTCCCATCAAACATCTACTTTTTAGTGGATTCCAACTCTTCTTTCAACCACCTCATATGGATTCCCTAACCCAGCATTAAACTTTAACTATCACTAACCTAACCAAATCATTAACCTTCCTCCTTCACAATAAATTATTACAATCTTCTTTTTTTCTCTCTGCATAACGCACAGAATCTAAGCTATAATCTCAGGCTCATTTTCTTCTTTAATACTGCCACAGCTTTTCTGCATGTGTATAATATGTGTGGTCAATTCACATGGCCTTGGCCTGTGATTAGTTGAACTGAACCCTTTATAATAGTCACAACAAGCTATATATTATAATATATGATGCCAACTCACATTTCTACTTAAACAAACCCCACATTTGGTTCTTAAGAATGGAATTATACCAAAACAAACCTTTCTCGTTTCTCACCTTTCCTTCATCAAACACTCAGCATCGGTATCCGTTACCAATATGTAAAATCGAAGCACCTTTTTCATACATGGGACACCAAGTTTTGTTTCCCAAGTTAACGCCATGTGATTTAAAAACTTAATTATCCACCCAACTTGCTCACAGTATCGAAAAATTGCTGAATTAGAATCGAACCAAGACTTAATTTATTGGTGTAACTACCAAATCCATTCATCCAAACTTTCTAAACCACCATTTATATATTCTCTCCCTTGCTTTACAAAATGTTTATCTAACTAGCCAGAATCAAACAGCTCACACATTCCACAGTAACTCTTACATCTGGGAATTCAACTTTCTGACACCATAAGGGTGAGTATTAGTGTTACTCCCTTTTCTGTTGCTTCTCTCTGTCTTTCTTTGGTTGGTCTACTGCAGTACATGAATCCATGATGCTACCGCTAGAAGAACTAAAAGGAGCATTTACAAATGTCAGTACTGCATCACAGAATGAAAGACATGAGATTTTTAATCTCTGTACGGACAAAGACACACTCATTCAAACCTTCACTAATGGCCTAACCCACAACTGCAACTTTTGAGTCAGCTTCAGAAATCTTGTGACAAGGTAGTTGATAAGGGCCCATCTTCATGCTTCAGTAGTCTCCAAGTATTCAATTCATAATTATTAATGGCGATGGAGCTTATCTCAAACTCAAGGGTATCTTCTTGATCAAGGAAATCTGGTTATTCTACTATTATATTGCATGTTAGTTCTCGTTAATTATGCGCAACATTACATATTACTTGAATTAACTTTTCATATTAGTGACTCAACTTGCTTTTACCGAAGAACAATGTCCATTGTTAATTACTACTGATCTAAGTCTAACGAAGACAAAAAATATCCTTGCAGAGAAGGAAAGCAATAATTGAGAATGATCGAGCATCAATTCAGCCATGCGACCACTTTCTCTTATGTTTTTTGTTTTATTAAAGCAACAGATATGATTGATGTGAAACGACATCACTCCTTTCACTTCTTGTTCCAATGGTGAACACAGACTATCTCTTCATAAGTTTATTCAAGGTGTCATAATCTAATAGCTTGTCACACTCCTTTTCCATGTACTGTTTCTTAGAGGAGGGGAGAAGACATACAAATAAGTTTTTCCAAGTTTCCGAACAAACAAACAAACAAACGTTGTCAACCTTGGTATGCTCGTTTGTCACTCATTATTTTTCGCAAACAGAAGTTGTAACATGGTAATTAAGAAGAGTAAGACAAAGAACTGAAACCACGAGTGAGAAAACATACTTGATCGTACTTTGGTAGATGTAACAAGGAAGAGAAAATTTAATCCATTCAGACTTGCATCTGAAGGCTACACTACTACTACTACTTAGCTAGCTAATTACGTGAATGTAGACATCCTTGAAACTAAGAACAACACTTTTGTCTTTCCTTTTCCATACATTTTTGTTCTGACCTGAACAAGAAATACAAAACATCCATTCTAACCAAGTTGAACTTCCTTTTTATGGCAGGATAGGGATGTACATGTCATTTCACATTCTCATTTACACCCGGGAACGTGCTCGTTGGGACATATGTTTCCACTCCACCAAGCGTTGAAGAAAGTTCATCACCTGCATGAAAGTTATATTAGAAAAGGCATTGGAGAAAATTGAGTAAGAAAATATGAAGTCAGAAAATTCTGCTTGCCTCGTTTGGTTCTTGTAAAGAGTAAGATGCACTCGTGTCTTTTGGAAATTTGGAGACAAGAATGCCAAAACCTTGTCCTCTTTCTCTCAATTTCTGCTCATCAGAAAAATGGGAAACATTTAGTTTTTCAAGCTGTAACTATTCCAAATAAGATAATTATTACTACACAAACTACCAAGTAAAAAGAGCTGTTTTTCGTAGGAAAATTTCTACTAAGAAAAAATAATAATTGAGATCTTTGGATACCTTGAAAGCATCTTCATCGGATCGATCATCGCCGATATAAACAGGAAAGACATCACTGCAATTGGCCAAACCTGTGGAAAATTATTTGGGATTGAGATGATGGTGGACAATTTAAAATAAATTTCAATATAAATTAAGATTCTCACGTGTCAAAACAATGTTTAACGGGTAAACTAATCACGTAGGGTATGGGAGTTTTCCTTTATTATTTGTAGCAGTCAAAAAAATTCTGAAGAGTTATCCAACAACAACTGAAGAGTACAAACTTGTACGTAACTTTGAGCCATCTCAGTAATACGTGTTTTATAAAATATGTCTACCACATGTTCAATTTTGAAACTAAAACGTAGAGTGTGTTAAACAAAAACTCACCAAGGGACTCTAATAAAAATTCCAGGGCCTTCCCTTTGTCCCATTTAATAGTGGGACGAATCTCTAGCACCTGTGTAAAATAAATGACTATCTCTGAGTAATTAACATGGCAAGAAAATAGATCAAAAAAAAAAAAAAAACAGAAACATGGCCCACCTTTCTTCCTTGGGTAAGTCGGAGCTTCGGGTAGTCCTTTAAAACTGATTTCACTTGGCGTGCCAGGTCACTCCATTTCTATGTATAGTGCATTTGGTTTAGACTTTTTCGTGAACAGAGAAATACTCCACACAATATATATATACATAAAAAAAAAAAGAAACTCGACCAGGAACCAAAACACTGCAAATAGTTATAGCGAATGTTCATAGCTTATAGTTTGTACCTTTTCATCAACACAACGAAAATGAACAGAGAGGCAGAACTTGTTGTTCTCAACCATGGCTCCAGGAGTTGATTTGGTCTTCTCAACCAATTGCTGGTACACCTGAAATTTTGCACACCCAAAAGAAATTAAAAAAAAAAAAAGTGATCTTTAGCATTGTGGAAACAAAACCATTTGGCTCTCGAGACGAACCTCATCAATCATGGGAAGAAAATCGCTGGCAGGTTGAAAAAGAATTGCCTCAGCTTTGCTATCCTACGGACCACAACAATAAATGCAAAAGTATGAAATTTCATAAAAGTTGAAAATGTTAGGTGTTAAGAATGTTTGCACTGTAATAAATAAGGTATAAGGTATACGTACGCCACAGCTAACTACTCACTTTGTTGTATTTGGAGCTTCTTGTTGGCCCTTTAATATCCATGCCATGGCTTCCTGCATAATATAGCTCTGCCAACTGAACAAAATTGTATACCTGTTGTTTCCAAAGTTACCCAATATTAGTTCAAAACATTAAAGGAAAAGGAAAGGGGAGAAGAGGAAGTACATAATAAGAGCACGAAAATTTACTCTAACCAACTAACTTCTCGAATAACATTGTACCTTGTCTTTGCATCTTCCGGTCACTATGGCAGTAGGAAAACACCTAGCAAGTTTCCTCACTGTTTTTCTCATCTGATACACACACACAGAGACGCACAAGAAACGGTTTTATAGATTTAGCAGACAGCATGTAGAATAAGTCCAAGGTTGGAAAACATGATAAAGAATGAAACTAACCGAATGAGACATGAAAGCACGGTCAGGATCTTCAACAATTGGGGAAAGTGTGCCATCGTAGTCCAGGAACATGACAATTTGTTTTCCCTTTGACGCATCAATAATTTGGTCAAACATGTCTAATGCCGACGGGTGGTGAAGCTGTTTGGTAATAATCATAAAAAACATATGTTACTATTAGCAAAGTCAGATCCAGTGTTGGAATCCGAACTTGGTAAATTAAAAAGTGTGTTGATTTTAGAGTGGTTCTCACAATCCAAGAGTTTTGCTCCTGAGAGAAAGAAGGTGTGGATTTAAGATGGGTGGGAGAGGAGGCTCTCATGGACTCAACCCATGCATTGATTCTTTGGTCTCCATTGATTTCAAGGTTCTTCAAAACCCTCCTCCTTGAAATAGAAATGTACCCTCCTGGTGCTGCTGGTGGCTTTTTTTGTGCAGGTGTTGGAAAAACTGTTAGGGAAACTCCAGATTTGGTGTCAGACACTACCACATTCTGCTGCGTCATTTTGACACAATAATCTCTCCAAAAAAAAACCAAACGCTTATGTTTTGAAAGGGTGTATCTGGTTTTGGCAATTGGTTAAGTATTAAAACCAAGTTTGAGAGACAGTAGCTTACGTTTGAGAGGTGGTAACTAACTAACTAACCAACTAACTTCAAGTGTGGTTGTGGTTTAATTATTGCGAGAAAGAAGAAAGAGTGAATGAAGAGAAAAAAGAGTGAGAAAAGGAGAGTGCATATGAGTGAGGTGAGGGAGGAGGCAGAGTCCCCTGCATTGAATTTATAGTTAAGAAAACAGAACATCCAAAACACTTTGGTGGGACCCACTTAGCGTTCCATAGGAACTGGGGCCCACAATTTTGCCAACCCGATATCCCTGTGGTCCCCACCCTACTCCAAACACCTCACCGTCTTTCCTCTTTACTACGTGTGTGTGTTTGACTATGGACAAATGGTTATTTATGTCAAGAAAAAAAAAAATTTATATATATTTAACTTATTGCAAGAACAATAATACATACTTGTGTTGTGTGCATATATACATACGTATATATACGTGTGATGCGATGTGATGTTTGAATGAACGCAAATATACACCTTCTTAGGCAATTCACCCAAAAACAAAAAAACTTTTCAACCGTGTTAAGGGATAAAACATGTTATCTTATTAATCGATTGGACAAATGTTTGATAATTATGCTAAACCGTGTTAAGTAATAGAATGTAACTACGGTACACTGTGAATCTCTGAAATATTTCTGAATTTTAGTTGTACTTAACGTAGAAAAAAAAAACTTAATGATTTTACTCTCTATATTTTAATAAAAATGCATATTTTAAACCGATCTGTGAAGCGTATTGTTTTTTTATAAATATAAGAGAAGTTAGGTCATGAGCCAGCTCGATTAATACTGACTAATGATGATGTGTTGAGTTGGGTTCTTGTATACAAGTACATTTTGGATTAACTAAGAAATCTAATTCGGGATTTGAATAACTTTTTAAATAATTTATTGTTAACAAATTCATGTGCGTTAACGTCTTGGTGCTTATATAAAAGATGTGAATATATCACAAGAAAAAAATGTATTGGTCAAATATATTCTTACAACGCACCCAATGAATGACATTTTTTTACAAAAAAAATACGCAAAATATTGAAATTGTGTAAAGTAACCCGATGAATGATTTTAGTATAATTATAATTATTGTAATAATTGTATTAATTATAATATACGATATAATTAAGTAGGCAATTATTAGTTGTTAATGACATTAGTTAATGCATTATTAATTGGATTTTTGTTGGGCCTTATAGGGCTTTCAGAATTACGTAGCCCTGTGTAGTTAAGAAATGGCCACAAAACGAACAGTGGAATGAAGAAAAGCAGGAACACAACAATAATTTCATCCTCTTTTAAACCAATGAAGGCTTCATTAGTCATATAAAAGGAAACAACCATCACTTTTGAAACTTGTACCTCTGCTTGTAAAAAAAAAAGAAAACGAAAGAGTTATTTTTTATCAAAACAAACCAAAGAAAAACCTTATTCAAAACTTTATCTGTTTCAAAGGTTCATGTCCATGTTAAATTTGAGTATGATCGTGCTCAAATTGATCCATCACATCTAAAATATAAGTTATTCATGTAAGGCACTTAATAAAATTTTCAATATAAAACTTTAAATTATTGAAATACTTTTAATGAATTAGTTTAGTAATTTTAAAATTTATACTTATTTTTTTGTGCTTATTTCCATAACTTATTTCAAAGGCAATATTTGATTATTTAATCTGACCAAGTCCAATCCCATTGTGATTCCTAATCCTTTCGTACTTTTTAATGTTTTTAAATAAATAAAAAACATAATTTATTGACAAAATTATGTTTTAATAACTTTTTATAAAATTAGTTAACTTAATCATTGACTCGTGAAAACTTATTTTAATTATCATATTTTATTTTGAAATTTTTTTAATAATTTATCATGAGATTTTATCACTTTTTTTAGTATGAATTTTAATGATAATATAAATTTCATGTATAAATATTTATTGAATTGTAAATTTTAATTGTGTACAAACACAGATTCTACATATATTGTAAAAATTATATGAAAGAATAACTTTGATATTCATATAATAATTCATTCAATAATTTATATTACATTTATCTGATGTGTCTATATATCTCTCAATCATATTATTATTTATTATATTTCAAGCTTTTCTACTTTACAATTTATTTTACACTGTACAACTTATTTTTCAAATAACATTTTTCACAAAAGAATACGAGGAATCACTCAGTAAATGGAATCATTAATCACTATAAATTTTGTGAAAATGGTTATTTTTCTACCATTAATGCTGGAACTGCACTAATTTTAAAGATTTTTTTTTTAAATGACATATGAATTATTCCTTTCGTGTATATATATATATATATATATATAT
>Ga0214545_1001838_pt1 | contig 40473 bp, 21 predicted proteins | sample CNSS4metaG_FD_160064 | JGI IMG/M metagenome (GOLD analysis project Ga0214545, IMG submission 160064) | Root nodule microbial communities from cowpea collected in UCLA plant growth center, Los Angeles, California, USA - CNSS4 | ecosystem: Host-associated > Plants > Roots > Nodule | place: USA... | reverse complement strand
TAATTGTTGATGAATAGTATGAGAAAAAAGAAAAAGAAGATAAATAAATAGTTTTATAAAAACTTGTAAAATTAACCGTTAATTTTTAAAAATTTAATAAATAATTAAATTGTAAAGGGTAAAATTGAAATTATGAAATGTGGACACAAAAGAGGGAATCCCCTTTATATATAGTTATAGATCCACTTTTGCTATTATTTTAAAAAATGTATATGATATGATATATCTTACGATTTATTGAAAATTTTATTTAACTAATCTTTTCTATTAAATATAAATGGAATTTTAAGATTATCTCAAGACATAACATCCTTATTGCGTCAGTTTTTGTTGTTATATTAACTTAGGATTGTTCTTATTTTATGTCGTCATTATTAATGTAAAAGACATTTTTAATATTGTAATATTAACATGTATAAATGTTAGATTTGTATAAATATTAATTATTATTATTATTATTCAAATAAAAATGTGCATTATAAAAATGAATATATATAAAATTGTTTTGACATTTTATTTATTATCACAGTAGCTGTTATTCATATCTTAATTAATCTATTATCTAAATATAATTTTTGAAGTTTTAATATTTCCATCTTTAATATAAAGCATTTTTGCTTTTAATTTATTTTTAAATTTTTTAAATTTGTTACTAAAATTTACTGGACAAATGAATTATAAGACTAATGAAAAATAATGAGAAATCCACTCCTGATGTGACTTCTTTCATCATGGTGTGTGATTTTTTAAGACTTTAGAAACACCATAGCTAGAAATGAAGATTAATCATAATTTTGGTGGCTTCTTGAGTTCTCTGCAAAAAAACTCAATGCAAGTTTGTTTCAAAACAAGCACAGGATGTCATGGCAAATTCAAATAATACATTGTTACTTTCAAATATTCTTCAAGCTGGTATTAGACCTCTTTTACAAAGAACTTGTCATAGCATCATAAGCTCAATTTTTAAACCATATAAGAATCCAGACATGAAGTAACATAGGTAATAAAATGATATCAGAATTTTCTAATACTTCATCAAGAATAATATCAACTTCATCTTCAAGAGCCTCAATTTCTTCGACAGCATAAGGGTCCATACATTAAGTAACAGAGATATAAAATGATAATATTCAAATAATTCACCAAGAACAACATCAGTGTGATCTTCAGCAGAAACAGGAGTACCGATGGTAGCATGTGTATCAACCAACTGTCAACTTAATTCAAAAGGATATATATATAATACAACAATCTTTCTATGGAATTCTTGTAGTTCTTAAAGTTAGAATACAATAAAATGATCACATTCTTCAAATAATTCACCAAGAATAGCAACAGAAATAAGAACACCTGACCAGCAAACGTATCAACTGTCATCTTAATATCAAAAGGATACGTAGTAATACAATAATCATTCTTTGATATCCTAACTTTATCTGAGAAGCATAGTGTGCGCAACTTTGTCCAGATGTGAAGAGTTAAAAATCACCATTTTGCCGTTTATGATGAAAACAGGCGTTGTTAATATTGTTGGCTTGAGCATCTTCAGAGTTCTTGTACTTTGGTGAAACGTGTGAACCATCCAAAAACTAAGAGTTGGAGACCACGAATTGTAACGAAGAAATTACTATTATTGCCAAATGAGGAGATGAGGAAATTGTCATCACCAAGATTGAAATCGATGGAGGTTGAGAAATGATGAGCAACAAAAGACGAAGAAAAAAAATTAAAACTTTAGCATCGCAGATGAAGAAGTCATTGAAGAGAACAGTTCTTGGTACTGTGTAAGGTATCAGAGAAGATTGAAAAACATCATCACAAAACTATATCATTACCCAACAAACAAAGGATACATATAAACACCGAAGAGAACAAGAGAAAACCGACTTAACACATCTAACAGAGCTCGTTGTGTTGCATCCTTACTCTGCATTGATGCACAAAGGAGAGAATACGTATGCAAAGAGGCATTAGTTTATTCTGAACCTTAATTCTTTGTTTTTTTAATTGAAGTTGAATGTAGAAAATGTATAAGTGCCCTATTACTTGAAAACAAAAACAAAAAAATATCGTACTATGTAAATAATCAATCCAACATTATCTTTAAACAGCTTTAGATTCAAAGTACATTTTGTGTCTCTTCAAACCCTATTCTAACATAATGCAAAAAGGAACACTTAGAATAGGTGATTCATTCTGCACCTCGGATGGTCTGTGTTACAAAATGAGAAAAAATAAGCATACGTTACAATACAAGTGATGTTATTTGTATTTCAATACAAGTGTTTCAAAAAAAAAATCTAGAACATCGGAAAAGTCTAATATGAATGTTACAGTAGATTTAGTAAAATCTAACATAATACTTATATTACCTCTGGTTGCATTCTTCAGAATACAATTAAATGGCATTTAAGAGTTGGTAATCGGAAACATGAACATCTAAAAAAGACACAAGCTAAATGTGAAAGCTAGGTTTACAAGACGTATAATGTTAACCAAAAAGGGAGCCAAAAAAAAAAACCCTTTCCAGGTGTGGTTGAAACAACAAAATACGAAACCGTTCTTACAGTCACGAATGAGCTAATGACCCAAAATTTATTCTTCCACCTCTTCCTCTTTGTCTGTTAAGGGAATATTTACTTCCATCCTGTAAATTGAATGGTAATAATCAATTTGAAGAATGATAATTGAATCAAGAGCCTAAAAAACATAATCAGCATGAGAACAGTACAGTAATAATCAATTTGAAGAATGGTAATAGAATCAAGAGCATAAAAAAGAGCACAGTACAGTAATAATCAATTTGAAGAATGATTGTTAAATCAAGAGCCTAAAAAACATAATCTGAATGGCATAGTACGCAAGAAATAATCTAACAATGTACTCAGCAAATGCAAGTATACAGTCCATTTCAAAGGGTCTGAAGTTTGGAATTTGCTAACCTTGCTTTCTCCAATTTTGTTATCACATCTTGCATAGCATATATTGTCATCTTTTTCACCTGTTACAAAAGCAGTAATCAAGGAGAAAGGTAACTTCAATTTACAGCACAAAGCTGTTGGCATGACAATTTAAATACTTTTGTTTGCTTGCCAAGTTTATTTCTTGATGCATTTGAATAAAATAATTATAGAACTAATCATATTTGCCAGGTATGTTTTTGGATCTGAGAAGTTATTAATATGAAAAGAAATAAATGGCAGAAACAAATCAACAAAAATAGTTTGACATACCTCCAATTTATCCTCAGCAGACCCATGGCTTATGGGAAGTGTACGAAATTCCTCTGTTAAACGAAAACACTCCCCAACATTTTCAGGAGAAACAAAATCCAATGCAACCTTAATACATGACTGCAAAAGAAAGACATATTATCATGCGTTTACAGAGAACATTTAAATAAAACTTATGAACCACAAAAAGCAACCAAACTTTGATGTATCAACAGTTTCACTTCCTTCACAGACTTGCTTGCTTTGCCAATCATGGACATGGGATTAATTTAAGGTAGTTAGTAAACACTAGAAATAATCAACGAAACAATGAAATAATTTTATTAATATCAATCACATCAATAACAGTCTCAACTCTCTTATTCGTAACAATTAATTTCTCTAAAATAAAGAAACAAAATATGTCAAAACAAATAGGAAAACTCTAAAGGTATTTCATCTCGATTCTCAATCAATATGAAGATATATTTGTATACCAATTAACTACTATTTACAACACTTCCACTAAAATTGGTAAATGAATGCCATTCATACCCTACTTGGCCAGAAGATCTTGAAATATGTCCAGAAACACACTCCGGTGAAAACGTAAATTATCTTATGTCCTAAAGGAACATGAGTTGTAACCACAAAATCTCTATATAGACTATCTTTGATTATGTGACTGTTAATTTCAAGATGTTTGATTATGACATGTTGTAATAGATTATGGACAATGATCATAGCTAACTTACTAAAACCTGCCTTGATGTTCATAGCAAAACAAAATTACCCTGTATGTTCATTTTACCTTCAGATTTCTGACTTGGTGAGGACAGCCAGCTGGAATGAAAACAGCATCTCCAAGCTTCTGAACGAATGTCCAGGGCTCAATTCCTACAAGAAGATACATAACTGTGAATTTGTAGAGGCACAATTCAGACTTCTACACCAAATCAAAATACGAAAATTGGGTTACTAACCATACTCTTCCTTAAGCTTCCTCTTATGCTCCACGGTCAAATAGAATGTCTGGTCATGGATGGGGTGAATAACCTTCATTACCGGAGGATATGACCCGTTCAAGAAAAAATAAAGTCTAATGAGTAAGTGCAGTAACCACAGGTGATGCATTATCAATATACAACAGGTATTGTCCGCCACATACTTTAAAATAATTATTCACAACCATCATTCACCAAATCCATAATTACATGTATATAATGAAAAATTTATTACAAGAAAATGAGGGAATGGGAGAATCCAACAAGGGTGAAATCCTCCAAATGTTACAAATATAAACACTAATTCTATTTGTTATGAACCAAGATTCACAAATGACTCAGGCTGAAAAATAATACCCAATATTGATTTACCTGCTCCAAAGGACGGCAATGGATATGCCTAAACTCTCTAAAATGCTTCCACAGATACTCCTGCAATTTAGGTACATCCTGCCTCCGAAAAATATCCCACAGAGCACCTTCTGAGCCATCCCCTGCAAACGACAAATCACTTTCTGGCATCGTTTTTACTTTGTCAACATTAGTTTCTCCATCGTGATCACTATGCAGCTCCCTCTTGTCTTGCTCAAAGTGCTTTTGTTTCAACTTCTCAATGGCACTAAGATGCCCGGGTTCCAATTTGACTTCAGCAATATGAGTCAACACATTTACCTAGAACAGTCAAATTATTAAAAGGGAAAAAAAATACTTTAATTTCACCATTAATTCGTATAGAATATACAGCAATTAAAACAAAACACAGACAAATACATTTGATGAGGAAACGTTAATGTACACATAATTTATAGCATATATATCTGATCCAAATGCACATATTATATGAATTTCTTTCAAATACAAAAATATACAGATTAACTATGGATGAAGACAAGGCACAGAGCAGAAAATTCATGATGTGAATTGAAACAACAATCTGCTTACTCTGCTCACAAGAACCCAACAAGATAAATAATGCATTATGAAATACAACAATGAATACAACCTACAAACTATGCACTTTCAAACATGAAACACTATTGGAAAAAAAAACACCCTTAAATCTTCAAATTATTTAGAATAAATCCTTGAAAATAACAGATCAGGAAGGAGAAAAGAAAATAGAACATACTGCATCGGACATATCACAGTGGAGCTTAGTCACTGAGTCACCACGTCCAAACTCCTCAGGAAATCCATAAGCAATATATGTCTTTGGCCCCATGTCTGGCTTTAGACACTCCTTAGGTAATTTAACAGCTAAGTTAAGACAGCCACCAAGAGGATCAGTATATTCCTTGAATGGTAAGGACGATATAAACTCAGCACAATGTCTAGGCAAGCGTTCCTCAAATAAATTAGAAGGTGGCCAGTCTTTTAACTTCAATATCCGAGGCCAATTAAGCCAATCCCCAAAAGCTTTCGTATACCCAATAAAGAATTGGTGGATGTTAATTTCTACCTGGATTTAACCAACAACTCATAAAAATGAAGAAATCAGCAGTGACAGATTATCACAAACGTCAAGTAAAAGCACTAAAGAATTGCAGAATTGGTAAAATAAAGCAGACGCCACTTACTCTAGTCTGATTACAAAATTTGAAAAGAGCAAGAAAATTAAAATGCACATTACACAACATCGACTAGATCCTGTGGCAAGGGAGCAGAAGCAGCAAATCATAATAACAAAACATGGTGCAAAGGCAACAGGAAAGGGTGGTTTGTTTGGAAAAGAAAATAAACATAGGGGCAGGGACTAAATTAAAGCAAGCAACAAGTATGTGATATATTAACTAAACTCTCAAAAATGAACTTTAAGTTACCACCCTAATGTGTGGTCTAATGACCCACACTCAACCTTGGACTGGCGTATCCTTATGACCCGGACAACAAAACATCAACAATCCGTTTCTTTTAGTGGAACTATCCACCAAAATATCGTAATTTTTAGGTATTTTAAAAAATATTTTTTGAACATTCAGCTCAGACAAGTTCTTGGAAGTCAGGAATTGACAATACTAAATGCACTGAAACTACACAAAACCAAGAAAAGGGTGAAGTTACCAAATTCAAGAAATTTAACATATATTTGCCATAATTAAATTAGCCTCTACCAACCATTTGAAGCATAGTGGCTCCAGGTAAAAACCAATATTAAACAATTTAAACGTAAAGCTTCATGGGAGTGAATAACAAATTTTGAGAAAAAAATCACTCTGGTGAACAAAGTTAAACAAACCTCGCAGAAATCTAAGCAATCAATTGCCTTTACATCTAAATGTTGTTCATGTTTGGTATTAGTCATCTGACGGAATGCACGCCACATGACAAGTGGTTCCCAGCTTAAACCAGATGTACAATCAATCACATGGCTAACAATGACAGGCTCTCCCTTTTCCCAATGCCACTGAAAATGCCCTAAATCCTCATCCTGTAGTTGTACAGCCTTAGGACAGTACAAATAGTTGTCACTAGAATCTGCACGGGAAGCAGCCTTCCTCATATCATAATTTGCGTTTCTATCAGGCCTTGAACACAAACAGATTTTGTCAGGGGTCCCATGCTTGAATGTTTGTGCCAGTCCATTTGCTTTACACAATAAATCAGTTATAAAATGTTGACCTAATACACTTCTCAGTTCAAGAAAACCATGGCTACATTTATCACTGGCTTTTGGACAAGGAATGCTACCATTACTTTCTGCATGCCATCCAGCTCTTGACCATTCACGAATTAGAGGCTTAGCAGCATCATTTAATTCAGTTTGGTTTACTGTTTCCTCTCCACCATGCAAGTACTCACGACCTCTGAATGAAAACTCCAACATAATTGGATCTGCACCCCCTACAAGCTGACCACTACGAAGTTCACGGCAACAGATGAGACAAAGATCAAAAGAGCATTCTGTACAGCTTCTATGGTAATCAAATATGGAGGTTTTGCAGTTGTCACTGCAAGAGAGTGTTAAGTTAATAAATAAAGATACAAGGATAACTGGAAAAAAGAAAATAAGATGAGAGAAAGATACCAACCAATATACACGTTCATCCTTACAATAATCCGCGTGCACTACTTTAAGCTCTGAGACTGAGATTCCTATAGTGCACATCCAAATAGCAAATTATATAATGCAAATATATGGAATTTGAACTAAACTCTGACTAGAACATAAGATGGAAGGCAAACTTAAAGCTTATCAATTATTATAAAATATAAAACAGATAATTATTTCTCGTTTGCAAGTCAGAATTTATTGCAAAGAGATGCGTGGCTTCATGACATACAAAAAAATTGGCTTAGTTGTGAGTATCATAATGTGTTGGGACAAATATGCAAGATCAAATATTGTCTTCTTCAGCATCAAATTCATTTGTTTGGTGAGAAACGTTGATTCACATATTAGTAACCAAAATCAACACTTGTAATGGAAAAATACCCTGTATCTTAGCTTCTGTCTCGTTCTCAATCATTTGTTCTTCATCCAACAATCTTAAATACGGAAGAAGTACTTGCAGCAAACACGTAGAGACCTCAACCTTCTCATTTTCATTGGTACTTGTTTTATTCTTCATTTCCTACAGAAAACGAAATGACAACATTTTAAATGCTGAACTCAGAAAATCACAAGACAGTTACCTGAAGGGGGAAGACCTAACTTTAATAAGTACATCGGATCGCAAGCATGCTTTGCAGTTGCAATTACCACGGCACACGGGACATGCCTCTGCAATGTAATCCTCTTTCAAATGAGGATACCTAAAGACACAGAAAACACTTCAAGGATTAACAGTTGGTCAAGTTGTCATCATTCAAAACCAAAACTACCAAATATTGCAATATCTAATCCAGGAATTGATCTGGGAATTGTTTCTAGCCATTAAAGACATTTCCTCGAAACATAGGAAAGGGAAGCATATTAGACATAGAGTATGTAACTTCTAGAAATTTCGCATAGAAAGCATTAACCACATGGATATAAAACTGGACATGTCATTTATACATGGGCTTGTCACTTTAAGTCTTTCAGATAATCTGTATAAATATTACAGCACAAAGAACATGTCAGTAACACTTACTTGGTAGCTGGCAATGCAGTGATGACGCAGAAATAAACCTCGTATTGATCTTACCCAACCAAACAAGGCATGCTATACAATATAATGACATTACAATTTAAATAGAAAGAAAAAAAAAATCAAAGTGAGAAGAAGTTATACCAATTTAGAATACAGGGTATGCAAAATCTTTTCCTCTTGCATTTTGAGCACCTCACAACCCTGCCTTTATCATTTCTCTGGCATTGATGGCACATTAAGGATTGTTCAACAGACTGTTTATTGACAAAACAGAAACACCATCTCAAATGTGAGCTAAATCACTTTCGTATGAAAAGCTAAACCCAAACAGATATACATACTTTTTATTGAATAAATAAATAATAAATCACTTCACCTTCTTATCCCTCTTACTCTTTTCCGGCTTCACAGCTTCTATTTTTACTTTACGAGTTCTAAGATTATGTTGTTTCCCATTGCCACTTCCACTTCCCGAAAGAACGACAGACATTTCAAACTCAGCATCCCCTTCCTTAACAACCTTTCTTTTCCTCCCAGGTCTCTTAACATGAACCCCACCATTACCTCCATCTCTCACGCCTTCTTGAAGAGAAGAAGAACCACCAACCCCATCCCTTTCACCGTGGCTAACATCTCCATCACCATTCTTCTCCAACAAACTGCCATCTGAAATCTTACTGTCCATGTCTTCATTTTCTTTTTTAATCCTTCTGCCGCGCTTCTTTTCCGCACCTTGAACAGAAGAACATCCTACCCTGCTATTTTCACCATTTTTCTCCAACAAATTTTCCCCCAACAACTTCATTTCCATCTCATACTTTTCCTGTTTACTCTTTCTGCCTCGCTTCTTTTTAACACCTTGAACCGAAGTAGAAACTTCAACCCCACCATTTTCACCACGGTTTTCGTCTCCAGCGCCGCCCTTCTCCAACGAACTCCCCTCTAACATCGTTTTCTCGCCCTCCTCCTTTTCACTTCTTCTGCCACCCTTTCCTTTCACACCTTCAGCAATAGAAGAAAACCTTACAGCCCCATCATCAATTGTTTCCGTAAAGTTTACTGCTTTACTCTGATCAGCTTCACACTCCCCATTGAAATCTAAAGATTGAGTATTTTGTTGAGTGGGGTTTGAATCTTCCGGAATGGTGACTGTATTATTACCTCGACGCCTTTTCCCTTTGCCCATGAAGTAAAAGGGTATCAATATTTTTTTTTTAGTGTATTGGCAAAATATAAATAACCAAGATCAAGAATCACTAATGACAGTGATAAAGATTGAACAAAAACGATTTGTGAACCCTAACTATTTTGACTCTCTGGATTCTATTTCAGTTCTGTTACACGCCCCAAAGGACCCGTGCCTAGATTATTATCTTCTTACATGGAAAAGATAAATAAAAAAGGCAAAATGGGAGGGAGAGTTTTCAAATCCCGCGCCAAGATTAAATTTTTAGGGAATGCTTTCCAAATTTAATCGACTAATTAGTCAAGAAAATTAATTTCAATGGATACGCATTTAGTGTAACAGTTGGTTGAAAGTGGGAAACAGCGTAAGCGTAAAAAATCACACTTTGATGGGTCAAAGAAAAAGTACCAAAAGAACAAAAGAATTGCGAAAATCGATGCTTCTGTGGGAGATGTCTCTTCGCTCTCAGAGCGAAACTTGAGTCCGTATTTGAAACTATTAAGTGTGCGAGGAAAGTGTCGATCAAAGAGTAATTCAAAACTGTGGGCTTCAACTTCAACCAATGGGTTGGTAAACCTCAAAGATCTTGTTGGATCATATATAAGTCATGAGAAATTACGATTTGTTTTTAAATATTCTGTTTTCTTAAGTAACCTGTCAATAATTACACGTGAAAATTGATAATAATTGATTAATTGAAATCTTACAAAGTTTCTTTTAAATTACTTTCACTGTTTTCGATTTTTAAAAATATTTTATTTTAAATATTTAAGTATTTAAAATTTGTCTTTTATATGTTATATGGAGTGGTGTTAAATGTTTTACTATTTTTTAATAAATGCAAATAATTTAATATTTATGATTTATTTATTTGTTTTCTATTTAAGAAGTGTATATATTTTAATATTATTTAGTTTTAATCTTTTTATCTAAAAATATAAATAATTTAATATTTTAATTATTTTAATTATTTTTTCTAATTAAGATTTTAAATTTAAAGAATAAATTTTATTAAAACCCTAAGTATTTAAATGGTTTCAATGCTACAAAATACAAGTAATTGTTTCTATTGTTTATGATCTAATTTTCTTTTTTAAGATTCCTTGATGACAAGGATATAATCAGAATAACATTTGAGATTTTTTCCAACCTTTACTCATCACTTAATATCTTCTTTTATAAGTCTAATATTTATAATTATCTTCAAAATCTAAAATTCAATATATTGTATAAGAAAACCATCAACGTGATATATTTTGTTTAATTGAAATCACTATGTTCATTCACAAACACGTATTATTGACATCTAATTCATTCATATATTCTCATTTACACGTACATTTTATCTCAGTTTGTTTTCAAATACTATAATCTGTTACATACGTAAAAAACATTAAATCTCAACTATTTATAAACAAATATGAAAAAGTTGACAATTTTGAATATTTAAAAGTATTGAATGGGTATTTTTTCCAAAAGTTCTTGAATTGGTTTATTTACTTGCCAAGCGAAAAATCTCTTGAAGATTATATATAAGCAATTCAACAATTTATCTCGATTTTTACTCTCTTATTAGCTAACAATATTACGTAATTTATCTTGATCTTTAAAAAATTGACTTACTCACTAAATAGAGCTATCAAAATTGGTTGTCTGGTCCGACTTGATCCGATTCACCACAGTTGGTCACTTAGTGAATCAATCCAATCCGTCTCATTTATTAGCAAACCGAAAAAATTCGAACCCGGTCCAACTCACCACGGGTAGGTGGGTTAAACGGATTGACTCATTAGTCCACTTAATTAAATAAAAATATAATTTTTTTTTCTTAAGTCATAAATTATATTTTAGATTAAAATTTAAATAAATATGAATACAATCTCAATATATTACAGAATAATGTTAAACTTCAATACAAGCCAAAATAAATAAATAAAAATACAATTACTGTCTAAGATCAAAGCATTATTGTGACTTATCCAACAATAATACTAGAAGAATGAAAAAAAAATCAAGTCGACAGTGAGTGAGGGGTGCAAATTTATCTACTTGTTGAGTTGCAATTGATGTTGGTCCTTAAGTTGAGATGCAACGTCAATTTCCTTATTTGTAGTTGAAGCTAGGTTTTCATTCCACAATTGTGTTTAGTTAAAAAAAAGTCCAACATTGCAAAACCCAACATAATGTGTGTCACCATACCGGTTGGTGGACCAATCCGGTCCACCACGGGTTTAACCCGGATTCTTGGTGGACTGGGTCAAAAATTGACCTGTACTGAAATTTGTAAAAAAAATTTAACCCAATTTAGCCTGAATCCGTAAGTCAACCCGGTTAACTACGGATTCGGGCTAAATTGGATTAAATTTTTTTTACAAATTTCAGTACAGGTCAATTTATACTTTTTATGTGGCTCACTTTGACGACTCTATCAATAAGTGAGAACAAATATCTCGGATCTACCAATTAATTTTATGTGGATATTTATACTTTTTTTTTCATGCAACAAATTATAAATTTAATTCAAAATGACTTAAAACAAAATCAATTTTACTTAATTAATGTATTTTGGTTTATCAATACTCAAACAAATTATAAAGACACAATACATATTAAATGAAATCTATATATTCACGATGCAGTAGTTATTAAACCTTAAAAATTAATCAACACAAACATATTTTTTCAAACCAAACAAGGTAACTAAGTTACCTCACATTTAAGCTGTCTAACATAGTATATTATTAAAAAACAAACTAATTTTTCTTACTCGAATTGGATTTATTCGCTTAAGTTAAATTTCAATAATTATAAAGGATATTTATCTTTTACATATAAAATTTAAATAAATTATCTCATATCAATCTCATACAAGCACATATTCATCTTAATCTCGAATGAGTCACATGCAAGTTTTATTATTCATTTAGATGTAAAACTTTCAAAATTTACATAATTAAAAGAAAAAAATTCAACTTACTTGAATAAAATTTATTATCAAATATGATTGTTCCACTTAATGTCAGGTCGAGATCTCTATAATGCATTGCTGTGTTAAATAAAATACAAAATTATAAAATCTTACAGAGAAATAAAAAATAATCAAAGAAATAATAATATTTATTAAAATAAATCTCAAATGTTACATTTTAATAATAAAATTTTTAATTCCCATTTATAATAGACATTTTTATTTATTTATTTTAAATTCCTACATTACTCACCTTTTTCGTTTATTTGTTCTGAAAGAACAATGAAGATTTCGATTATAAATTATCAATTTTTTTTGGGAATAGAAGCTCAAATTCCGAAAAAATAATGATATTTTGACTATTAAATTCTGACAATTTTTTCTTATAATATGAGGTGTCATTTTCTAAGTGGTTTTGAAATATTAAGAATGAGAAAATAAAAAAGTGAAAAATCACTTAGAAGATGTCACATAAAATTGTAAGAAAAAGTTGTCAAAATTTAATAGTAAAAAAAATCATTTTCCATTCTGAAAAATAAAAGCAAGAAGATGATAATTTGAATTAACACCTAAAAACACTTGAAGAAAATTGCTTGAATAGATATTTTAAAGGGGGGTTTATTCGGTTAATTTAGTCTTTGTATTGTATCATATATATACACTATAAAAAATCTTATATTTCAATCACCATCTCTCTATGAGAGAATTTCATGATCTTAGGTTTTAATTTTTTAACCTAACATAAAATAAATATATATATATAATTTATATTTTAATAACTTTTTATTCAGTTTTTGAAAGAAAAATATACTTTAAAGATTAAAATATTTTAAAGTGTAAGCGCGATAGGGTCGCGTGATAGTGTCTATGTGTATACATTCTGTAGATATAAATGATAATATATTAATAGGTGATAATAGTGTAATATTATCAAGTCAATATATAAAATAAATTTATATTATTAAAAATAAAGTAAAATGAATAGAGAAATTAATTGTTGATGAATAAAAAAACAATATTATAGAAAATAAATAAAAATAACCATTAATTTTTAAAAAATTAATAAATAATTATATTATAAAAGATAAAATTGATATTATGAAATATGAACACAAAAGAGAAGATTCTTTATATTTCTTATATATTTTTACAGATATCTCAAATTTCATATTAGTCTAATTTAATAAGACATCATGCAAAATTCATATTTTTAACTCATGCAAAATTATCTAGAAGTGTTTGAATGTGAAGCCTTTTCATTGGTTAGAAGTGAAAAGAAAAATGCATAAACGATTTAATTTCATGTATTTTTACAGAGAAATAAATCATAAACTACTGCGATGAAAAAAAAAAAAACCTTCACCATATACCTATGTTATTTCCTCGGAATTAATAAGGAGGACGGTCTTTTTCATTTTATTTTTTAATTTATTTACTTAGCAATGTACGTTTAAGAATAATAGAGGATCCGAGGAAAGTGCGTGCGCGTGTGTGTGATGGAATCGAAGGAAGAAACCGCCGGCGCCGGCGAGGCGAGCCTGGAGGGGCTGCCGTCGGCACTGGTGGCGACCGTCATGACGAAGCTGGACATCGCCTCCATCTGCTCTCTCGCCTCCACCTCCTCCGCCTTCCGCTCCTGCGGCCGCCACATCCTCTCCTTCCTCCCCTCCTTCAACCTCCTCGTACCCTTCTCTCTCCTAACCTTCTTCTTTCTTATTTTTTGTTCCCAATTTCCCAAACTCATTCTCCTCTTTCTTCCAGGACACTGCTCCCTCCGGCGACATGCTCAGACCCTTGTTGCCGCCCAATCCCTACCTCACCACTCTCAAGCTCGATTGTTCCCGCCTCGACGACTCCGCCATCGCCTTCCTCCTCAAACCCTCCCTCCAAGACCTCTCTCTCCACAATTGCGCCGATTTCAGTGGCAGACTCTTGTCTGAGATCGGCAACCGCTGCAAAGATCTAAGGTTTCATCTTTCTCATGTCATGTCCCACATCGCTCGCTTTATACTATTCACTCATCTTTTCCCCCCCTTCAGGTCTCTCTACCTTGGCTCCGTCGCCGAGAAAAGAGGGAGGGCCATTCATATTTCCGATCTGGAGGAGTTGCTGAGCGGTTGCTCCCACTTGGAAGTAAGGCATGCCATTTAAAGTTGAAACCTTTAATTGGGGAAATAATTATACGATGCAGTTCCTTAGATGTTGTCTGATACAACCTTTTATTACATGATTACCGACAACAATTTATGTTGCAAAAATCTCTGGATTTGGGAAACTTGTCTGCTATATTGAATAACAATCTATTCTGCGGCATCTCTCATTTAGTTGGGTCTTAAAATTGTTCATAACTCAATCTTTGTAGTTGTCAATATTGCTGCGTGCTCGTTGATGGTTGGTTTAGTTGGGTCTAAAATGTAGTGTGGTTGTTTTGGTAGGCACTGATTCTGATGTTTGATGTCTCTCTCTTTCTCCGGCACAACTTTGCTCGAGTCTGGGCTTCTGCTTCTGAGAAACTTTCTTCTCTTGAGATTGGCTACATTTCTTCAGTTACCGTCACTGAACTGCTGAGCCCAAATCTGGGATCCCATCTCCCCTCAAATCCTGTTCAACCGTCCATACTTCCGAGCATTCAGAAACTGTGTCTTAATGTAGACTATATAACTGATGCTATGATCGGCACAATATCCAAAGGTCTAGTCTTTTTGACGCATTTGGATCTTCAAGATGCACCATTGATTGAACCAAGAGTTACGTTTGACCTAACCAATGCTGGTCTTCAACAAATTAATCAACTTGGGAGACTGAAACATCTTTCGCTGGTTCGAAGCCAGGAGTTTCTCATTACGTACTTTCGAAGAGTGAATGATCTGGGATTGCTTCTAATGGCAGACAAGTGTGCAAACATGGAAAGCATATGCCTTGGTGGCTTTTGTCGAGTCACAGACACCGGTTTCAAAACCATCCTGCATTCTTGCACTCGCTTGTACAAGCTTAAGGTCACTCATGGCACTCATTTAACTGATCTAGTTTTTCATGATATTTCTGCAACATCCCTTACTTTGACACATGTTAGCTTAAGACGGTGCAATCTGTTAACAAACCATGCTGTTTTGAGTTTGGCATCGAACAAGGAACTCAAAATTCTTGACCTGAGAGATTGCAGAAGCCTGGGGGATGAAGCTCTATTGGCCATTGGCACTTTGCCTAGACTGAAAATTTTACTATTAGATGGTTCTGATATAACTGATGCAGGACTTCTGCACTTAAGAGCATCTGTTATTAGTTCATTGTATGCATTGTCTCTTCGCGGATGCAAGAGACTAACAGATAAATGTATCACAGCTCTATTTAATGGCTGCTGCGTGCTGGAATTGCGAGAACTGGATCTATCTAATCTTCCAAACCTCTCTGATAATGGAGTTCTGCTGCTTGCAAAAAGTAGGATTCCCTTCTTTGAGCTCCGAATGCGACAGTGCCCTCTAGTTGGTGACACTGCAGTGATGGCATTAGCTTCAATGCTGATTGACGAGGCCAAACATGGAAGCAGTTTGCGATTGTTGGATCTTTATAACTGTGGTGGCATTACAGCGCTTGCATTTCGGTGGTTGAAGAAACCGTATTTTCCAAGGCTCAAATGGTTGGGAGTGACAGGAAATGTTAACAGAGACATGGTAGATGCTTTAGCCAGAAGCAGACCTTTCTTACATGTGGCATGCCATGGCGAGGAGCTTGGGGCTGATCCCTACGATACTTCAGATGGGTTATACACACATGATTATGATGACGTGGATGAATTTGAGCAATGGCTTCTTGAAGCAGATATTGACAGTGACTTTGAAGACATGGGTGATGCTGAAAATAACGATGAAATGGTTGCGTGACTTGTTTTTATACTGTTGTCGTGTGTCTTTGTGCGATGATGACTCTGTATGTATATCTGTTTGTTGTAACCTTGTTCTCTAGCTAGATGTTATTTGTCACAGGTTTTAGTACCAAAGACTTTTGTTGTATGATTCATGTAACTGTGTATGGATAATGTTAGTCACAGGTTTTGATATTTTGTACTATTATTATTATTAGGATTAAATATGTTTTTGGTCCCTCAAGTTTGAGCGAAATTTGGGTTTAGTCCCTCATCAAAACTTTTGACCAATTTAGTCTTTTATCTTCCAAAATGCGTGAATTTAGTCCTTTTAACCAAATTTTGTTAAGTTTATCTGACATTTCAAGCGCATTTCATGATAGTATTTAAATTATTTATACTGTTTGACACATTTTTGCTTCAATGTTAACTTAAATACTATCATGAAATGCGCTTGAAACGTCAGATAAATTTAACAAAAATTGGTTAAAAGGACTAAATTCACACATTTTGAAAGATGAAGGACTAAATTGGTCAAAAGTTTTGATGAGGGACTAATTCCAAATTTCGCTGAAACTTGAGGGACCAAAAACATATTTAACCCTTATTATTATTACTTAGTATCACTCAATTATTCTATATAAGGCTTTTTCTTTTCCTGCACCTCCTTTATTATAAGGAAGCTTGTTCTGGAAATAATATTAAAAATCATATTTTAGAAATGTGTTCCAAAAGTTACTTTTTCAAAAAATGCAATACCCATTTTGAAAATTATAAAGTGCAATTAGAAATTATGGTGGTGCAGGACGTAAAAACCGTAAATAATCCCTATAACTCATTACAGGCCTATTAGATTTTTAAAAACAATCAAGCCCAAATCCATCACTGGTTCTAAATGATAGACTTAATTAAAGTTGAAGTAACCGACGACTTTTCGTATTTTTAATGTTTAATTTTTATTAAGTGCCTTTTCATTTGGTTTTTGGTTAATGATAGTACGTGATCATTATTTTTGTTTTCACGTTTTCAAATTGTTAAAAAATTCGTTTATTTTTTTTCTCTTCAATTTTTTCAAAACCATCGGCTAAAAATAAAGTTAAACCGTGAGTCGAAGAAGATTGGTGGGAAAACAAAATGAATTAATCAATAAGTTAAAAACTAAAAGATAAAAATATTGATTATTTTATCCACTTAACAACAAAATTAAACAATATAATAATTAAATGAAAATAAAAAATATTTTAAATAAATTCTTTAAATGAAAACTCTACTAGATTTATAGATTATTAACTTAGTGATGTTAGGAAAGTGTAAGTCTAAGTCTCACATTAGCTAAAAATAAGAAAATAGAGTACTATACAAGGATAAAGACTCATAAACCTATTGTCTCGACGTTTTGGGTTGAGAGTGTTGTCAATATCTTATGTGATCGGGCTCAAGTCTTATTGGTGTTGTATCTTCCTAGTAAAACTCCCTCTTTATATCTAAGATGCCAAATTTATACCTTATTTTAGTTGGGATAGTGATTGTTTTTTTAGGGTCCTATAATTTCTCCATATTGCTTTCAACTTTTATTTGGGTTTTGAAAGTCACGGATTTAAACTAGTTTTCCGTCATCATTCATCAAAAAATGCTATCAGTGTTTCTTTCTTTCCAACAAGAAACAACCTATCAAAAAGTTCTTCAATAATGTGTCTGTGAGTCACCGTTGACAAATGTTATCAACAAAATACTAATCCATTTTAGCCTAACTCTTCAATACCTGAATAATACCAATAATTGTTATGAACACAAGTCTAAATTCTAGGGTAAAGTTCTTTCTTATAACACATTAAACACAAGGGTTGATTTAGGACAACATTGGACCAACATGTCTTTTTCTTGTTCAGAAAGGTTGAAAATCAACCATTCGTCTTTTCCAAAACTTTCACTCTTCATTTCAAAATATCTATGGTTCATCTCAAAATTGTAAATTTTTGTTTTATAGACCAATCTTCTACAATTAAAATTGATTTAAAGTTTCTTTTAATAAATATGAAGAAATAGGAATTGACATGACATGACATGATTCTCGTTGTCAAGTAGAACATACATTGCATCTCAGAAATTATGGGAAATAACAAAAAGAAAATTCTTAAATTGTCAAAAAATACAATTAATTAAAAAAAAACCTTGTTGCAAGATAATTTGTTGACATTTCAATGATGATGAATTGTTACATACATGTTTTATTATTGCTGTTGTTAATTTTGAAGTGAGAGTAGAGTTTTGTTCCAAGGAATATCCTGATTTGTGGAGTTATAATATAAGGGTGAATAGGACTGAATTTGTACAAATTCATTAATAAAATAAAATAAAATAATTTATAGTTGAAGTGGGTTAAATTTTTAAATTTTTTTTATTGGGTCTAATGCCCATTCATACTTGATCTTATTGAATCGTCAGAGATACACATTTTAAAATAACTTTTTTTTATTTGTAACTTTTAAAATTTTTTGTTACATTTTTTTTATAAGTAGATTATATAATTGTGGTAAATAAAACAAAAAAAAAAGTAGCTACAAATTCAGCTTGAGTAAAATAAAATAATAAATAACCAAGTTGTCTAGCAACAGTTTTTTTTTTATATAAAAACTAAATTGATTGGGTTAAGCTAGAGAGAGATTTGATATAGGTAACCTGCCACCTAATTTTAGAATTGTAAAAACGGATAATTCAGTCTGATCCACTTTAACTTATCACGGGTTGATTATTTAGTGAGTCAATTTAACTCAGCTTACTTATTAGTGAGTCAAAAAAATTCAAACTTGATCTGACTCGTCAAGGATTGGTGGGTTAATAGAGTTAGCTCGTGGATTCATTTAATTAACAAAAATACATTTATTTTTTTTCAGTCAAAACTAAATTATAATTCTAATTAAAATTTAAATAAACTTTAATACAATCTAAATACAAACCAAAATCACAAAAATACAAATGATTTATGTGTTGACTAAAAAAACAATCTGACATAATCCAAATGCAAAGTCCAACTTAATAAAAAATACTTGTATGATCCTTTATTTGCGGGTTGGCTCACCAACCCGACTCACCACGTTGAACCCGGGTGAGCCGTGTCAAAAATTAACCCGTATAAAAATTTGTAAAAATATTTCAACCCAACCCGGTCTAAACCCGTAGTGAGCCAGGTTGACTCGCGGGTTTCAACCCATTTTCACATCTATGCCTAATTTGTAGGAAATTTGGTTAATTAAAGTTTTGTTAAATTTGACCAATCATAAAAAATCCAATTGGACTAATTTGGGTCATATTTCATCAAATTGAGTATTTTACTGTTAAACCCAACCAACATTAGATTAATTATGCCTGTAAACTTTAGAGTTTTTTAATTTTAATTAGTATTGTATCAAAATTCATAGTTATGTCTAAGATTTTATTTAGAAAATTTAATTAGTGTTAAGGCTTGTAACCCTCTTATACACTCTTATATTATTATTTTTTTTCTTGTTGGTTTATAAAAAACATTCTAGCTCGTTTCTTTAGTTTTAAATTTTTTAAGATAAAAATTAGTTTTTTCTTGACTTATAACAACTTGTTCATGTAATTAGAAAATATCTCGAGTACGGCTAGCACGTGTATGGTGTGGTTTTTTATTTCTTTCTTGGGTTCAATAGAAATTTGGTTTTTATACTTCAACCTTTTTATTTGTTTTGATTTTTGTGATTTTTTAATTTAATTGAGTTCATAAATATTAAAACAAAATGTGAATTCAACGATCTTATTTCAATTCTTATAATTCAATTGAAAGTTTCTTTCTCAAACCTCTCACTCTCACACACAACACATTTGAAGCTTGAGCTGACATGTATGCACCGAAATACACTGATTTTTCTTTATAAGTTAATAATAATTATTTTATATTTTTTATCTGTACCGTACGGAATAAAATAATTAAATATACTGTTTATTATATTCGAGATATGTTATAATTTTAAGGGTTAAGTATGTTTTTAGTTTCTGAACTTGATTTAAAATTGGAATTCGTCTGTGGTTAAAACTTTGATAAATTTTGGTCTCTAAACTTTAAAAATGAATGAATATAGTCTTTTTAATCCAATTTTTTTAATTTTTTTTTAGGTTTCGAACGCATTTCTCAGTAAATATTGAGTCGAGAATGTGTCAAACGGCGTAAACAACTCCAATATTTACTGAGAAATGTGTTCAAAACCTAAAAAATAGTTAACAAAATTGAGTTAAAAGGACTATATTCATTTATTTTTAAAGTTTAGGGACCAAAATTTATCAAAGTTTCGACCAGGGACGAAGTCCAAATTTGAACCAAAGTTCAAGAACTAAAAAATACTTAACCCTAATTTGGATTATCTTTGTTTTAGAATTCAATTGTATGTAAAATATACTTAACCCTAAAGTTAAAAAACATGTATAAAAAAAATTTAAACATTTAGAATTCAATTGTATGTAAAATACATAAATTATTTTTTCTTTTAATATCACTTCTTTGTATTGTCTTTGTTTTTTAATGATGATGCATTATATCTAGTGGCGGGTATTTAAAAATTATTTTGGGTGTTAAAATAAATTAATTTTTTTAATATGTGAAATATATTAAATAGGGTTAATATATTTTTTGTTTCTTAATTTATATGAAATTAAAATTTAATTTTGTTCCAAAATTTGATTAAATTTGATTTTTAAATTTAAAAATTAATAAATATAATTTTATTACCTCAATTATTTAACTAACTCTTCTTTACATGTCAAATAACATTTTAAATTGATGTTTAAACTCTTTACACCATCTAACATTTTTTTCAACTCACGTATCTATAAATGATATTGTCTAACACGTTAAATAAATTTACTATCATTAAATTAAAATAACAATATTTTTTTTTTAAATTTAAATATTAAAAAATATTAAAGTTTTAATTTACCTATATGTTTATGAATTCTAAACCTAATTAACCTAAACTAAATTAACTTTTTCAACTATTGATACAAATTACAATATCGAACTTAGTGTTTGAAAATGTATTCCGCTAATTGAAATTGATAACCGAGATCGAAAATTAAAAATAAGACTAAAATATTAAAGCTACTTATCCTCTTAAATAAAATGTCGAAGATGGAAAAGATCATAAAAGAAACTAAAATTGTTGATTCATTTAACTTTGTAAAAATAATTATTATGATTGTGAACAGGGGCAGAACAACTTGGTGACAGGGGAGTCATGGCTCTCCCAACTTCTTTTTTTAAATTTTTTTATATATATTTATATATTTTTTAAAATTATATTTATATATTACTTATATTAAGTTTATATTATGAAAAATAATAATAAAAAATAAAATAAAAAAATTTAATGGAGACACTAATTTATAAAAAAAATTAAGGTTAATATTTTATTATGATTTATTTATGTTAGATTTATGAATCTTTTTAGGATGTTTTTTTTCAAATTAATATAAACCCTAATTATGATTTTAGGGATTCTTTTATGAAATTTGTATGAATCCTAATTATATTTTTTCCCAAATTATTATAACCCTTAATTATAAAATTTAGGGATTTTGTGTTTTTCGTTGTCTATGGTAAATTTTTTTTTAAGTTTTGAATTTATACCGTGTTGATTATTTAATTAAAGTGGTATGAGTTTTATTATGTTTTGCATAATGATAATTGTGATTTGTGAACATAAATTTTATTTTTTCTAAATAGACAAGAGGTGATAAATTTATATTAGAAAGATTATGATAAGAAGTAAAAAAATTGATTCTTTTTTAAAGAGGAAGGTTTGTGATAAAGATAAAAAAAGATACACTTACGTCAACTAAACTTGGAGAAATTTCATGAGAACCAAAATTTCAAAACAATAAAAAATAAATTTCTAAAGTTTTTAGAATTACATAAATTTAAAAATTCATTCATATTATATATATATATATATATATATATATATATATATATATATATATATATAACAAATTTAATTTGGTACCCTACGTGTGCAAGTTCCGTCACTGATTGTGAATATAAATCATAACATTATATTATTGTAATCGTGAAGGTTTATCTCGTATATTTATGTTTTATGTTGTTGTGCATAAACTTTTTCCATAAATATAAACAAAGACAGATATAGAGTATATCCACAAAATCAAGTTGATTTGGACATTACATATTACCAAAAATTGAAATAAATAATTTGAATAAAGAAGACAAAAGAACATTTTTTTCCCTAATCTCTGTATTTGGCTGTTCTCATTTTTATTTTATAGATTTAAGAATTTTTGGTTGAGTTTTGTTTCTTTTTTTAAACATTTCTTATTATTTTTATTGATACGACAAAGTGATAACTATTTTGTTTATTTCAGCTTATTAATTAATCAACCTATTTATTCTATCTTCAACCTCTCCCACTTCTTCTGTATAGATTAAATTATTCTTAGAAGGGGAAATAAAAAATAAAAAATAACAAAAATATAAAAGTATTAATTTTGCCATCTATAATATTAAACAATAATTAAAATATAAATATAAATAGCTAAAATACTCAACAAAGTATTTTTTTTATTAAAAATTTCACTTTTTGTAAAATATTTAAAATTAAATTACATTTATATTTTATCTTATTCATATTTTTTGTTATTTTTTCTTTTTCCAACTCAACAATGCACCAAGTCAATAAAACATGATACGATACTTTTGAGGTTGTATCTAGGGTTTGGTTATCTTCCTCTCATTTATTATTTTTGGATGATAAGTTATTATATTTTTTAAGTTTTAAATTATAATATCCGAATCTTTTTATTTACGCTCCATCATCTGAATCGAGTCTGCATACTTTAATTTCCTAAATAAACTAATATTCTCTTTTGACCAACGTGATCTTCCCACCCATTGTCCAGGTAGTAACGTTTTTATTTCGTATTTTTTTAAGACGACGAATATGAAGATTGAAAAAAAAAGTCTCACCCTTATAAATAAATTTAAATGTGTTTTTAATTTCAGTATAATTAGAAAACTTTAATGTAGATTCTCTTATTCGTATAAAATTTGAAATTATTTTTTTCATAAAAAGTATGAATTATAATTTCTTTTGGAGAAAATTATTTTTCTTTACTTTTTATTTCTTAAAAAACTTTAAATCACTTGTTTAATCTCTATTACTTGTTTTTAAATGGATAAAAAACATCTATTTGATAAATTTTGTTAAGTGTATTATGTTGACGTTATATCATAATATTATTGTGCACAACTTAAACTACCATTTGACATTTTGTTTGACCCGTGAATAATTAATTAATGTCATTTAATATTATAAAAAAAATAGTGATTTGAATACAGTTGTATGTCACATTAATTATCTCACGAGGAAAATAAAATGAATCGCATATTAACTGAAAAACACTCTTAATGAAAAAATAATTATCAAAAACTCTCTCGTTAATAAAATTACTGTAGGCATATTGGTTTGTATTGAATGCTAACTCATCGGATTTTTTTTTAATTAACGTGTAAATAAAATTTTTATTCATTAAACTATATTTTTAGAGTATTTTTAAAAATTTAAATTAGATGTATCATTTTTTTTAAAGAAAAATATTAACATATTAATATTTTTTTAAAGTCAAGAGAACCAAAAGATGTAATAAAAACTTATGTTATTTTGACTTTTGAATATATAGATTCGGATAAAGGGGGAAACCTTAAAGTAATGGTAGTTGCACTGTCAACCTCATCCAAAACCAAAACGTCCCTTCCTCTTCTGAAGGGTCACCTTTCCTTTTTTCATTTTTTAATTAACTATAATATTTTTTTATTTAAACTTTAATAGTTTTAGTCTTGACTTTAAAAAAAAAAACGATTTTTGGTCTAGTTTTTATTTTTTTATATTTTAAATATTCAATAATTTTTTTAGTGATAATTCAAAAGAACATGGTGTGTACATGATTCGATCATATTGATATATAATAAAAGTAATGTTAAAATTGGAGAGTTGATTTAAAATAATGTTTTCTTAACACTAAAGTTGTATAAGAGATATATATATATATATATATATATATATATATATATATATATATATATATATATATTATATCATATCAAGCACGGTATATGTGGTATATTTAAAATATTTTTTACCGCCTCACTATCTTATATTTCAATAGAATTTATTCTTTACTTTGTCAAACGATAACCTTATTCTCAAATTAACTATATAAACTATCGAAAATAGTGATTAATAGAAGATAATTCACATATGTCATGTCAATTACTTTCAAGATAAAGTGACATAAAAACTTATTTTTAAACTTAAGAATATCATAAATATTATTTTAAAGCTTTTTATGTTTATACTAGACAGAAAAAACTCCTAAGATAAAAAAAGAAAACGAATTAATTGTATTATACCTTTATCAATTGAATCAATCAATGTAAAAATGATAGTAAAACGGTATTTCAATATGTACTCATTATTATGTTAGTGGATGTATCTTTATGGATATATAATAATAAAATAAAAATTCCTCTTATATGTTGTCAATTTGTTTTATAAAGATTTCTAAAAGTAAGAGGTATACATTGATTTGATTTTATGGGAGAGAGAAATTGAAAGATTATTTTTTACCAGATAAAATCAATTTAATATATATATATAAATTTAATTTTACAAATTGATTTTGTAGAATTGAGTTAAGTTTAAAATTTATTTATTAATAACAAGTTTGGGTGAAGAGTGATTATATTGACTTATAATGTCTTTAATATTTATATTGTATTTTGACTTTTTAAAATTAGTTAAATTAAGACACATATACTTTTTATGATCTCTAAGGTTATATTCAACATCTACTCATATTATTATGAACTTTGATATTTCAAGTTATATTGATACTCTCATTAATCATTTACCACCGGAAAATCTATTAAAAATAGAAAGTTATGTTGACATCTACATCAATTATTTATTATCACATAAAAATTTATTAAAAAGAAAAAATAAATTTTATTATAAAAGAATATAAATAAATAAATAAACGAAAGTAAAATATTAAACCATTGTTTTTATAAATGAAAGCTAAAGCTAAAATAATCTTTATGTATTTCAGTTAAGAATTTACACACCAAATAGGTTTACTAGTTTTCAGGTTTAATAGTTGGTTATTTTGTGGAAGGAGTTTGGTTTATCCCATGTTTTTTTTATGATATAGAAAATATTAAAGTAATTTATATCTTTTACACGGATTACATTTTAATATATAATATTCTTGATCTTTGATATTTTATAATTTGGCTAACCTTAGAAGTGAGTTTTATATAGTTTGTATACTTTGTTGTGTATAGAGTTGTCAAAATGGCAGCGCGATCCGATCCGGCTTGATTCATTACAAGTTGATCATCAAGTGAGTCAATCCAACTAGCGAGCTAAACAAATTTGAATCTGATCTGGTCTACCACGGGTTGGCTCACGAGTTCACTTAATTAAAAAAAATACAATTATTTATTTATTTATTCAGTCAAAACTAATTTACAATTCTAATTAAAATCTGAATAAACTTTAATACAATTCAAATACAAACCAAAATCAAAAAAATACAAATTATCTATATGTTGGCTAAAAGAAAACCTGATATGACCCAAATGCATAGTCCAACTTAATAAAAAACACTTGTGTGACCCTTTATTTGTGTGTTGGTGAGCCAATCCGGCTCACCACGGATTCAACCCGGGTGAGTCGGGTCAAAAATCAACCCATATAAACAAATTTTAACCCAACCCGGCCCGAACCCATGGTGAACCGGGTTGCCTCGTGAGTTTCAACTCATTTTGATAACTCTAGTTGTGTAATTATAATCCCACTTAAAGCTATTAAAGATCTCACCACTTAATGACTAATTGTAACTTGTAACTAAAATTGTGGCAATCCAAAAGTCACCTAAAAACATTCAACTATGCATCTCTTTGTCTCCCAAGAGTTTATGACTAAATTGCAATTAAATCATTATTACAACTTCAAATAAAACTAAATTAGAGTCCATTAAATTGATTAAACAAAAACATAATTTGGTCAATCAATTTTATAAAAAATTGAGACATTATTTAAACAAACTAATAACTTTAAAAAATACTACCAAAAAATTGTGCATTAATTCGTATACATTTGGACCACGACTCATATCATAGAGCTCAATAATAATAACTATATAAAAAATATACTCTCAGCACTATTAATTTATTTCACAAGAGTGTTTTTTTATGATATAGAAAACATTAAAATAATTTATATTTTTGACACGGATTATAATTTAATATATGCGGAGAATATGATATTCTCGATCTCGATATTTTATAATTTGTCTAACATTAGAAGTGAGTTTTATAGCTTCTATACTTTGTGGTTGTGTAATGATAGATGAAATTTTGACCTACTTTTGTAAAAATCTTGTCATACTATACTAATTAGGAACATTAGGATACAAATAGTAATAAATAAATTAAAATTATATTTATGCTATGCAAATATAGAATAAATACAAATTTTAGAATAAATTTATTGAATAATATAACACATTATAATACGAGTAAGTATGATCAAATAATGATCAAATAAGAAATTAATGATACAAGACACATAATTATAAATATAAATACTAATTTTAGCTTACAAATCATTAGTTCAAAAGAGTATTTGATTATAGAAAAAGACAGATGTAAATAAAATAAAAAAAAACACATCCTAAATGTTTTAATTTAAGGTTTTCAAGCTCATTTCCTAAGGTTTAAAATCTTTTTAATCATAACACTTTCAAACTTAGAAAAAAACGAGACAGTTATGAATGGAAATTTGACTATATCATTTATCTTAAGACAATATTTGATGGAAGATTACGAAACAAATATGATTTTTTAATTGCAAAGAGTTTGAATCCGAAACTAATAAAAAAAAATAGTAGATATGTCAAAACAAATCATTTAATGGTTGTAATACAAATAAAAAAAATTGAGTTTCTGAATCGTACTATGGTATAATTCAGGGATATTCTTGCATGTGAAAACACTTTCTTAGTCCTAGAATAATTATTTTCCAGAATAATTATTTTCCACGCTGGCAAATGATGGTTCCTTGAATGTGAATATCATGTGTGCCGGTGTGAGTGGCGTGGGTAAACCTCGTGTTTTCGCAGCATCTGTGACTTCGGGTTTCCTCATCCCACGTGACTAATTCTCGTTACCCTAATTAATTTCAACTTCCAAACTTCCACATTACTATAACCTAAGAACGTGAGACCCACCATTTTTTTAACGTTTATAATCAATAAGATAATTTTCTTTAAGTTGATTGGCGTAATCCTCGCTAATCAAGGGTCAACTTGTTCCTTCCATTTTAGGAACAAGAACGATCCTCAAACAGTTTCCGAAAATGACCAAATTCATCGTCTTTTTTTTTTCTCCTCATGCCAGTGAAAGATAGTGAAAAGAATGTTTCGTGTAGTTGTTTCTTCATTTTATATGACCAACAACACAGTTTCATATTCAAATTACTTGTTGTGTCTCTGTCATGAATGTAAAAAATCGAAGTGGTGTTATTATTTTATGTTACACACACCATCCACGTATGTGATGCTTACGAATTACATTGAAGAGGGTGTGACAACACACGCATATGTGATCAAAATAAAATTATATAATACATTTAAAAATCCTCATTCAAATCATAGTTATCACCACTAAAAAAGGAAGAAAAAAATATATATGCACACCACATTATAGGCATTTGCCAAATTTGGTCCCTACCAACAAGGAAAACAAATCCAACTATATACTCAGGTTTTTTAATGGCACATACATACACAACACAAATTTTGCTCTAAGTTTTTTAATCTTCATGCAGCACCACCCTCCCATATTTTGCAGTGTCCCATCATGGGTAATGAGTTTGAATCTAAAGATCTAATCATGTTCACATTTGTCATCATATTTACAATAGTTCAATATATTAAAATGGTGTATATATCGAGATCTAATCTAGCTTTTGGTGAAGTATAATTTGTGGAGAAGGGTAGTATTGAGTTTTCTCAAGAGGGGCTTATGCTTATCCAAATGAGTAAGCACCCACAATGCGCCACTTCATTCTCTCTCACTTTGTAGTGTTCCAACCAATATTTTATCAGGTTATATTTCCGTTTTTAACTTCTGATAACAATGCGTGGAGTTGGAGAACATTCGTTGAGAACACGAACACAAACACAAACAGGTGGTGCTCATCAAATTCAAATTGAAATCGCAGTTTCAGCCTCCAGAGCGACTGCTCCAAAACATGTATACGCTACTTTTTTTTTTTTTTTTACAAAATATATCATTTTTCAAATATGGTAATATATTATAATTAAGTGAAAATACTAAAATCATGGTATAAGATTTTTTATTAAGCGTATATATTTTTATATAATTTATATTGATAAGTTAAAAAAGTACTTTTTTATGAAGTTAAAAGAACTCATGTATATGTGGTTGGTGTGCGAAAAAAAAAGCTCTGATTCCCTATCCTGGAAGCTGTTCACCATTCCACCATCACGGCCACATACAACTTAAACACACATGCATCTTACACTTACACATCACAATCACACAATAACAGAAGATTTTAAGGGAATAGAAAAAAACGAAAGGGGAAGACCCATTAATTGTAAGTACAAGCTAACAATACACATGTAACATGTTTATCCATACAAAAAAAACAAAAATAGATAATATTGGTAGGTTGGAGATGGGAAAAAGAAGAAAGAGAAAGGTACTTGAATTATTATTATTATTCTTATTTGTTTTACTATTATAATTAATTATAATCAATTATAATAATTAGAATTAATTACGATAACAATAACAAAAAGAATGAACACTTAATTTTTACTATGGATTATTTTGAAATTCTGCGTATCCGTTCCAATTTGCATAATCCATAATCCATAATCCATATTCCGCATACGTGTGTAGTGGATTATAACAAACCCAGGTGAGGTCCGCATAGTCTATCCCTCGCAATAAAAGCACCACTGTGTGCGCGTTGTTTCATGTGAAACACCCAATCGCATCGCCCTTTACGTCGTTCCATGGCCATGATGGTGACGGAGGGCAACGACAGCTGCGGCAGCGGAGTGCAGCACCATACGACGTCGTCCACCTCCTCGCCGGCGCAAACTCGTCAGCAGCGCCACAAGGTCGAGGTCTACAATGAGATTCTTCGCCGCTTGAAAGATTCCGGCCACGAAGAGGCTATGCAACCTGGCTTCAACGATCAGCTTTGGGCTCACTTCAATCGCCTTCCCACACGGTCCTCTCCTTGCATTCTCTCTTCTCTTCTAAAAATACTCGCTGCAAACTACGTTAATTATTCTTCTACCATTCCCATACGTGTTTCATTTTTATCTCTATGTATAAATCTCGTTTTCTTTTCTTCGTCGTTTTGTTGGAGTTTTATTTTATTTACTTTTTTATGAGTCTGTTTACGTGAGGTTTTGGCGGTGGATTGATTTTGTTTGAAGCGTGAACTTGCGTAGTAGAATTAACCTTCCCTGCTTGTCCTGAATCCGTACGCACGGGAGACACTCGATTTTAGTGAATGTTTGTTGTGATTGTGTTTTGTTTGGTGTCATGTGTTGGATTAGGTCTGCGATTTTTGTCGTTGGAGATAGATTTGAGGTTATTCTGTAATGCAGGTACGCGCTGGATGTGAATGTGGAAAGGGCGGCTGATGTTCTTATGCACAAGAGATTATTGCAGTTGGCGCATGATCCTGCTAATAGGCCTTCAATTGAAGTTAGATTAGTTCAGGTGACATGATCCGTACTCATTATGGGCGACACTGCTGTATTCTTCATGCTGTTAGCTCATTTTTTTTCAGTTTTCGCTTTTTAGTGCTTTCACGTGGTGCAGCATTGTTGTTGGCTGTGCCTTGTCGACTTCTTAATTGTCATTTCCGAGTGGATCTTTTTGTTCCTGCAGAGGATAACTATATGAAATGTTCATGTTGCAATTAGGCTTGCATGTTATTATCTATATGCTAATACATTACTAAATGCGTCTGCAGTCTGTAGGTGTTGTTGGACTTCCTGCATGTGAACGATTTTATTTTTTTGTGAAACATTTCCGAGTCATTAAAAAAGTCTTCTATCTGTCTGGAGTCAGGAGGGAGCCATTTTGGTCAAATACAACGGCAAACAAATACACGCACTGCCAGCAATGCAACATACTTAACACAATTCAGTCTCTTGCTGAACTAGAATCAAAGGAAATTGTTTTGATTTTATAGGATTACTCCATAGTTCTTTCAGGATCTCCACCGAATCATCCTGGAATAATTTAAATGTATCTAAGATTAAGAAAGGTTAATTTGCGTCTCTACTAAAATATGTGGTCTGAAGCTGGTTTGATTGCGCGTAGTGATGAGTAGGGGAACCTTTAAGAAAAAAAGGATGATTACAAATGTTAGTTTAATTGTGAAATTGTGGTCAGTACCTGAAATAGCATTTGCTTCTAATTTGTGCATATGGTTCGTGGCACAATTTACAGTTGTATGATCTATGATGGTCGAGGACTCTAAACTCAACATTGCTTGATTTTTCTAATTACATTATTCATCGAAGAATTAAAGTACCTCGTGAATTTGAACTTGTTTGTCTTCATGTAGCATTGTGGATGTTTCATTTGAGCCACTCTCTGCATACCAACATGATTAATATTGTAAAAATCTATTAGGTTATTGTATGATTAGAATGTCGAGGAATATTTTTTATCAGCAAATCAACCTTGATTTGTTTGGTTGATTTGTCCCTTGCAGTCAAAATTCATTTATCATGCCTATATTTTGTAATGATTAAGTTCTTTCCTGCTGGATTGAAGTTGTTTTGAATTTTAATTTTAATTTTTTGGGTGTTGTGATTCATGTCCTTTACCTCAGTCCGTGTTGGTCATATTATTTTGGTATTGGAATCTTCGTGCAGGTTCATCCCATATCTGATGGAAACTCAGCAGACGCTTCTGAATTGGATGATCCTGGGATAGAATCTGGTCAAAGTTCTTCAAAGTACTCGAGCAGACAGAGGTATTATTTTCTCACTTCTTATATATTTCACGAATTTCTAGTTACTTATTGGGTGCCATTATCACAAAGGACGGAAACGGGTCTGCATAAAGCAATACTGATTTAGTTAACCAGGGTTGATGCTTGCATTCTTCAATTCTAATTTTTCTTCTTCTTTTCAACGTTCTAGTATACATCCACCTCCTGCTTTTGGTTCTTCTCCTAATCTTGAAGCATTGGCTCTTGAAGCAAATAGTTCTGAAGACATAGAGGAGGAACAATCTGTACATGCCAATTTTCAATATTCACGGTGAAACTTCTGCTGCAAGCTGCACTCAATAATTTAGAAACTAGGCATGGAAAATTTCTTTGAATGATGACGTAGAGTCTAAATTACATATGCTTTTCTATTTATATGGCTGTGGATATGAACATGTAACCCAGCTGGTCTGTGATACTTGTAGCTTTCATATGTATATGCTTTTTAATATTGTTATGATTTTTTGGCTTTCTTGAGGTCGAGGTGTGATGATAATATTATTTGTATTTCCTTTGGTTAATCCTGTAAAAGACATATGCCTATCTGAACTTGTAGGATGTGTGGTGCCTTTATAACAATTAAATGGTTTATGCAGTTTTTTGTCAAATGTTCTAATATAATTTTGATGTTTACTTTGAATTATTAAGCATTTGTGTTCTAAAAATGCAGACCCATGCATGAAATCACCATCTCAACAGATGACAAGCCAAAGCTTCTTAGCCAGGTATTTGATATCTTTCTGATAACCATATGTAGAAAATATATTTGATGTTGTATTATGGAACAATAGAATGATGTATTACAGTATAACAATGAATCATTCATAAATGCATAAGAATAAATTAAATCCCCAATTGTAGTAACTACATATTTGATTTCTGCTAATAAATATTTCAATACTTTAACCAATATTAAATTTTCTTATCTAACTATCTCTCTCAAGTTGGAACATATGTCATATGAATCAAGCTTGTTACCAATGTCATCAAAACAATAGTTTTTAAGGGATTCAACATGCTCTAACCAATTAGTTATTAGAGTCGTCAAAGTTATTTTTTTATTTCCCCTAAAAGCACATTCTCTCTTACAAAGTGGCGATCTATTTGTACATGTCTAGTCTCTTCTTGGAAGACTAAATTTGGTGCCATTTGAACGGCAACATTTTTGCCATAGATACGTGTCGTTTATTGGATATCCTCAAATTTTAGATGTCGGAAAAGTTGCTTAAACAGTGTAATCTGGCATGTAGTCGCTGCCACAACAAAATATTCAGCTTGGCATTGGATCTAGCAACTATGTTATGCTTCTTACTTCTCCGTGATGTCATATTTACTCCAATAAGAACATAATAGCTGAAGTGGATCCCTTATTTGCTGATAATCCTACCAAGTTAGTGTAATAGTAACAAATGATTTTGGTATTGTCCTTTTCCTGACTAAGCACAGTCCCATCCGGGTAAATTTTAATGTATTAAAACATACTTATGAAGATCCTAATGGCTATCATAGGGGCACTAAAAAATTGACTTACCACTGTAGCTACAAATATGATGTTCGCTCTGGTAGTAAGAGAGTTGAGTTCCCACACAAGACACCGGTATCTTGGATTTTTCAACAGTTCCCCATAACCTAAAAGAAGCACGAGATTGAATCCGTAGGAGTATTATTAGGATGACAATCAAGTATATCAGTCTTAGTCAAAATATGTGTTATATAGTTTTGTTGGGTAATGGAAATAGTAGAGGAGAATTGGGCAAAGTCAATTCCTTGGAAGTATTTGAGTGGTCTGAACCCTTATATCTATAGAAACGTGGAAATGGGAAATTTAGGTGCAGGTAATGTTGGGTACACGGGCTGGCCCATCCATTTAAGCATACATTCGCCGCGGTCCGTTGTGACATCAGTCAACTTGTTTAGTTCACTTCTTAAATGGACTTAAACTTTCAAGAGATTACACTTGCATTCAAAACCCATGGGCAATAATAGTCAAATATTTGGAGGGTGGACAACAAGGTTGCATCAAGAACCATGAAGGACGAAAAGGGTCAAGTCTCAAAATGTTGATGCCATTCAAGTTGAGTCCAAATATGTAAGAACAAATTGAATCCCTAATTTGTAGTTGCTGCTAAATACCCAATCTTTAGTAATAGATTTGTCATATTTATAATAAAAATATAATAATTAGTACTACCTTATTCTTAAATTGGTAACTGGATAAATTAGCATTGCTTAGCATTTGACTCGAATCGAACAGGCATTTAAGATAGCTTAGAAACAATCAATCACCCCACTTAGATAATCTCGAATTGGACTAACTTTGAATCCCACGTGGTAACTGAAATGTCTTGCTCCTTGTGCAGTTAACTGCTTTGCTTGCTGAGATTGGACTTAACATCCAAGAAGCACACGCCTTTTCCACAACTGATGGTTACTCATTAGATGTATTTGTTGTTGAAGGATGGCCCTATGAGGTATGCTGATAATCATTTGCTATAAGTTTGTTTTGATGGATACATATTGTTAAGAAAAGGGAGAAGGTTATTTCAAAGTTTGATGTCATTTAACACCATATCTATTTTTAAAAACATAGTTCTAATTCATATGAACTATGTTGTAGCAACTGTATTTGAGTTCACAAGCACCAGTTCATAACCACAAAGCCTAACTGATTATTTTCTCTGGAAGGCTTTATTTTTTACTTCTCAAGCATTATGGAATACCTTGTTATGTTACTTTTTTTTTCCATCACTTCCATTCTCTTTTTTAATGTTTATTATTGTTAGAGGTTCAGCTTATCAAGCACGGCTTGACTATTTGGCATTTAAACAGGAAACAGAAAAGCTTAAAGCAGCTTTGGAAAGAGAAGTCTTGAAGAAGATTGAGGTAAATTGGACCCTATACTGTGTTTCTAAATGTCAGTTAGAGTCAATTTGACCGATATTCGATAAGTGCACTCTAATTTGAACAATGCTCTCAGAGACAGGTGAGGTCCAGTCCGCAATCTGTATCTTCTGTTGATGAGCCTGATCAAGCAAAGATGAAAAGCGAACTGGATCATTTGACAATACCAAATGATGGGACAGATGTTTGGGAAATAAATCCTAAACATTTGAAATATGGAACTCAAATTGCATCTGGGTCATATGGTGAACTGTGAGTACATAGCTGCTGAGAAATATGCATTTCTTTTATTACTTCCTGTCAGATGTTCTCACTGATTGCATATATCAATTCACTTTTTAATTATCTGGTTATTTTTAATTCAATCAGATTTAAAGGTGTATACTGTAGCCAGGAAGTAGCGATCAAAGTTCTCAAGCCTGAGCATGTAAACTCAGAACTGCAGAAAGAGTTTGCCCAAGAAGTCTATATCATGAGGTTTGTTTTAATAAATTTGTGTTGTGAGCATCTGAAGTATATCTACCTGTGAGACTGGATTTCAGAATTTGATTTCGAAAATTATTTAACTGTTGACCATGTCAAAAGTCTGCTCATCAAGATTGTACAACTTTATAGTAGGAATTAAGGTGAATTTGTGACTAAAACTTTCAATTTTGGTAGAGTGCATAGTTATCAATCTCTGGTAGAGATCATGTACGGGCTTGCACTATGGTGGGAATGGATGACCTCTATTTTAAACGTTACTATAACACTAAATAGTATATACACTCCACATAAAATATTAAAAACGAATTAATACGCACAATTAAAGAAATTCTTGATAAATAATAAGTACACACATCACAATCATCGTCAGTCAAGGATCAATGAACGTAGTAGTGATATTAACAAGTGAAATTTGATGGTGAAATTAATAGAAAAGGAACATACCAAGTTAGACATAAATTTACAGAATGTGAACTGGGTATGGTGAGAAGGAATAGATGTCAAAACAGAGGTAATATTTTGCGGAATATTTTAGCCAAACAACCATGGTTGTGCTTCCTAAAGCAGTTATTGGGGGCCCAATGGATCTTATTAAAAACTGTTCAGCTATTTGACTCCAGTAGCAGTGCAGCTCTGGTCCTCTACGCTACTGTGTTATATTGACTAGTACTAAGAGGGAGTAAGAAATACAAAACTGTACATGCTATGATTCTTGTTAACTAAGAAATAAAGCGCATTGAGTTGAAACCTTTTATTCTTGTGAAAATATGGGCGTTTTATTTATACTAAGAAAATGAAATCAATACTATAAATAGAGGAGATTTCATATCCTTTAATAATAAAGTTCTGAAACTAGAATAAATAATAATGGTCCTAATAATAAATATATAATCTTGATATTACTAATTATGAATTTTCGCTACTTATTTATAAAGATCTGTGATCATAACAATTCTATTGTCCTTCACATAATGATATTTGGAACAATGTTATGTGCTCCTTTGGAGTATACTAGTTTTTCCCATTGTTGATTGGGATTCAACATCCCCCGTCTTTAGATGTGAAGTTGAGCTTCATAGCAGTTGTCACCAATTTATCAACTCAGAGGGCCCAAATCCTTTCACATTTAGTGTCAACTTCCTTGTGGAATTTCTGCCTGCGATCTTCATTTCTATACGACAATCTGAACCTGATTTTTTGTAGGGTTGTAAATTTTCTCCTCATATATTCTGTATAAAATAGTCGTAGTTAATGTAAACAAAGGGAATTGACTAATGAATGATATTAGATTGACTTTAAGTATCTCCTGAATGTGGACTTTCTTGAAATTAGTTATGGTAATGCACATTTTAGTCACAAACAGTTTACAGATGCACTTTAACAGTTACTTTCCTATCTAACTTGATACTAGTATATGCAAAGTTTTAATTTAGTTGGCTTATAGGCAATTGAATTTTTTTTGGTCTTTTGGTACGGTAAAAGAATACAAAAAGCAAATTAGTTATAGTTTTATCTCATTGTTTAAGAAAATATTATGCATCTACCATATTTAACTCGCTAATGGAACTTGCAGAAAGGTTCGACACAAGAATGTTGTACAATTCATAGGAGCATGTACCAAGCCCCCACGTTTATGCATAGTGACAGGTGAAATTCAATGAATTACTTTTTGTTGAAGAGTAATGAAATATATGTGGTCTTAAAAATGGTTGAAGTGGAATGAATTACTTTCTCGTAATGGTTGTATCCTTTTCAATTTTCAGAATTTATGTCAGGTGGAAGTGTGTATGACTACCTACATAAGCAGAAGGGCTTTTTTAAATTTCCTACCCTACTTAAAGTCGCAATTGATATTTCTAAAGGGATGAACTACTTGCACCAACATAACATAATCCATAGAGACCTGAAGGCTGCCAACCTTTTGATGGACGAAAATTGTGTATGATGTTTCCTTTATTTATATGCAATGCTTCTTCTGCTATGCGCCCACGCCCCACCCCACCCACACACACAGACACACGCACGGTATATACCACAAATATGGGTGAATAAACGGGGCATACTGAACTGAAAGTATTGCATTTGTTCCATTACAGGTTGTAAAGGTTGCTGATTTTGGTGTTGCTAGAGTTAAAGCTCAGTCTGGCGTTATGACAGCAGAAACTGGAACATATAGATGGATGGCTCCCGAGGTACCTGATCTTCTAATGTTACCATCATCAAGTTATTCAAATAGTTTCATTATATTGATCAGCCTTTTAACACCCATGGTGTGTTTATCTGTTACAGTGTGACGTGTCTTTACTTTTTTAACTTGTTTTTTCGACCTAAATAAATGTTAAATAGTGTTCATCTTATATTGATGAATTTTTTGCGTACCCGTCGTTGTGGAAATTTATAACAAATTTGAAGGTTTCATGAATCTCAAGCTCTGAATGTCAGTACTAGGTCACTAAAATTTGCTGTTTAGTAGTTTTCCTTTCTTAAATATTTTCTGGTGCCTAAATTAGATGGGAGATATAACTATGAGTATATTTTCTTATCATGATTTCTCTGTATTGAAGGTTATAGAACACAAGCCGTATGATCACAAGGCTGATGTATTTAGTTTTGGAATTGTTTTATGGGAGTTGCTCACTGGAAAGGTATTTCTTATTTGCAACACCTTAAGATTCTTAAAGTATTTGTTTTCCTCAAGTAAATTATTGGGTTTTTTTGCCAGCTTCCATACGAATATTTAACCCCCCTACAGGCAGCTATAGGAGTGGTTCAAAAGGTAATCTTTTTTCTCTTAAACTTGAGTTTTAGGATAAGCTACCGATTAATGTCTTGTCGCATCTGGAAATTTAAGATAGCGGTTTACATGATTAAATGGAAATATGTGTGTTGAGTAGGTAGTGATTCTTTGTTACTATAACTGTAAATAAATTTCAGGGTTTGCGACCCACCATCCCCAAGAACACTCATCCAAAATTTGTTGAACTTCTTGAGAGATCCTGGCAGCAAGATCCAACACTGAGACCCGATTTCTCTGAAATTATCGACATCCTGCAGCAGTTAGCGAAGGAGGTATAAAAATATTTCTTAATGTTAATGAGTCATTTTTTAAGGTGCAAATTATTTCGTATGATCAGGGTGGAAAGTTGGGGTGTTCGATCATTTTGACTTTGGTTCCTAATAGATAGAAACTGGTCCTCAGGTTGTCCCTCATTCTTAAACCCAACAGTCATTTTGGTTCCTGTGTTAACTACACAACAGTAATTATGCTAACAGAAATGCAAGAAACATGGAAACATTGCTGCTCCATGTTTTTGGTCAGAAAATTGTTTGCCTCTTCATTTTCCTCATCATTGTTTCGTTGGTGTTTTGATATGATCACCATTGATAGTGGGAATAATCATCAGAAGGGTGGCAATGATGGCGATTGTTGGAGGGATTGGTGGTGCTAACAGGAGAGTGGAGGATTGAACTTGAGGAGGACAAAGGACTTTGTGGTCGGACCTTGAGTGAGATAAAGGAGAGACCCAAGAACGAGTGGGTTGTTTCTTGTTCTTCTCATGTACCTGCTAGAAACACCGGGGAGTTGTGCAAGTGCAAAAAGTCGAGGCTGGAAGAAACAGAGGAAGACAAATTGTAGTGGATGGAAAAGTTTGTGAGGAGGTTCTGAAGAAAAGGAGGATTGCAGCGGGCAGTTGTGCTAGCAGAACGACGGGATGTTCATTTTTTATGAAGGGCAAACACGTCTCGTGTTTGAACTATAGCAGTGTCAAACGGTTTCCCACGTTGACGCCACTCTACACATTTCAAACGTTATAAAAAGTATAGATAGTGTCTTTTTACAAAAGTTAATGGGTGCAGCACTTTTTTGAAAAGTATAGATAGTGTGGGTTTTAGTCCTGTCAAAGGGAGAAGAGAGATGGTAATAAAGTAATTGAAGGGAGTTTTTAAGAGAGATTCTGTGGTAAATAATGCCTTTAAAGACGTACTAATATTTTTTTTTAAGAAAAAAAAACTTTTAGCAAAGTCTGTTTAAAATAGAATATAAAATATTAAAATTAACTAGTCACTTTATTTCGAGTAAACGAATCATAGTAAAGTTGTCGGAAAGCCATTCCATCTGTTGTTGGAGCTTAAGAAGTTTGTGGGCCGAAAGAGCCCTTGGTCCGTGAGGGCATGAGACACCTTAGGCGTGGAGGGTATATGAGAGCGTAAAAGGAAGAAGGGGCTAATGCTGAGATGGCATTAGTAGTGGAGAAGTTGTTAATCTTGGTGAGAGCATGTTGTTATTATTTAGTCTCATGAGGAAGAGGGGAATAAACATTGTTTTATATATATATATATATATATATATATATATATATATAGATTAGAGTATCGCATAAATTTGATGATGACATAGATAACATTTTGTTTATTTGTGGAGCAGGTTGGAGATGGAGAAGAGCGGCACAAGGAAAAATCTGGAGGACTTCTGTCAGTTCTGAGAAGAGGACATCACTAAAAAATTATTTGAATATGGATGATGTTCTTAACATGGTCATAGGTAGGATCAATCACAAGGGCCATTTCCCATTTATTTTTAAATTCTCATGTACAGTTATCTTCACATTATCTAATTGCTTTCATGATAGATTTGTCACGATTTCAGCATTTTTATAATATGATTAATTGCACATTTCTTCCAGTTTTATGACACGATATTTATTTATATCTGTAAATAAAAGCTGTTGATGGTATATATCAAATTAAAATCGTAACATCAACCGTCTTTATCCCATCAAAAAAATTATGTAAAGTATTATTTTTTTACATTTTTTAAATCTTCATCAGTTGATTCTTCAATTATTGCATATGAGACATGTTTATGAAGCCGTTTGTTCGCTAATCGAACTGATTGAACGGATTATTGTAGTAAACCTCTGGAGAGGTGTGAGATAATGTAGTTAGTAAACTATGTTGCAGCTATGGCTGAGCTCGGTGAAAAGGGAATGTATTTTGAAGACGTAGTTGAAGAAGAGGATGATGCGCGAGAGATATTGAATTACTTACTGCATGAAAAGAGGCAATTAAAGTGTACCTGCATTTGCCACATAAGTGAAATGAAACAAGAGCTTGCAGGTTTGCTTAAAGCTTAAAGCATTCATAATTTACATTAATGCTTAAGAATCGAAATTAGTTGTAGGTTCTGGAGGGGCAATGTATAATAATAATAATAATAATTAAAGTTTATTCAATCCAATTATATAATAAAGCCAGATTAACACAAATTTGTTTCCTTTCACACAGCACCGAATTTGTTGGATCTGTAAAGAGAGAAAACGCGTTAAAGTATTGTGAATAATGACAATATAGACATGTGAAGGAGTGGAAACAAGTGTAGATAGATAAAACATTTGCTAATTCTAGACATGTCAAAGTGAGCCAACCCGGCTCACACGGGTTGGCTCACCACGAGCCGGGTTCAAAATGAGTGAACCCAACCCGGCTCATTTTCTGGTGAGCCAGAAATTTTGTAACCCGGCTCAACCCACCACGGGTTGGTGGGTTAAGTGGGTTGGCTCACCAACCCACCTAAAAAAATTATTTATTTATCTTTTTTTATTATTCAAATATTTAAATAAATTTTTAAGTA
>Ga0214545_1001837_pt1 | contig 40479 bp, 10 predicted proteins | sample CNSS4metaG_FD_160064 | JGI IMG/M metagenome (GOLD analysis project Ga0214545, IMG submission 160064) | Root nodule microbial communities from cowpea collected in UCLA plant growth center, Los Angeles, California, USA - CNSS4 | ecosystem: Host-associated > Plants > Roots > Nodule | place: USA... | reverse complement strand
AACATTTTGATGTTGTTTATGGGAGAACCTACTGGAGAACCTATGTATTAAGATGTATAAATATTTTGATTTTGGTGTATTGAAGTATGAGGCTTATTTCAAGTATTATTTCCTAAGCACTTTCAAACTATAAAATTTATATTATTATTGCGTATTATAATCATATGTAATTAGTGCAATTCGGTTCAAAATAATGTAATTCAGTTCAAAAACAGTGCAATTCAGTTCAAAAATAGTGCAATTCAGTTCAAAATCAATGCAATTCAGTTCAAAAATAGTACAATTCGATTCAAAAATATTGAAGTTTATTCAAAATCAGTGCAATTCGATTCAAAAACGGTTCAAAAATAGTGTAGTTAAGTTAAAAATTAGTGCAGTTCAATTCAAGAATAGTGCAGTTCAGTAAAAAATAGTGCAGTTCGGTTCTGATATAGTGCAGTTCATAAAACAGTTCAGTACAGTTCATATTATAGTGCAGTGCAGTTCAGTCCAGTTTATTTTTCAGAAAAACAGTTCAGTTCAGTTCGTCTGAACTGTTTTTCAGTTCAGTGCAGTTCATACGAACTATTTTTTAGTTCAGTGCAGTTTTTGGTAGTTCAGTACAATACAGTTATTTTTCCCCAGCCCTAGATAATAAACTAAATGTTAGACCTTCTAGATTTTGTTTCCTATATTGTTGAACCAGATCATCATTTGGGTTTTCCTACTTCCATTCTAGATTTGCATAATGAAACCTTCAAGGTGTCTCGTTTTAATCAAATTGATTGTGAGAATCTACCCCTGCATCAAAGTAGAAACACTTTAAACTAAATAGTCTTTGAGGAAGGTTAGTGCATGCATGTATCTGCAAAAGGAAACATTTTCCTATGTGTTCTTAGGAAACTAGGAGCTTAAGATGGTTAGGTTTGTTGCATAAGAGGTATTGTGTATTTTGAAACTCATTTTTGTCATGATCTTTTTCTTAAAAATTTCTTAGAGAGTTGAAGGATGAAAATGTATTTAAAATGTTCTTAATCTTAACTTCTAAATGATATAAGATTATTGAGTGTATCAAAACAAATTTCTTAATCAAGATTTAAGGGGAATGAAAGTTCATCTTCGCAATCACTTTTTCACATTGCATGTTAAGGGAATGAAGGTTTTAATTATTTTTAGAAAACATGAGGTTTGTCTTTGGAACCTCATTCTTACATATAGTGTCAATGTTTTGACCTCAAGTCCATTGAAAAGTGTTGTTATAATCAATCATTGTATTTGAAGTATTGTCAGTTTTGAAATTTATAACTCTATTTTTGTCTTAAAAAACGCATTGAAGGGTTAAAAATTGAAAAATATATTTAAAGTTTTCTCGGTCCTAACTTATATGCAATGTGATATTTTAAGGATACTCATGCTCATAATTTATTTTACCCTTACTAACTTAATCTTCTCTCAACAAACTTGATATTCAATTCTCGAAGTCACAATACCTACTTTTTTCACCATGAAATGCTCCCTTTCCTAAGGGATTACAAGATCAATACTATGCAAAATTTTGGATGAAAGCAATGTGACCTATTAAGAAATATGAGAAGAAAATAAAATAAAAATGTGAATTTTGTGAAGAAAAGAGAAGAAGATAGAGATGGAAATTTTGTATGCATAGAATGACATTAATTAAGTGTCTGAGAAAATTAAGAATCTGGAAGTGGTGGGTCATCTTAATACCTAAAAGTTTGGCCAACTTGCAAAAATAGAATCACATCCTTTCAAAATTCAGTAAGGCTATGCATGGATAGCTGGAGATGAGCTACTTGCCCTTGCAACTACAGTAGGATCCACGTGATTTCATAGAATCTTACAAAACAAAGGACACTATCTTCAACTAGCTACGAAAACAACAACATTAGATTAATTAATATGCCATCTGAAATTAATTATAATAATCTCCCAAGATATTCATCTCATATTTTAATACACGCATGTGATGCATTATTTTATAATTCCATAGGTTTAACAATTTGGAACACCATGTAATGGAAACTTCCTTTTAAGTAAGACAAAGTTGCCCTAAAGATTCACTGCCACTCATCACAGCTTAGCCTTTTGATTTGGGAATGATCTAACTTGGTTTCCCTTTCAGTGCGTGCGGCTTTCTAAGAATCAAGCTCACGACAACTTTTAAGGATTCCAAATGAAACTAGAGTTAGCTACAAAAATAATTTCATAAACAAAGTAATCTAATGTTATTAACTCATCATTGCTTTGTTCATGAATTAAGTGGCTTCATATCAGATACAATATTCCTTCTTCTCTCTTTGAAAATGGTTACAATGTTTAGAAGACGGGTTAGTGGCCATGACATCACATAATATTGATCATTGTGTAATACAAGTTATTGATGTAAGGAAAATATTTCTTTAACAACTAAATTTTTGACAATTTTCTCTTATGATATAAAGTGATATTTTTTAAGTGATTTTCCATTTCTCTATTTTTTCATTAATATATTTCAAAATCACTTAAAAAATGTCAAAATATCATTGTCCTTGTGGTAATGCAATGATTTGAAAATCAATTTAGAAAATTTATTTATTTGAGATCAAAATTGAAAACCATGAAAAATACCTAACTTTGATATAAGGTCTGTAAATTGCACTAAATAAAAAAAAATCATTCTAAAGATAATCTAACAATTCAACAGAAGACATCAGGTTATTATACAGTATGTTAAGCATTTGCCAAGTAACAAAAGAAACACCCAAATTTAATAGGTTAATCTTAAGATTCTTGCTTTATATTTAATACAATTTTACAAAGTTTTTGGCTGTAAAAGAAGAATTTATCTAAAGAAACTATTTTCATCTAATTTAAATTACCATGTTAAATTATAATATATAAATTGTAGAAAACAAAAACAAAGAGATGGAAGATAAGAACCAAAGAACAGAGATATATGAAGAAGTGTACTTGAGCATGAATCAAATGTTATAAGAGGTATGTTATATATATACATAAAAATAATCCTATTAAAACATGAACCTTTACTAATATAAATAAGTGTAAATTTCATATTATTAAGTTAATTTGATAAAGTTGAATTATATTTAAATTTACTTTTTAATATTACCAATTATTTTGTTTTTCATTTTCCTATAGGTAAAAGTAGCTTTTCTTTATTTATAAATGTATATCGAAAAGTTTAGGAAATATCTGCCTAACTTTTTCTCCACTCTGTAAAGGAAACGATAGACTTTTTATACTTTTTTTTTTACATGTTTCCTTCCACTAAACAGACAAATTTGTTGGTTCAAGGCATTAAAATCCTAATTGATATCTTTGATCTTGAGATTTTTCTTTTCCACAACCCTGTCTCCTTCTTTAACCAACGCTTACATCCATTTTTTTTTTCTTTTTGTTAAAAGGGATAAGTTAAATAATTATTAAAGTTTTTACTTTATGGCCTCTTTCGTTTTTGACTATCTTTTCAAAATTATTAAATAGTTCTAAATTTCCACTGACTTATGGTCCCGTCAATATCTAAGTAATATGTATTTAAGTTTTTAAACTTAAAAAAAATTAATAATAATATTTTATTACATGTCACATGAAGATGAAGACCATAGTGGTAGTTTGAAATTACCTAATAATCTATTTTCCCCCCTTTCGTCTACATACTGAAGAAGAAAAAATGAAGGAACTTAACTAGCTGTGTCTGGCAACTTAGCTGGTGGATTCCAGAGGAGAACGTTGTTTTGGATGTTTGTGGATTAAATTTGTCTAACTATGTTAAGTTTTAGTTTATTAATATTAATTATATAGATATTATTTAAGTTTACAATGTTAATGGGTTTAACAAATCGAAGAAAAAATGTTAATTTAGTGGGTTTAAAAGGAGTGGGAGAGATTGTGAATTTAACGTCTAACTAATAATAATTAACATCTAACGTTTGTCGATAAAAAAAAAAAAAAAAGCAATGTTAATGGGTTTACAAAGCAAACATAGAATGAGCGGGTATTAATTTATTGGCAAGTGTACCAATTCGTTTCAAGTAGTAAAATGATAATTCAAGTGTCGTTTTTCCAAGGAATTTGTGTTTGTTAATCTACTTGTGATTATTTACTTATTTTAACAATTGTGAAAAACATTTTTAATTCCAAATAAAATAAAGCATGCAAAATTATAAAAATAAAGATGTGATTCGGTAAAAGGCATCATTAGGATTGGATTTCATGAATCAAATTAACGCTACACAATATATATATCTCTACGTATTCACATTCATATTAAAAGTATACTTATTCTAATCTCTTAGAGACAAGTTCTAAATCATATGTTAAAACTTTAATTCCTTAGTCATTTTAGCATACAATTTGCATTAAGATCATATTTCTAGAATGACCAAGAGATAATGTCTATCCCTAGAACATAACTCTTAGGTGTTCTATCCATATCTAGTTCCAAATTAATTTTCCAATGATTCAGTAACAACAAATAATATGATATTTCTATCATACACATTAATAATCAAGATAGAACAATTGAATACGAAAGAGATTATATTGCATAGGAAAAGTTACGTAGAGTATAAATTCATTACATCCAATCCTAATGAAAATGGAGATTAACTACTCCTAATCATCTAGAACATACAGATTTGATGAATTTCGCACGAGTAGATGGAAGAATTTGCTGTAATTTCGTCCCACAATGTGCCCTTGACCAAAATTTTGAGTTTCTCTGCGTTTCCACACAAAAAGAACTCCTTCCTTTCCTTTGATTCTTGACACTTAACCAACCAGAAATTGTCTGCTCGCTGGGCGAGCCTTATCTCTCGTTGGGTGAGAGATCAATTAACTGCAATACAACTGCTATGTCTCGTTGGATGAGACAGACTTCTCGCTGGACGAGTGATGAAGATCTGGCTGGGCGAGATGGTCCTGACAAACAACTTTGTAGTCTTTCATTTTCCTACACAATTTCCTATATAATGACCTAAGAAAAGAAAAATACTCCTAACTAAACAAAACACAAAATACTAATAAACATCCTAAGAAATAAACACAGAACACATGAAATAAAGACAAATAAAAGAGGTTAATAAGCTTAAATACCAAGTATTTATCAAGCTTATCAACGAATAGTATTGTAAATCTAGGAGTTGAATCTAAAAGAGGTGAGTTCACAAACACAATATGTTGTTATATTATGGTGAATGTATACATATAGTGTTGTGAAATGCTATTCATTTTGTAAAAACCTTTAGTGGGAAGTATTATATGTGTCATACTTATGGTCAAACGTGGTGTTACAAAAGTGGTAGCAAACAATAGTTCTAGTTCTTAATCTGAAAACAATATTAAGATGGAAAATTAGAAATGGCTTAGTCATGGATTCATGAAAGGAGATCGATAAAATAAACAAAAAGTATGGAATTCTAATAAGAAGAACAAGAAGCGTCATGAGACAACGTTATCTTGCTCTTATTTTCCTTATTTTGTATTTATTACTTAAAAAGTAGAAGTCAATTTTGTTCTGATTTTCCTAAACAAATAGAAAATTGTAGAATAGCTTTCTAATGGGCTAATTCAAGCCCAATTACATCATAATTTTTTGCCAAGAAAGAAAGGTTACACTTGGAGCTTCATAAGTGTACAAAGAATGTAAGAAAATTACGATTACTTGGAGTAAGGAAAGTATAACTCAAGTATCACCATTGTCTCTCCAATTCTCAATGAAAAGCCAAGAGAATTTAAATTTGAAATTCAAATCCTCCTCCATAAATTTCAACCATCATATTTTATAATAAAATTTGATTTTTTTTTTTTATATTTACATTTGCATTTGAATATGGAATTCCTATTCAATTGGAGCTTATTTTAGAGAAGTAGAGCCATCTATTCATTCTCCTTATTCTTCATTCACGAACTCTATTAAATTCCCCCGTGAAATTAAGAGCATTTAATTATTCTTTGATTCGAAGTTTTTAACGGCTTTAACAAGTATTATGTAGCCATCACTCGTCTGTTCAAACAAAGGTATTTGAAAGATAACTACATAAACTACTCATGGAGAATATAATGAAATGGTCCTAACTAATGATTACAACATTTTCTCTTTTCGATAGATCTTCTAAATTTCTTCTTTATTTTAAAACTTCATTTTCTACTTTTCATCAACTAAGATATAATTCCATTGGTTTATCTGGTTGTTGGTGTCCTTTTGCTTGAGTGGACGAACAAACATGGTGATAATGAAAAAGGCACATGTATGTAGTAAAGAAAGAAAAGAAAAATAGTGAAAATGAAAGACAATGAGAACAAACAATATAACTATTAATAAATTATATAAATAGATCAACCTGATTAACATATTCATCGAATCTCATTCTTAACTCACACGGATTATGGATTATTTGAGATAAATTAATGAATTTAAAATCCAATTCATCTATGTTTTTTTATCAGGTTGAGATAATGACAAATATTAACTTATTTATAACTTTTGTGAATATGAAAGATCGTGGCAAAAGAATTATGTTTACAACGAAATTGTGGTTGCATCACCAATTATGTTTTACAGAGAGAGTTTTATTGGGAAAAACAAACACCAATGAGATCTGAGTCTATGGATTTATGGGTCTTTATCCTTATATAATATTTTACTTTTTCATTTCTAACCAATGTTAGACTTAGACTTACACTTAGAGGTCTAACAAATTATTAGTCTCTTGTTAGTGGAAGAATTGAACTTACAATATTTTCACCTTTACTTTTAAATCAATTAAATCAATCTTATTTGTTTAAATCGTCAGTAGGAGCTATCAACGGGCTTTCTATTTTTCGTTTTATATCAACTTTGTCTTTGTGAGGAAATTGTGAGGTTGATGGAGGCAACATGAAAGTGTGATGACCGTTGTGATCTTGGAAATCCATGAAGCGTCATAAATAGCATACATATATATATGTTATGCATAGAAGATAGAAAGATGCCAAAAATGGTGTAATGGGACAATTGATTTGGCAGAGGCAATGTCGTGGATTTGCATAGCACAAGGATGTAGACTACCAATGCCTCTTTTGCCACACAAACCCGACAATTCGCCGCTAAATGTTCCTGTCCTTTTCCTTCCAATGTCAATGCCCACCATTGGTTCTTTGAACTTCATTTTCACCCTCTTTCATGGATAATCCTAACACATGCTTGGTCTTTGCAAGCCCATTATCTTTTACTCTGCAATATTCAAACTTTCTAATCTACGCTCTTTCATAACTTTGTTATGTAAGTGTTATATTATATGGAATATTTAATTTAAGGATTAACGGTTAGGAATGAATGAGAGTCTAAGTTTCATATTGACTAAAAATGATAAAGTAGAATACTATATAAGGATAAAGATTCATAAACCCATTGTCTTAAGATTTTTGGTTGAGAATGGTGTTAATACCTTATGTGGTTAGACTCAGGTTTCATTGATGTTGTATCTCTCCAGTGATACCTCTTACTATGAAACCTAACATTAAGATGTAGTTATGAGTGTGTTTATGTTGAAAATGAAAGGTAAATTATGTTGAAATGTGGGTTTTGAAGGAAAAGTGAAATGGGTTTGACATTGAAAGAAGAGGGATATGTTTTTGTTTCATTTGACATGTGAAGGTGTGGTGCATAGTGGTCGAAGGTCGCAGTCAAGTCCATGAAATGGACCAACAAGGCATGTAGAGAAAAAGAAGAAGCAATGGTTAAAAATTGACCAAATTCTAAAAAATTGTGGTACATGTGGGTGTGCTGAAATTGAGGAGAATTTTTGGAGTGTTGATAAAAAGTGAGATTAGTGATGGTGTGCATTTGCAGTGATGAAAGGAGGCCCCCAAAAGAAAAACTGAGATGGGATGGTGCCAATTGCTCATTCATCATGTGCCCATTTCTCATGATTTGATCTGTCTCATGACCCGTCAAGATCACCCTCTTTCTCTCTCTCTCCTGAATCTTGGTCTTAATTTTCCCTCTTTTTCTTCTTTTAGCTTCTTCGTATCACTCACTTTTTCAATCATCAATTATTTCGAGCAGAACCAATGCACCAAACTCTTTCGATCCCCTCTCAATTTTCATTTACTCAATCAAACAACTCACCTTTAACTTTTGTATGGACAAGGAGTTTTAACGATTCAAAAAATTTAAATATATGTTATTTGAATAGTTTATAATTGAATTTTTTTCGTCTATTAGTTTGATTCGACAGAGTAATTAAATATATTGAATTTTATTTTTTTTAAGTAAATTAATTTCTCTTTTAAAGTAATATTTTACTTTAAAAATATTTGTCTCATCTTATTGTTTAGGCTGATTTGATTTGATCTTCAATTTTAGTTGACTCATTTCGACTTTAAATTCAAATTAACTCATATAAATTCTCTTATCGTGATTATTCGTTCTAGAACGAATCAACTTGACATGCGAAAGATTGAGTTAAACTAGTTCCAGATCTAACATCGAAATAAATTGATTTTGATCAAAGTTTAAAAAAAGTTAACTTTGATTGAATATTAAGTTAAGTGATTCCGAACTAAATATCAATGAGTTGAATTTTTAGAACTCTAAACTCTTTTTATCTTGACCAATAAAAAATTTCACAACTTACAAATTTTCAAATTCTGTTACATTAATTATTTAAAACACTTCGAAGTTATTTTACTTTAAAAAGTTATTAAGTTTTCTAAATAATTTTTTTTAATGGTTTCATCCATACAAAAGAATCCAACCAATTTAATTGGTAGCCCACTTCAAAAAGCAGATTCAGACCACTGTTCAATCAGATAATACAAATCACTCAGAAAATCTGGTCAATCATTCTTCGTCAAAAGAAGAAAATAAAAAGTTAACAGTAGTCAACATAAATTTTTTTTAGGAAATTTATAAGTCTTGAAAGAAATAGAAAACAAAAAAAAACTTCGAATAAATAAGATACTTTGAAAAAAAAAATATTAAATAATAAAAAATACTTATATATAAAACCAACATCCAACTGTCTTTTTATTTATTTAGGATAATGATACTTTAACTTATTTTTTTTATTCATTTTTAACTCACTACTCTCATCACCCTTAAATCATTACATCATGTCACTACAAAAAATTAAAATAGAAATAAATTAAAAATGGATAAAAAATGAATTAAAATATTATTTTTCTTTCATTTACTTGTCTTCAAAATCGAAGAAAGTACCTTTTATGTTTCATTTTTTCTTACGATTCCAATCATTTGTTTTTATTTTCTTTTTCAAATACTGATGAAATATAAATATTTCGTATTATACCCTTTCTTATTCATCGTAAAGTTAAAAATGAAAAGGAAATTAAATTAATAGAAAAATAATTAAAATATCACAAAATTAATTCGACAATCGCTGAACTCGTGTCAGAATATAAATATAAATATAAATAAATAAATATATATATATATATATATATATATATATTAATTTTCTTAAAAAAATCTAAAAAAGTAATTAGCTTCTTAATTTGTACTAAAACCTCAAACACCAAATAAAACAGGTTGGTGGTAGTAATTAAGATAACATCATAATTATAATTTTTCCTGTAATTACATGTATAGTATTCTAAACTAAACATTTCTTCAAAGAGCAATTCATTCGCTTAGAAGGTAACATTGGTTAATTAGCTGGGTCGGTTTTAATTAGATTGGTTAAATCTAAAACGTGGAATAAGCTCGTGCCAAAAATGTAAAACTTCAACGTTATTCATTTATTTTTCTATAATTTTGTAAACTAAATTTCTTTATATATTACATATGAAATTTATTACGAATGAAACAAACTGATACAAATTTTAAGATTTGAAACATATTCATTCTGTAAAAAATTATTATCACGATAGCCATCTCTTTTTTTATTTTTTGGTTTTCTTTCTTTATTTATTTATGATGTCAAATAAAGTTATAACAAGTAAAAATACAAGACTAGTGATATAGGTAGTTGTTATTTGAGTCATTACTCAGTTAATTAGAGAATGGCTTTAATTTTTTTGATCAATTTGAAAAGTTTGACTGATCATATTTATTAAGTACTTAATTAAAAGTTTATAGCCGTGAGAATTTGGGCCTTAAAGTCCAAGTCCTTTCTCTTCATCCTATTTCCTTTTGGGCTACTTCTTTCTGCACCACCATAAATTATGTTATCCCATTTTATCCTTCATTAAAATATATTAAAAATTCTAAATTCACAAATCCTTCATTGTTATCCCTTCTCTCTTCCTTCCTCAGTGTCGCGGATTCACTGCACCTCCCTACATCCTAACCTTGATGTTGGACGTTGGTTGTGTTTGTTTTTCATTTGTAAATGTTTGGCATTCATGTTCTTTTTACTGATTCAAGAGGTAAGACTTTAATGTTGTGTTTAAATAGAAAATTTAAGAGAATAATTTATTTATTTAAAGAATTTGAATTTTTTTGAAATAAATAAATTGTTTAGAAGAGGAAAGTGAAATTAAAAAAGTTTAAAAAACTATTTCAAATAATTAAAATATAAATTGAAATTCATTCAAAAAGTAAAAAAAATTAAAATTTAATAAGTTATGAAATTTTTTATTGATTGAGATAAAAAAAAAAAAAAGAAGAAAAGTTGAGGCCGACTTAACTAACAATTGACCAAGACTGATTCCGGCAACTTCGATCAAATTTCGACCGGTGTTGATTTGTTTTCGACACAAATCGTAACTGTTTCAATTACCCAAAATTGAAGGTCTAAAGCAATGACGAGTAATGCTTTTTGAAACTTCAAGTCTGAAATTGATATTTCTGAATCCGAATCCAACAACTTATCTTTATCAAACCTAGAACTAGATTACTGTTTTTTTTATCTTCTATAAGAAATTAAATAAATTTCAAACCATCCATTTATATATATAAGTTTAATTTTTAAGTACAATAATTTCATATTATCATTCAATCACGTATCATCATTGAAATAAATTTAAAAAAAATTGTGATATCATAACTTGTAATCAAACAATAAAGAGAATAAATAGCATTTATTCTCACAACTTGGTAATATAAGAATATTTAATTAAAGAATATTTAATTAGTTGTACATTTGTTTGGATGTAGTTTCCGGAAAATTAAGGCATAGGATAAGGGCAATAAAGAGGGATATTTATTTAAAGATGAACAGTGAAGCACATGTTCTGTTTGTAACCATCTTAAAGAAGAAGCACAGAAAATAGATTGTAAGAGAGTGAAGGTTGGTGAAAAACATTAACCACAAAGTACCATAAATGGGTCACCGTCATAAACCATAAATAGAACTGGTAAGTTTCACTTAAGAAAAGTAAATATTTATATTAAAATAAGAAGGATAATTGATATTTATTAAAAACATGAGAAAGGTGTATACATATATTATTATGATGAAAGAAAAAGCAAGGAAAGTGGGAAGACGTAAAATAAAAAAGAAATAGAATGGAAGAAGAAGAAAAAGAAGAGATGAAGAATGGAAGTTCAATCGCATTCATTCGTGCCGTAATGTGTGCAACGCAATTCATAGCTCACAGCTATTTGTCTTTTGGTTCCCATTTATCTACCGACACCTCAACATTAATTCCTGTCAAAACAACCTAAATATCACTTTCCAATAATTTCACCACATAAAATAATATATTCAAATTAACTATACTTTTTATATTTAATTTACTTATAGATAAAAAAAAATCTTTAATTAAAGATATTACCATCTTTACTTCCAAAAATCACTCTAATAATAAATAAATAAAATATATAAAGAATACAAGAATATAATGTAAAGACTCTAAATACAAAAAAAAAAACTACAATTGCATAGAATAATCATTATGTGTACATTTGTATAATATACACAAAACACTCTCAATTTTTTGACTCCAAATACACTCATACCCTCCAGAGCAAAAATTTAATTACACTACACAAAACCTTATTACATATAAAATTAAACACTAACTCAAGATATCTTTGACTTGAAATAAGAAACATAATAAATTTAGAGTCTATTATATAGTTATTAGCACTAACTTCTTAACTTATCCTAAAGAATGTAAAATTTTTCAAAATATATTATTTTCATCATCCAGTACAAAATTATCAAAGTTTATTTTTTATTGATTGTAATATAGTGTAAGTAAATTTCTTTTAATGTACCACTTTTTTGATCACTCATGATATTGATTCTTGACTTTTCTAAAAAAAACTAGAAATTATGAATATTGGAGGTAGAAGGTTCGATGCTACCTCCACCACTTATAAACTCTACAATTATAATTTCTTATGTAAAGTTGAAGTTCTTCGTATATTTTCTGTACAAACTATACAATGATAACAAACTCTTTTTTTTTAAAAAATTGTAGGAGTTATATATATATATATATATATATATATAACATGTAAATATATATATAGAGAGAAAAAGAGAGAGATTATCTTCCATGACAACTTCTCATAGAAGTTATCATACCATTTTTAAAACATTTCACATTTTAAAGATTTTTTGTACAAATACTTTTTGTGTGATTTTATCAAGTTTACAGAAAAATCTGTTTAAATACTTATTTCTTATAAACTTTTACTAAAAATATTGTATGAAAAGTTGTACGAAAACAAAATTTACAGTAGCTAGTATATATATGTAATATCAATCGACTATCTCTGCTTTTTTCTCTTCTTCTTTATTTATTAATGATTATTTTTTCATTTGTTCTGATATATTTTACTTTATTTTTAATAAATATAATTTTAGTTTATATATTAACTTAATAATATTATAATATTATTACCTGCTAATATAATATCACACATATTTACAAAATGCATAAAGCGCCTGTGTTTATGTAGTATATGTAATATCGTTAATAAGATTGGTTTATTTTTTAAATCTAATAAGTTGAGAAAGAAAAATAATATTTTAATACCTCTTTAATAAAAAAATACTTAGTCGAAAACCTCTTTCTAATAATATAATAATATATATTAAAATTTTAAATTAACGAATAAAATAAATATAATGAACATGTTATTATTTTAGATTGTTATATAAGTTTTCTTTAAGTGCTCTCAACATATCATTATCGTATAGATTTAAAATTTTATTTTTATACTTTGTATGTACAAAACAAATATTCCGTTAAATATTAATATATGTTATTGAAAAGGATTTAATTTTGATTGAAAAATATTAAAGCAGTTTTTATGGAATGTTGTGATTTAACTTTTATCGGATGGAATTAGGCTGTGTTCATGGTTCGTTGTTTTCGGCCGTACATTTTCATACTACTATTGGGTTATTCTCTGAAGAGAAATAGTTTTTGTTGTTTTCATTATTTTGTACATATAAACAACTTTTTGCACCGAGCGACAAAAATGGAAATTGAAGTTGAGATGTACTACGTTGTTTGTCTCAATCCATTGTTTCTGAAGGTGAAAGTTTTTCTTCAATAATTTCCCCATCATAAATAGGTTTCTTTTGTCCTTGGGGAAAAGGTAAAAACAATTACAAGTTTATAATTACTTTATTTTAATTAAAATTATTATTAAAATTAGAATTTAAATCTAACTCAATCTCATTTAAATATTATAAAATTATTTTGTTTGTGAGACTAAATATTGATTATGATATTATTGTTAAAAATATACTTAATTTAGTTTTACAAAATCAATTTATAAAATAAAATTTTATCTATTTATATATTATAAAATTATCTTATCTAATTAATATAAGATATAAGATATGGTTAAAAAACTTTATGAACATATGTTAACCCGCATCTTCGAAGACAATGTTTTCAACGAACTTCACTGATTAAAATTACAAAAGAGAAAGGAAAAATGAATTATAGACCGAGAGTATTGGTCTATCCTAAAATGATGCAATAAAATTTCATGTAAAAAATTGTGATAATTTCAAAAATATTGAAAGATGATTTTATTATTAAAAAAATTCATAGATAAAAATTGATTAAGTCATTTTTAATACTTTCTGTATCAAACAATTTAGATATTTATTAATATACAAACTGTTTTGTCATAAATACCAAAATAATAATAAATGAAAAAAAAAACTTAAAACTTTTATTTGAAATCATTCTAACTTTAACTTTAAATCAGAACCAACATAAGTTACTGAAGTCTTAAATCTTATTATATTTTTTAATAACATTGATTCATTTGATATTTATTCTGAAAATATTATTACAAATTAATTAAATCACAATGAGTAAAAGCTATATATTATCTGTTTAGAAGTTTTTTCTGTATTTACAAATCAATCAATTGCTAAATATTAGTTTTGACTTTGACAGTAAATATAACACGTTTAAACCGAAGAATTACTTTTGTTTCCACACATTTATAAGTTTTATTCATCATGTTTGAAAATTGGGCTCTTTCTTCCAATAATCATGCATGTTTTTTTCAACAATATTATTGATTTCAAGGTTAAGAATAAAAAAAATGATATAAATACGATCTAAAGATCTGAAAAGTTCATATTGGAATGAATGGTAATGGGCAAGTCAACAATATTTTGTTGGTTAATTTAAAACGACAAAAAGGTTTTACTACTCCATTATTGTATAGCCCGACAAAACTCAATCTACCACGTGAAGTATTCATATGTGGACAAATTTGAAAAAAAAAAAAAAAAAAAAAATTATAAAAAAAGAAAAAAAAAAAAAAAAAAAAAAAAAAAAAAAAAAAAAAAAAAAAAAAAAAATTTGAAAAAAAAAAAAAAAAAAACCTTTCTCCTAATGGATCGATGAAAAGTGAATAAATAACTTAAAAAAAGAAAGAAAGAGAGAGAATATTAGTAAACAGTAAAAAAAATTGTTTAGATTTAGAGAAAAAGAGTGGAATTAGAGAATAAATGATGAGAAATTTATTAGTGTATGTAATCGATTTGAAAAAAAAAAGTAACTTTTATATTATTATCATAATGTCATTCCATAACATATTAAGTTAATTTAAATAGATTTTTTTTATCGAATTCATAGTATTTGCTTTTTATAAAGTGTAAGGAAGAAATTAATATATATTTTGGAACATGAACGAAATACAATTTTAGTAAATAATGGTAAAAAATATATATTTAAATTTAAAATAATTTTTTTATAAAGTGTTTTATTTTATGAAATTTCTGATGTTATTTGTTGTACGAAAATGTTATTAAATTTTTTTTATCAACTAATTGAATGAATGAGTTGGTCATTGCAAAATAAGACAATAATGATTTTTATCTTTGCATAATTTTTTTTTCTTTAACAAATATTCAATAAATTGAATTAAAAATTATTAAATAATTATATATTATATTTTAATATATTTACTTATCAATTCTCATAATTACATATAATAGACCGAAAAATATAAGATTGATTTAGTGATAAAAGATGGAATAAAGAGTGTAAGATGTCGTAAGTTTAATTCTCCTACTAACAATCGAGAACTCTAAAGTTGGACCCAAGAGTTTGAAAGAAATGATAAAATAGGTTATGGGTTCAACTTTCTGAATTGAATTCCTATTAAATTTTTATAGTTATTAAATTCTAAAAAATTTAAATTTTTTCATTGAAGTTACTATTGTTAGATTTTTGTGTTAATTATGTAAATGTCGTGTGGCTATTATTTTACTTTGTTACCTTATTAATCTTATAATTTTATAATTCTATATTTCTATTGTAACTAAAATATTACATCTATTTAAAAATAAATAAAATAATAGGAAAAATAATATGAAAGAATAAAAAAATAGTTTATAAAAAAAAACTTAGAAAGGAGATAAAAATAAGAAACAAAGTGGATTATGTCAAACACTTCCATAAACACTAACAAAAGTTTTAAAAAAATCAAAGAATACATGCTACGCTCATATAGTTTTCCACATTCCACTACTTCAAATAATTTTCAGAACAGTAAAAAATTGGACACAGACATGGCTTCATATAGTTTTCATGGCTGCATATCTTTCCCTATTTAATAAAAAATTAAAGTGACTTTTCACTTATCCAAGTGTATGCTGTCTGCTGTCTTATATTCTCTCACTCTAATGAAAAAAATCAGAAAGTGTATCCTTCAAAACTGGAACAATCTGTTCTATTAACTATAATGCTAATATCTGTATTGTGGATTTCAAAGTTGTTATGCGTAACTACATGTTTTAGATTCTAAAATCGTTACACTTATAGACTTGAATGCCTATAGTGTCTGATATCATCTGTTTCTTTTACTTATTGATACGATGCAAATGCAGATTTTAAAGTATCAGATATGTTGAAATATGAGAAAACACAATGTTAAGAACATGGAAGAAAACTATTTATATTAAAACCTAAATCAAACAGACCCTTAACCCTGTTTATCTTCATTATATCCCAAATATCAAGGCCCCAGAACAATTTTTTTCAAAGGTGAAATTTTGAGCATTCAGGAAACGGCTTTTGGATCAAGCTCTCGAGCCGGACAATGTCTGAATTCATGCTTGTTCATTTTGGAACAATTTCTCGTACATAAAAAAGCAGTATCTGGATACACTACTAGGACATTATATAAAATGAGAGTGCAGCAGTGTAATGTTCATTCCAACTTAATAGTAAACTTGAAACTATCAGGGGAAGCATTTCATCCTCTGCAAAAAATGACGTATGAAAGCTATGTTAACAAGTGGAACAAACATTATGATCTTGATCTGATAACGTTTATTATTTTACCTGTCGTTCAACTTCAACAGCTGAGGCAGCTAGTCTGAGCTTCAAAACTGATCTGTCTTGTTGACAATTCTCTGTCTCTTTGTCTAATAGAAATTACAGACAGCAAGATTTAGAAGGAAAGAGAATCCAATCCAACACAAATATTAAGCAAAGCTAAGAGACAAAAAGAATAAGTACTATATAGAACATGGAATTGTCTTTTCATCCAAAATCTGCAATGTAGCATAATAGTAATCTTCATAACGTAACTAACTATCATGGGAAATCTTGCAACCGAGACTGGACTTTCTTATAAGGATATGATTACATCAGGGTTCAGCCATGAGTCTATTTTAATTTAACTTTGGATGAGATTTCTAGGATATACATAAAATTATCTAAACTGCATTACTTTTGCAAACAATATAACTTTTTGTTCAGGAACAAAGGGAAGCCTTACCTCTAAACTTGAGCTTTTTATTCAGGGGATGACTACTTTGGATGGATCAATCACATCACATGGAAGGGTAATTTGAAATCAAAAGGGTTTCTGAGTGACTATGGAGGGAAGAGCTTGAGTTGGTTTCAATGGTAGGAATTTTGTACTCTGAGATCGATTTCAATGATGTTTAGGAACAAAGACACTAGGCATTTTCTGACATTCATAATCCAGAATCTTTACAACATCTTGTCAGGTCTAAAATAAGTGGGCTTGGTGCAACACTACTTCTACTCATAGAGCAAGAACAGCTTTTGTATTTGTCAATTAACTCTAATTTTTTATCAGTGATGCATCACAAAAAAATATGGGCATCTTCCAATGCATTTTTTTCCAGTAACAGTGATTCACGATATAACATTTGGTAGTAAAAGCAATGTTACCACTACAACATTTAATCTCAAAAGTTTATTCAATTTTATTTTTCAGTCCCTATAATTTATTCTTTTGGGTATCAGTTCCTTGTTTCAATTTGTTGGATTTTGGTTCCTGTCATTAGGTTTTAGCCCCTAAATTATATTTGTGTCCCCAATTTCCATAAAGATTTGGTCCTTATTGTTTCAAATTGCATATTGGCGACTGAGGGACCAAAATCAAAATAAGGGAAACTACAGGGCAAATATCCAAAGGAACAAGGACAAATTCCAAATCAGGTGAAACTACTATTTGTAATTTTAACCAACAAGCAACAAAAAAATAAATAAAAATTGAAAGATTCCTACCATAATAATACGATGACAAGATAGTGATGCGTTCCATTGGCTGAAAAAAGAAAAACAGAATTATCCAAGTACAAATAAAGAAGTAATCACGTTAAGTAATTAAAGTTTGCACCAAAAACATGAAACGAAAGATATGCATCCACACAATTCTTCTATTAGAAAACCAGCAGATCCATGAAGATACCAATAAGCAATTGATCGGTTTAATGCCGATAACAACAATAATGGAGGGCCCCAAAAGATATAAGAAACAAATAAGTTTCAAAACATTCTAAATGCAGTGCAGACTTCAACATTCAGTATAAGGATAAAAAGTATTAGAAATACTAGCTTACAGTTATCGACTTCACCCTTAAACATAAATAGTTATTGTCATATGAATATAATTTTTTGAAGGCAACTTATCAAACGAGAAGAACTCTTGTTACTGTAAGATATAAGCACAATAAATATAGACAAACTATTAGAAATTTAGTTCATATTTAAATTATCAAAACTAAAAGATAAATGCACATAATTTTGTAAATGTTCAAGAAATCACTAAATCTTGAATGTCAATGTAAGGTTGTATGACCAAGATTTATAATTCTCCTTTTCTCTCAACAACCAAGAGTTCTAACTTATTACACCCTTTTTTTCTGAATTGTTCTATTATAAAAAAACCACCCTCAATTTTAGCAACAAAAACCCAAAGGTGAATAATTTGAAGCCACATAATTACTATAGAGAATTTCTTTCTTTCCCAAACACATACATACAAATCTATGCATTCAAGTTTTGAGGATCCCCTTCCCCACCCAACAACCTACCTCTCCCTTTTCTCTTCTTCCACATTTCTCAATAGATTTGCCCATGGCTTCTCCACAAGGTTTCAAAAAACAGTTGTTGCAGGGAAAAAAATGTAAATTTCCTAAAACATGGAAACGTGTGCACATGATACAGGATTGAACATTCAATGATGGGAAAAAAGAACAATGCACAAAAATGGATAAGATTTCTAGTTTACCATTACAAATATACCCTCTTTGCGGGTAGGTAGTTGCTCGAGCTTTGTCAATGTTTCATCACCTTTAGTAACTTTTCCAAATATTGCATACTGAAAAGGGCTACATCAGTATATTGTAAACATCACAAGATATTAGTAAATGGTTTGCAACGATATTATATTGCACTCATAGTAACCAAACCTTTCCATCAAGATGAGGAGCATCTCCAAGTAGTATTGAAAATGAGGATGAACCACTGTCTGGATCATCATACCTGTGAGAACAAATTTGCATATGTTAGGTCCTTCAACAAGTTCAAACCAAGAGAATGCTTTCAGAAATTTGCAAGCAAGATAATAATGAGGACTGTTACATAGCTGACTACTTCAACAATCATATGTTAAGATTATAAATTCCAGTTCACTCAATATATACTAAATATACCCTTAACGCTGCTGCTAGCATCTTTCATAAACTTGTATCAGTCATAAACATAAAAATAGCAAAGATTCCAAATGCTTCCACATAGATATCTTTTATCATTTAGCCACTTTCAGTTCATGGGATTTTACTCTACTCCTTCAGGAATGCTAAACAGTAACCAATCAATGCCTGCCAGCCCTTTACAAAACTGACGTCCGGTCTCTTAAGTCGTTCATTTGGAAAATAGGGTTAACATTATGTACCAATGATGTATTTTTAGGCTAATAAATAACTTGTTCATATTGTTTATTTGTATATTAGGTTGGACTTGAAGTATATCTTGTGTTTCATGATCTTAGTTTGAAATATCTTTTTATTGAGTTTGATGTTAATTTAATTTAATTCATTTGCTTTGTCGACTTTTATAGTTAATTACACTATTAAAATAGTAATTTTATTTTACTAACTTTTAGAAATAAGGTTTGTCAAAAGGAAAAACATATATTTTAACTAAAGCAAGGAAATATGTCGAGGTATAGGATAAGCAATGAGTATGAAAATGAGGATTAAAGATGTTATCTATGTCAACATGGGCCTAGAGATGAGTATTTTCGTAGAAGTGGGCATGGAGATAAATACTTTACCACCCTATCCAAAATCTAACTATTGTCATACCTAGCCCCTGTGAGATGCAAAGGCTTCTTGGTGGCCAAGGTATTTAGGTGGGAGACCAGAATATTAAAAAAAGAGGGTGTGAGGTATGCGACTCCTAGAACAGCTCTTGGAATTGGGCTGACCAAAATCAGATGGTTCATAGGAGTGGTAGATCTCAGGCCAATATAATGGCATTCACAATGGAGCCTTTACCTACAAGGATAGTTCGGAACAGCTAAAGTGAAAATCAATGCTAAATACAAATTCACGAGTAAATCTATTTTTTTCACCAACCTGATGAAAATTTATGTTTCCAATTCATTTTAGTTTCCATCTTTTAGATATAAAATTGTTTATGTGCTTTTTCCAATAACCAAATCTGTAAGAACAGTTGGTTCATGACATGAAATTAAAACCTCTATGACTAAGTGGTCCACAATGCAATCCGTATTGCCCACATTTCTCTAAATACAAGTTAGAAACTTTCCAACACAGGGTAGGAAGGCCTGAGTATTACTATTGTGCAAACAACAAAACCAAAGGGATCTTGCTTGAGGGGACATGTTAGATTACTGGATATAAATTCATTCGTGAGCTTTCACCCAAAAACTCAATTTTAAGGGATAATTGGTTGCAATGACCAAGATTATATATGTACCTGTTCTTCTCAAAACTTGTACTATGACACTCAGACAAATCATTAATCCTTGACTAGAGTAGACCAAGGGAATATGATTCAATGTAACGCAAAGCTAGAACACCATATCAAAATTAAACAACTATTTGCTAAGAATCTACAATGATCATTGTTGGAAGTCCCACATCGACTAGAGATAAGACAATTTCATAATATATAAATGAGGTGCAAACCTCACCTTACAAGCCAGTTTGTGGAGCTTGAGTTAGGCTTAAATCCTATCCTTTAACATATTAGAGTACTTAGAGTCTCTATATTTAGAGTGTGTAAACACATCAACTTAATTTAAAGTATATATATGTGGTTGCAAACCTCACAGTTCAAGCCGGTTTTGTGGGGTTGAAACCACATTTCTAACTAGTTAGTTTTAAAATTATGCATAGAAAATAAAATTTGAGTCAAACTAAATCTAGCACAGACTAAACTAATACCTAATAAGTTGTTAAACCGTGCACAAATGCAATTTAATAACAAAAAAGGTGACGAGAATCACACTAAATCAAGAGCTTCAGCAGAAATATGCTTTTGCAAGCAGCAATTACTGTCTAGAAAGACCTAACCTTCCCATGGAAAGAATACCCCGAACATGTTTGACGTCGCTAAATTCACCAACAACAGTCTTTTCAGCCTCTCTTTTCTGATCCTCATTCATGGGAGCTGATCTTCCATTCGAGACATCTGCTACTTGTGCCACAAATCCCTTATCCACCTGCGTATTGAATCCAAAACCATTGACTCACAAAGCAATAAAACACACAACACCTTCATAAAACCTAACGCTCACTAGCTTTCTTTCTAGAGAACAATACCCGAAAGAAATGGTTAGTGTTATAGCCTCCAAGTCGCACGAGCTTAAAAATGTGGTCAACAGTTTTGGGTGCAACAGTTGGATAGAAACCAAATTCAATGTCCCCATACTTTGTCTGCATCAGAAAACACAAGAATCTAAGTGACAAACCACAGGTAACAAACAAAAAGAAAAAATTGAAAAAAAATTCAGAAACAAGCTATCTAACCGCAATCAAGCTGGGATTTTTCACTGAATAAGCTACTTAATTCCAGTTTTCACAAATACCCAGAACATAAATAACTTAGATCGTCTCTATCAAAAACAACGGTATCCACAGTCTGAGCTTCTCCACTACTTAATAGAGCACAGATAGAGAACTCGACTACAATTCTACAACACCGAAAGCACCAAGTATGTATAAAATTCAATTCAAGCTTTTACTGCAAATCCAAGCAATTACAAATGAAAATAGAAAAGGATCAAGCTTAACAAAATATTCAAATAGAAAAACCTGGAAGACGACGCGAGTCGACCCCAGTTCGGGTTCCAGAGCGGAAATTGTAGATATTAAGGCCAACAAAGTGCAACCTTTGATCCAAAATTCGAATCCACGTATCCACATTTCGTCCAATGTTAGATTTAGCACCTTTTCACCTCCTAAAATTAGAGTCAACCATCACAAGTACAGAAAACCGAAAATTGAAAGCTTTTTCTGTTAGTTGTTGGTACCATTTGTATCTTCCTCTCATGTTTTTTAATTTTTTTTCAGGAGATTCGTTTTCAGGTTTTTGTTTCCAATACAGTGACACCAATAATTTTTAAGCTCAGGCAAACCTCCTTTTTCTCTTTGCACCTCCTCTTTTATCACAAATTTTATGAAAACAATTTCTATACATTACAACAACTGTTTTGGCAAAACAAAAATTGAATTACTAAGCTTTAGGCTAAAATAATACATTACAGAAGCTAATTCAGAAATGACGATACATATGTGATTCATATTAAATGAGTGTTTTGAAATAAAATGAATAAAGATGGCAACATAGTTAAAAATAAAGGTAGACCGGTAACAAAATGTTATAATAAAGAATAAGAGATTGATTTTGGTGAAATATATGTGTACATGTTGCTAGACTGGAAGATGTTGGATTGTTATTAGCATATATTTGTATTTGTAACTTTAAATTGTTTCAAATAGATATATTTCTATACTTTACAAAAACTAGTTTTGGCAAAACAAAAGTTAAATTACTAAGCTTTAGTCTAAAATAATACATTACAGAAGCTAATTCCCATAAATATATTTGGGCATAACATAACTATGTTAAGCAAATTATTTTCCCAAAATATTATAGTTTCTTAAAAAAGGAACTCTGCAAATAGAAAAAAAAACATGGTACGAATAGCATCATACTTAACTCATTCATTTTTGTTTTGGGCCGAAGAAAGTGGCCCTAACGTGAATAAGAGTGTTGAATAGATGGCTTTTCCTTTTCACATCTCCTTTATTACTAACTGCACCTTCGTACTAAAAAGAAAAAGATAAAAATATTTTTCTTCATCACCGTCACTGTACTATACTATCACCCACTTATTTGATGTTGCAAATCCTTTTTTTGACTTTTCATTGGGAGAAAATTAGTGATGGGAAAAGCTCTTAGTACAAAAATTGAACAGAAAATATTACAAGTAATTATTATGGAGAGGGAGACTTGAAAGGTAGAATAGTAAATTATAGGTAGTTGAGAGTTATAGGCCTAGGCTGAAATTTTGGGCGCGTGCTAATGTTTAGGTTCAACGCTTGTACATAGAAATAATAGTAACAACATATTTTTACTATAAAGCACTTTGTAAACACACAAGTGTGGGAGAAAAGATGAACACTATTCACATTAACATCAAACTCAATCATTGTTACCAAACTGTTCACTAAGCACAGGAGAAGACCACTGCACAGTGCCCTTTTTAGAATATGCCAATTTCAATTCGCCAAATCAAAACCCAAACCTAATTCCCTGAAAGTAGATGAAGAATTTGTTTTATTGAGAAAAAAAAAAGGAGGCATATGTGCGAGGTTTTAAAAGATTGTGCTTGTGATCACGTTTTGGCCAAAACTTTATTCTGTAATAAATTTGAAAAGATTTTGCATTCAGCACCTTTCTCAATCAAGTGCAATTGCAACGTTTGTTGTCCATTAAAAACAATTCTATTCTTCTTTAAGCAGAACATGAACCTGATTCCATCTCTATTATTGTGGCCCAAAAGCCCATCTCCATTGGGTAATCCCTATCACTTGGAACAACAACCCTTGCAAACAAAACTTTCCTACCTTTCATGATTCCACATCAAGGGTTAACTTTATTTTACCTATTGCTTTATATTATAATGATTTTAAAAGATTAAATATAATTTCGGTGTCTAAATTTTGACGTGAAATTGAAATTTATTTATGTTTAAATTTGTATATATTTTTATTTTTAAATTTTAAAAATAAATAGATACGATCATTTTAATGTATAAAAATAATTTTTTTGACAAATTTCGATTTGACCTTAAAGTTCATGTAATAAAACTATATTTAACGTTTTAAGAAACATAAACTGTACTTAAAAAATATAAATAATAATTAAGGGTTTAAAACTATAATTACGTAAAAAAAAATGGCCTAATTAATAGAAAGAATAATACCTAAGTACACAGGTTTTGCTTTCCCTATGAATATCATGGTTCAAAGTTTGAGTCAATATTTAAGAAAGTGGTTTCGTAAATACACCAAGTCTACATGGGATGAACATCATTAAGAACACAATTGAATTAAGGTGCAAATATTGACTAAAATACTCTTTTAATGATTTCGACCACAAAACATTGGTACATATACATTGTACATGCTAAATACTAAATAATTATGATGCATTCTATTCAAAGAATTAATTGCCTTTCTCCGCACTAGTGTTTTAAAGTTGGATTAATAAGCAGATTTAAGTATAATTTTTCTTTCTTTTTTTATAAAACTGACTGAATGTTAGTAATTGATTTTATTTTTAGTTAATATAATATTAGTAATTGATCTTATTTTTAATTAATATAGGATAAGTACAGATAACCAAAAATTAATATATATTATGTGTTATAGTAAATTACGTCTATTTTTTTTTAAATATTATATTGAAATGTTATTTTCAAAATTCAAACAACATTAGCTATTTGTTTTTTATTATTCATATTTTTATATTTCATTTAATTTTTACTTCTCTCATTCCTTTCTATTTGTCTTAATTTTAGAAAAACAAAATCGTTGTTTTTCATATGTTCTTTAGAATTTTAATTTTTTTTTAAATTTTTTGAGCTGGTATATTCAAAATTTAAGATAACATTAATTTCTTTTATATTTTACATCATTATTAATATATATATATATATATATATATATATATATATATATTTAAATATAAAAATTATATTTTTTATATATAAAATAATATAAATAATATTTATTTTTTTTATATTTTATATATTTATATATATATATATATATATATATATATATATATATATATATTAAAGTACAAAAATTATAATTATTTTGCTAAAGTAAGAAAAATGTTTATTACATTTCTTATTTGTTTTAAGAAAGAACGAAGCGGTATTCATTATGCACTCAGTTACTTTTTATGTCTTCTAAGAATATTTCACAGAAATATATATATATATATATATATATATATATATATATATATATATATATATATATATATATAACTCTTCTATTCTAATGAAATAGTAGCTCGAAAAAATTTATTTTATCAAATTTTCTCTCGGTTTAACATTAAATATGTGTCTAAACTATTTAAAATTATTATAAGACTAAAGGTACAATAATATATAAACATGTCGTAAAACAATTTAAATATGAGATAAAAGCGAACAATTTTCTTCTAAAATGAAAACAGATAAAGAGTATTGAAAGACTATAATTTTGCCAATAACTCTTTGCATGTTGTCAACAAGTTAATTTTTCTTCATTTTTTTTTTAAAGAACTTTATTCTTAAAAGATGGTGTAACCAAAAGTAAGAGTGCATGATACCCCCTTTTTTTTTTCCACGGAAGTATGTATATCGATGATGATGCATGTTGCTTACATGTTTTAGTTCCTATGTTGGTTATTCATGACATCCAATTTATGATGTTGTATAGTGTCTTACCTATATAAAGCCAAAATTGAACCATAAGGAAGTTAAAGTTGACCCAAAAAACTAAGGTTCCAAGGCTTCTCATAAGTCACACAAACCCATGATGGGTACCACTTAGAACCAACTTCTAAGCAAAACTTAAGAACCAAATCATTATATTAAAGTGTGAGTGTGAATTCAACCACCGTCATTTCTTTTTAACACCTTCTTTCACTGTTCCACCGCTAAACGCAATCTTTTCATCTTACAATCAAATCTAAACACACATCAACAAAGTAACACTAATAATTAATTATTGTGGTAATTGTTGACCATAACTTCTAGAAGGTAACATTAACACGAGATTATGATCCAAAACTTGAAAAAGTAAAACACTTTGAACAATATATCCACACGAACACACTTATCTTCACACACTTATCACCTAAAACCCCAGCCAAAGACATTCACATCAGAAAACGACCTCAGATATAAGAAAAAGAAAACGAAATTAAAATTAAGCAGTTTGAATCGACGCAATTGGTGCAAAATAGATATGATGATGTAGGAGTTTTTAGGTTATTTATTGGTGAAAAATGAAAATGGGGTGGGGTTTTGGGAGCACCATGTTTGAGGGCATGTGGTGAAGCATAAAATGCAGGGAAATGGGTGGATGAGGGTGATGTTTAATAGTGTTAGGCATAGAATAGTGACAGAGATAGAGCACTAATTAGTTGTCGGCCTTCAGATTTAGAAAGAGTGGCATAATTGTGTGTCTATGTGTGTAACATTTTCCAACCACCCTCCATTTCCAACCTCAATTCCTACGCAATCCTTCCCCTCTCTTTCTACCTTCTTCTTTGGCAACAAATTTCAGATCTTGCTTCTTCTTTTATTCTCTCAAATCAACGTATGCTCTACCTAGCTACTCAAACTTCTTCCATTTTTTTTCTTCTAAATTTTACTTATTATTTTAAACATTAAATATGTTTGTAATATCTGAACCAGAATTTGAAATTAAAATTCGTCTCTCAACACGAAAACTTTGACATATTTCGATTTTTAAATATAATCTTAACTCAACGATATCAAAACGATATTTCATATTAATATTTAAATCATAATTAAATAGTATAAATAACTTAAATATTAGGCCTAAACATTATAATATTAGAAGACAAACCATATTTATTATGGATGAAGTCAATTAAAATAAGTGTAAATCTCATGTTAATTTATAAAATAAGGTTAATTTCTTTTTATATTACCAATTTGATTCACTTTTAAAAGAATGACAGACGTCAATATTATTAGATACTTCTTCATATTAAAGTCGTCAATACTAAATACGATTTCAATAATTTTAAAATTATAGTCTTAACTTCAAAATAAAGTATAACACATAAAATACGACTTAACTCCATCCGTAATTTCTTCAAAAATAAATTCAAATATCAAAAAGAAATTAACCTCTTTTTAATAAATTAATAGCATATCTCAGCATAGTTAATGAAAATTTATTTCTTAAACTTTGTTGTAGGACCCGATATCTGACTATTCATATACGTTAGGAGTTTATTTCTTAATACATAATAAATTAAAAAAAGTTGAATACGCTTAAATTAAAAAGAAACTACATCAAAATTTGAAATATATATTAAAACTTTGAAATAAAAAGTAATTTTCAATTCTATATCAAAATTTAACCTTATTTCAAAAATAACATTCCATGTATAAGATTCGAGGACGGTGTCTCTGAGGAGTTCATCGATTTCAAGGTCATCGTCTATCAATTCAATTGAATGGCATTTTACTGTGTTTGGATTAATATGATAGAAAAAGCGATTTCATCGAAGTGTGTGCCAAAATTGAACATATATTTAAACAAGGTAGAAAGACCATTCAACAAATGGTCATTTTCACTTTTTCCAAAAAAATCTAATCAACTATTATAATTTTCAGCACAATTTTATGATTAAAGAAGAAATTAAAAATCTCAATAATCTTTAAAATGTTTTAAAACTCTCTCAACTTTATTTAATTACTTTTATGCTCTCTCCTTTTGTTTAAGGAGTGACTCATACTAAACTTTATCAGAAAAAAAGATGTTACTACACAAATGAGAGAAAAAAGAAGCCAGAACACGTTTTCTGAAATCTAACAAGTCGGCACATATTTTGTATCATTTAAACTGATCAATAAGTTAATTTTTTTTCCTAATTTGGATAAGATAGTGACATGTAAAAGTAAACTAGAGAGACAAATTTGAGTGCCAAGTGTAATTCTTTCATATAGTAAAAAAATAATAGTTAATATACAAGAAAAGAATCAATAAATATTTTAATCTTTAAAACCTTTTAGATTAAAATTTATATCAAATATCATATATATACTCATAAATGTGAATTAACTTATTATGATTGGAGACATATTAAATCCAAATCTATCTCACATGTTAAATAATTATTCAAAGTAGCTCAAAAAAACCTAACACTTCTACATAACATGCATACCTAACTTATTGTCCTTTACTTTGTTCATTTTTGTGACTAAGATATTTTTCATATTCCTAACCTATTTTTTGAGGTTAGGGTTTATTTCTCCTCATACATCACCTGTAGGAAGAGATAGCACGAATTAATGGTCCCTTCTAAATATTTCTCATGCTCTTATTATCCCATTGTTGGCTTCAAATCTTGTTAAAGCTGAATCTATTTTGAAACATAGCTTAATAAAAACAAAACATTACCAAAAAAAAAGAGACTCGAATAAAAAATTCAACGACGGCCATATTCACATTCTTTGTTTAATACATACGTGAATAATCGTCTTTCCAATGATCAATAAAAAACCTTAAAATTATTAGATATAACCTAGTTTCTTGACATGCCCTTTTGTGCAAATGAAACTGGATTTATAATTCTGAACTAATGGTTCGAGTTTTATATTCGTAAATGAAAAAAAAAAGTTATAAAAATAAGAGATTCTGCTAAAAGTAACTCATCAGGTCCTTCAAGATATATTATTCACAAAGTCAAATATTGTTTGCACCGATATTAATCACCTTTAAACCCAATTATACTTGCACTAATCTTGTAATAAGAAAAACATAAACATGACTTAAATTTTAAAACATTAGTTATATTATAATGCATTATCCATTAATAAATTTGTAAGAAAATTCTCATATAATATGATGATTTTTAGTAGTGTTGGATGATCCGATAGATTTAACAAGGACTAAATTTCATTAGGATAAACTCTAACCCATAATTATGATATTAATAGATTTTAAGTCTAATTCAATCTTACCGAACTAACTAGTGTCTAATTTGCAAATTTATTTGTCCTGTTGTTCTCTATGCATGAATGAAAAGGCATATGTGCAAAGTTGAATAGAATTTCCCAATTGGCTTTGGTTGAGTGAATGAATGAATGAGAGAAGTTGAGAGCATGGAAGTGAAAATTGTGGAAGCAGAAAGAAGAAAGTGATTTTGATAAAAGAGAGGAGGGAATGAGAGAAGTGATTCCTGAATTGCCATGAAACTGAGCAGGTACCGTAATTGAATAAAATTGAATTGGTAAGTCACCAAAGATTCTCCATTAAAATAGACAATGTAACGAAGCATGATTAAGGGAGGTGGGTGCTGACCTTTCTCTTCATTATTAAATTTATTTAGGGTTCTTGTTAAGAGTGAGAAGATTCCCCTAATGGGATTGAATAAAAGTTTAATTTTTGTGGTTGTGGTTATTAAGATGCAAACGTTTTCCAAGGCCATTTACAGCATGTAGTGTTTGAAAAGGGTCCTGGAATTTCTTTGGTTTCTGGAAACAAAAGGAATATAATTAAGAAAAGAAAAAAAAAACGGAAGGTACAAGGGACAGCAGTGTTAGAATTAAGAGAGGTTAAGTGTTGAATTGAATAGGAGTAATAAATATGTTTAAGATAAGTTATAAATGGGTGTTGTGTTGCAATGGGTAATGGTAGATGGTCGTTTTCAGGGTGGAAAATTGGGTGGTTTAAACGAACCATTTTGGGAGGGTGGGGTTGTTCTCTTTGTACCAAAATAAGAGGGTTTTTGGTTGGGTTAGGCAAAATTCACGGATTTCTCGCACCCCCCTCTTTATTATTTCTGAATAGGACATAAAGCTATACCATCTAACACACTCTGCCTCACATGTATTTACATATATCAATGTGGTGTATTTAATAAATAAATCAAATTGGGAAAAGTTGTGGGGGGGACAACCCTGAACTGACCTTTGCCTAACTCTCTTCTTCTCCTTCTAATTCTTCATTTTTTTGTTCATCCAATGGAAAATATTATTGTCGTTCTTTCTTGTGGAAATGGAATAGGGATTGCACACAATACATAAATACGAATACGTCTCTTCAATCAATTGACCCTTTTGCGTTTGGCTTTTCCTTCTGCTTATTATTGACTTCCTTGCTCTCAAACAAACACACCCACCTTCCATTTCTGGCTTCTTTTCTCCCTTTGGATAATCATAATCGTGTAATAATAAAATTACGTTTCTTTCTTCTCTGTCACCCACATTTTTTTATTCTTACAACTTTTGTATCAACGAATGTTGCTAAAAAAAAATTAAGTTTTGTGCTCGCATCTGAGTTGTTTATACTGTTTGACATGTTCTCATTTCAATATCAACTAAAAAAATTAATGCAATTGGATTATACGGTTTGACATGTTATCATTTCAAATATTAGCTGAAAAACGCATTTCACACGTAAAAAAGAATTAACTTACTTGGATTAAAAGAATTATATTCATTCATTTTTAAAGTTTGATATCAAAATGAATTAAAGTTTTAGATAAGGATAAATTTCAATTTCGTGTCAAAGTTCAGAAACTAAAAATATATTTTATCAAAAAAAATAATATCATTAAAGGTTGAGAGAAAAAAAAAAAACAACGTTGTAGATGTATTAATCAATTTCTTTCCAAAACCATAAGACGAAATTTAGAAGAATAACTTACCATTAAAAAAAAATTAACTTTTAAATACATGCATAGATTTAAATTACAATGTTAGTAGGGTTAGTCAAGTTGATTTATGATTCATGTTATGGCTTTACTCAACCTCTCTCTCTCACACACATATTCTTTTGCTCTCTCTCAACAAACACACAAGCTCAGCCAATGAGAAAAAGTGGAGAGTTTTCAAAAACTAAAGATTGTCCAATGATCAGTCTCACTCACTAAGCGGGCTACCCTTGGAGATACACTCGTTTAACGAATCCTAACTCGCTCATTGATTAGTTCCCTCTACGCTCTCTAGAATTTCAATAATTATTTTTGCTTAATTAGGGAAATGACTCGCTTCACGACCAATTACTAGGAGAAAAAAATCAAATAAATTCACTTAGCAAGACCAAACTCGGTCAACAATCCAACCACCCTCAACTCTTTAAGTTTTGCATAAAATATTTTCATCCAACAAGGGTTTTACTCGTGCAATGACCCAAACCCCTAAGGAACCTTTTTTCACATGGCTTATCCAACATGTATAACAACTCAAGCTCTCTGCATTTTTAAATTTTCATGTTCGCTCAGCAACTGGCTAGCTCAACCCTCATGCCAAAATCACTACATTTAATTTAAAATCGACCTAAGGTAAAACTAATTGGACCAACTGATATATCTTTAAGGATTAATGCTCACACAACCATATAAATATCATATACATCAAACTCAACAACAATCTCAATCAACATCAATGTTATACACATGTCATCATAGATTTCAACCAATACAATATCATACAATATAACAATAAATAACAAAATAACTAGCTTCCTTTTCCTATATCAAGTCCCAATCTCAACTAAGCTTCAAGGACTTTAACTCCCATAAAATATTTTACTTGTACAAACAAAACTCATATCAATGATTTGAACACATCCTAATGATCAAAGACAGAGAATGGTTCATCTTGAACTCAAAAGAGTCATAAAAAAACATACCATCAGCTCATTAAGGATCATTCCCTTTAGTTTCTCATCTGCAAGCACAAAAACTCTACCTCTAATCCTCAACATACCATCAGTTCTCATCCCAAAATCCATAGCTTGATTTATACCTAACAACTCAGTGGTACGTATTAAACTAGGATCCAACATTTTTTTTCCATGATCATCCCAAATAAATCATTAATTATAGTCGGTTGGTTGCAGATGATGTGATCAACATGCAATTGACACGTATGTACTCAATCAACTCAAGCTCATTTATCATCATAGTTAACACTTGGAATATCTTTTTGTTCAAACCATATGACATCACATTAGCTTCCCTTGAATAATGCATCAACTATAAGTCATAGATCTTGAGGAACTTCATCAATATCCTCTGTCTCATATAAACCTCCCTTTAATCAAATAAGTATTTGAGGTTCTTGTGCTTACTGGACACTTGAAACTATGCACCACAACTACTAACTCCATATCATAAGTAGGACAGTTTTTATCATGAACCTTTAGTTGCTTTGAAGCATAATCTACCACCATTCTCTCTTACATCAACACACAACAAAGGCCTTGATGAGATGCATTATAAAAACCCTCAAAAGGCTTACCTAGGCCAGGAAGCACAAAGATTGTTATAATGGACAACCTTTTTTTTCCAACTCTTGAAAGCTTTGCTCACACTTATTAGTTCAAGCAAAAGGTTCATCTTTGTGAATCAATTATGTCAAAGGTGCATTTATCTTTAGAAAAATCTTCTATGAATCTCTTATTATAGCCAACTAAACCTGCCAAACTCCTGATTTTTGTGATAGTCTTAGGACTTTCCCAATTAAGCATTGCCTCCACCTTTGTAGGATCTAATTATATTTCCTTAGCTAATATGACATGTCCTAAGAACTACACCTCTATTGACTTCTTTGTCAAATTTCAGCAAGTGCACCAGATCAATTCTAGTAAACACATATTATATCCATATGGATTTCTTCAAATTTATCAATAACTTTGAATTTATCTAGATTTTGAATGAAATAGTACTTTGGTTGTTTGAGATGAATCACATACAAGTGAAAATTTAAGTTGAATAAAATAATGAGAATGAGTGTGTTGGGATCAAGGTAGTTAAAATCGAGATTATGATTAGGATTATAAGGGGTTCATATAATCATAAATCGTGAGATCGTAACACGAATCGTAGATTTCACTTTTTATTATATATTTGATTTTATAAGGAGTAGAAATTAATCTAGTTTTATCTTTTGAAATTTTAAATAACATGTATAAAAATAATTAATGTAAACAAAAGGAAAATAAATCAAAAGTAGTAATTTGTCATCCGTCTTCATAAATAGCATTAATACAAATTTCTTTATACAAGAAATAATAAATAGTAACATTGTAATTAATAAATATGAGAACTAATAAATACTAACGTTATAATTGATAAATACTAAATGTTATTATGTTGTGGGTCTATACAAAATTGTTGCTGTAAAATTGAGAAATTATAAATGTATTAATTTTTAATTGAAAAGTTTTGTGGTGTGTTGTTGTTGGGTTTTAATTGTATTAATTTTTTATTGAAAAATAAATTTTAATTATATTAATATTTAATTTAAGTAGATGAAATGTGGTTGTGTGACTGAGAACACATATAACAATGTAAAATTTTAATTATTCACCAAAGAATATGAACAAGTAGTTCAACAGACATTCAAACAAAAAAATGACAATTTACACGATTTTACGATTTTGTTTGACGTTCCTACTATATTACGATTATGCGTGGGATTTAACTCGTACATACTATATAAAATGTACAATCTTACGATTTTACGATTTAAATCTCGATTTTGACTACCTTGGTTGGGATTGAGTTTCACTACTCCTCTCCTACTGTATTGTTATAGATTTACTAAATATTAAATCATTACTCAAAGTTCTTGGAATTGCTAACTTAATTCTAAATTAATTTCTTAACTTTAGAACCCAAGGAGTTCAAACTCATTGTGATTCCACAACCTCTGATTAAATGAATCCTTACATTAAAAACATGACTTTATACCCAACTAAAGCATATAGATATATTCTTAGCATCTAGCAACAATAGATGAACTTATTGGATCTTAACTTAGACTAGTTTCCCAATTCAAACCAAGTTGATGAGGTAATATAAGTGACCAGTTCATCCAAACAAATAACATGAATCAAATCATTAACATTTGAATAAAACATTTAAATCCATAGAAATCAGTGTCAGTATAGAGAATCAAAAGAGCTACATTCAACCCCAACACAAGAGAATTCAGTTGCTCATGATGAATCTAACAACAAAAACTAGGAGTTGTTGTTCCTCCCTCGGATCTCTTACAAAGATATCCAATAATTACAAAGAGAAATGTCTTAAAGAAATCCTAGAAAGAAGCAAAAATTGAGTCCTAAACACAGAGTATGACTCTACTTTATAGATTTTTTAATGCATGGCTTCAACTTCTGTCATGGTAATCAGAACTTGAGGTTTCCCTCCTTATGGTGGGTTTTCTTCTAGCTCAGACCTCTTATGTGATAGTCAACACTGGAGTTTTCCTTCCTTAAGGGTTTCCTCTAGGGTTTAACTCTCAAGTCTAGTACCCAAGGTTTTCTTATTGTGAAGGTTTCATTGTGCGACTTCATCCCCAACATTGATGCTTAGTTATGAAGGCCAAATTTTAATTTTGTTTTAACCTCCTTTCAATGCTCAACTACAACTCTAGGGCTCAAGCTGTAATTTCTTTATTTCTTCCAAAAAGTGTTGTAATTCACACAAAATGCATTAGATTTCAATAAATTTAATTTAAACTAAATTCATTACAATTAATTCAAGTGTAAACAACATGCATAGCATTAAGTAAAATAGACACTTATTAGCCTCCTTTAGCCAAACCTCACAGTTAGACAATTTGACATATAACTATTTGTCCCCTGTATGCTTAACAATGTCCTCAGATGCTTCTCGTGAGTTTTGAAATATATAAGAATGTCGTCTATGAAGATTACAACAAATTATCTAGGAAAGGACGAAAGATCTTATTCATGTATTCTAGGAATATGGTCGGGGAATTCATCATTATAAACAACATCACCACATACTCATAATGTTCATACTTTGATCTGAAGGTTGTCTTCTACACATATTCAACTTTCACTAGAATCTTATGGTATCCAAAGCTGAAATTGATAACATTGTTGCTCCATGCAATTGGTTCATCATATCATATATACTTGGTAAATGATAATTGTTTTTTATTGTGAGTTTACTCAGTTGTCTATAATCGACACAAATCTTGAACCTCCATCTTTATTCTTCACGAATAAAACTCATGTTCTGTATGGAGACACACTAGGCCTAATGAACTACTTCTCAAGAAACTCTTTAATCTACTTATTCACTCCACTAACTCAGGTAGAGTCATCTTGTAGGGAGCCATTGACACTAGTCTAACCCCAAACACCAGATCAATGAAAACTCAATTTATCATTTTAGAGGTAGTCTACACATTATTTGGAAATACATCCATAAACTTTGTCATAAGTATATCACTCATTACATCATCACAACTGAATTCCATTTGAGTTAGAATCACAAAACATCACTCTCTCTCTTTTAGCTCGTTGCACACTTGTTATATGAACATTAATTCCAACTCATTGGAATTTAGAAAAACCATTATCTGTTGACCATAATTTATGAGAATGTTATTGGTAGATAGTCAATCCATTCCCAATATCACTTCTAACTCTTATAGAGGTAAACAAATCATATTAACGTTGAATTTGTATCCCTCTACTACAACTGGACATTTAGCATAAACCACAGAGATTGATACTTGTCCAAACTCTGTGTTGAAACTAGAAGCTCAAACTACAACTCTCTCACCGGTAGACCAACTCATTTGTATATATATTTAACATAAACAAGTGTGTCGCTCCAAAATCATATAACACTCTTAAAATTTATCAACTAGAATTGACCCTTCTAAATAACATTTCAAATATATCATGCTTGAAGGTTAATCTCCAAAATTCTAAATTTATATGCCTAAAATAACCATGAAAATTGATGTTTTTCAACAATATTTGATAAATCATAATTTTCTTTCTCGATCCACCATAAAAGTGTTTTTCTTTTCTAAAAATCTCGTATGCATATTTATATATATCTTTTGTTTACTTTTTTTTTAAGTGTCCCTTTTTATGTTAATGAAATTAATTAACTTATACATATGTCGAGATTTTTCTCATTTTCCGACTTGCATCATGCCTAAACATAAAAATATCTATCTCTCTCTTTTTAAATTGAATTTTTGATTTTAGGAGAACGCGATTGTCTAAAATGTACGCAATTGAGAGTACTTGATATAATAATAATGAAAATGATATGATAATAATGAAAAATGATATAATAATAATGAAAAATGTGATAGGGGTAAAGAAAGAGAGACAAAATACAATAAAGTAATAAGATGAATATATAAGAAAATGAAAGGAAGAAAAGAGTTTTAGTTTATATCCGAAAGCACTCTAAAAATGGGAAATCGTGTACATCGGTCTTAAACCCACTTTTGATGGTCTTATTATATGATATGCTAAAGGACCTTTGCTACATAAAACACAACCTAACATGCAATTTATGCCATGTAAACAACATACATACATGTCACATGGATACCCACTTCCTCTCTCTTCTTCTTCTTCTTCTTCTTTATCTCTTATACTAACCAATCACTCATTATTGTTTCTCACACTATTTCTTAGTTAAATAAGGAAAAACAAAAAGAAAAACTTTGGATGTACAACAAACACACTCCACAACATAATTAACATTCATTCATTCATTCCTCATCTTTCTCTTTCTTTTTTATTTATCTACCTATTTAGCTCTACCAACTTACATGTCTTTATTTATTTTTAGGCTCAATACTTAATAATAATAATACAATATTATATCATATCATATCTAGTGCCTTTTCATTTCACTCAAATTTATCACGTATTAAAAAAAAATAACATGTTTAATTATGGATGGATATGAAGCCTAAAAATGATAAGATTTTCACCATGATTTGCTAAACGTTGAAGAGGGGTTTTTGAGAACTCTGATTAGTCAATGAGAGGATTATTTAATTAATATAATAAAAAATATAACACTTTTTACGCAAAGTGTTTTGTTAATCCTTTCTCCTTTCATATTTAAGCATATAAGTAATATTTCTTGTTTAGTGTGTGTTTTTTGTGAGTCGCAATTCGTCGTCGAGGCCTTTCGCAACGTCCAATAATGCTTCACATGACCACACGACTTTACACGAGCGGTTGACACGTGTGCGGGTGGCAAAGGAGTGAAAAGTTGTCTCGGTTTATGAAGGAGGTGGATTATTATAAGTGCTAAATGCACGCCAAGAATCTTTATTATTTAATCCAATTGCTTGGTTTTGAAGTTTGTATTTAGTATCATATGATTTTAATAAATATGTATAGTGTTTTTTTATTCGTGTATGTATATGTGTATGAATGTTTATTAATTACCATATCTCTTCCTAAAGTGACGCATGCACGTGGCCATGTTCTATGTTTTTGCTAATTATTTATTTGGTGCGTCTTTTGAGTAAATTAATTAATATAATCTCAAAAATGCTTGTTTGATCCAACATATACTTTACCTTTTCTTGCATTATTGTAATTCTATTGGTCGACATCTTTTCTATAAACAAAATGTTATTGGTCTATCCTTATTCTAGGATGATTTTGATGTTATTATTTAGATAACAAAGATGATAAAAGTACAATTTCAAATCAATTTCTAGAGGAAAACAATTATGCAAAAAACAAATTATTTTGAACGCTTACAATAGAATCGTTTCTTCTTTGTCGTCTAATTGAACTTTCTAACAAAAATAAATATTAAAAAAATATGGCATTAGATCTATGTTTTAATGTTACTATGTTTACATCATTACATTCTAGTTCTAGAATCTAAAATTCATGTCAATTTATAAGAAGATTGTTAGCAAGATGAATAAATTACAAAACAAGATAATTAGTCTATGAAACTCAAAATAAATTTTAAAGTTGAGAGAATGAAATGATACACTAAAATCGAATTTACTTCATGTTCAGATCCGATCCAAGTCCTTCTAGCAGTATCGTTAGAAATAATCACTATGTTTCTGAAGTATTGTTCATTTTTGAGTTTGGAACTCCATCACGATTTTTTCTTTAAAAGACACCTCGAAAGAGGGTGAAGGAAAAAAAAATATTTAAACTATGTTTTACCTCGTCACCAAAATTATGTGAGACTTATTCGATGTACCACAATACTTCACATTCTTATAACTAAAAATATAACAATCAAACCTAAAATTTATTTAACGATTCAAAAAGCACGTAAAAATTCATATTTCTATATTACTCTTAAAGGAAAAAAAAAAGATAATTAAAGAACAGAAATTATCAACATATAACAACAATGAATAAACTTGATGTAACTGATGGAAAGAAATGTGAATTTTGTTTAAATTTTGCAATGGTGTTGAAATTTGAGTGGTAGTTGTTCCTTGTTGTATTTAACCCGGAAGAGAGGGGAAAATTGAAAAGAGAAAAAAAGGAGAAAAAGAGGCATTTATATGAGTGGTAGGCAGCACTGGGAAAATTGGTAATTGGTGGTGGTAGTTATTAAGAAAAGTACAAGTAGTACGATCAAATATTTTCAACAAACGGTTGAAAAATTGATACCCATGTCATAATAAAGTTTCTTCTTTAATACTTTCTTTATGAAAATAGGAAAGAGCTCAAACATACGATATTCATCTCTACAAGTCATGATTAGGTGAAAAATCATCATATTTGGAAATTCTTTTGCTTTTAATATTTAAAAAAAATAAATAAGAGAATTGAAGTGCATGAGTAATACTGTAGCAAAAGGAAGGAACCACCTAATTAGTGATTGATCATCTCAACACATTGCTGATGAAGTGCCCATCCCTACACGCCATGATTTGGAAAGTAATAATCATCTCCACAAATCAATTTCTACTTTAGGGTTTTTAGAAAAACCAAACACTTTCTTCCTCATTTTGCTTTACAACTAATTATAATTTCTTTATCTACACATGGAAGATAGTGAGTGATGGAGGAATTAGATTCAGTTTTAGTTAAAGTTTATTTATTTCAAATTATACTTCTTATGGGTTAGTTTTTCTATATAAGTAATTCTATGGAAAAGTTCAATTTTTTTTTATAAACTAAAAAATAATTTATATAAAGTTATATCATCTTATTTTTATCTATAAATGTTAGTTGATAATATTATTTAGTGAAAGAGTTAAACCTAAACTATCCAATCTTATTGTTAAGTCAATCTTATTGTTAAGTCAATCTTATAATTTCAGTGATAGGTAATGTAAGTTTTTGTGCATGAACATTTTTATTTCATTTTGTCCATGATAAGAGTGTAAATATAAATTGGAATTTTCTAAAAAGCATGATGCAGTTTTTAATATATGAATTGAAGATAAAAACATTTGAATAGAAATAAATGGTTTCAACTTAGTGGTTTCTCTTTATATTTCATTTGGGTCAAATTTTAAATTCCTCAAAAATCATCTTGCCCCTTTTAACCAATAAGTGTTACAATATTTCTCCTTAGTATCTCTGTTTTTTTCTAATATTTTGTTGGACATTTTCTTAAAGAACCATAGTTCATTTCATTAACTGTTAAATTCACACTTTTATTTTTATTATTATTATTAGACACGTTGATCTTGTATTTTTTGTGTGATGATGATATTGTAATTATAGATGGATCACCACTTGGTCTGCTAAGTAAATCAACACGAGGAAGGTGGTAAAAATCATGTTTAAGGAAATAAAATATTCTTTTTTTTAATTTTTATAAATTGTTTCATAAATCAACTTAATATAAGAAGTTTAGGACGGTGTTAGTAAAGTCTTTAACACAAAGAATATAATAAAATCAAGAGAAGATATTGAGATATAAGGTGTAGAAAATTAACATAATAGATTTTTAAAATTGTTTAATTATCCTAAAAAATTTGTGTAGATTTCAATCAGATTAAATTTAGTTGAATTGTTTCATCATAAAAAGATTATTGTAAAATAAAATCACATGTACAATTAACAATACATTATAAAACCTTTTTAAAAGCATAGCGGCTACTTTATTTTGAATTTTTTTATACGAAATTATTTATTAAATTGTCGTAATTAATTTTATTTAATATTTTTTTAATAGATAATAAAACTGATTTATTTAATTTTTTTTAGACATTATTGACCAAACTATATTTTTTTATTTTTTTTCTTATCTATTTTTATAAATTATTTTTGTTATGCAATTAAAGTCTCAATTATTTTTTTCTTTTGAGAGTTTTGAATTATTTGATTCAAATTTTCTAGTTGACATATCTATATATTTTAATATGAAATAAAAAATTACAATATATATAAAACATTACTAAAGATAAGTATATAAAACGAATAAATTAAAATAATAAAACTTAGTTCTAGTTGTCAAAAAAGTAAACTGATACTAGACTTGTAGTATCTTGAAATCTGAAGTCCTTTTCCCTTTTCTCAAGTCTCAACTTTTTCACAAACTTGCAAATTTTATTTTAAGATTAATCATTAATAAAAATAATAAAAAACATTATTGTTATTCTTACCTCGATAGTAAGTTTTTTTTTCCTTCTAAACTGGATTTATCTTTCTACCGAAAATTCAACTTTGAATTATGCTCAAATTAATTTATTATCAATCAAAAGACTAAATTATAATCTAATTAATAGTTTTGTAA
>Ga0214545_1001835_pt1 | contig 40486 bp, 19 predicted proteins | sample CNSS4metaG_FD_160064 | JGI IMG/M metagenome (GOLD analysis project Ga0214545, IMG submission 160064) | Root nodule microbial communities from cowpea collected in UCLA plant growth center, Los Angeles, California, USA - CNSS4 | ecosystem: Host-associated > Plants > Roots > Nodule | place: USA... | reverse complement strand
CCAATAGTGTAAAAAAAAAAAAAAAAAAAAAAAAAAGAGGAAGGCCCTTACCAACAGTAGCAGTCTGGAAAGTGCCCGTTCCGTCGATGTAGTTCAGGCTTCCGGTGATGATGGTTGTATCCATGCTGTCACCCACCAGCATCACGTTCTTCTTTCTCTTACCGATTTCAACTTTCTCTTCATACGTTCCCTTCTTCACATGAATAACATACCTCGTCTTGCTTTTATCGGGTACCGACGCCACAGCTTCGGCAACAGTCGTAAAGTCACCACTCCCGTCCTTAGCCACCACAACGTTCGGCTTGATCTCTCCGGCGGAAGACTCTAACAGCCTCCGATCCTTGCTTCCCACCCACGAGGGAAACTTCCCATTTAGCGGCACGACTTCAAGCTCTGGATTTGGAGGCAAAACAGCAACAAACATGGCTAAAGAGGTTCTTGCTCTCGAGACCAAGTCCTGAAGCTCTGCCTCCATTACCGTTCGAGCTCGCCCCTCCAATCCGTCCAAGCAAGTTACATGATTAGTGAGCACGCTGCTTAGCCAAGTGTGTGCATCTCGCGCCGAATCGGTGGTCCCTTTGGTTAGGCTAACCTTCGAGTCCCAAACTCTGTCCATGGATAACTCCATCAGCTCCACGCAGTCCCGCAAGGCAGCTTCTTCTCTTGGATCGTTCATCCTCACCCTCATGGCGTTGGTTGCCCCCATCACTCTCTCAATGTGTGAGGTGGATTTCATTAAAAAGGATTGGAGCAAGCCGAATTTGTGGTTTTGCGTGGCACTAAAGATCGGATCTTGTACCACTTCTGAGACATGTGCTAAGCAGGCTGAAGGATCAACCGCATGATCACAAACACGGTGAGAGATGGTGTTTTTGAATAAGAGGGTGGGTTTTGTGAGATAAGAAGCAATAAGAGCTGATGAAGTTAGCACAACAGCTACCGAGAAGATTAAGCAGATAGTTTTGGAAACGGATTTTCTAGGGTTGTCTAACAGAGATTGGTGTGTTGCCATGGTTTTCAGTGTGTCGGCTCTTGCTTATCTGTTTTGCTTCACTCTTCTTATATAGTTGGATGAATTCAACCACTCGTTCTGAACGAGGGTACCATGTGACTTGCTCTCTGAAATATCTATTCTGGATTTAGCTTTACAGTGATGGAAGTATGGACTCTTTTTGTATTGCACTGCAAAGGACATTCACATGCCTGATATACGACAATATGAATAAAATTCAAAGTTTTTTTTTTTTTTTTTTTTTTTTTTTTTTACTTTTTTTATTTTTTACTTCACCTTGTACATACTTTTGTCGGGTTGAAGAGCAAATTGTAATCACATGTTGTGGACGAGAAAAATCAGTTGCAGGCCCAGTTTGCAAAATGTCGACAATATCTTATTCCTTTTTGTTCAGCCAGCTCATTATTTATTTGTTGATGGTAACCATTCGGTCAATTGTTGCTGCAAAGTTCATGATGAGAGGACAACAAAAGATTCGAAGGAAGAAGACACTACAACTACTAAGTGGTAAAATATTAGATTTTTAATCAAACGGGATTAAACAAATTTCAAATTTCAATGCCTTATTAATATTTGCGATGGTAATTTCTGTGCTTGTGTTTTTTGTGAGAAGAACAAAAACTATATATCTTTTTTTTATTAGTTTAATTGGTAAAGCAGCATGAAACATATTAGGTGTACAAATCCAAATCTTACGAGATACTCTTCGTTCAGCCTCAATAATGAATTCTTTTTTAGACAAAATAACTTAAATAAAAACATTTAATCACTAACGTTGTTGAAAATCTTAACTCAAATTTTCTTCCAGGTGTAGACTTTACTGCATGTGATGCCTTACGAGGAAAACTGCATTATTATTAATTAAGCTTTTAAAAAAAGTTAGACAGCATGTGTTAAAAACATTCATTGACGGGTCCTTCACTTAATTTCACCTTAATTTACCCATCGTACGTTGGGTTCTTCGGTTCTTTCCGATATTCACGGCTTTCTTCCATCATTTGTGTCACCACTCATGACCTCACTTGCATCCAATTTCGCAATATATGCACATTTTTCTTTTGTTTCTTGTCGTTTTTAAATTATTGCTCTACATCAAATCAATTTTAAATTATTGCTCTACATTAAATCAACTCATGTTCAAAGTACATTATTTTTTTATTTATAGATTAAAAATTGTTTTTATTTAAAGCTTTAATAAATTTTGGAATTAGTTTTTTTTTTAATTTTATATCAATTTAATTCTTATATTTAAAAGTACGTAAATTTAGTCTTTCTTACTAAATTTTATTAATTTTATTTGATATTTTAAACATGTTTTATGATAATATTTGAATTAACATTGAAGGCAAAATGTGTCAAAAGATAAACAATTTAAATACTATAATAAAATATACTTGAAACGTTATAACAACTTAATAAAATTTAGTTAAAAAAACTAAATTCACACAATTTTAAAGATAAATGATTAAATTGATCAAAATTTTTGAAGAAGAACTAATTCCAAATTTAACTGAAACTTGAAGGACAAAAACATATTTAACCCTTTATTTATTTATAAAGTTTGAATGTCAAATATTTTAAATCGAAATTTTCATTGAAAACTGTAGAAACAATTAACAAACTTGTTTCATCTAAATTTTGTATTTATTTCATGTGCACTAACATGTTTAAAATTAAAGACTCAAATTTACCAACAAACTAGGAGAGAAAATTCAACTGCATAAGATGAACTTAGATTTTAATGTAAAAAAGAGTTAAATTTAAATAAATAATTAGATAAAAATAATAAACATTTTTATACATAAAAATACAAACCCCCTTTATTAATCACGGTGTCTAAAAAGCAAAAGTATGGATCGCAGAAAAATTATACAAAAAAAAGTATAACTCACTTTTTTTTTGAAATAATAAAACTAATTATGAATAATCGAAAATAATAATAATAATTATTATTATTATTATTATTATTATTATTATTATTATTATTATTATTGCAGCATGAAAGCTACCTTTGCACTCGTGACTTTGCAAAAAAGAGAAAAAATCTCTATTATTGAACATATGGTAGTTTGTGGAGCACCATAATTTCAAATCAAGTAAAGTTGAGCACCACTTTAAAAAGATGTGAAAAGCATAAACAATCATATAGATATATTTTTTTATATATATATATATATATATATATATATATATATATATAATATTATAACGTTTTACAATAAAAAATAATGAATTATTATAATTACAAATTTAGACACTCATTTATAAAATAAAAACTATTTGTAACTAAAATAGTTTTTAATATAAATAATTAATCTTTGAATTGATAATTAAAATAGTTTCTAAATTGATCATTAATAATATTTATAAAATTTTTTATTATAAAAAGATTAATTTTTAAATTGATATCCAAGTGACTAATTAAATACTAATTTTGAAATTAAATTTTTTAACAGTTAAAACATTGGTGATCAATGTTTTTAAATAATTTAAAAACTAATTCATAATATACACTATTTTAATTATAAATTTACAAATCAATTATTGATAATAAAATTTATTTTAACTACCGACAAAAATTGAATTCGTGTTAGCTAATTTTATAATTTCTTTACAAAAGAATATCACAAATAAATAATATATATATATATATATATATATATATATATATCAATTAATGAACTGACAAAAGAAATTATATAAATGATAAAAATGTTAACGGCAATGTAAATATATGGATAATTCTTGAACTTTTTATTTATATTGAATTTATAAAGTTATTTATGCTTTAAATCATGATTTAGTGGCCAAAAACTTTAAAAGATTTTGATTTGAAATTATTCTTCACAAATTAGTTAATTTGACTTTTTCTTTACAGAAAATAGTATAAGGGCTTAAATATTTTTGTTCAAAGTTTTTTTTTTTCTCATATAATTTATCTATGTTTTATTAAGTGTAATTTCTTTTATCTTATATTTGATATAGTCTTCTATGCTTTGTATTTCAAATGATGGGTGAATATTTTGAATTTTAAAATAGCACAATATTTTTGGACCTTTTATTTTGTTTTAAATGACTCTCATATATTTTAAAAATCTATCATTTAAAAGTCTATTATTTAATATTGAATTTTATATGACTTCTTTAATTTTATTTATATTTTATTTTTTGTAATTTAATTATATATTTTTTTTTTCAAATTTGAAGTGTTATGTAATATCCAAATATTAAGTTTAAGACTGTACGGCCTCACATCAACTTATCCTAATTAAAATTTCCCACAAATTCTAGATATTAAATTAAAAAACAAACTCAACAAACCATGTTCAAATAAAGGGGCCAATTACTACAACTTTCATTTGACAGTTCCAAGCCTGACCAGAAAAAAATAAATGTATAACAGAATGACACTTACATCCAAAAGACAAAACTCCACATTTGTTCTTCAATCATCTAACATTTAAGAGACTTCTCAATGTTGGATTCTTTTTTTTCTTCTTCTGTTTTCACTTGTGAATTATAAAAGTACTATACTGTTTTTACCTTCATGGTTTTTCAAAATAGAAATAGAAAAAAAAAATGGTTTTCCGATATCAATAAATCAATAAATTATATTTTTCATTTTGTTCTTGAAATATTTATTAAATGTTCGTTAAATGCTTTTTATAAGATTGAATTTATTGTATTTTATTTTTATTATTTTTACCTTTAAATTACACTTTCTTATTCTTGCCCTTTTATCATATAACACATTGATAATATCCAAATATTAAGTTTAAGACTTTATGATCTCACATCAACCATTCTAATTAAAAAAATTCATAAACTCTTCTAAGATATCAAATTAAAAAACAAACTCAACCAACCATGTTCTAATAAAGGAACCAATTACTACGACTTTCATTTAACAGTTCCTGTAGCTCCAACTAATAAATGTATAAACTGAATGACACTTACGTCCAAAAGACAAAACTCCGCATTTCTAAAGTTCTCATCATCTACGAGACTTCTAAAGGTTGGCTTGAGAGAATATTTTTATTTTATTTTTCCTCTTCTGTTTTCACATGTTAATTATAGAAGTACGATACTGTTTTTACTTCCATTTTTTAAAAATAGAAATAGAAAATAAAAAATTGTTTTATTTTCTTATATAAATAATTTAACAAATGAAAAAAATATATAACATATAACATATAATATTTATAAATGAAAATAAATCGTGTATGTTAAGATTAACAATAGAATATATAATATTAAAAGTAATAACTAAATTAAAAAAATTAAAGAACGTAGAATTAAGTAATATTATAAGTTATGTAAAATACAATAATTAAAAACATTATATTTATGTTATCACGTGTTAATAAGTTGTTGTAATAACAAATTATGGGAAATATTTACAATTTAATATTTTATTTTTATTTATCAGTGATTCTTTCGTGTTCTTCGTTAATTTACCTTCAACCATTTATGTTTACGGAGAAGGGAAGGGAAGATAAGGAAAGGGAATGGAAAGAAAAGGAAAAAAAAGGAGGGAAGATTAGATATCCGTATTTATTATAGAGAGTGATATTTTAATTACTAAATTTTTACAATTCTTTTTTATGATATAAGGTGTTATTTTTTAAATAATTTTAAAATATTAAAAATAAAAAAAATAAAAATCACTTAAAAAATAATATCTCATGAAAAAATTGTGAAAATTTAGTAATAAATAATCATTTTCCATCTATTATTAACAATTTAAAAGGGAGGGATACGATAGATTATGGTTCAAGTTTTCCCCTAAAAAACTAACGATTAACGGTTGCTGTTAAAAAATTAAAATTTTACAGAGAAAACAAAAAGTCATCTGTGTGATAAGCATTTCTCAGTCATTTTGATTTGAGTTATTTCTGGACATTTTCAATAGATCATTGTTTAAAAAAAAAAATCTATCTGAGTTTTTTTTTTTTTCCTTTTTAAGATGTTTGATTGTGGGGATAAAGATATCCGTAAGAGGATAAACATGCAACAACAACCAAGGAAAGCACAAAGGAAGTCCCAGACAGAGAAGTTTATTTTAGATGAGACATTATGAAACATTACATCACGGGTGGGTACAAGGCCAAGGCCATACACAGAAACTTCGTACCATCCCATCCCAGATGTCTAAACCTTAGCCGTGTCCCACTCCCACACACCAAAGATTGCATTTTAGAGGCCTTCAATGTAGTTCACCCCAGTGTTCTTCAGCCAAACATTTCCTTGGATAAGCTGTGTTACGGTGAATTTGCTGGCTTCTGCTGCACTTGTGATCACACGGTAACCAGGCCAATTCACTCTCTTGCTGGTTCCAGCACCTGCTCCACTGTTCATGTACTCTCCATAATACAATGTTTGCAAAAAGTCCTTACTCTGGGCATCCCACTCTGCCCATCCTGTTGGATCAACATGGCTGTCTATCGTCGACTGCATCACAACAGTTCTCGAATACTTCTTCCATGGTCGACCCAGATAAGTTTTGATGGAACCCGCAACAGGCTTCAGATCCGAACTTGGTATTATGTTACATTGTTGAATCGAAGTTCCTGTGTTCTGGTTTGGATCTTCTCGTCCCTGGGCTGTCACCATGTTCTTCTGGTTACTCATGGGTTTTCGAGCCGCCAGGTTGCACTTTTGAAACACAACGGCTGCGTTTCCGAATATGAAATCAACGGTGCCAGTCACAAAGGAGTCTCTGTAAAACTGTCTGTTGGAGTGGGCATAGAGAGTGTCTTGGTAAGCATCAATCCGGCATCGGTTTATGACCGATCGATCCGCACCTACTCGAAGAGCCACTGCTTGGTGCTTCTGTGGACCTGCACTGTTCTGGAACCATATGTCTTGACCTATAAATCCATCCCCCACAGCAGCTGCAAAACCATGTTACCACAACTAGTTACTTTCGATTCTTACAAGTATTGGAAAATAACAGAGTAATGAGAAAAACATATATAATGAAATGGGAAAGATGCATACCCACAGTGGCAGACTTAAACGTGGTCGTTCCGTCAACATAATTCAAACTCCCGGTAATTACAGTTACATCCTTACCATCTCCGACCAGCATCACGTTCGTCTTCTTACTACTGATTTCGACATTCTCTTTATATATTCCTTTTTTCACGTAAATAACATACCTTGTCTTACCGTTATCAGGTGCAGATGCCACAGCCTGAGCCACAGTCTTAAACTTGCCACTCCCATCCTTGGCCACCACAACATTGGCATTGATGTTCAAAGCACTGGACTCCAAGAGCTTCCTGTCCTTGCTGCTCAACCATGATGGAAACTCCCCGTTCAGTGGTTCATCAATGATCGGTTCAACCCTCTGAGGTAAAACAGCAACGAACATGGCCAGAGTGGTTTTCGCTCTGGATATCAAACCCTCGAGTTCGGCCTTCATAAGGGCTCGAGCTGTCCCCTCTAACCCATCCAAACAAGTTGCATGGTTAGTGAGCACGCTACTTAGCCATGTGTGTGCATCTTGCTGTGACTCAACGGTTTCTTTTGTTAGAGTCACCATTGAGTCCCAGAGTCTGTTGATGGATAAGTCCATCAGCTCCACGCAGTCGTTCAAAGCTGCTTCCTCTCTGGGATTGTTAATCCTAAGTTTGATGGAACTGGCTGTGTTCATAGCTCTCTGAATGTTTGAGGTGGATTTCATTAAGAAAGCGTGGAGCAAATTCAGTTTGTAGTCTTTTGTTGTGGCCAAGATGGGATCTTGAACCAGTTCTGACACATGTGCTAAGCATGATGGGTTATCAAGTGAATGGCGACAGAGATGTTGAAGAGAGGATTGGTTAAGGAAGGAACTGGATTTGATGAGATAAGAACCGACGAAAGCTGATGAACATATGACAGCAGCTACAGAAAAGACTAAACAGATAGTTTTGGAAACAGAATTTTTAGGGTTCTCTAGCAGAGATTGTTGGATAGCCATACTTCTGAGTATACCACTGGCTTGTTTTGGGTATGCATCATTGCCCTTGTATATATAGGCCAAAAGACTTGATGAGATCAAATGTGTGGTTATAAATTGATGCTGTAATTTTTGTAAGATATTTTTAAATATATTCATTTCAGAATTTAAAACAATAATGTTTTTATTGCATTTATTTTACTTTCTAACTTGAAATTATATTATATATTATTATATTTGTTAAATATTTCATGTTGATTAAGTTAAATTGTAGTGTGCATTAAGTATAAATTAATTAAAGTTTTCATTAACTTAGAATAAATTAAAGTAATCGAAGTTAAAGATCGAAAGAAAGAGAGTATTGACATTTTAACACTGTAATAAGTTTATATAATAAAACGATATTCACTATTTTCTTTTACTTTTTCTTTCTTACGACAAAAATATTTATTCTTTTCATGACCTTTAAAAGATTAGGTCTTTCAACAACAAAGCGATGATAGTTTGAATAAATTGAATTAAAATTTTAAAATAGATTAACTTTAAAATTTATTAAAAATAAAGAGACAAAAATATATTTAGATAATTTACACATTTAAATCTTATTTTCTATACTATTGAAGAGTGCGTGTGGTTCAAAACTTACATATTTTTAACAGCTTTTGGTACTTTCAATAAAAAAACTCTCCAAATAATTATTTTAATTAAACATATTTATATTAATTTATTATAAGCTGCCGACAATTCCATGTGCAGTTTGTACTTTTCACCTTACATTATTATGTTACTAGGAAAACTATGGGAAGTGCAATCACGTGTATGTATTTCGTTTTCCATTATTTCCACGAGTCATAATTAGAATTGCACCTTAGTTTATGCACTTGCTCATTTGACCCACTTTCGCCATAACTTTTTTATTATCATGATTATTTAAATAAATTTAATTACTGTTTTGTTACATACATTTTGGATTTTTCTATTAAATACATGTTAATAAAAAAGTTTAATAAGTAGTTTATTCTTTATATTTTTCTTACTGACTTAATTGACTCTCTCCTAAAACTCTTTGCAGTTAAGGTTACATATAATTTCTAAAAAAGTTTAAATTACTATCATTAACCGTTAAAAAGTCCCACAAAATACTAACAACGCATTTCCTTGCAAATACTTTTTTTATCATTTTTCTTTTCATAAGTTATTTTTTTAAGTAATGCATTTTAATAATTCTAGTCACGACTGGGCCCTAACAAATAGGGTAGTGTCCAAAATTGCAAATAATAAAAGTTGATTAAGAATTAATATAAATATTTAGAAATTAATTTGTAATTTACAAAATGTTAAGAGCTTATAAATCAAATCAATTTTAAATTGACCTTAACCTATTTTATTGGAAAATTTAGGATTTATTTTTTCAATTTGTTAGTTTGATGAGTTAATTAAAAAAATTATTTTGAAAATAAGTTGAAATTGATCCGTGAATTATAAGTCGAATTAACAACTTTAAGTGAGTCATATGTATATGAAAGTATTTAGGATTTCACTGTATAACTTTTTTTTGGAAGACACTGATAATACTTTATTATTGTTAAATATAATTTTGTTTCTTGGTTTCATATGCTTTAAATAATGGTCATCCTCATACACAGTGCCTTCCTTTTCTATTAAGCCCCAAAAGTTGAAAGTGTATCTTATATCTAGCATGATTACGATCTACTGTGTCTCTTCAGTGATATCATACTAAATAAAATGTTTCCTAATTACTTTATGCATTTAATAAATTCATTTCAAGGATATATGCTTTGCCTTTACCTTGTATGAGTTTCAGGTTTAAGTTTAAGACGAACTTCACATACATCAAGGGAAAATTTTTAAAATAAAAAATTTTCGGTATTTAATTAATAACCTATTTATTTAAGAAGGGTTAAATATATTTTTGGTCCCTCAAGTTTCAATGAATTTTGGAATTAGTCTCTCTTTGAAACTTTATACCAATTTAGTCATTCATCTTTAGAAATGCGTAAATTTAGTCCTTCTTATTAAATTTTATGAAGTTTATTTGACATTTTAAACGCATTTTATGATAATATTTGAGTTAACATTGGAGCAAAAATGTGTCAAACGGTGTAAATAATTCAAATACTATCATGAAATGCGCTTGAAACGTCATATAAACTTAACAAAATTTGGTAAAAATGACTAAATTCACGCATTTTTTAAAGATGAAGGATTAAATTGGTCAAAAGTTTTGATGAGGGACTAATTCCAAATTTTGCTGAATCTTGAGGGATAAAAAACATATTTAACCCATTTAAGAATAAGGTGTTTACCTATATGTGATGATGTGAGGACATTCTATGTCCGGTGTTGAAAATTCTTCTTGTTCTCAAACAATTACCTATTTTTTTAGTGAACCAAATGAAAGTATGTCTAATGAAAATTGAATCTGATTTCTACGTTAAGTTTTTTTTTTTATTGTTATTTGCTGAGCATTACAAACATATTATTTTAATACTTTACAACTAATTTTAATATATTTTAAAATTAATAATCATCGCTATATTATTAAAATTATAATAGAAAAAAATCAATAAAAAATTCAAATTCATGAAAATGACCTGAGTTACACTAATACTTTTTTTTATTTTTACAATTATGTTATGATTTTCATGACTTTATTTTTTATTATCTGATATGATTTATTGTAAATTATTGATTAATATATTATTATTTTTCTTTTCTTAAAAAATTAATGATCTAATTCAACTAAACCAGCCAAGGGAATAGAATATGAGAGCAAAAAAATGATTCCAAAGTATAATTTTTCTTCTTTTTTTCGTTTTAGCAGTTTCTTTATTACATTTTTCAAACACGTGTCAGCAGTAGAGAAAACCATGGTAAACATCCTTTTATTTTATTTCCTCCGAAAACCACACTCATGAGAGACATCATGAGAGACAGATAGATGCATAGATATAAACATTTAAAGACCTTCAATGAAGTTGACCCCAGTGTTCTTCAACCAAACATTTCCTTGGATGAGTTGTGTTACTGTGAACTTGCTGGCCTCTGTTGCACTTGTGATGACATGGTAACCAGGCCACTTCACTCTCTTGCTGGTTCCAGCACCTGCTCCACTGTTCATGTACTCTCCGTAATACAACGTTTGCAAAAAGTCCTTGCTCTGGGCATCCCACTCTGCCCATCCCGTTGGGTCAACATGGCTCTCTATCGACGACTGCATCACAACAGTTCTCGAGTACTTCTTCCAAGGTCGACCCAGATAAGTTTTAATGGAACCCACGACAGGCTTCAGATCCGAACTCGGTGTTAGGTTACATTGTTGAATCGAAGTTCCTGTGTTTTGGTTTGGATCCTCTCTTCCTTGAGCCGTCACCATGTTGTTCTGGTTACTCATGGGCTTTCGGGCCACCAAGTTGCACTTTTGGAACACAACAGCGGCATTTCCAAAAATGAAGTCAATGGTGCCAGTGATGACAGAGTCTCTGTAGAATTGCCTGTTCGAGTGTGCGTAGAGAGTGTCTTGAAAGGCATCTATGCGACAACGGTTTATCACAGATTGGTCGGCGCCTACGCGAAGAGCCACCGCTTGGTGTTTCGCCGCCCCCGCTGTGTTCTGAAACCATATGTCTTGACCTATAAACCCATCACCCACAGCAGCTGCAAACCCATATAACTACGTCGTTAATGTTCCAAAAACTTCGAAATGTTTGTGTCATATTGTGTTTCAGATCTTTAACCATTCAATCAAAATGGTAACTTCATTTATTACAGGTAATCAAACGTACCAACGGTGGCGCTGTTGAAGGTTGTCGTTCCGTCGATGAAATTCAAGCTTCCGGTGATTATAGTTGCATCCATTCCGTCACCGACGAGCATGACGTTTGTCTTCTTCTTACCAATTTCAACATGTTCTTTATATGTTCCCTTCTTCACATAAATAACGTACCTTGTCTTGCCGTTGTCCGGTGCGGATGCGACAGCCTCGGTGACGGTCTTAAACTTGCCACTCCCATCCTGAGCCACCACGACATTGGCCTTGACGTCCCCAACCCCACTCTCCAACAGCCTCCGATCCCTGCTGCTAACCCACGACGGAAAGCCCCCATGTAAGGGTTCGTCAGTTATCTGTTCAACCTTTGGAGGCAAAACCGTCTCAACAAGAATGGCAAGAGAGGTTCTTGCCCTAGATTTCAAGTCCTCAAGTTCATCCTCCATAACACTCCGAGCCGCACCCTCTAATCCATCCAAGCAAGTTGCATGATTGGTTAGCACGCTACTTAGCCACGTGTGTGCATCTTGTTGCGACTCAGTGGTTTGTTTTGTGAGTGCTAACATGGAGTTCCAAACTCTGTCCAAGGACAACTCCATCAGATCCACACAATCCTTCAAAGCTGCTTCCTCTCTCGGATTGTTGACCCTGAGTTTCATAGCATTGGTTGTGCCCATGACTTTCTCAATATGTGAGGTGTGTTTTATGAGGAATGATTTGAGCAAATTGAATTCGTGGTGTTTTGTTGTGGCCAACGTGTGAGTTTGGGTTACTTCTGAGATATGTGCTAAGCAGGATGTAGTATCAAGTGCGTGATCACAGACATGTTTAAGGGATGGTTTGAAGACATAAGAAACAATAAAAGCTGATGAGCTTAGAACTGCGATTACAGAAAGCAGTAAGCAGATAGTTTTGGAAACGGGCTTTTTGGGCTTCTCTAACAGAGATTGTTGGGTAGCCATACTTAGATTTGGTGATCCCTTAGTTTGCCTCCTTCTCCTTTATATAGTCCAAAAATTCTTGCACGAGGATATATTCAATAATAAGAAATTAATATGTTATCATACTATGATAAAAAGAGTTCTATTAGTAAAAGTTCTTTTTTTTTAATTGTAATTTAATCCTAACTCAATTTCACAAAGTCGAGAGAAGAATTGTACTTAATTATATATGAAGAATTGATCTTAAAATATTTAAGAAAATTTATTAGGATAGGCTCTAACCTGACTTTCATACTATGTTAAAAATGGGTTTTAAGCATAATTCAATCCCACAAAACCGACTTGTAAAATAAGAATTTCATCCACTTATATATTATAAATTCTTTAGTCGACGTGGAAGTTCCAACTGCCAATAAAATTATATCATGTAATTTTTTGAAAACACTTTTGCATTTCAATTTACTCCTCGTGGTAAAATTTATAGGGGTACGATAGAATTAATTTCCTATTTAATTAGTAACTTTATATTTGTTTTTCCAGTGATGGGAATTATTTTCTTGAAAGGAAGATGCAGAGAAGGGATCTAACTAGGCATAATTTTTTTCAAAAGTTTTTGTCTGTAATCACGTCATTATTTATATTACACGTGGCTGTAATTGTATTTTAGCTCAAAATAATGTCACCGGTTCCTTTCTCTTTCTACTCATGCTGGATTCCACAAGGCATTTTTTTTATAAACAATACTCGTTTTAATAATTCTGCAAGGTATAGGAGATGAATCCAAGGATTGAAATTATTTGATTAATGCTTTCCATTAATTTAATGATACTTCTAACTTTTTGAATTGCATAGATAGATATTTTTTAAGATTAATATGAAAATAACATCGCAATTTTATATGTAACTTTGAATAAGCTCCCAATTATGGCATGTGCAATTGCGCTTTCCGCCTTACAATAATATTTTTCAAAAGAAAAGCATGGCAAGTGGAACCACTTGTATATATTTTGTTTTGCTGTTTGCACGAGACATAATAAGCGGCAATGAATGGTTTTGGATAATGAAAAAAAAAATACAGTAGAAGACATTATTGAGCAGAGGGTGATATTTAAATGCATCTTAGTTAGTCCTTGTTCATTGTACCCGACCTTAGGATTATTTGAAACTTTATTTAAACAATCGCAACTCAAATATGTTTGCATAACAAATGTGCAAGATTCATCCTTAACCCAAAAATAAAATCAAATAATTCAGGTCATTAGAAATAAGTAATTCAATTAAAAATTTTAAGAGAATAATTTTTTTTTCATAGAATTCTTGATTTTTTTTTATTTCTAGTAAATCTCAAACTTAGCATGATGTCACGTGCACAGCCTCTTCCATAAGGCAACAACATTGATTCTGTTTGGCATCTTATCCATTTGTATTGGGTAAAGTGTAATGGTATGTTGGTCATCTTCATTTTCATTCTCATTCATAACCGTGACAAAAGAAAGCCTTGTTTTTCGCTACTTCATCGTGATGGCCATTAATGTACATGATAGATTAATTAAGTGCGTTTTTATAAAACAACTTGCATTATAGTCACCATTCCTTTTCTTTTTTACTATATTAATAAAGCGTCATCAAAGTTACTCAATTCAATTTACAGAGACACACTCATCATAAGTTAAGTTATAAAATAGTAAGTTCAACTTGATTCACTTTTGGGTAAGTCATAATTTTTGTTACTCAACTCATATTGGTGATTAATGAATTGACTTACTTAAATATTTTATTTTTAAAAATTATTTATACATTTATTATAGTACAATAAAAATGAATTGACTCGATTCATTTTCGTAGTGGAATCAAAGTATTTATCTAATTCTTCATATATTATCATATATTATTATAAGGACGGAAGTTAAAAACTAAAATATCAACGTCTATAACTTGACAAATAATTAAAATAAACATTTAAACTATTCAAATATTATTTAATAATATTTTAGTATTTAAAAGATCAAATTGGGAACCTATAATTAGAAATAGTAAATAATTTTAATAAAAAAATTATAAAAATATAGTGAATAATGTGTATAAAATATAGTTATTATATTCATTGAATGAGTAGTTAGATTTAAAGATTGTTGGAAGTCTTAATAAAATCAATTTATAGTATATAAATAGATGTAAACCTTATCTTATAAACCTTTATAAGGTTGAGTTATGTTTTTTTAACATGACATCAGCTACATGAGTTAGAGTTTATCTTAACAAAATTTGTTATCGGTTAGGACTATTGTTTCATCCGCTATTGGACATAAGGAAGTGTGTTGACAGTTCTACAATGACTAGTTCTGAAGCCAATTTATAACTATATAATCTTAGCTGAGTTTGTTACCTATTGGCTTTATTGTTTCAGTATTATAGGGGTGAGAAAAGTGTTTTGAAAGTATCATTTAGATCAGTGATAAAATCAATTTATAATATATAAAAAGAGGGTTAATGATTTACGCATGAGATTAGGCGGGATGAGAAAACTCCCATATCTAAGCACACCGATGCTCTTTTCTTTTGGGAGTAAGCATTCGCACGCGGGATTTATAGTGATAGAGAGAGTACATATATACTCATTTAAAACCAGAACGGAGGGCCACATAATCATGATATATGAGTATTATATATGGATATAATATTACGCGTGGCTAGCATTTGTTGTATAATGATGGTAGATAGTAGTGGAAAAGCTTTAGATCTTATGATGGTGCCAAGCCTTCGTGAGAAATAATGAAGTACGAGGAGAAAGGGCTTTTGAATTAGAAGTTATAGGTTGTCGGTGAAGGTAAATGCAAATTATATGTTTATAAAACCATGAAGATGGTTCATAGATTTTATAGTTGTCCACCGGTGAGTAAGTGTGGACAAAAAATCTAATTTTTGATCCAATCTATTTTTGCTCCGATCTAATTCATTTAAATTTCATTTTATTAAAAATCTAATCTATTTTAATGGATTTAGATTTTTATTTAATCTACATTTTATATATTTTATGGATTGAATATTTATTTTCTAAATCAAGATTTTCAAATATGGATAGTTCAAAAAATCCAATCCAAATATTCAATTTAAATTTTTAGTTGGGCCCGACAACCCGAACAAGTCGGGCAGGCCCGATAATCCAAACGGGCCAAATGAGCCCGAAGACCTGGACGGGCTGTGTCGGTCTGACGACTCTGATGGGTTGTGCGGGCCCAACGACCCGGATAGGTTGTGCTCCACGACTTGTACAGATTGGGCAAGCCCGATGCCAATGACGGGCTCGACGACTTAGTCGTGTTAGGTCGGGCCAGGACGACGACGACTTGATCGTGTCGGGCCAGCATGACGAGTTAGACAGACCAGATCGACCCGACGACCTAAACAAGTGACTTGGCCTAGCTTGAAGACTTGGACAATGTAAAGTTTAATAATATATTTTTCATGTTTAAGAAGAAAGTCCATGGACGGGCCTTGACCCACAGGATTTTTGTATGATTTTTGGTCGTGTGGGCTTCTTTAATGGGTTTTTTTTCATGTGGATCAAGGCCTGCGTGGGCCAGAACATAGCCTTGTGGATTGGGCCAAATTGACAATTCTAACCAAATTAAATTGTGTCGGTCTTAAAGACACATATGTTTTAAAAAATTTAATTTAAATTTATTTTATAAAATAGATTCTGAATTTTGAATTTGATCTAAATATGATCTTAAAAAAATTCAAATTAATTTTACTTAAAAATAAATTTGAATAAAAACTCTAATCTAATTATTTAAATTTAAAATGAGTGGAGATCGGATCATTAAAAACCAATCCTATTGATATAAGCATAGGTTGTGCCGAGGCCACAAATAAAGTATACCCGAAAAGAGAAGCAGAGGAGAAAAGAAGTAACCATGTGCAACAGTACGAGGATTTTAGCATACTTCACCAGTAGAAATTTAAGGGAATGTAACATATGTTAATGTCGTATATTCATATTGTGTAAGCATTTGTAACAACAGTGGAATAAAACATCATGCTGGTGTAAAAGGACAGGGTAATAGATTGCAGAGACTTAGCCCACTTGCCATTGCAACTTCTCCTACGGCCTAAACTAGGAAAAAATATTATTTAATACCAATAATTAGTGTTTGGAAATGTAAAATGATTCCGACAAAATAAATTTTTATATTTTTGTAAAGAAAAAAATAAAGAAATAAAGATAATATCAAATAAATATTAAAAAATAAAAAATTAAATGTTGTTTTGATTTTTTTAATTTTCAATAAAAACTAAAATTAATCCATCCTTAAAATGTTAGTCCAAATTAATTCTTAATTTAAAAAAAATGTGTGATGTTTGATACATCAAAATAATTTAACAAAATTTAATTAAAAAATTAAATTTATATATTTCTAAAATTAAAAAGCTAAATTGATTTAAAATTTTGAAAAAAATTCATTAAAAGATAAAAGAACAAAAACATATTCATCCAAAAATAAAAAAATTGTAATGTGAAAATATCATTGTCTCTAATAATATATCTTTTTAAAACAAATAATTTTTACAAATATTTTTTATTTTTATTTTTTCAATTCGTGATTATTTAAAAAGATTAAAACAGACTCTTGGTTTAGTAAAAGGTATTAGAATTTCCGGTTTATAATTTAAAATCTGATAAAATTTAAATAAATAGTTTTTTAGGTCAAATTTAAATAACATGACTTTTATAAACTTCAGAAAATAGATATAAAATCTTAAAAAGCAGTATGACGTAATAAAAATAAAAATAAATAAATTAAAATGGTATCCTAACAAACTAAGTCAATAATACATTCTTTGAAGGAAAAATATCCAAAAACCAGACCGCCAATGCAACCAATGGATTTTATATTTCAACGTCATGATTCTAGAAGCTACGCTCTTCCTTACACACGTCGCAGTGTCATTGGCCAAGAGGTAACGCTCTCTTTGTTTTCGTACCCAACTTCATCACCGCCTCATCATGTTTTTCCTATATAACACACCCCAACCCCCTTATCATTTCCATCCCCAATTCAATCTCATATTTTTCGTTTCTGTTCAATCCAATCCTTCAAGGTATGTTTCTCTTCTCCACCTGTTTTTTCAATTCAATATTGTCTCTGGAAAATCTGTTAGGTTTTTAATTTTACGGTAATTGGTGTATGGTTCTGCGAACATGAAGTGTATCAATGTCGTTGTAGGCTTTTCGCTGCTGCCTTTAAAACCTGATAATGAAAATCTTGTGGACGTTCTTGAAATTTCAGGCTTCGATTTTTCAGTTTTGAATGTTTCAATTATTCTGATTAAGATTCTCAGTTTTGATTTCTTTGTTTGGGGACCATGATTTTTATCTGGAGTTGAACCCTAAATTTGGTCAATTATTCTAATTAAGATTCTTATGTGTTTGTGCGTGTTTATTTGGTTTGATTTCGATTTTGATTCATCTGTTGGTTGGATATGACGGTGCAGATGCAAATCTTCGTCAAGACCTTGACCGGTAAGACCATAACTCTCGAGGTGGAGAGTTCCGACACCATCGACAACGTGAAGGCCAAGATTCAGGACAAGGAAGGGATCCCACCAGACCAGCAGCGTTTGATCTTCGCCGGGAAGCAACTGGAGGATGGCCGCACCCTGGCTGATTACAACATCCAGAAGGAGTCCACCCTCCATCTGGTCCTCCGTCTCCGTGGAGGAATGCAGATATTCGTTAAGACCCTCACCGGAAAGACAATCACCCTTGAGGTGGAGAGCTCAGACACCATTGACAACGTGAAGGCTAAGATTCAGGACAAGGAGGGGATTCCCCCAGACCAGCAGAGGTTGATTTTTGCTGGGAAACAGCTTGAGGATGGTCGCACCCTTGCTGACTACAACATCCAGAAGGAGTCAACCCTTCACCTTGTCCTCCGACTCAGGGGTGGCATGCAGATTTTTGTGAAGACCTTGACTGGGAAGACCATCACTCTGGAGGTTGAGAGTTCTGACACCATTGACAATGTGAAGGCGAAAATTCAGGACAAGGAGGGAATTCCCCCGGACCAGCAGAGGCTGATCTTCGCAGGGAAGCAGTTGGAAGATGGGAGGACCCTTGCTGACTACAATATCCAGAAGGAGTCCACCCTTCACCTTGTCCTGCGTCTTCGTGGTGGTTTGTAAGTGCCATAACTCCTCCTTCTGTGGTGTTGTCTCCAAATTTGAGAACTTGCTGTGTATGGGTCTATGTTGGCCCGATCAATAAATTTGGTTTATTTTAATTGCTGTCAACAACTTTGTAATCCATTAATATCAACTTCATCCGCATTGAAATTTATTATTTTTCATGCTTTGCCGCGATGTCACCATTCTGTGCCTTAGCAGTGACCATGGTATTGTAGTGTTTAAAAGAGGGATATAAATTAGATTTGGGATTTTGTCCCTAAACCCTAAACGGAGTAATTTGGTCGTTTATATTTAAGGAATAATCCTCTAAGTGAGTTCATGTTTCAGTTTCACATTTTGGGATTGCTTTGTCCCCCTAATAAGCGAAATTACCCAATTTCTTATACTTTTATTTGGATTAATACGTCCTCGTTTTGAAAGGCGAAATTACTCCCCATGTGCAGCAGCACTACAGGGGTACAAGGCTTTGGGGAACTTTTAATATCAGGCTTGCCGGAATGCTGATTTGGTGATGTTTGTTCCTTTATTTAGTCGAGTAATTTGAAGAGGTGAGGGAGTAGTAATTTGGTACGGTGGAACTTCCATAGAAAGTATAAAATTTATAAAATTTGTTAAGTTTATTTGTTGTTAAATTTATTTGACGTATTAAATATGTTATTTGAGTATGTATTTTCATTTAAATTTGAAATTTATGTATTTTCATTTAAATTTTCTAAAACATGTTTAAAATTTAGAAAAAGGTAACAACATTTTATTCAAATGAATTGGGAGAGTAATTGATTTAAGAATTTTTAATTTTAGTTTTTATTAAATATTAAGAGATAAAAATATATTTAACTTCATTAAAAATTGATGTTTTCTTTATAGCTTATATAAGGCTTAATTTTTATTTGAGTAAAGATAATTTTACAGTATTTCGATCCATATATAAATCACCTTATCTCGAAATAAATAAGATAAAAATTACTACAAGTCCTGTAGAGGAAGTACAAACACACAGAAAAGAATAATGAATAACAAAGAAAGGTAGACAAAAGCACGAATCATGCAAAAAATGAAAATGTAAGAAAGATATAGAAAAATAACGATAATATTGATATTTTCAGTTATTTATTACTTATTTATTACGTATCAAAGAAGATACTATAAGAAAATACTATTAATGTTATATTATTTAGTATTATATTATTTTTTTATTTAAAATTTTGGTACAAAAGAATTAAAATTGTTATATTATCCATTTTCTTTTATTGATATTATCATAAAAATCCTACAAATAACTATATTTTTTTGTCATTTTAAAATTTTGGTACAAAAGTATCTGAATTCAAATCTTATAAAATTTTATAAAAGTTAATTTTTTTTATTTTTTATTTTTTTATAATTTTAACTATAATATTAATATTAATTATAAATAATATTATTATTTGTAATAATATTAATTATAAATAAATTAATTATAAATAATAATATTACTTGTAATATTTTTATAAATATAAATAGTTTTAATTATTAATAATATTATTATTATAAATATTATTTATAATGATAGTATAAAATTATAATAAATATTAATATTATAATAGTAATAACATTGTTATTATAATATATTATTATATGTTATTATTATATATTATTATTAGTATTATTAAGTAGTAAAGTTATTACTTTTATTATTATTATTATATATTTTTGTTATTAATTACGTCTTAATCTTTATTAGGATATGATAAATTATTTTTTTGTCTTAAACTTAAAAAATAGGTATATATTGATAAATATATGATTAGTTTAAATTTTCATTCCAACATTTCATTAATGATGTTCATATCCATTTAAATATATTGATTTATGTCAATCTTTGATAAAGATAAACAAATTAAAAATATTTTATTTGATTAATTGTTTAATTTATTTTATTTAACTCTTAATGTTTCATTTTCTACAACGAAGATTATTAAAACAAAATTCGGAATAAAATGAAAGATGAATTTCTTGAACATAATATGGTTATTTATATTCAAAAAGGAATAATCGAAGATTTTTATTCCGAATAAATTATTGATGAGTTCAAAATTTTTTACTATAAATTATTTTGGCTCTTCCAAAATTATTGGTCGAGATCCGTCACGAGTTATTATTATTAACTATAATTAATAATCATTACTACTATCAATTATAAATATTATTATTATTGTTTTTATTATTATTGTTGGATACACATTTTACTTTTACTACTATGTAGGAATCATGTTTCAATTATTTATCATTTTTATTTGTTCTGTTGTTCATTTATCTTTCCATTTGAACAATTATTTTAATTTAAAAAAATAATTACTAAAATTAGTAAAATAATAAAACTGAAAAATAGTTTGTTTATTATAAATAATTATTTAAATTTAAAATATAATAACTAAGAGGATAAAATTGATAAAATAAAAGAACACAAAAAATATTAATATACGTAGTTGTATTAATATTAATATTAATATTATTATTATTATTATTATTGTTATCACTACGCGATATTATTTTAGTGTTATTATTATTATCTATTATCTATTATTGTTGTTATTGTTATTATTATTGTTATTATTATTATTATTATTATTATTGTTAAACACACATTTTACATTTATTTACTACGGGGTCATATATCAATTACTTGTACTTTTTATTTATTTTGTTGTTCATTTTTTATATCTGTGTAATTATTTGAATTATAAAAATAGTTACTAAAATTATTAAAATGATAAAATGGACAAATAATTTTTATTATGAATAATTATTTTAATTTAACAAATAATAATTAAGAGGATAAAATTGTATAAACAACATAGGACACAACAAATATATATCTCTTTATTTATGTAGCTATTGTATTATTATTATTTTTATAACTACAAGATATTATTATAATGGTATTATTATTATTATTATTATTATTATAGTTAGACACACATCTTAAATTAATTTACTATGAGATTGTATTTCAATTACTTGTTATTTTTATTTGCTTAGTTGTTAATGTATATATTTATATATAATTATAGATTATTATAGTTGACATTAACTTTAGTGTTAGCATTAATATTAATATTTATAGCATAAATTTTATTATTATTGGTATCGTTATTATTTTTATTGTTATTATTATAATTCATAATAGTGTTATTATTATAAGTGTGTTTTTTTAATTATAGAAAACGTTGTTATACTAAATACTTTTGCTAAATAGAGTTTTAATCTTTTAAAATTTTTATAATTTATAATTTATATTAATATTATTATTAGTAATTTTAATGGTTAAATAAATATAATAACAATTATATTATTATTCTAAAAAAATTAAAATAAAAAAAACAAAAAAAATATTTGCACGAATCATATACTATTATAATTATTTCGTAAAATTAATTAATTATATTATATTGTGATATCAATTCTATTTATTATATTTAAAACTGAAATTATTATTGCATCACTTAGAATTACTATTTTATTACTTTAATAACAACATTTACAACAATATAAGTTAATTTTTATAATATTTTATTACATAATATTTTTATTATTTTATTATTTTAATATATAAAATAAAATAAATGGACCCGTGCGTAGTACGCATCGATCAATATCCTAGTTAATCGCTGGAACGTTATACCACAAAGTATAAATTTCAGTTCCATCCATCCTATTATTCTCATTGTGTTGTCCACTAACAATTATTTATTTACCGTAAACACTTACACATACTTTTATGTTGTTTAACCACGCAAATCAAATTTTCATCTTTTCTGTTAATAACGAGTTATGTGTAAAGAGTTAGCTTTAAAAAATAATTGGGATATTTATTTTCATTAACTTTTAAGTAATAAAAATACAGAATAATATACATATATAATAACAAAGGATATTTATAAAGAAGCTACGATTTTGCAGTCCAATCTACTACTAAAGATGGTTTCAATACCTCTGAAAGAAAAGTAATTGGAACAAAAAATTCTCTTGGATCAAATAAGCATTCAATCTGACAGGAAAACAGAACATATGGAATGAAAATGAGATACCTTAGTTGCAAGAACAAACGTGTGTTGTTGTCATGAACTTTTTTATCATAATCTAACATAAACTAAATTTCAAAAGGTGAAAGAATTATATTAAATTTTATTTATAATTTTTATAAGTGTAAAAAATATATTTAATTAAACTTTAGAAATAAAAGTAAATAAACATTTAATATATTTTGAAATTTGATATCTATTTTCTTTATAAATTATTAGTAAATATACACAATATTGAAACTTTGTTGGGCACTGATGTGAGGGAACACATACAACTTCAAGCAATTCCCTTAGATTTCACTATATCAGTGTCCGATTTGTAATCGATGTGTGGAACAGTTCAACCATCATTGTCCATGAATATCTAACTGTTGTGCTATAAATTTCTTATGGTTAATTTCTTTTATTTTCAGTTCTAATGACAGTACATGGAAAGGTAAGGGTTTATATATAAATTAATTTAATTTATATACATAAAGTTTTTTGTGGGTATTCTGGTCTTATGACCTTTTTAACAGGGTTTTTTTTATTGCGACTAAAACTTGTAGTGTGGGTCAAATGTTTCTAGATATCATTTTAAGTTGTGTGACTCAGCATATACGAACTTAGATGATATAGTGCCCATGTTCATGCTGGATAGGTATCGTTATAACAAAGGTATAAATGTGTGGTTAAAGAGTTGTTTCAGGGTCATGTGGTTGTGAATGTATCTTCCACAATGTTAGATGCAATATAATATATTTTAATTTTAGTTTTTAACCCTTCACCTAAAAAAAACTATTTACATATTTATTTTAAAATCTTAATATACTTGTTTGAATTATTAAGTTTTTTAGAAATTCAATCTTTAAAAGTGTTTTAATTTTTAATTATACCTCCAGTATAATAATTTGTTTTTGGAACTTTTATTACTAAATTTCATTTAGTTATTTCATTTATTTATAATTAAAATAAAAGTATTATTTTAAAGATCAATCTATTAAAAATCAAATTCGAATAAGCTGTACATAGTACTTAACCATAAGAATTTCTACGGCTGTATTCTTTTGTAAGATAGATTTGAAATAGAGTGGGAAGATAAATTTGTGTAAATTTAAGTAAATGAATATGTTTATTTATTTTTTAGTAGATTTAAAGGATAAGGTGAGTGAATTTGAAAATAAATTTTATAAAAGTAAGTGATTTGAGTGATGTGATAAATTAAAAAAATGTTTTAATAGATAAAATTTGAAAATTACCAAAATAATCTTGATGATAAAAATAAAATAATTATTAAATGAGATAAAATATTAAAATTTAACAATATTTTAATTATTATACATATTTATATTTATATTTATTATTATTAATTATTACATAAATAATATATATATATATATATATTATGAAATAAATAAGATCAAAATATTAAATTTTAAAATTTTTTATTTAATAAATTTTAATAAAATATTATATTATATAAAATTATTATGTTTTATAATAATAATAATTTAAAAATATAATTAATAATTTATATTATATATATATATATTAATTTTATTATTTATTATCATATTTAATTACTATATATCATTCATTATATATATATATATATATATATATATATTAATAATAATAACAATTATTATACATATATGATTAATTATTATATTATATATATTATTAATAATTATTATAAATACATATTATTAATTTTAATAATTATTATATATAAATATATTATTATTATTATTTTATTATATATATTCGGTAACCGGTTACATAATTAATATATATATATATATATATATATATAATAAAATAATAATGATTTATATATAAATATATAAAGTACTGTAAAAAGAAAAGAAAATATCTATTATTATAAATATCTGATGCACCATGAGAAAAATAAAAAGTGTAAGGTTAATGAGATTAAATTTGTAGAAGTCTTTTATATTACTGTAAATCTTTGTGAAAGATGAAATTTTAATGCAATTTCGCAAATTTGTTAGCTTATTTATTTTTAAATTGTTAAAAAAGTATATGAAAAGTATGGGCAATTTTGTATTTTAGGATCTTTTTGAACTGAAATTTATGAAAATGGGTCCGTTGAATTGTTTTTTGGTAAAATAGGGATAAGTTGTCAGAGTGGACGACGATATTACAAGTGAAGTCGTCCTCCATCCTGCCAATTTTTTTTTTTCTTTAAAAAAGAAAAGAAGTGAAGTCATCGTATTCAATTTTTGTGGTCATACACGCATGCAGTGTATTTTGACTATTCGATACACGGGTCTTCGTGAATTTTCTTTGATAAATGAGACTATTAAATTTTCTTTATAAATTTAGGGCTTTCCACCCTTAATTCATTCTCATTTTGATTGTTTCCATTCATTGAAACCCTTGAAGCCATGTCTTTCTGGTTCACCTTCCACAAATACGCCAAAGATGTCCTCCATTACTTCCACGCAGCCCACCTAGGCGTTCATTTTGCAAAGTTTTTCTCATTCATGTACAAGAAATACCGCCATTAGGTTTTTATCAATGTCGCAGGGAGGACCCTCCACCTCCTCCTCCGTCTTCAAATTTAGCAACATGCTGTGTATGGGTCTCTGTTGGGCCCGTAAATAAGTTTGCTTTACTTTTATCACTATCAACTTCATCCGCTTTCAAATTTAATAGTATCTGCTATTTGGTTTATCATGCTTTGCCGGGATCTCACTATTCTTCCTTTGTTACCCTAAATCCATGTTTTATTCCATTTATTTATTGTTAAGGTTATTTTTCTATAGAACACGCTATTAGGATCTCACCATTCTTCTTAGTAGTGACCATAGTTGGGATTTTGTCCCTAAACCCTAAATGGAGTGTAATTTGGTCGTTTATATTTGAAGAACATAATCGGTGAAAATCTAAACGAAAATGTTTTCCTAACACTATATTTAACACTTTACAATCCCTTCTTTAAAGCATTTTGGTTATTAAAAAAAAAGTTAACCTTTATATTTATAAAGCAAAATTATAAAAAAAAACAGTGTTTTTGTAAATATTTACTGGATGTTAAAATGATATTAACCATTCTTAAATATCAATTTGCATAAGGAGTAATCCTCTAAGTGAGTACATCTTTCTGTTTCACATTTTTGGATTACTTTCTCCCTCTAATAAGCGAAACTATCCCATTTCTTTTACTATTGTTTGGATTTCAATCCATACATAATCACCTTATCTCGTAAAAAATAAGTACCTTGGCAAGATAAGTCCTGTAATAACTCATAAATGGAAGTACAAACACAAAGAAAATAACAACGAATAACAAGAAAAGGTAGACAAAAGCATGACAAGAGTAAGAATGTGAGAAAGATGAAGGAGAGAAATAACATTAATATTGATATTTTCAGTTATTAACCACTAGAAATTTGCACCATAAAAATATAAATTTCAATTAATAATTTCAGTTTCAACCGATCATATTCTCCTTATTGTTGTCCACTAACAATTACTTACCGTAAACACTTACATAATACTTTTATGTTATCTAGTCCTTTAAAATTTAGCAAAGCAAATTCTCATCTTTTTCTGTCAATAAGAAAAGTAAAATTCATGAAAATATCTGGATGAAAATAAAATTCAAATATTGTTGGTTCTAAGTCATACTAATATGAATGAGTGACTAATAGAAAAGTACTATCAAATTAAAGTTGAAATTATCACCACAAGTCGGCAGATTTTTTAGGTACATGAGAAACTTTATAAGTTTGTTCAGGAACAGTGTACTAGAAAATTTTACAATTTTCGTAAAAAAATTACACGATAAAGGTTTTCAATTTCATCTAGAAAAAATTATATAAAAATTTGTAATTTATATCGAAAAAATTATATATTTAGTAATAATATTTGTGTTAAATATTTGTAGATACAAATTTTGAGATGCCAAATCATGACAGATAAATTTATTGCATATTTTTATTTATATTTATGTTTTAATTTATGGGTTAGCTTCCACTTGAAGAGAATTTTCCGTGATTTCCAACAATTATAAAATACAAAATAAACTTCACAGATCAAACACAGAAATGTAAAGGATATTGGGAGAACGCTTTTCTCGTAAAATTATTGTATATTAACTTTTAAGTAATAAAAATATAGAATAATACAAATAAACTTAACGGATTGAACAAACTGAATGAAAAGTAATTGAAACAAAAAAAAAAATCTCTCGAATCAAAACAAGCATTCAATATTTGATATATATCTGTCTGGAAAACAAAACATGGAATGAAAATGAGACATCTTTGTCCAAAGTATGACAAACTATATGCACAAGGAAACTCGGTCGGAAAAACACTTGCCATTATCCACAACACAATGGAGGGAAGTCCAAATGATATGTACACTGTGAATGGCATGAGTGTTGATATGCTCACATCCGCGGCCAAACATGACCGTACACATCTTTATTTTTATATTGTCGGTCCCAAGACCAGGGGACATCTGCAGAGGGAATTTTAATATTAATTAGAAGACAAGTTAAACGTTACAACAACAATCAAGTCACTTAAACATGCCAGGAACAGCTGTGATTAACCTTGGGAAGAATAAGGCAGAGGAGGGAGCTCGTAAGGCAAAGGTAAACGGATAATAACATCAGATGGTGAATCCATACTCTCCTTTTTCTGTCCAGTAAGGGTTACTAGTTTTGTTTTCTTCATTTCAGAAGATTCTTGGGCTGGCCACTTACCCTGCAATTCTTAGTTTGTTAGCATGAGTCTTCCTCACCACTTGCAGTTAAATCATTCCAATCACAAAGAACATCAAAGATCAAAGATTTGATACCTCAGGTAGTGCAACATTACAGGTACAGGAAAACACAGATCCTCGTCGTTTGAATGATGATGGTAAAAATAGCACTCCCAGCTAAAACGAAATGAATTTAAATGTTTTTTAGTGCAACCTCTGGAGAACAACATGAAATGTATTTTGACTGCAAATGCCAAAGTACAATAAGAAACAAATAATCAGATAAAACGCTCTTTTTGGCATCTTCAGATCACTGTATGTCCTTAGATAAGGTTTGGCTGAGCTAGCCAATTCTTGGGTCTGAGCAGTTAGATAAGAACACCATCGGTCAGATAACATGACATACCTCGTAGGAACGAATCATCAACTGAGTGTTATTCTTCTGAAGAGCTCCCCAGGCAGCTTTGCTAAGATTTGCCGAAGTTAACAAGAACCAACTATTTGGAAAGAGGGTATTTCCACAGTTAACTATCTATAGCATGACTTTAGCTGTGCAATACGTGACCAAAAAATTCAACAAACATAAAAACTAAAGTGCATATAATAGGTCTGACGGAGGTCTTACGCAAGATTCTGATTATTATAACGAGCGAAAGTCTTTATATGGGGCATAGCACGGCTGAAACATAGAACACATAGACATAATTGGTGAGAAAAACTAACATTTGTGCCCAATAAAAATTTGAGGAAAATTTGCTTGTAATTTCCAATCAAAATTTGTGACGCATATTCAAAATAGCAAAGGCGAGTGCCAAGTTTTCGCCCACAAAACTCTGATAAATCGGACTCCAATGAGTAGAGGTGTCAATTTGGCCCAACCCACAGGGTTTGGCCCTGGCCCATGTGGGCTAGGGCAAAAAAAGCTCACATTGAAAAAAAGCCCCCAACAAAGAAGCCCACAGGGCCAAAAACCCTACAAAAGCCTTGTGGGCAAGGGCCAACCCATGGGCTTTCATCTTTCACACGAAAAATATATTATTTTTTAAGATATATTACTATCTGTGGGATAGGACCAACGAACCAGACAAGCACGACGACCCGAATAGGTCTAACGACTCGAACCTGCCCTACGACCTCGACAAGAACGACGACTCGAACGGACCCGATGATCCAAATAGGCCCAACAACCCGAACGGGTCCGACGACCCAGACGAGCCTGAATACAGGACAAACCCGACAACACGGACGGGCCCAACGACATGGAAGAGCCCAACGACATGGAAGGGCCCGACAACCCGGACAGGCTCGATCACCTGGACGGGCCCAATGACCCGGACAGGACCGACGAACCTGACAGGCCCTATGACCCAAACAAGCCCGACGACCCGAACGGGCCTGACAACCCGTATGGACCCGACGACCAGGACGGGTCCTACAACCCAGACGGGCCTGACGACCCAGATGGGATCGACGACACAAACATGCCCGACAACCCAGACGAGCCGAACGAGCCAGATGGGCCTAACGACCAAGACAGGCCATACGACCTAGACGAGCCCGACAACCCAGACAGGCCCAACAACCCGGACGAGACAAACGATATGAACAGGCCCGACGATCCGAATGGGCCAAATGATCCAGACAGGCCCAAAACCCCAACGGGCCCGACGACCCGAACGGGCCCTACAACCCAGACGAGCCCGATGACCTAGACGTGCCAGACGACCTGAACGGGCCCGACGATCCGAACGAGCCTGACAACTCGAACGGGCCCAATGACCCAGACGGGCCTAATGATCCGAACGGGCCCGACGAGCCAGACGGACCCGACAACTCGGACGGGACCAACGACCTGAACGGGCCCAACGACCCAGACAGGCCTGATGATCCAGACATGCCCAACGACCCAAACGGGTCGTTAGGCCCATCCGAGTTGTCGAGCGCGTTCGGGTCGTTAGGCCCATTCAGGTCGTCGGGCTCGTTCGGGCCCGTCTGGGTCGTCGGGCTCGTTCGGGTCGTCGGGCCCGTCTGTGTTGTCTGGCATGTCCGGGTTGTCATGCCCGTCCTGGTCGTCGGGCCCATCTTGGTCGTCTGGCCCGTCCGGGTTTTCGAACCCGTCTGTGTTGTCTACCATGTCCGGGTTATTCGGCCCGTCTTGGTCGTCAGGCTCATCTTGCTCGTCGGGTTTGTCCTTGTCATCGGGCTCGTCCTGGTCATTGGGCTCGTACGGGTCGTCAAGTCCGTCCGGGTCATCGGGCCCGTTCGGGTCGTTCAACTTAATCTTTGACTCTGGCTTAATGTAGTATTATTTAGGGGGTAACCCACCTTAGCCCTAGCCCTAACCCACTAGAGAGGGGACTTTGGGGGCTGGGGCTTTTTTTTGGCCCCCTCATTTGGGGGCCCCCTAAAAGGGGGCTTTTTGAAGAGTGGGCCAGGGCTGACCCATGGGCTAGGGGCCAAATTGACACCTCTACCAATGAGGCTAGAAGACGATTATGACTTGATGATAATCTTTTCCCTTCCCAGCGACAAGTTAGGAAAGGGGTGAGATGAGGGTGGTCTAAGTAATACTTTCCATGAAGATTATGCCACAAACCGCAAAGAAAAATTCCTCATAGAAACAGTCAAATTTCTTTATTCAAATTCAATCAATGGGCTGCAAAAAATATTGCATGACTGGTATAATTCCAAGAAAACGTGAAAACATTAAATGCTTAAATTTTTAAATAATCGTTAAACTAAAGGGATAGCATTCATTGTACAAAGAGATACACTTACCCGCGGCCAGTATGGTCTGCTTTCCATTTTGCCCAATACTTCTTTAAAAAGGCTTTCTCCACATTCTTCAGAGGACTTGGAACTGCACTTCCAGCCGCATAACCCTATAGAACAAATAGAGGCAAAAGTTGTCAACAAAGTTGAACTTAGAAATTCAGTAACGAACAGAACTACATGAAAAAAGAAATAAGATGAAACAAAAGCTGACACTAACAAGCATGAGAGCAGATTGGAACTAAGGAGAGTAGTCATACTATAAGTTTAAATAATCATTCTAGCCAACGAACTATTTTGATACCCCAGAAACACTTGCAATATTTATGTCAGTTATAACTGTTGAATTGTGTTTGACATAGTCGTAAGTGTTCCATCGAACAATAATCACTAATTCAAGTAAAAAAGGAAAAGCATTGGTCTCAGAACCAACAACTCAAGTACATCATCAAGATATCAACAAGGGTCTGGACTTTATGTTATACACCCTGTTCATACTCATCCCATACCTATATTCGAATAGACCTTTTATATACAATAATTACTACTCCATCCATTCCTTTTCAAATATCATTTAAGGTTCTTTTGGAGAAATAAAAAATGCAATAAAATTTCTTGACTCTAACAAAATATTTACAAGATTTTCCATTTTACCCTTTTTATTTCTACGTCACAATAGCAATTAATGTTGTCTTAAACTTAAAAGATAACAATTTAAATAGAAACAAAAAGATTTAAAAAATGCGAGTGCAAAACGGAGGGAGTATTATTTTAAAAACATTGTCAATTTCCAATATAGTACCATAATTCCTAATAATGATAACTTTTGAACTCTTCTCTATGACTTTTCATGTAAAAAGCCAAACTAAAATATTTTCAGTCTTTTAACTTGTATACAAAGGAACTGACTCAATTGAGTAAATGGGCCCATGTTTAACTATTCAGGAATTAAACGGGCGAATGACGGGGCTACTACTACTCTTCTACTACATATAACGTGCAGCCTAAGCTCTGGGTAATAGGTACCTGCCCCAATACCTATTGTCATTACTAAGTGAAACAAAGATAGAAATGATCCAGACTAATTTTCAAAAGTATAAGAGAGAATTTTTAAGCATGTATCGCAAAATAAAAAATGGTCGCTGACCTGATAAAAATAGACCAGGCACGTGCCATATCCACAGATATTTGATTATGCTCCAAAATAATTTTTAAGTTGAACATGAAATGCAAATCAGAGGCAGTTTTCCTTTTTTATCTCAAAGTAAAAAACACATCCCAAACATCTAAATGTTTTACCTCTAAAGAGCATCTGACATCTTCTACAGTAGGCCATATTATTTGGGGCTCCCCCATACCAAGGGGTGTTTTATCTTTAGAGAGGCCTGCTGACATTGATGATGCTAGCTCAGTCATCCATTTTTCATCTAAAGAACCAAGGGAGGAGAACTGCAGTAGATATAAGCCAAGATCATCAAAAAAATAGTAAATGATAGATATTGCAATCTCTAAAATCTGTTATGAAGTGCTACATTATAGTCAAAAACATGAGTTGAAATGAGAGAAAATATAACAATAGTGAAACTGTGAAATACTTTAACATTAACTCTTTTCCATATAATATTAGAGTTATAAGATTAACATGAACCAACTGCGCCAAAACAAGAGTATAATGCAACCTAGCCTTGAGCCAAACTGTACCTGATAAACAAGTGGAGATTTCTTAAACTCTTCATCAAAAGTACACTCCTGGAGAAGAGAACGCAGCTTCATATGTCCCCACCTTTTCAAACTAGAACCAGAATGATATCCAGGTACAGATGCGATTAATCTAACCTGATTATAATACAAACAGCATTATGTATCCTGATGTACAGTGTATCTGACAATGGGACAAATTTTTAAACATTTCAATAAAAGAAAGGACATAATTTAATAACAATAAGTGGAAACGTACCCTTGCATCACTATAATCAAACTTCCTGAAGAAAGATGGACATATACTGACGCTTCCAAGAGATGGAAGTTTGACTGAGAACTCCGGCCACTGAGTCATCAAATAAATAATTTTATGCGTAAGATGCATAGTGCCAATAAAAAATGCCTAATATGGACATATCATAGCATCACTAATGATAATATCCAGTCAATCAATAACATCAATATCAATATCTGTTGGAAACTATTTAGCCTTCATGGGCCGTATAAGTACTTTGACTAGCAACAAGTTTTTATTATAACATGTTAAAAGCTTTTAACAAGTGAATTTTCTACAATAATCTAACTGTCTAGTAATTTGGGACAGGTTACTTAAACTAGGTTTTTCGATCACTATTCAGCATTAGTTTTATCTAATCAACTTGAGATTGTTTATTCGTCTCTCAATATAAATGAAAATTTTCAATCATTACCTTCAGCATACTGAGATATTCAACCAGGTCATTCTCAAATCCAGATCCATTGCTTGGACTATTTTGATCTTTCCATGGAAAATCTTGCATCCATAAACCTTGGCTTTTATTGTTCCAATCTACATAAATTAAGTTCGCGGTATGCACAATGACTCTCACTCCTTGAGGATATATAAGCAGCATGGCCTTTGAATGGTGTGTCCCGAATGAAATTGGCAATGATGGTTTGTGCAGAATCCACTTCGCAGGTTTGCTTCTCTAACAATCACAGAAGTAGCATAGCAAGTCAATATCTTTCAACCATTTGTACGTAATCAATCTTGCAAATAACTAACCAAATATATCAGATCTGAGACAAACCTTTATGCATTCCACCCTGCCATCACTTTCTCCGTGAATGACTAGCACATGGGGCACTTTTGAAAGTGCAGGACATGCTATCCCAGGGAAATATTGAAAGGGAGAAATACAAATGAGATCAACAATTTGAGAAACTCAATCAAAACTGTTCACGTAAGCACAAATTTCAGAGCACAAGACATGCCAGCAGCCTATGGTTGTGCATAATTGAGAAATAGATGGTCGGGTTGCCCCTTTCGGATATGCAAATATGTAAAGTAATGACTCTATAAGAAAGACATAGTGTGCACTATTTCAGCAGGAGCAAGAGGAGCTGGAAAAAAAATAATTAACATAACAAAAAACAAATGTTCCCAGCAATTTGAAAATATGACAACGAATGTCAGAATAATTTAAAATTAGTACAGAATCTCAGTAGTCTCAAGGACAAAAACGATTGTCAGACTACAAACAGGTAAAATTTTGGGGAGTAGAGAGGCAAAGGCAAGGAGGAACTGGAATATCATAACAAAAGACTCACCGGGAATCAACCAGTCAATGTCTACCATGTAGTTTGATAGAATAGCAACTAGAATATCCCCCTATCAGTGAGAAGAATTAAAATAAAATCAATGAGGAGTTCCATTATTTTCTAGCTAAAATACTTGTGCTGTGCAGCTCGAGTTGTCTTTAGTGCAAATTATTAAATTTAACCAGTTATTGAAGTAGAAAATATTTCTTTTGAGCTTTGTAGGATTGCACATTTATTCTCGACCATAGTTGAAAATTGAAAACAGTCAATCAAGTGCTACCATGAAGGACAAAAACAGATGCTTCATAGTTCAAGGCAAGAACAAATTAAAATTGGAATAAAATTATCCCTACTAACCTGAATGACATCACCTATAGAAACACAAGAAGTATTTGCCCACGGTGGTAACCCTTGCACGCGCAAAAGTCGAAAAGTGGAAGGTATTTGGTCATTAGGGACATGGAAATTACGAATGGCCTCCACACTACTGTCTTCACCCGACTGTGAATGCACAAACTTCCTTGCGTCTGCATTCCTACCTTGTTTCTGGCTGCATGTTTCAACTTTATCCTGCAGAGTTACACCCAACGCAACAATTCATTTTACAAACAAAAAAACGAGAAAAATCATCTTAACGCACGCACATTCAAGTGGCTATGACACGAACACAGATGGAAAATGTAGGATCATGACGTAAGCAGTTGAATACCCGTGAAGACCTGCCTGAAGCTTTATTTCTGAACGATGATTGAGCTTCATTGTTTCTACCACTAGAAGAGCTTATGCCACTCCCCAACACCTGATATTTAAAAAGATGGTGACCGGGAATGAGCTCGATTACGTCACCACTACAAATGGTGGCTTCTTCTTTATGATTCAGTTTCCTTCTCTTATTCCCGGAATTAACAACGATTGGGTTCGCCCCCTCCTAGGATTAACAAAGCGAAATGAAATCACGAAATGAAAAAAGAAAAAAAAAAAAAGAATTCAAGAAAGTGAAGAAGGAGTGAGTCGTAAAGGCCAATACGACGAGCAAATTAGCGGAGCCATCGCGAGAAGCGGTTAAGGTGAGGTGCTTGCGGCTTAGCCTCTTGTCCGGAACAGGAATGCTGTTCCGCCCAATAACGTTTGTGCCGTCTGTGATAGGTAACTTCGGAACTGAACCTTCTTCCTCTAAACTTTGGTTCACCGGAATCAGGTATCCCACCTCCGACAAAGACATTTAAATCAATGCCTCGCGACGAAACACACTCACGATCTTTCACAGCCCTCACAAACGCTTCCTTCTTCTTGCATCTCAAACTCTGAACACCCAAACACAGCCCAACAACGTTACGCTGGACCTTCATTCAAAAGCCCAAGGCCTTCCTTCAAAAGCCCAGATTCTTCTGGACGGTTCATGGCCCATTCTTTTCTTAAACGGATTTGGCGAACCCACTCATGGAGGACACTGGTATGGTATCCATGGGTGTTCTCTGTGCAGACCGGTTAAATTTTGAAAAATAAAAAGTCCTTCCAACAGAATGTATAAATAATAATGGAAAATGATACGTTAATAAAGTTTTTTCTTACAAACTTTGAGAAACTACTAATTTGAGTAAAAAAATATTATTTTATTATTTTATTTTAACTAGAAAATAAAAAAGAATAAAATATTTAATTTTATTTAGGGAAAGTTTGTCGACTTTGTCAAAAGATTATTTTCCAATAATAATACTCCGATTGATTTTTAATGTAATTGATTTCAATCAAAGCAAATCAAGATTCAATTATTCGATCAGAATCGACTAGAAGGATTGTTCATTTATTTTTAGACAGCTTAGAAAAAGAAATCATAACGAACAAAATAAATTTATACGATCTCAAATCGAATAAGTTGAACCATGATCACTATGTATAACAAAAAGCAATATTATCTCTCAAAACTTCATTTTATTTTCTAACGTGGCATTAAGTTTTTAAAAAATAGTATTGATAAAATATAGTCATAAAAAAGTAAAAATAATAATAATCAAATTGAGTTTATCAAATTTTGTATATAAATAAATAATTCATTTATTACTGAGTATCTAACTTGATTTTTTTTCTTTGGGTACACTATAAAAAAGATGTTGTAATTATAAGATTTAGCAGTCGAGACAGTCAAAAATCTTACATTCATTAAAAATAAAATAATTTTATAATATATTAGTGTCCTTATTTTATTATTATTATTAATTAGTTTTATGAAATTGAATTAGATTTAACTTTAATTTCTAATAAAGACTTATCAAATATTTTTAAAAATATATAAAAATAATAATTTATATTAGACGCTATATAATGTTTTTATTTCCATTCTTGGATTCTACATATTATTTTATTTTCATAATTAGAGATTTTGTTGTGTTTGCATGTTATTTATGGTAGGAGTGTTTTGTTGCTCAATTTAGTCTAATTGTTCACAGTTACCTAATTAAGCATAAAAATCAAAGTTTGATTTGGTTTTACTTTAAAATAAAATTCAAATAAGATAAAGCTAATGTTTTGTGGATTTCGTTGGAAAAATTATCGTGATTTATGTTACTTTAAAATTGCAAACATTTTATGGTGAAAAATATCAAATAGATAAACATCTTGTATAATTTTCTTTATTATATTCATAAATTAGTTTTAATTGATTTTAAATTTTTTTTAGGGAAACACTCTACTCTGTAGATTGAAAATGTATTTTTCTTTCCCTGTTGTCAATAATTGATTTGATATTTTAGAAGATTAAATTAAAATATTGAATAATAAAGTGGTAGGGTTGGAATGATTTTTCTAGAGAATAGATTTTTATTGTAAATAGCATGTTTGATGATGTAAATTGACCACACTAATAAGGAAAGAGAGAGGGAAAACAGTGATTGGGGATAATCATTGCCGACTTCTATACATACAAACTTAGATCAATAAACCAATGTACGACATCACTTTTCTTTTTTCCTTTTCTGAATACGACACTCTTATGTTACATCACTATAAATACAAAACAAAATACTCATACAAATACTAATTATTGAAATGAACCAATAACTTTATTTATGTGAAACCAAAAATTGAGGTTCTTGATTTTATTTTTTTAATGTGTGTTATGTTTCAATCGATTTTAACATAAAGACTTGAATACTTTTTTCGTTCTTATTTTTGTAGTGTTTGTTGGGGATGATCCTCATTTTCACCAGATATTTAAAATAGTTTTTATTTTTGTAGTGTTTGTTGCGGATAGTTCTCATTTTTATCAAATGTTTAAAATGGTCCTCATTTTCGCAATTTGTGTTTAATTTAGTCCTTTTTTGTGACGCCGTTTAAATCAGTAATGGAACATTGTACATCTAATTACTACACTTGTACAGTACATATAATACACCCTAGTACAATGTAATACAAAACAGTGTCCACTTGTACAGTGTTTTGTTACTGATTTAAACGGCGTCACAGAAAATGACTAAATTAAACACGAATTGCGAAGATGCGGACCATTTTAAACATTTGATAAAAATGAGAATCATCCGCAACATACATTATGAAAATGAGAACCATTTTAAACATTTAGTAAAAATAATGATCATCCAAAACAAATACTATAAAAATAAGAACGAAAAAGATATTTAAGTCTTAATATAAATTAACTAACAGTAAGCATCTATAATGTGTTTCTTATAATATATTTCACTCTTTTCTTTTCTTTTGGTAATTACCTATAATATCTATAACTACTGTAAGTAAAAGTAATGTCTAGTATTCTTTTTCCACATTTATTTTATAAGTTTGGCACTTAGCAAAACATCATAATTACATTACTATATTATATTTTAAATGCATATAAAAAAGTAGCCATCTAACTGCATAAACAGCCCATTTCGAAATAATTGTACAAAATATCATTTCTTATTTAACTTCAATCATTGTTTTGAACATTAACTAATTGAGTTTTTCTCTAGTCACCGATAACTAATTAAATATAATTTGCTGATAAAAGAAAAACTAATTAAATGTAAAAGTATTGATTTTTGAGTGAACAGATGAAATAATCTTTTAATACTCAAATTGATTTTTAAATATCAGCTAATATTCATATCACTTTCTAATTCACAAAATTCACATCGATTTTTTTAGTTAATTTCTAAAAAATAACTTTAAAAGGTTGATTTAAACTAAAGTAAATTGAAGTGGGGTATCTATTATTAATGTTTTATTAGGAGACAAAGGTTCATTGTAGAGTTATCAAAACGGATAATCTGATCCGACCTGACTCAATCCACCATAGGTTGATTATTTAGTGAATCAACCCAACTCAGTTCACTTATTAGTGAGCCAGAAAATTTTTAACTCGGTTCGGTTCATCACGGGTTTGTGGGTTAAACAGGTTGACTCACGGGTTCACTTAATTAAAAAAAATACTAATTTTTTTATTTTTTTTGTGAGTCAAAACTAAATTATAATCATAATTAAAATCTAAATAAATTTTAATACAATCTAAATACAAATCAAAATCACAAAAATACAAATTATCTTTGTGTTGGTTAAAAAAATAACATAACATGACCCAGATGCAAAGTTTAACGTAATAAAAAAAAATACTTATATGACCATTTATTTGTAGGTTGGTGAGACAATCCGGCTCACCATGGGTTCTAGATGAGTCGGTCAAAAATCAACCCGTATTAAAATTTGTAAAAGAATTTTAACCCAACCTGACATTAATCCGTAATGAGTCTGATTGGTTCGTGAATTTTAATCTATTTTAATATCTCTAATTATAGTAGGATCAGTTGGAGGATAAAGATAGGAATAAGATGAGATATAAATATTTATAGGTGGTTAATTCAAATATAATTATTTTGATTAATGTTTTGATCACACATTTTTTTAATGGGTTTATTTTTGTGTTCCGTGAAAGGGATGATTAAGGAAGAAAAGTGAGTGAAAGAATTTGAAATTGAGAGGAAGGAGAAGCACCAACAAAGCACATGAAAGAATCGGAAAAGTGTGTGGCAGAACTCAACATTGCTGAATTATATGTGGTGGGGTATCACACATTCGTTCATATTAAATCTGGAAAGTGAAATCATTGTTATTTAAGGCCTCATAATCATTGAGGACCTGCAAGAGGCCCAATGCTTACGTCACTCCCAAAATCGCCTACTTATTTCATTAGAAAATTAAATTGAATTAACCTCGGAAAAGAAATACTTATTATGATTTTAAATAAACTTAAGCTTACAATATTTTACTTTTATTTTATTTTTAAACTCCTAAATATATTCACACAAAGTTTAAAAAGATAATTTAAATATTTCAGCAAATTTTTCTTATAATTCAATTTTGGTCAAACACTTTCGAATTCTTATTCTAGCTCCAATCACTTTATACCACTATTTCCATGCATCGTGAGATTTTTTTAGCCATTTAAAATGAAAAAAAAAACATGTAATTGTTTTTAACTTTCTTTTATCAATGAGGAAGTAATACTTTCAAATTCTTATCTTTTAAGTTAATTTTATAACTTTGAAGTTCTAGTATAGAGAGTTGAAATCACAACATTGTTTCTCTCCCTTCAAACTTTATCACCATTTTATCATTCACTTTTTTTTAACTTAATGTTTGGATTTTATTAATTTTAGTAGTACATGAAATCATAATTAAAGAAATTAACTTATTTCAATAACTCGTGGTAGTATGACTTTTTCTTAATAAATTATTTATCAGAAAAGGTGATAAAACAATGAAAAAACGGTTAAACATTAAAAAAATGAATTTCTTAGATTGCATTAAGGTTTAGAAAAAGAATATGTGGGTATTCATTCAATTAGAATGAAGTTATTTCCTTAAGAGTTTTTTATTTTAAAAAATATTTGACATTTGACTCAACCTTTTCTTTTTGTAAAAGACAAACAAAAACAAATTTAGGTTAATCTTTCTGTTAATGTCATTGAGAGATTAAGAGTCCTTTGTTAAAAGAAAAAAAAAAGTGAGAAAGGAAAGAAAAATGGTCACATGATGGTTTGACAGAAATGAAGGAAGAAAAAATTGTGAAAAACGATATAATAGTGCGTGAATATTCTCTACTCGTAAAATCAAGAAGAAATACACAAAAACAACAAGACGAAATAATCACTCATGTCAAGCCAGGAAAGAAAATATTTATAATCGAATATAGATTTTTTTTATGGTTATAATGAATTATGGTTTCTAATATACAATAAACGTATTTTTGTATTACAATAATTAATAATATAATAAATAAATAAATTAACCTTCTTTCTATACTCACCTATTTTAACTAAACCTGTTTTTTCCATCTTGTTTGCATTTTTTTTTGTGTGTTTTAGTCTTATTACTTTCTTCTTTTAAAATCTTTAAGAGAAACTCTTAAAAACTAAAAGAAAACAATAAATGAATTTATGTAAGAAAGAAGGCTGATTACTAAATAACTAAAATAAATTTATTTAAAAGGAAAAAATATTTAAATAATGATGGATCACAAGAAATAAACTTGAGATTAATATAGTAGTACGGGTACGGCCTATAATTTTATCATAATTGAATTCTAATAGTTCCTTTGGATCCTTTGGATCATTATCTGTATTCAATTATTTATTTCATTTTTTTAATTTAATAAAAAATAAACATATTCTCTATTTTTGGTGTATAACAAGGATCAAACTCACAGAACATTTTCTTCTACTTCTCTATTTTCTCAAATGATGGAAAATGTATTCTCGTTCTCGTTTTTTTTTTTTTTCAAAA